>FWPU01008603.1_pt1 | contig 17181 bp, 15 predicted proteins | sample 2228361 | NCBI WGS metagenome assembly FWPU01 (sample SAMEA103939777, study PRJEB20133) | metagenome
TTGCCGCCGCGGGGCGGCTGCGCTGAGGGTTCGTCCCGAGCTGGTGTATCACCACTCCCACGGCGTCCCGCTGCCCGGCCAGCGCCGCCGCCACGGGCTTATGGGGAACTACTGCGTGCCGTCGGCCGGCTTCCGCTCCGACGCTGCCGCCGGCGCCTCCCCCATCCTGAGCCGCACCGCCATCCTCGCGATCATGATCGCCGTGGCCGCCATGTCGGCGAACATCTCGAGGATCATGGTGTCCCCGCGAGGGAAAAGACCCACGCGCAGACGGCTGTCCAGATATAGGGCGCCGACCACGCCACCCTTGAGCTTGAGCGGCAGGCAGGCCAGCGACATCGGCTTGTTCAGCATAACGGACTGGTGCGCGGAGAAAGCCGGATCGTCTTTCGCGTTCTCCAGTATAACCGGCTGCGCGCTCCTCATCGCCTCGTCGATGACGCTCCTGCAGATCTTGAAGGTCGGATGGTCTATCTGAACCTTGTTGAACTGCCGCGCGGCAAGAATCTCGATCGCGCCTGAGGGCTCGCGTATCACCAGGAAGCCGCGTTCGGCCCGCGTGAAACGCAGGGCCCGGTCCACGATCGTCTCCAAAAGCACCGAGGTCTGCCCCTCGTTGTTCAGGGCGCGGCTGATCTCCTTGATCATCCGCAGGGCCTCGCCCTGCCTCTGCACCGCCTGGGCATCCATGCTTTCGACCACGGAGTTCCGGTGCCGCCCGACAGCCGGTCACCTCTCGACCTTGTAGACCAGCTTCTGGTCGCCGACGCTGATCAGATCCCCGTCGGAGAGGTTCCAATGCTGGATCGGCGCGCCGTTGACGTAAGTGCCGTTCTTGCTCTTGAGATCCTCCAGGATATACACGCCCCCCTCGGCGCGGCGGACCTGGCAGTGCCGGCGCGAGACGTTTATGTCCTCCAGTTTGACGTCGCATTCCTTGCTCCGACCGATCGTGACGACTTCCTTGTCGAGGGGGAAGAACTGCACGCCCTGGCCGACGCCCGCATACCGTAGAAATGGCATCAGGAAGGAGATATCAAACCGTACGGCGATCTTCAAGGATTTGATCGCCGCTTCCACGCACTGCATGCAGTGATTTGCTTGACCGCCCCGTCATTGATTTATAAGATGGCCGCATCCTTGGGGAGGACCTCCATGAAAAGAGCGCTCATCGCGCTGGTCCTGCTCGCCGCGACCCCCGCGGCGGCCGAGGCCCAGGTGAAGGACCGCTGGCGCCTCCAGTTTACCCATGAAAAGCCCCAGATCTACACCTACAGGACCCCGAACGACCGCTACGAGAACTTCTGGTATTTCGTTTACACCGTCGAGAACACCACCGACCAGATCGTCCCTTGCATCGTTGATCTGATGATGTACACCGAGTCCGGAAAAGACCTCCAGCACGACGTCAGGCGCGTCGACGCGCTCACCATCAAGGAGATCAGGGAGTCCCCGCGCCGCGCGGAATCCCTCAAGTACGGCCGTTTCTACCCCAACGTGATCGACCCCGAGACGGAATACAAGATCATCGAGCGCCACGCCAGACTGGGCAACCGCTCCGACGGCATCATCCGCGAGTCGATCGAGGCCTTCAAGAAGGGATTCCTCTCCGACCCGCCGCCGGAAATGACCGGACGCTGGAAGAAGGGCGACCGTCTATACCTGAACCCCCGCGAGATGCGGGAGCACCGGTGGATACAGCCGGGACAAAAACTCATGGGCATCGCCATTTTCAAGGGCGTCGACCCGCGAGCCGTCATCTACGAGATCCACGTGTGGGGCCTGGTGGACATCATCAAGATCACCGCCGTCACCGAGGACGAGTGGAGGATGGAGTACGAGCCGGTCACTCTGAAGCTCCGATGGAAGCGGTACGGTGACGAGTTCGAGATCGAGAACGACACCCTCTACCGCCTCACGCTCATGCGCAAGGAGTATGCGATAAAGAAAATAGGACCGGTGGCATCCAAGGAGACCATAGACCGCCTCGTGCTGGCGCTGGCCGACACGCTCAAGAAGGAAAAGGCCTGGAAGGAGCAGAACAAGAGCGCCGAAGAGATAGCGAAGCTCAGGGCGGCGGACGGGATAGATCCCCTTGACACCAGGATCATGGCGACCGTCTTCACCCTGGCCACCGGCAAGGACTTCGGCTACGACGGGACCAAGGACGTCCTGGCGAACGAGCGCGCCGTGTGGCGCATCCACGAGTGGTGGATCGTCAACCGCACCAAGCTCCTGTTCAACGAGGCCACCAACCGGTTCGAGGTGAAGGACGAGCCCCTCCCGGGCGCCGTCGAGAAGTAGCCGTCAGGGCCATACGTGCCGGCGCGCCACCGTGCGGCTCATGATATCGCGCGCCCAGGACTTCCACCCCAGTCGCATTCCACGATCGCGCCCGGCGTACGCGAAGAAGAACCTCAACCTGTCGGCGCGCGTGACTGGCGCGCCGACGGCGGCGTTAAGCTGAGCCAGGTTCATCACCCTGCCCGCGCGCGGCACCTCCCGCATGAAGTCCACCCGGTCCAGATCCACCACCCAGAGCTCGTCGTCACGCACCAATACGTTGTTGGCCTTCAAGTCGCGGTGGTAGACGCCGCGATCGTGCATGCGCCTGACCAGCGCCGCCAACCGCAGTATGAGATCCCGCGGCACGACGCCGATGGCCCTGACGTGATCCCAAAGCGGCACGGCCCCATAGATCCACCTCCCGACGACGCGACCGCCCCGGCAGGCCAGCAGCCTCGGCGTGGGGATGCCGCGCACCTCCAGGCCGTACCCGTTGTACCACAGCCTCCCGGCGCTTTCCTTTACGAAAAGCCCCTCCCCGGCCAGCCACAGCCGACGGTTAGGCAGGTCCTTGACGACCCTAAGCGGCGCCGCCCCGAGCGCCCTTTCGGCCTCCTCCACCGTGAAGGGGCGCCGCAGGACGAGATTTCCGACCACCTCGAAATCCGAGCCCGACCGCCCCACGCGCGACTGCCGGTCCAGCCAGTAGCGCTCGCGCGCCGACATGAACGCCTCCATGACCTCCCGCGGATCGGCGCCGTAGGCGCGAATAAAGCGGATGACGTCGGTGAGAGAAACCTTCGTGTAGATCGAGAGCACCGCGAATCCGAGCCCCTCGACCCTCTCGGCCTCCGTCAGCCCGCCGGTGATGACGGCCCTGTGCACGTCCACCAGGTACAGTCCGCCGTCAGCCTTCAGTACGTTCCCGAGGTGAAAATCGTCGTGGCGCACCCCGGCGTCGTGGATCTTCCTGAGGAAAGCGGCCAGATCCAGCAGGTCCCGGCGCCCCAGCGGGCCGTCCGAAAGGGGACGCGCCCCGGGGATCTCCCGCGTGAAGAGGCACGTGGAGGCCCCAAGCCGGGCCCAAGCCACCGCCCGCGGGGCGTCTATCCCCAATCCCCGGACGGCCTCCAGCAGGCGCATCTCGTGCAACGCGCGGTCGCTCACCCAGCTGCGCAGCCGCTGCCAGGCAGTTGCGTTCTTGAACCGCTTCACGTACATGCCCCTCCAGCGGTGGACCGAGCGCACCCTGTTGTCCTTGACGACCTCCCCGAGGCCGGGTTCACGCAGCCAGGCCTCGACGTCGGCCCCCTTCTCCCGGTCCAGCAGGATCAGCCTCATGGAGCCGGCCCCACGGGAGCGGCCGAACGGGCCTCGCTGATGAAATAGTCGGAGATCACGCCCATGAAACGGTTGTACTTGATCGCGTAATGGCGCTTCCCCTCCCTCTGAAAATTCCTCGAGATCGCCCGGTCCTCTTCGAGCAGCCCCGGGTAGATATCCTCCCACGCCCGCCGGTCCAGGGCGAGCAGATCCTCCACCTTCCTGCGGTAGAACGGCGCCGTCTCGAAACGGCTCTCTGCGTTGACGAACCACGGCATGATCCTGCCGACCTTCTCCAGGAACAGGTTGTGCTCCTCGCCGAAATCCAGGCAGGACGCGTCAGTGAAGTTGGACATCGACTCCATCTTCGCCCTGTCGATGCATCCCGCGCGCGCGGCCTTTTCGTAGGAATCCGTGCCGGGATAGGGATAGAAGAACGTCCAGCGGTACCGGCCGGGTTCCGCCCGGGCCATGAGCCTGATCGTATCCATGACGTCGTCGCGCTTCTCCCCCGGCAGCCCGATCATGAGAAAACAGGAGCTGTGCATCCCGGAGTCCTCGACCGACCGGATCGCCTCCACGATCGCGTCGTTGGTCATGTGCCGGTTCATGACCTCACGGCGGATCCGCGGGCTGCCGCTTTCTATGCCGAACTTGACGATCCTGCAGTTGGCCGCGGCCAATGCCTCCGCGCGCCCCCTGTCCCAGAATCCCACGTGGCCGTTGACCACGAATGGGACCGACGCGACCGACCTGTAGGCGGAGCAGAACTCACGCACGTAGTCCAGGTCGTAGGTGAACAGGTCGTCGTCGAATATGAACATGTTTATTCCGCGGTAGCGGCCGAGGAGGAACCTTATCTCCTCGATCACGCTCTTCACCGGAAAATGACGTATATAGTTCAGCTCCTTGAACGAGCAGCGTAGGTCGTTCCGGTACTTCCTCACCATGTAGTGATTGAAACAATAAGAGCAGCTGAACGGACAGCCGCGCGAGGCCATCAGGCCAACCCATCCATTCTTCGCGTCGATGAGCCTCTGAAAGTCGAAGATGTCGTAATCCTTCGGAGGCAACCTCGACAGATCCGGCAGCGGGCGCACGGGATTGATCCTCAACCCGCCGTCCTCCATCAATCCCAGATTGCGGACGTCGGCGACGGATTCGCCGCGTTCCATCCGCTCGACGAATTCGAGGAAGGCATCCTCGCACTCGCCCACCATTACATAGTCGAAAAGGCCGCTCCGGAGCACCTCCTCGGCCGCCACGGTGGCGTGTATCCCGCCGCACACCAGCGGGGCGTCCGACGCCCTCCTCGCCCATTCGGCGAGACGGCGCGCGTAGGTCCACTGGTTGGTGACGACCGAGAACCCGACTACGTCAGGGGCTTCTTCCCTGAGCCGAGCGGCGAACTCCTCCTCGGTAGGCAGGGGCGCGATCTCCTCGCACAGCTGCCACAGCCGGCAGGAATGCCCCGACGCCTTGAGCGCGCCGGCCAGATGGGCCACGCCGTAGTTGAACCCCACCTGGGAGCCTGCATTGGGATAGACGAATAGCACCTTCATGGGGCCTGACGCGCGGATGCGACGCGCGCGATGATGTCCTCGTCGTCGAACATCGTGGACCGCGAGAGCGTGTCCACGTGGATCACCTCCACCCTGCCCGGGCCGCACGCGCGCCACCGCCTGACGAACCTCGGATTGTTGCTGCCCGCGAAGACGATGTAGGCGGGGACTCCCAGCGCGGCGGCGATGTGCTGGCACGCCGAATCGTAGCCTATGAACTCGTCGCACCGGGAGATCACCGCGGCGATCTCCCCGATGCCGCACTCCACGGCAAGAACGCCGCCCCCCCCCTGCATCCGGGGCGGCTCGCCGCCGAAGCGGCAACGGGCAGTCCGCACCCCCGCCGCGCCCAGGGCCGTCAGGAGGCGCTCCGACCTTTCCAGCTCCTCCTGCCCGGCGCCCATGTCGAGGACGACGACCGTGCCGGGATCCTTCAGCAGATGGGAAAGGAGACCGATCTCGAATCCGTCGCTCAACCGCTTCCTGGGATTGCCGCCCACGCCGAGATTGACCGCCGCGAGCCTGCGCGCCCCCTGGCCGCGCAGCGCCCCCGCCAAGGCCGCCCCCCTCAGGGCCGTCTCCGCCGGCAGCCATACCGCGGGATGTACATGCGCCCCCGGTCCGGCGACCCTGTCCGCCCACGCGTTGGCCAGCTCCGACATGGCCATCCTCGAAACCCCCGGCGCATCCGTACGGCTGTTGAAGAACCTGTAACACGCCGGCTCCGCCACCGGCAACACACCAAGCTGAGACAGTCTTGAGTCGGGATCGACGACCATCAACCGCCCGGCCGACGACGCCGCCTCCTCGGCCAGGATATCAAGCAGCCTGTGCCAGGTACCGAAGCGTTCTAGAAGCCCTCCGCGCCGCGCGTACTCGATCTCCCTGAACCGCAGTCGAGGCCTGCCGCTGAATATCGACGGCAGATTCGCGCCTCCCACGAGGACCATCTCCGCCCCGTGAAACGCGGCGCCCAGCCGCTGAATGAGGACGCTGGTGACGGCGACGTCGGCGCCGATAGTCATCCGCGACAGGAGCACGATCTTGTCCGGAGGTGCCCCCTCCCAAGCCTCCGGTCCCGCGCCGCGGAGCGCCTCTATGCGCCGGAGCACGTCGCCGTCTGACGTCAGTCCGAAGCCGGACAGGCGGCTGTCCATCTCACGCCCCGCCGGCAGCCGCCTGCACATGCCCACCACCTGGCTCATGACGCGGTTGTACGTCCCGGTCTGCGGATCCTCGAAATCGTCGCAAAGCCCCTCCACGACTATCCCGAAGAGCGCCTCAGACGCGGCCTTGGCGGCACCCGCCGGCACCGGCGACACCGCCATGTCGCACAGGATGTCGATGCAGTCGGACTCGTAAACGTCGTTGAATAGGCTCCGATCCATGAACGACAGCGCCACCTGCCTGGCTAGGTGGCCGACCGCCTCCACGTCGGCGCCGCCGCGCCGGAGGGACTCCCAGCGTTCCCGATATGCTTCGGGATTCACGTGGTGCGCCTCCTGCGGGCCATCAGTCCGGCGGCGGCCTCGAACACCATCCTCGGCGTTATGAGCCTCATGCATTCGTGATCGCGCGGGCATACCTTCAGGTGGCACGGCGAGCACGGCAGATCCCGCCTGATCACGACGGTCTCCTCCAGGTTCGCGCCCGTATAACGCGGGTCGGTAGGTCCCATCACGACGACTACCGGGACGCGGAAGGCCACCGCGTAGTGGCGCGGCCCGGTGTCATTCGTGACCAGGAGGCCGCACCGACGCACCAGCGGCTTGAGCAGCGAGAGATCGACGCCCTCAGATCCGGCGTTCGCCACCGGCCCGCGGCAGCGCCGCAAGATCTCCTCCGCAAGCACCTCCTCGCCCGGCCCGACCAGGAGGAGCACCTTGCAGGATAATTCCTCCCGGAGCATATCGGCCAGATCGGCGAAATACTCCGCCGGCCAGCACTTGGACGACCCGAACTTAGCGCCGGGGTTGAGGCCCACCACGAGGTCGCCGGGCGCGATGCCCAATGAAGCCAGGCGCCGCTCACCGGCCTCGGCCACGGCCTCGGACATGAAAAGCTTCGGCCGCGGATCCGGCGGTACCTCGAGGCCGAGCCACCTGGCCAGTTCCAGGTAATATTCCACCATGGGACGCGGCACCACGGCTCCGTTCCCGTCCCGCGCCGGTTCCGGGCCGCCGGTGAGCATGAATCCCCTTCCGCCGCGGCGGTAGCCGTATATGCGCTTGACGCCGCTCAACCATGGCGCAAGGACCGATCGCCAGGAATTGGGCAGGACCACGGCCGCGTCGGGTCCGATTCTGCGCAGATGTCGTATCGTCTCCTGGAACCCACGAATATGCTTGTCCTGGCAGCAAATCACCTCGTCGAACCACGGCGAGTCCGCGATGACACCAGCGGCGTAGCGGCGGACGCAGCCGACTATGCGCGCCCGCGGCAGGTTCGACCGGAGGCACTCGAAGAAGGGCGTGGCCATCACCAGGTCGCCCACCCAGTTGGGACAGCGCACCAGAACGATCCCGGCGGAACGCAGCGCCTCTTCCATGACAAGACCATGTAGTATAGGGAGGCGCGCGCCACCGCGCAAGCCGGCTCCCAGCGCCGCCCGGCGGCGTTGAAATCGGCGCGCCTTGGTGCTAAGATTGGTGCGCCTGGCGATATCCCTCGACATCGACGGATTCGAAGTCCTCGAAAAAGGACCACACACGGTCATCATACGGCCGGAGTGGAAGGCGTGGCTGCTCGAAGATCTGCTGGACGACTTCCGCCGCGTGGACCGGTCCGAACGCAGATCCTACGCGCACGGCCGGGTCGCGCATTTCTCCTACAGGCCCCTCGGGGCGCCCGCGCGCGTATTCGTCCGCACGCTGGCCCGCGGCGGGCTCATCGGAGGCATGTTGGGCGGCCTTCACTTGGGAGTGCGCCGCCCGCTGCGCGAGCTGCGCGCCGCCGAGGCCGCCCGCAGGGCCGCCGTCGCCGTGCCCGAGCCGATCGCCGTGAGATCCACCCGGGCCGCCCTGGTATTCAGGCGCTTCACCGTCGTCACAAGGGAGATCGAGGAGGCGCCGAATCTCCTTACGCTCTTGCCGCTGCTGCCGGCCGCGCGGAAGCGGCGCCTCATTGAACGCGTTGCCGACGGGGTCCGGCGCCTCCACGAGGCCGGCATATACCACGGCGACCTCACGCTCCAGAACATCCTTGCCGACGACAGGAGCGTCTACTTTATCGACCTGGACAACGCGCTGCTTAAGACGCGGCGCGTGGAATCGCTGGACCTGACGAACCTTTCGCGACTCAACCGTTCGGTCGAAAAGCTCTTCGGCACGCGCGGATGCGTGACCACGGCGGACCGCCTGAGGTTTCTCCGGCGCTATCTCGAGGGCGACTCCCACGGCGCGCGAGGTGATCGCGGCCGCCTTAGGGACATGGCGCGCGGATGCGCCACCGGCCTGTGGTTCCACCGCCTCTGGTGGTCGCTAAGCGGGCAGTCATAGGCCTCTCACCCGCGTCAACATTAGGGAGGGCCGCCGACACGGAAATGTTCGGGACGGAGGTCTCCGTAGGCGGGCGTCGTGATGGTGGATAGGATACTCGTCAAGGCCAACAACTGGCTGGGCGACTCGATCATGAGCCTCCCGGCGCTGCATGCCCTGCGGGAGCTGGCGCCGAAGGCGTCCATATCGGTCCTGACGAAAACGGAACACGCCGACCTTTACGCGAACTCGGGTTGTGTCGACGAGGTGATACCCCACGAGCGCAACGGCTTGGGTACGTGGATGGAGACCGTGCGGAATCTGCGGTCCAGGAGGTTCGACGCCGCGCTTGTCCTCCCGCGGTCGTTCGGCGCCGCGTTCCTGGTGTGGAGCGCGCGCATCCCGCGTCGCATCGGATACGCCGACGGGGCCAGGCGGGCGCTTTTGACGGAGGCCCCGGCGCCTCCGCCAGCCGGGCGCCACCGGGTGCACTATTACCATCACCTGGTTTCGGCGTTCGGGGAGCCCCCGGCCGTCAGCCCGCCGCGACTGGAACTCAACCCGCGCGCGTTGGAATGGGCCGAGAAGATCCTCCCGGGCGACTCCTGGATTGGGATGAATCCGGGGGCCACATACGGCCCGGCCAAGAGGTGGTTCCCGGAACGCTTCATCGAGCTGGGCCGCCGCCTATCCGACCACTGGAGGATACTGGTCACCGGCAATGCCGCCGAGGCGGGCCTCGGCGAGCGCGTCGCCAGGGGCTTCAAAGGGGTCAACCTCGCCGGGAAGACCGACATCCCGCGGCTGGTCGCGGTCATATCGCGCTGCTCACTCTTCATCACCAACGACACGGGCCCCATGCACGTGGCCGACGCCCTCGGCGTCCCCATAGTCGCCATCTTCGGCCCCACCGACTGGCTCGTCACATCGCCGTTTGGCGTCAAGCACACCCTGGTGAGGCGCCGGATCGAATGCAGCCCGTGCCTGAGGCGTTCTTGTCCTCTCGGCCATCACGAATGCATGAGGCGCATGACCGTCGACGAGGTGGAACGCGCCTGCAGGGAGAGGTTGGGGTGAAAATCGCGCTGGTGATAGAGAAGTTCGCGCCATGGGGGGGCGCCGAACGCGCCTGCGCCGCCCTGGCGCGGGGGCTGGCCGGTCGCGGACACGAGGTGCACGTCTTCGCCAGGCTGATGGAACCCATTCCGGGAATAATTCCCCGGCCGGTGCAGGCACGCGGATTTTTCAGGCGGCGAGCCTTCGCCGAGGAATCGTGCCGCTTGATCGGCCTGGAGCGATTCGACATCGTCCACAGCTTCGCGCGGATACCGCGTCAGGACGTGCTCCGACTCGGCGGCGGCATCCACCGCGAGTACCTGTACCGAACCGACCCGGATTACACGCCCTTGGGCCGCCTCTGGAGAAGGCTGCAGCCGAAGGAACGTATCGAGCTTGCCCTGGAGACAGCCAGCCTGTCGCCCGGGGCCTACCGGAAGATCGTGGCCGTCTCCCGTCGCGTGCGGGACGAGGCGATACGCCACTACAGCGTGCGGCCGGAGGACGTTGAGGTGATATACAACGGCGTGGACGCCTGCGCGTTCGCCCCCGACCCCGCCGCCCGCCGGGTGGTGCGCGAAGAGCTCGGCATCGGCCGGGACGATTACACGCTGATATTCTGCGGGACGGGCTTCAGGAGAAAGGGGCTGGACTTCGCGGTGGCCGCGGTCAACGACGTACCAGGGGCCAGGCTCATAGTGGTCGGCGAGGGCCGCCCGCGACCCCACCGGCGCGTGCTCTACCTGGGCAGGAGGAGCGACGCGGCACGACTCTACGCCGCCGCCGACGCCATGATCCACCCCGCGATCTACGACCCGTTCCCCAACGCATGCCTGGAGGCGATGGCCTCGGGCATCCCGGTGATCGTCAGCAGGGTCGCCGGGGTTTCCGAGATAATCGACGGCGACTCCATCGTGATAGAAGATCCCCGCGACGTCAGAGCGCTGGCGGAGGCCGTCGCGAGGCTGCGCGACCCGGCGGTGAGGCGGCAGATGGGCGAGGCCGCCAGGCGCAAGGCGCTCCAGTTCACGCCGGAGCGCAACGTCGAGGAGAACCTGCGCCTCTACGGGCTCCTCGCATCGTCGCGTCGCGATTTCGTTAACAGTTGAGGCGTATTCTTGTAGGATTCCGGCATGTCCAGGAACGGAGGCGTCGCGGCGGTCATCCCCGCGAGATACGCCAGCACGCGGCTGCCGGGCAAACCCCTCCTGAGGGAGACCGGCAAATACCTCATACAACACGTATACGAGCAGGTGCGAAAGTGCCCGCGTCTCGATCGCGTGATCGTGGCGACCGACGACGAGCGCATTGCCGACGCCGTGCGGTCGTTCGGCGGCGAGGCGGTGATGACCTCCCCGCACCACCCCAGCGGCACCGACCGGGTGGCGGAGGCCGCCAGGGGCGTCGACTGCGCCAAGGTCGTCAACGTCCAGGGGGACGAGCCGGAGATCGAACCGAGCCTGGTAGACGCGCTGATCGGGCTACTCGAGGGGGCGGATATGGCAACGCTGGCGGCGCCGTTCGAGCGGCCGGCCGACGCCGTCCTGTCCAGCCGCGTGAAGGTAGTCATTGACCGGCACCACAACGCGATGTACTTCTCCAGGTCGCCGATACCGTACTCGCTCGGAGACGGTCCTCCCCCGCTGCTTCACCTGGGTCTGTACGCCTATACAAAGGCGTTCCTGCTCCGCTACGTAGCGCTCGACCGCACCCCGCTCGAACAGGCCGAGAAGCTCGAACAGCTGCGCGCCCTCGAACACGGCTATAAGATCAAAGTCGGCATAGTCCATTGGAGCACCACCGGCGGCATCGACACCCCGGAGGACTACGCGGCGTTCGTAAAGCGGATGAAGGAGAAGGCGAACCCATGAACGGCGAGAAGAAGGTCGACGAGGACTGGAAGCGGCGGGCGCAGCTGGAAAAGGAACAGGACGCCCTGAAGGCGGGCGAGGTGCCGCCCAGGGGCGAGGCCGCCCGGCGCAGGGACGGCGGCGGCCGCCGCGGAGGGGCCGATTTCCTCACGCTGGTCGAGTCCTTGGCATCGCAGGCGCTGTATTTCATGGGGGCAGTGCCGGATCCGATGACGGGACAGTCTCATGAGGATCCGGAACAGGCGCAGATGTCCATCGACCTCCTGGGCGTACTGGAGGAGAAGACCAGGGGCAACCTGACACCCCAGGAGCAGTCTGCATTGAGGCAGGTGCTCGATGAGGTGAGGCTGACGTTCGTCCGCCTCCAGACACATCACCGGCGGCCAAAGGGCCCGATGATAGAAAACCGCTAGGGCCGCCGCTCATTGCCTGGCATGGAGTTCCAACGTCGGCCGGCGCATCTCCGCGATTACCGGCGCGGTGGATAATAGGGCCGGGCGGGTTCCGAGAAGGGGCCTGAAGAGAGGAACCGGATCAGGTCGTCGGTCAGGTAGGCCAGCGAAAAGAGCTGGATCCCGCGCGCCCCCTGCGAGCGGGCCAGCTCCAGCTGGGAACGGATCAGTTCGAGGTCGCGGGGCGCCGCCTTGCCCTCACGCTTGGAGTAGATGCTCAGCCCGGGGACGATCCGGTCCAAACCGGGATCGAAGGCGCGCCATTCCGCGAAGGCCCGCGCCAGGTCGTCGTTCCTCTCCGTATAGGCCATCGGCAGCGCGTAGTCAAGGCACCCTTCGCGGAGCCATCCATACCAGTCTTGGCAGACCCGCTCGGCGGCCTCCTTTGTATAGAAAACCGCCGCGCTGATCTGCGACCGCGGCTTCACCATCCGTGAGCCGGCGTGGACCGCGCGCACCAGCTCCGTCACCGTACTCTTCCGGTACTCGACCCATTTCTCCATCCGCCGCCGCTCCCGCTCGACGTCCAGAGGAGGGCCGGGCTTCAGGATATCCTGGCCCAGGACGGGCGATACGACCTTCCAGCCGTGAAAATACCGCGCCGTCGCGCTCATCCCGGTCAGTCGCTTCATCGACTCGTGCTTCATGGCGAAGACGGGCCCGTCGAGGAACAGGCAGCGGCCCCCCTCCCGCGCGAAGCCCTCCAGGCGCCCGCCCGTTTTCTCATCGATCAGGTACTGCCCCACAAGCACGATCGTCCCGCCCTTCGGGATTCTCTCCAGGAACTTCTCGTCCACGATTCTTGTGGGAAACCCCAGCCCGCGCAGCCAGTGCTGGGCCTGGTCCTGGACCTCACGGCCGTACCGGCCCGCGTTTGCGGTCGTCGAGAGCTGAAAGGTGTTCGCCGTATTGGCGCCGAAGCGTCGCAGCGTCTCCTGCAGGAAACCGTCCAGCGCCGGGCATGGCCGGTTCGCCGCGCTCCAGTTCACCAGAACCGCCTCGCCCTCCCCAAGCCGGTTGGAGGCAATCGCCGGCACGCCGTTATCGAACGTGGCCAGCACCTTCGCCGTCGTCGGCCCGTCGATGGGGTTGGCACTCACGTCCAGCAGGGCGGGGAATCGTTCCTCGCCGAGCTTCCGAGGGGGTAATCCGGTCCGCCGCGAGAACTCACTCTGACAGGTGTCGCAGTAGCAGATGGCTTGGTCGGCGTAACGGATGTAATCAAAGTGGAGCCCATCCACGTCGTACCTGCCCAAGCACTCCAACATCAGGTCGCGCTGAAAGTCGCGGACCTCCGGCTTGCCGAGATCGTACCACGCGGGCCGTGCGGATCGACCGGTCTTGATCTCCCAGTCGGGGTGCCGCGAGAGGATATGGCCGGGGTAGGTCCAGCCGCAACTGCCGTTGACGAACCACGGGTGCACGTCGATCCCGCGGGTATTGGCTATCTTCACCAGGTAGCCCAATGGATCGTGTCCTTCGGGCACCCCCTTGGCCAATGGACAGGTCAGGCTCCGGAACCAAGCGGTGCCGCCGTCATACCAAACGAGGGGATAGATGGCGTTCAGCCGGGCGGCGGCGATCCTTGCGATCCACTCGTCGGCAAGGGCGGGGGTTTCGTACTGTCTCGGGTGCAGCCATACGCCCCGGTGCTGGATCCGATCATCGGTGGCCACGACCGCCGCGGTTTCGACGAGTCCAAGCAGGACGAACATCATCCGCCAGATGGCTCTCCGGTTATGGTACGCCCCGCGTGAGCGGCGATTTCAACGCCTGGCCGAAATCCGGCGGCGGGAAAAGAGTCGCCCCTTGGCGGGATTTTCCCGCGAGGGAGTCATAGAGCACGTCGTATTCAGCCTCCTCGCAGTCGATCTTTAAATTAACAGGTAATAACTGTTAACGTTTTGGCGACGCGTAAACGTTAACAGGAAAACCTAATGAAGGTCCCGCGTCTCGGCGAGTTTCCAAGTCCGGCCACCGTCGGGGGACACCATCAGCGCCCGCCGATGGCCGAAGTGGTCTGTACGATAGAACCAGAAAGTCGACCAATAATCGTAGGAAAGGAAGAGCCGTCCGGCCCGGTCCACGGTGAGACGGTGGTAGAAGATGCTGTACTCGGAGAACGGCGGGACGACGAGCACCTGCGGCGGTTCCCATGCACCGCCGGGGCGTTTGAGCTGGACGGCAAGCGTTCCATGGCTGCCGGCGGTGAACGGCTCGACGCCCGATCTCCACAGCCGGAAGGCGACCACCAGCGAGTCGTCCTTCCCGCACACCAGTCCGATGTAGGTCTGCGGAAGGCCCTCGCCCGTGGGCTGCGCCTCCGTCCAACCGGAGCCCGTGTCGTTTGGCTTCAAGGATCGCGCGTGCAGAAATGGTTTCCCGTGCGTGCCCAGGAGCACGTGAAGATATCCTTGGCTGTCCATCGTAACGCTGGGGGAATTGTGCACGTCGTTGGGCGGCGCGCCGTAACCCAGGAGGACGGCTTCGCTTAATTTCCCGGCTTCACGGTCCCACGTGGCCGCGTACATGGGTACCCCCGGGACCTTCTCGGCCGGATCCGTGGCCTCGCCCCAGACCACGTGAACCTTCATCCCCTGCGAGACCACCGCGGAAGGGATGCCCGAGTGGGCGGACAACCCGATGCATTTCTTAGAGATCATGATCGGGTTCCCGATCGAGAGCCTGCCGCCTTCCTTTCTAGGGAGGAACAACTCCAGATCGTTCAGCCGGCGCCATATCCGCTGGGGATCGGCGGCGGTCTGAGTATAACGCAGCACCGGCGGCGGGCCGTCCGGGACGTTGTGCCCGGAGAACTGTTCCAGGTCGAACGACCGAGGCATCCCCCGCCCTCCGGGAATCTCGGTGGCCGTGAACGTCCGGCCACCGTCGGGCGAATGCAGCAGCGAGGAACCCGCCAGCAGATACAGGTCGTTGTCCCGGTCGAATGCCACCTTAGAGGGCGCCCTGCCGGATGAAGCACCGCGATCACATACGACCCATGATCCGTCGCGGAATGTCTCCAGCCCCCTGGCGGTCCGCACGTATGGCCGGTTCTTCAAATCGAAGTAGGGCTGGCTGTCGACGGGGTAGTCCGGCAGATACCCGAGCTGTTCGTTCTCATGCTGGTAGGGTTTCAACACCAGCGGCAAGGCCAGAGGCCTGGACGCCGGGGCCTCGCCACCCTTGACGATCAGAGTGGAATAGGTGGTCAATTCGCCGGCATCTTCGGGAGTGGCCCGGAGATGGACCACGCGCGATTGGCCCTCCGCAGGGACGGCGGCGCGGACGATCACCTGGGAGGACTCCTTGGGCCCCAGCGCAAGACGGTCGGATGACAGCCGTGCGGGCCACTCGCCCAAGGGGAATTCGAGGGCCAGCCTGACCGATATCTTCCCCCTCGAGTCGTTGCGGACCTGGAATGTGATCGAGCGCTCCTGCCCGGGCCGACCATAAACAGTCCGACTATAGGGCGTCAGCAGCCATCGATAATCAGTAAATGGAAACCAGGCTGACAGGTTATGCGTCCAGCAGGTAAGATCAGGCCGTTCGTCCCCTCGGTCCCAGCGCGTGACGCCGTCGATGTGGATCGTCCCCTGCCCTTTCGGAAGGTGCAGCCGCCACGGCGCGGAGTCCCGCGATCCGGCCTGGACCGAACAGGAGGCGCTTCCCCTGCCGTCCGACTTCAGGTATGCGATGATCGAGCCCTTGGAATCATAAAGGCAAGGTTCTCCAGCGCCTCGGGGCAGCCCATCGACTTTCACACCGAATGCGCCACGGCGCGGCAGGAAACAGACATCCACCGGCCGCTCCGGGCTCAGAAGGACGATGGGCTCCTGGTGGAGTTCATCCTTGTGTCCCCGGGAGGTTTCAATAATGTAGCGGCGGCAGTTCGTCCGGAAGCCCCAGGCGATCTCCTCGCCGTAACGGTCATTTGATACGGTGACGTTCAGCGCATAGATCCCCCTCCGGTCCACCCGCGCAGAGAGTCGCGCGCGCTGAGGCGGACCTGTACCGCTGCCGCGGGGTTTCCCGTCGTCGGGGATCGAAACTTCCTGGAGCACCCGTCGATCCGGTCCGGCCAGGATTGCGCGCAGTTCAACCCGCGCGCCTCGGAGGTTCCTGTCCCGCTTCTCCACTTCCACGACCAGATCCCCCGCTTCCGCGAGGAAGTATGCGCCACCGACGCCGCCGACGAGCGGGCCGATTTCATCCCCGGCCTCCTGCGACCCCGCCGCCGTCACGGACTGCGCGGCGAGACATGCAACCAAGGGAAAAACCGAAACGAAGCTGGGGCACACGGGACTTCCTCCATCCACATAATAAATTACCCGATCGACAGGGACGTGTCCTTGAATGCATTACGAATATTGATCATGGCTGACCTGTCTTCAAGAAGGCATACCCTGAAACCAAGAGAGGCGTACTCCTCGCGCCGGATCGCTCCTCGTTGAGACTGTGCCCGCGCTTGTGCGTTCCGCCTCACTTGAGCGCGCCGGCGTCACGGAAGAACGCCTCGTCCGAAATGACCCCGCTGACGCCCGGGCCGTCCCATTGCGGCGGCAAGTCGAAGGGGGTACGCCGCACGTTTCCCCACAGGCCGTCGGTAATGACCACGCGGTGGTAGCCCTGTTCCAGGGCGACCGGACGGCAGAAGCTGACCGCCGGCCCCCCTTCCCCCCCGATCTGCAGTTCATGCTTGATTTGCCGCTCGCTGCGAAGGGTGAAATAATATACTCCAGCCCGTGGTACGCGCAGCCATCCGACGAGGCGGTCTATGCCGGGGACTTCCACCTTCACCGGTTTCTCCTTGCCGAAACCCGCAAATGGTCGCGGGGGCGGCGTGACCGGGTTGGGGTGATGACGGTCCTTGATGGGCGTTCGTTCCCATACGAGACCGGGCTCGACCCTGCCTGGTTCCTGAGCGGGATAGGGCGAGAGGAACCGGACCATCGTGGCAGCCTCCTTGCTCTCGCCGCCATCAGCGGCGAAGACGGCCGCGCGGATGCAAACGTCGCCATCAACGCGTAGCGGCCCCGTGAACTTGGGGGAATCGGGCTTCACCATCGTTCCATCCTTGGTGTATCGAATTGGGTGCGGCTATTTTCGGTTGATTGTCACGGAACCGCAAGGGCGTCAATGCTAGAGGTATGAG
>FWPU01008612.1_pt1 | contig 17173 bp, 19 predicted proteins | sample 2228361 | NCBI WGS metagenome assembly FWPU01 (sample SAMEA103939777, study PRJEB20133) | metagenome
GACGCCCGAAATTCGAACGTTGGGCTTCCAGGACTTGCAGCATCCGGCGAAAGGTGGCGTGTTCAACTCCGGTCAGGCGTTTGAAATCTGTATCACTGCGTTGTTTGATGTCTGCGTATCTCATGTGCCGATTCTGGCACATTTTCGACTTTTGCAAGAGGTCTATTGCGTGCCCATCTTGCCGCCTTTCTCCTCATCGGCGGCGGCAAAGAAGATGATGTCGCGGCTGCGGTCGGGGTGATGCCGCTGGAGCAAGTCGAGCGCCAGGAGTTGTATGATGCCCATGCCCTTCATGTCGATCGCGCCGCGCCCATAAACGTACCCGTCGCGGATTTCGCCGCTGCATGGGTCGCAAGACCAGCGCACCGGGTCGGCTTCGACCACGTCCATGTGGTTGTAGAGCAGGATGGGCTTTTTCGTCCCGTTGCCGGGCAGGCGCGTCACCAGGTTGGCGCGGTTGGGGGCGGATTCGTAGATGGTCGGCGCGAAGCCGCGCTGACGCAGTTGCTCTGCCAGAAATTCAGCCGCGGTGCGCTCGTCGCCGGGCGGGTTGAGCGATTGGATTTGCAGGTAGCCGCTCAGGAGTTGGGCGGCTTCATTGGTGATGACATCCCAGTCAATCATTTTAGCCTTACTCCTAACCCCGGCGCGGCAGAGGCCTGCGCCTGGAAGATGGACATCTCGATTTGGTAGCCTGCCGCCGGGTCGTTGGTGATGAAGAGCGGGCCAATCAGTTCGCAGGCTACAATGGATGGATGCGCGGCGACGAAATGCAGCCCGGCCGCACTGCCGATGGAACTCTCGCCCATCGAGCCGAGGATGCAGGGCAACCCGGCGGCTTCGGCCACCGCCAGCAGGCGGGCGGCTTCGCCCAATCCGCCGCACCTCATCAGTTTGATGTTGAGCATATCGGCGGCGCCCCGGCAGGCGATTTCGAAGGCGTCGGCGGCGGTGTGACAACTTTCATCGGCCATGATCGGCAGGTCGGTGGCGGCGGCGACGGCGGCCAGACCCTCCAGGTCGGCGGCGGCGATTGGCTGCTCGATCCACTCGATGTTGAAGCCTTCCAACTGGCGGATGGCTTCCAGCGCGGTGGGGGCGTCGCGCCAGCCCTGGTTGATGTCGAGGCGCAGTTTGACGGAATCGCCCACAGCGGCGCAAATCTCGCGCAGGCGGAGCAGGTCGAGGTCCGGAGCCGAGCCGAGTTTGACCTTGAGCGTGTCCGCGCTCATTCCCGCAAATTTCGCGCTCATGCCGGCCATCACCGGCGGTTCATCCAATGGAATGACCGGGTAGAGGCCGATGGCCGGACGCGCCAACCCGCCAAGCAGTTGATAAACCGGCACGCCCAGCGCCTTGCCGAGCAGGTCGTAGAGCGCCATGTCAATCGCCGCCAGGGCGGCGGGCGCGTGGGGAATTTGCGCGCGGCAGGCCGACAGGATGGGCTCGATTTCGCACGGGTTGCGCCCAACCAGGAGCGGGACAACTTGCCGGAGCGCTTCGAGGACAATCGCCTGGGTTTCGCCGGTCACTTCGGGGTCGGGGGAGGCTTCTCCCAGCCCGACGAGGCCTTCCCTTGTGACAATCTTTAGCAGGGCGTAGTTCAAGACCGGATAACTGCCGTAAGCCACCGTCAGCGCGGTTTGCAGGGTCAGGTCGAGCGGTTCGACTTGAATCTCGGTGATTTGCATCAGGCCTCGGCGGGGACGGGCTTGCGCAGGCGGAAGATGACAAAAACCGGCGGCAGCGCCAGCAGGTGAATGACGGCGAAAATCATGAACATCGGTTGGAAGCCGAGCGAGTCAACCAGCGCCCCGGCCAGCGGCTGACCGCCGGCGATGCCAAAGTTGCCAACCGCCATGATGACCGAGAACATGAAGGCGGCGATGCGCGGGTCAGAGAAGGCCATGCCGAGCGCGAAGTAGACCGTCTCGTAGTAGCCGAAGGCAAAGCCGAACAGGAAGACGATGACCCACATCAGCGCGGCGGAGCCGGTCAGCGCCAGTACGAAGGTCACGGCGGCGGTAATCAGCAGGGCAGCCAGCACGCTGTTACGCTCGCCAAATTTGCGCATGAGCGGCCCGCCGACCAATCCGTCCAAGACCGTGCCGATGCCAAAGAGCGAGGTGTACAATCCAACCATGCCGAGCGGAATGCTCAACCCTTCGTTGAGGTAAGCGCCGACCATGCCTTGGGAACTGTACAGCGCCAGGGGGTAGATGACGCCCAGCGCCAGGAAGAGCAGCAGGGCTTTATCCTTGAAAGCGCCAAAGGCGGCTTTGGAAAATTGCATTTCGGGGGCGCGTTCCTTTTTCTCCTGTACGAAGAAGGCCAGGACGAGCGTGAGCAGACCGAGAGCGGCAATCATGTAGAAAATCAGGGGCCATTGACCGCCTTCCGAAAACATTCCCATCAGCGCGGCGGTGATGACGGCGCTCAGGGCGCGTCCGCCGACCATCAGACCCTGCACCAGCCCCCGGTCTTTCTGCGGGGTAGTATCAATGGACAGGCCGTCGGTGGTGGTGTCATAGGTGGACATGCCCAGCGCGGCCAGAATCATCATGGTCAGGTAGGCGCCGAACTGGAGATTGGGGTTGAACTGCGGAATCAGGATGAACGCCAGGGTTTGCAGGAGCAGTCCCAGGATGATATAGGGCTTGCGGTGTCCCTGCTTGAACAGGTTGACGCGGTCGCTGAGCAAGCCGATGAAAATCTTGAGGATGAAGGGTAAGAGGGTGATGCCGCCTACGATGCCGATGAGCGAGAAAGACAATTCGAACGAGCGCAGGTACAGCACGTTGAACGCGGAGAAATAGGTCAGCACCGCGCCTTCGACGAAGTACACAGCGGCAAACAGGGACAGACGTAAAAGACGAGCCTTCGAATCAGACATGGGAGAACCTCTTTCCGGCGCATGCCGAGATGGATTTTTCCCGGCGCTGCGCCAGAGCGACAGGGCGCCGAGGGCAAACCAGACCAAAAACCACAGGTTGGGGAGCAGGGAGAAATCGGGAAAGTACAGGCCAATGACGGCTGGCAGGAGCAGGATGGAGCCGGTCAGGGCGAGGGCCTTTTCCAGTTTGCCGCCCTTCCATAAAGCCGGGACGGCCAGCGCCGCCGCCAGGAAGGGCAGCCAGTAATTCAGATGCTGCACGGCTTTCCAGGCAATGACCCAGCCCGGCGTCATCACCTGCCCGGCCTGGAAGGTTTACAGCGCGCCCCAAATCAGGCTGTTCTCGCCGAAGTCGAACAGCGCCCCCAACAAGCCGAAAATCAGCGTCAGCCAGCCCAGCAGCGGCTGACGGGAGCGGACGAGTTCGCCAATCCCTACCCAGGCTAAAATCCAGCCGGCCAGGAAAAGACCGTCCAGCGCGAACAGGAGACGTATTCCGCCCAGGTAGGCTTGCAGGTCGGCGGCGGAGAGTGTCCGCTGGCCGGTTAGCGCCTCGAGACCGGGGTAATCCATCCCGGCGGGTTGGGCGGTGAAGGCCATCGCCACCAGCAGAAGGGTTGAAAGTGCAGCGCCAACTGCGCCTAGCCGCAAAAGAGGGCGGGAAGGTTGCATATCAGGCCTCCTGAATGCCCAAATAGGCGAGATAAGCGCGGCTCAGTTCGTCAATCAACTCGTCCATCTGGTATGTTCGACCGCCGTGCAGCGGCTCCCACAGAAGGATTTCGCGCAGGGCGAAGAACAACTGCTGGAAGCCCAAATACGTTGCCAGGGCGGGGTTGGGGTGGCGGATTTCATCCTGACGTTGGAGCAGGATGTCTTGCAGTTGCGGGAACAACTCATCCCAGGCGCGCTGCTCGCGTTCTTTGAAGCGCGAATCGCCGTGCAGCCGCGCTTTGAGATTGAGCGAACGCAACAGCCCTCTCTGCCGCTGATAGGTTTCTGCCAGAAAGCGGGCTACATCCCGGACGATTTGGGCCAACGGGGCTTGACTCCAGCCAGGCTGGGTGAGCAATGCCCGTATCCCCGCTTCGAACTCCTCGAAGAAACGCTCGTCCAGGGCGTGCAGTAGACCTTCCTTGTCCTTGAAGCGTCCATAAAAAGCCCCCACCGAAGTGCCGGCCTGCTGGACGACTTCGGCGAGGGTCAGTTCCTCGAAGGTTTTGGATTCCAGGATTTGCGCGGCGGCATCCAGGATTTGGGTCATCGTTTCGCGGCTGCGCGCTTGCTGGGGTTGCTGAACAAGATAAGGGGTGGTTGGCATGGATGGTCCTGAAATAGAATTAAAATTCTAATTCTATTTTAGGGCGTTTTTTGAAAAAGTCAAGATGGAATTTTTGCGTGTCCCCGGCTTATCTGCCTGCGCGGCTGGCATTGCCAGGCTGCCGGAACACCAGGAAAGGACCGGCGGCGCCATATTTCATCAGATTCGCAATGGCGGCGACCAGCACATCTTCGGGCGCAGACAGGGCGCTCAAAGTGTCAGTGGTCAAGCCGCCCACGACCTCGACCAGTCCCTGGCGCAGCAGCGGGCGATAGTCTTCTGCTTGCGGCAGGACTTTGCACGACAGTTCATTCTCGAAGGTGGGAAAGACTTGCTCGAGCGGCTTCACCTCCATGCTGTTCGACCAGTTCTCGATGGTTTCACGAGCGCGGCGTGCCGACATAAAGTTGACGGTACGAATGCTGTTGAGACGGTATTCCAAAGTCAGGAAATGCCAGCGCCCGTGACGATAGACGATGACGGGTTCCTCTCTTTGGCCGGCGAATGCCGTTCCGCCGGTTTGGAGGCTTTCCATGAGCGTTTCCAGGTTCGGTGGCATGATTTTCCTCGACTGCGAGCCGGCGCTGGGCAAATTCCGCGGCCCGGGCCGCAAGGACGATCCCTGTCCGGTGGCGAATCTCTACGCCCTCAAGGCGCTGTCTCTGTTTCCGTAGCACGCCGACGGGCGTTACACGGCCGGCTCGATGTACCAATCCTGGAAAGGCTGGTCGTTTGCCGACAAGAAAACGCCCTCTCCCTGGCTGACACTGCTGGTGCGGCGCATCCAAAATCGCTCACTGACCACTGCTCACTGATCACTGATAACTGACCACTGCCCACTGAATCACTGCCGCCTGATCGCTTGCCACACCTTCTCCGGCGTGACCGGGTTGTCGTCAATGTTCACGCCGACCGCGTCCAGCACGGCGTTGCCGACCGCCGGTGCGACCCCGTCCATCGGGATTTCGGCCACCGCCTTGACCCCGAACGGGTGACTCGGCTCGTAGGTCTCGACGAAGATGACATCCATCTCTGGCATCTCGTCGGCGCGGAAGATGTGATAGCGGTCGAAGTCGCGCTGGCGGATGCGGCCGGTCTCGTCCCAGGTCATCTCCTCGCAGACGGCGTAGCCCAACGCCTGGGTCATGCCGCCCTCGATCTGGCCGGAGGCTGTCAGCGGGTTGACGATCACGCCGCTATCTACGGCCATCACCAGCTTGTCCACCGTCAGCATGCCCGTTTCCGTGTCCACCGTCACCTCGGCGAACTGCGCCGCGAAGGGCGGCGGGGACGAAGGCGAGACGTAACTCGCCACGCCCATGATTTGCTCCTGGTTGTTCTTGTGTAGTGAATCCAGAGCAACCTCGGCAAGCGAAACTGATTTTCCGTCGGGCGCGATTGCCATTCTATTTGCAAGCCGAATCTCTTCCGCCTTATATACCTGTGTACCTGTTTCTACCTGTGTACCTGTTCCCGTATCTGCCTTTACCCGTTCATTCAACATTCTCGCGGCCCGATCCTTGATTCGCTCCGCAGCCATCTGCGCGGCCTTGACCACCGCTGTCCCGGAGATGTAGGTCGTGGACGAGGCGTAGGCGCCCTTGTCGAACGGGGTGAAGTCGGTGTCGGACGAATAGACCAGGATGTCCTCGACCGGCACGCCCAGCACCTCGGCGGCCATCTGCGCCAGCACGGTGTCGGAGCCGGTCCCCAGGTCCGTTGCGCCGACCAGCAGGTTGAACGAACCGTCGTCGTTCATCTTGATAGACGCCCCGCCCATGTCCAGATACGGGATGGCCGTCCCCTGCATGACCAGCGCAACGCCGATTCCCTTACGGATTTTTGCTTGACCATTGCTAATTGGCCCCTGATGACTGACGACTGACGACTGACGACTGATAACTGATGACTGATGACCGTTCCTCCAGGCCTCATTCCCATACTTCTCATCCCACCCAATCGCGGCCTTGCCCTGACGGACGCACTCCTCCAGCCCGACGGTGTGGATGATTTCCGGGCGCGGCTCGCGGCCCTCGTTCCAGGCGGTGCTGAAGGGGTGGTACTCGCCCGGGCGCAGGGCGTTCTTCAGGCGGAATTCGAGCGGGTCGAGGCCCAGAGCGCGGGCGATCTTCTCCATGTGGCGTTCGAGCGGCCAGAAGCCCTGTGGCACGCCGTAGCCGCGATAGGCGCCGGCGGGCGGGGTGTTCGTATAAACAACGTCAGCGTAGAAGCGGATGTTCGGCGCTTTGCGGTACTCGCCGTCGCCGACGTAGAGCGCCATCGCCTTGTGGCCGGTGTTGCCGGTCACGGTCAGGGCGTGACAGCCGTAGGCGCCCGTATCGGAGAGGACGCGCATTTCGTTGGCGGTCATCGTCCCGTCGCGCTTGACGCCGGTCTTCAGCCAGACTTTCATCGGGTGGCGCGAACGCGCGGCGATGAACTCCTCCTCGCGGCTGTACTCGTACAGCACCGGCCGACCGGTGGCAATCGTCAGGTGGGCGGCCACGTCTTCCATCAACACTTCCTGCTTGCCGCCGAACCCGCCGCCGATGCGCGGTTTGATGACCCGGATGCGCTTGATCGGCAGTCCCAGCACGGGGGCAAGTTGCCGCCGCACGTGGAACGGGACCTGCGTGCTGGTGCGGATGATCAGGCGGTCGTCCTCGTCCCAGTAGGTCAGGGCGACGTGCGGCTCGATGTGCGCCTGCTGTACCTTCGGCACCTCGTACACGCCCTCGAAGATTTCGTCCGCCTCGGCAAAGCCCTTCTCCACGTCGCCGATGTCAATGCGGATTTCGGCTGCCAGGTTGCGGGCCGGGTCGCAGACGGCGAAGGGGACGTACTCCGGCTCGTCGTGGATGACCGGAGCGCCGGGCTTCATCGCCTCTTCCTTGTCCAGGACGGCCGGGAGCGGTTCGTACTCGACCTCGATCAGGCGCAGTGCGGCCTCGGCGATTTCCGGCCTCTCGGCGGCGACGAACGCCACCCGGTCGCCGACGAAGCGCACCTTGTTGTCGAGCGAGAAGGTGTCGAGCGGGCCGGGGATGGGGTCGGACTGACCGGCGGTCGAATAGACGACGCGCGGGATGTCCTGCCAGGTCAGCACGGCGGCCACGCCGGGCAGGGCTTTGGCTTTGCTGGCGTCAATGCGCTTGATGCGGGCGTGGGCGTGCGGCGAGCGCAGCACCTTGGCGTAGAGCAGGTCGCGCTTGTCGAAATCAGCGGCGAAGGCCGGCTTGCCCTGCGCCAGTTTGACCGCGTCCACCTTGACCTCCGGCTTGCCGACGGTCTGCCAGCCGTCGGTTTCGGGGGCGACGACCATCTTCGGCAGCGTCCGCGCCTGAGTCATCACCTCGCCGCCTTCTGCAGGCGGGAGGGGGAACGTCTTCGCCTCTTCGACTGATGACTGCTCACCGCTCCCTGATAACTGATCACTGACATCTTCCCCCCTCATCTCCGCCGCCCGCAGAATCGCCTGCACCGGCTTGACGTAGCCCGTACAGCGGCACAGGACACCGGCGATGGCCGCGCGCACCTCGGCCTCGTTTGGGTTGGGGTTCTTGTCCAGCAGGGCCTTGGCCGCCAGGATTTGCGCCGGCGTGCAGTAGCCGCACTGGATGGCGCCGGTCTCGATGAAGGCCCGCTGAAGCGGATGCAGGCCGCCGGTCTTCTTCCAGCCCTGATCGGGGTGTTCGCCGAGCGCCTCCAGCGTGGCGATTTGATGACCCTCGGCCTGGGCGGCCAGCATCACCGCCGCGTTGACCGGACGCCCGTCGAGCAGGACGGTGTCCGCGCCGCTCAAGCCGTGTTCATCGCCGAATTTGACCGAATGAAATCCCAGCCGCCGCACCGCCGAGAGCAGCGTCTCGGAGGGGGAGGCTTCGAGAGAGTAGGAAGTGCCGTTGATTTGAAGGGTCAGGTTCATAATTTATCTCCTTCTGTAGAGCAACTCTTAAGAGTTGCTCTACAGTTGCGTTACAAGAGTTCTGGATTGACATAGGTATATGGCCATTGTTGCCAATCTTCCACCAACCCAGCCTTGACCGGATTGTTCAGGATATAAGCCAGGATTTGCTCGTACTCTTTTTCATTGCGCACTACATGGTCGTAACTTTCGTGCTGCCAAAAGTCGCCCTGCAGGCCGAGCAATTGCATACAGGCATAACCGCTTTTGCTTTTCAGTTGCCGCATCGCCCGGCTCAGCGCGGTATAGTGTTTTCCGTCTTGGCGCGGCGGTGGGTCTGGAATGTCTTGCTGGTCAATCAGCAGGTGTACATGATTGCTCATCAGGCAGTAGGCGTGCAAGTGATAGTAATCGGGGTGCAGGGTGTGTATCTGTTGGGCGACAATATCTGCAACACGCTTTTCTCTCAACCAATGCGGGCCGCTCCTGGCGCGGTCGAGCAGAGCGTCTAGACGGGCAAAATATCGCTTCTGGCTTTCGTAGCGTTCGTCTTGCAAGGCGCGGCCTTGAAACCGGGTAACGAGCAGACGTTTTTCCTGCTCATACTCCTCTTTCAACCTCTTCCAATCCTCCACGGGCAGGCTGCCCGCCAGCCGGAAAGTGATAAAGTAGGTGGCGTTGGGCAGGTGGTAGTGCGGGAGGTTGCGATAGAAAATCTCGCTCATCGTTTTGCAAGGCCAGTTTTACGAGTGCGTTTTTGTAGAACAACTCTTAAGAGTTGTTCTACAAAGAGTTGTTCTATGCCAATCAACAACAACCCAAAGATTGCCACGAACAGCACCTGCACGATGGCAAAGAAGCCCAGGTATTGAGTGGTAAATTCCGGCAGCGTCCAGGTGACGAGCGCGCCGTTGACGGCAAAATTGACCAGGATGGGAATTGCCAGCATGTACAGGACGAACCAGACGAATCCCAGCGCGGACCCGGTGGCCTGCCGCGCCGTCCCGCGCCAGGCGCGCAGCCCAGACATGGCCGCCAGCCAGCCGGCAAACAGAGAAATGCCGGTGGTGACAGCCGCGTAAAGGACGAATTCCTCCAGGCCGGGAATCCAACTCAGGGAGTAAGTGTTTCTGTCCAGCGCCAGATAACGCAGGTTGAAGACGGCCAGATACACCAGCCCTCCGGCCAGCATCCACAGCGCCTTTTTCTCGCGGCGCAAATAGAGCAAATATCCCGGAACGAAGGCCAGGAACAGGGCCGGCAGGTTGCGCCAGACGCGCTCCTGACCGAGACGGGTCAGGCGGGCGCGCTCGAGGGCGGCCTGCGCCTGCTCGACGCTGATCTCCCCCTGCGGCAGGGCGGTCGAGACCCCAATCGTCTCGCCATAGGCCTGCACCAGCGCCCGCTGTTGCGCCTCCACGGCGGCGGACAAGGCGGCCTGGCGCTCGGCGGGCAGGAGCAGCATTTCGGTCAGCGGGCGGCCCTGGGCTGAGGCCGGGAGGTTCGTCCCCAGCAGGGCGGCGAGGGTGGGGGCGACATCGGCCATGCGCATCTGGCCGTATTCGCCGGGTCGGACGTTCGCCCCGGCCATGACGAACGGTTCGACCAGCGTGACCGCTTCGTTGCCGCCGTGACCGCCTTTGTCTATCTGCCCGTGATCGGAGACGACGATGACGGTATCCTGCTCGAGGTCCAGCCGGGCGACGATTTGCCCCAGCAGGGCGTCAGCGCGGGAGGCGGCCGCGTTCCAGCGCGGATCGCGCGGCCCGCCTTCATGGTGACCGGCATAATCCACCTGGTCGAGGTGGATGAGGATGAGTTGATAGTCGCCCTCCAGCCAGGGCAGGGCCGCGGCGACCACCGCCTGGTCGGCGGCGTTGTCCTCGCCGGATGTCAGGAAAATCTCGTCCACGCCGCTCCCGGCCAGCATGCCGCCAAACCACGAGTAGCCGGAGACGGCTGTCTTCAGCCCGGCGCGCTGCGCGGCGGCGAAGATGTCGTCCTGGGTGAAGGCGCGGACGCTGAACTCGTCCGGCGGGTTCATCGGTTGGCTGTCGTTGAGGTCCGGCCAGGCGCCGGTCAGGAGGGTCGTCCAGCCGGGGGCGGAGAAGGACGGCGGGCGGCTGGTCATCTGCGCCGAAGCGCCGGCGGCGCGCAGGTCGTTCAGGACCGGCATGAGGGCCGCGTCGGTCGAAGTGTCGTAGCGCAGGGCGTCCACCAGCACGAGGACGACTTTACGGCTCAACGGAGCGCCGACTGCCTCGCCGGGCGCGGGGGCGGATTCGGCCAGCGGCGAGCGGTAGTTTTGGATGGCGTCCATGATGCCGGTGGCCCAGAAATAAGCGCCCGCGGCGACCAGCACGCAGCCCAGAACACCTACAACGATCCAACGATATGTTTTCATCGGCGATTGGCTTATAGACTATTTGACTTGTACGGCAGCGATTCCATCTCTACTTGCTCTCGAAGCGCTTCATATTCCGGGTCTTTGTGCAACAGGATGGCTTGTTGGTGGATGGCTGTTGCTGCAATGATGGCATCTGCAAACGAGATACGGTGATCGGCTTTCAAATAAACGGCTGTCAAAAGAAGCGGTTCATTGGCGCTCCACATAATTTTGACGCCCATTTGCTTGATGGTTGCATAGCGTTTCAGGGCTGTCTCCTCATCCTTTTCGCGTTTGGAAATATACATCATTTCCATCAGAGTCACCCACGAGACAATGACCTCATTTTCTCGCAGGATTTGCTCTACGCGATCGGCGCCTTGCTCATCCTCAATCAATGTAAAAATTGCAGAGGTATCAAGAGCAAAGCGGCTATTGGCCATGTTGACTCTCTCTTTCTCGGTCTTTACGGCGTTGTTCGAGCAATCTGTCGGTCAGTTTTTGACCCTTTCCAGAACCGCGTAAGGCTTTGATGGGGTCAGCAGGAACAGGGACGACGCGAATCGTTTGCCCATCGTCAATCCAAACAAGTTGATCGCCGTCTTTGATGTTATAGCGTTGGCGAATGGCGGCAGGTACAACAGTTTGGCCACGTCGGGATACAATAGTTTCCATGTCATCCTCCAGTTTGAAGGGAACAAGTTGGCTTGTTTAGATGTTTGCCAGACATCTTTTGGCAAGCGTCACGGCCACTTCACGCCGGTATTCTGCTGATGCCCACTCATCTTCGGCGTCGTGGGCGGCGTTGCGGGCGGCGGGTTCGAGGCCGCTGGCGTCCTTGCCGTCCATCGCCACGGCGGGAGAAGCGCCCCAGCCGCCGATCACCAGCCGCGTCCGGCCGGAGGTCCACTGCGCCAGCGCAGCGCAGACGATGGGCCTATCGGCGGGCGTGCGGGCGACGTACTCGTAGGCCAGACCGACGTTGAGCGGAATCTCGATTTTGGTGATCAACTTGCCGCGCAAGATTTCCTGGCGCAGGGGCAAGAGGTCGCCCAGACTGACGACTGACGACTGCTTACTGCTCACTGACGACTGACCACTGCTCACTGTAACCCTCGCGTCCAGCGCCAGCATGACTGCCGCGAACGGTGAGCGCCCGTCGCAGGCGACCAGCGTCCCGGCGGCCGTGCCAATATTGCGCAAGTTGAGCGGGGCTTCCAGCCGCAGGGCGGTTTTCAGCGCCTCGGGCGTGTGTTCGCATTCGAGCAGGGCCTGGAGCGTGGCGGTAGCGCCGATTTCCAGTTTCTCCCCCGTCTTGTGGATTTTGTTCAGGCCGAGGGCTTGCAGGTCAACCGCTTCGAAATTTTCGTCGCGCAGTTGATTGAGCAGCGTCCTGCCGCCGAGCGGACGAGCTTCCGGGCGGGCCAGCAGGGCCAGAGCCTCTTCGATGGTCTTTGGGCGGTGATATTGGGTAATCATGGCAACTCCTGTCAGTGGTTCCAATGACTCTATTATACAAGATGTCTGACAGGTTTGCGTTGTAGGTTGTAACGAACGTCCCGAAGGTTCCAAACCTTCGGGACGTTGTCTTGGGCAGCAGGAATTCCCGCTGGAGCGCCTGCACGGGTTTTTGCTGCCGGCGGCGGGGAAATTCATCGGTGTAATTCGGATACAATTGGTCGTGTTACATTCTACGCGCTAAAAGGTGATTTTTTGTACTATGTCATACCTGACTGTTTTGTTATCATTTTCACAAATATATATGGATATTTGCATATTGGTACGGAGTAAGACATGAATTCTGCGCTCGAAACCGAGGTCTTGCAATTACACGCCGAAATTTGCGCCGGCCTGGCGGACCCCAATCGCATCATGATTTTGTACGAATTGTCGGCCGGTCCGCGCAATGTGACCGAACTCTGCACAGGCTTGAAGATGCCGCAGCCGTTGACCTCGCGCCACTTGAAGGTGCTGCGAGAACGCGGCATGGTGATAGCCGAGCGGCAGGGGACGGTGGTTCAGTATAGCCTGGCCGATAGGCGCCTGATCGATGCCCTGGATTTGTTGAGGGCGGCGCTGCGAGACAATCTGGCGCGTCGCGCCCAACTGGCGGGCGCGCTCTAAATCACCTTGTTACAGGAGTATCTGTTATGAAAACTTTCCTCATCCTTGGCGCCGGCACGGGCGGCACGATGGTCGCCAACAAGATGGCGGCGGCGCTCGACCCACAGGAATGGCGCATCGTCATCGTGGACAAAGACGAAAGCCATTACTACCAGCCGGGCTTCCTGTTCATCCCGTTTGGAATTTATTCCCCGGCCGACGTGGTCAAGCCCAAGCGCAATTTCCTGCCGCCAACGGTGGAAGTGGTGTTCGACGAAATCGAGTTGATCGAGCCGGACAAGAACCGCGTCAAGTTGAACGGCAAGTCCATTTCCTACGATTACCTGGTCATTGCCACCGGCAGTTACATTCACCCCGAAGAGACGGCCGGCATGCTCGATGGGGGCGGCTGGCGCAACAACATCTTCGATTTCTATACTCCCGATGGCGCTGCCGCCATGGCGCGTTTTCTGAAGTTCTGGAAGGGCGGCCGGATGGTCTTGAACATTGCCGAAATGCCCATCAAATGCCCGGTCGCGCCGCTGGAGTTCCTGTTCCTGGCGGATTGGTTCTTCCATGAGCGCGGTATTCGCGATAAGGTGGACATCACCTTTGCAACGCCGCTGCCGGGGGCATTTACCAAACCACGCGCAGCCTCCATCCTGGGCGGGATGCTGGAAGACAGGGGCATTCACCTGGAATCGGAATTTGCCATCATGGAAGTGGACAATACCAAGCAGGTCATTCGTTCCTATGACGGGCGGGAGATTCCTTACGACTTGCTGGTGCCCATCCCAACCAACATGGGCGCGGAAGTCATTGGCGCCTCGGGTATGGGCGACGAATTGAACTTCGTGCCGGTGGACAAACACACCCTGCAAAGCGAGAAATGGCCGAACGTCTGGTTGATTGGCGATGCCAGCAACGCTCCATCCTCCAAGGCCGGTTCGGTGGCTCACTTCATGTTGGATGTGGTGGTCGAGAACATCCTGCGCCACATGGAGGGTCTCGACCCGCTGCCCAAGTTCGACGGTCATGCCAACTGCTTCATCGAGTCGGGCTTCGAGAAAGGCGTGTTGATTGATTTCAACTATGAGGTCGAGCCGCTGCCGGGTATGTTCCCCTTGCCGGGATTTGGGCCGTTTTCGCTACTGAAGGAATCGGCTGCCAATCACTGGGGCAAGATGATGTTCAAATGGATCTATTGGAACGTCTTGCTCAAGGGCGGCGAGATGCCCTTCGAGTCGCAAATGTCTATGGCCGGCAAGTGGAAATAGGAGTTGTCATGGACCAAGACCTTGCTCTCATCAACGAGAAATTGGACAACCTGCTCGCCCAACTCGAAGCGCAACGCCGACAGCAGGAGAACATGGATGAATTGATGCGCGACGCTATTCCAGTCGTCAATCACATGATCAAACTCTCGATCGACGAACTGGCCGAGGTGGGCAACGACTTCGAATTGGGTGATTTGCTCTTCCTGCTCAAACGTCTCTTGCGTGACACGCGCTTGCTGGTCGGTCTGCTCGACCAGGTTGAATCACTGGCCGAACTGGCCGAGGAGAGCCAGGTGATAGGCAAACGCATCTTCAATCAGGTCGTGGAGGAACTCGACCGCCTCGAACGGGAAGGCTATTTTTCCGCGGCTCGCGCAGGTTGGAGTGTTGCCAGCCAGGCCGTGAAAACCTTCCCGGCCTCCCAGGTGGAAGCGGCTGGCTGCCGCATCATCGAGGCCCTCAAGGAGGAACCGCCTCAGCGCGTCTCGCTCTTCGCTTTGTTGCGCGCCCTGGGCGATCCCAAGGTGCGGCGCGGTTTGTATCGTTCCCTGAGCTTGCTCAGGGCTATCGGTGAATAATTTATCAGTCAAGGAGAAGAAAAAAATGACCCCTGTATTGGATACCGTTTCTTTCGATGCAGAAGGCTTCATGACCAACCCCGACCAATGGACGAAAGAAATCGCCGAATTGCTGGCTAAAGAAGAGGGCATCGAGACGTTGACCGGCGATCATTGGAAAATCATCGAGTTCTGCCGCGCTCAGGGCAAGGCGACCGGCAAGGCGCCCACCCTGCGCCAGATCACCAATGGGGCGGGCATCTCCACCAAGGACCTGTTTACCCTGTTTCCCAAGGGGCCGGCCAAAAAAGTGGCTCGCATCGCCGGACTGGGCAAGCCCGAAGGCTGCGTCTAAGCCGCCTCGCCCCGAACCCGAAACCTGCTACCGTTGTAAAGGAGTATTACCATGGCTGAAGAAAAGAACCGCCACATTGCGTTCATCTGCTCGAAGGGCAATTTGGATATGGCCTACCCGGCCCTTATCATGGGGTGGGCCGCCCTGGGCAACGGCATAGACGTGACCATCTTCTTCACGTTCTGGGGACTGGATTTGATTACCAAGAAGCGCGTAGACCACCTGGAGATTGCGCCGGTAGCCAACACCAGTTTCAAATTTAGCCTGATGGGGCTGCCGACCGGCAATCTGGGCATTCCCAACCTCATGGGCATCCTGCCCGGCATGACCGCCTTTGCCAGTTGGTTCATGAAGAAGAAAATCGCCTCGCTGGATGTCCCGCCCGTGCGTGAATACCTCGAGATGTTGCACGATGCCGGCGCCAAGTTATATGGCTGCAAGATGACGGTGGACATGTTTGGCCTGAAGCCAGACGACTTCTTGCCGCAAGTAGATGGCGTTGTCACGGCCGGCGATTTCATGGACATGACCGAAGGCGCGCAAATCGTTTTCATTTAGACTTGTAAAGAAAGCGTCCCGAGGGTTCTAAACCTTCGGGACGCTGGAATAACTTCACGTTTTGGGCGAAGCGCGTGCATTCAGAAGCGCACACCCCTTTCTCGCAGGGGGTGTGCGCTTTTGGGTTCATAGGAATTTATGGCAGTTTCCCGCCGCAGCAGTGGCACTAAAGAACTGGTTTTTCGCGTCAAGCAATATGCAAGTTGCAAACCTGGCGGAAGTGGTATCCGTAGATGGAGAAAGCGATTGCCAGCGGAAACAACCTTGGGCGACGAAAGAGCGTCCAGAAGAAGAGTTTCCAATAGTGCAGGCGCGCCTCGTCCAGAATCCCCAGTTGAACGATCGAGCGGAACAGGGCCAGAATGTATTCGAAATCGAAGCCAAACTTGATTTTGGGAGGCTGATATTCCTGAAGGAATGTCTTGACGCGGGCATAATAATTCTGAGGCGCATAGAGGGTATTGATGACGGTTTTGTATCCCTTGTGCAGCACGTCGAGGCTCATTTTAGGGAGAATGTTGGTGCCGCCATCTACGTTGTTGCCCGAAAATCTGCCTAGCAGACGGCCCTCCCGTTTGAGTCTTTCATATAGGCGAGTTCCGACTGGCGCTTGTAGCAAGCCAACCATGGCCGTTACAATCCCACTTTTTTGGATGAATTCGATTTGCCTTTGGAAAATCGAAGGGGTATCACTGTCGAAGCCGATGATGAAGCCGCCTTGTACCTGCATTCCGCTGCGCTGGATGCGTCGGATATCTTCGAGCATATCCCGCCGGCGGTTCTGTTTCTTGTTGCATTCAGCCAAACTCTCATCGGCGGGCGTCTCGATCCCAATGAAAACCATATTGAAGCCGGCTTTGACCATCATGTCCATCAGTTCTTCATCGTCGGCCAGGTTGATGGAAACTTCAGTGTGAAAGGTCATGCCGATCTTGTTCTTGCGCCAGGCGATCAAGGCGGGCAGCAGACTTTCTTTGAGGTGTTTCTTGTTACCGATGAAGTTATCGTCCACGAAAAAGACACCCCCCCGCCAGCCAAGTTGATAGAGTCCATCCAATTCGCGGGTAATTTGCTCTGCGTTTTTTACACGCGGCCTGTGGCCGAACAAGGCGGTGATGTTGCAAAATTCGCAATCGTAAGGGCAGCCGCGTGAATACTGAACAGCCATAGTCGCATAGCGCTTCATTTCGAGCAAGTTCCATAGCGGGGCAGGCGTTTGGCGGATATCTGGGAAGGCGCTGGTGGTATAGAGGCGTTGTGCCTGGCCTTGTTCAAGGTCGCTCAGAAAGGGCGGCAGCGTCAGTTCTGCTTCGTTCAAGACGAAATGGTCCACCATCTCGAATTGTTCATGTTCCGCAGTAAAAAGCGGCCCTCCAGCCACAATGGTGCGCCCCATGGCCTTGCAGCGCGTCAACACTTGTTGGGCCGAATTGCGTTGAACCGCCATGGCGCTAACGAAGACCAAATCTGCCCAGGCCAGATCTTGCTCATCGAGATTCCTGACGTTCATATCCACCAGGCGCTTTTCCCAATGGGCAGGCAGCATGGCGGCCACTGTCAACAATCCCAGAGGTGGCAGGGAAGCCCGTTTGCGGATGAATTTCAGGGCGTGTTTGAAACTCCAGAAAGTTTCGGGGAATTCGGGGTAAACAAGCAAGGTGTTCATGGGGAAAATTATATAGCATGCAACCCAAAATTTTCCTCATTGATAGCGATTTTATAGCAAATTGCTGATACCCTTACAGATTGAGTAAAAGCTACTGCTCACCAAATGCGGCATAATTTGGTTGCTTGACGACCAAAGGAGGCCGCCGATGAG
>FWPU01008613.1_pt1 | contig 17171 bp, 13 predicted proteins | sample 2228361 | NCBI WGS metagenome assembly FWPU01 (sample SAMEA103939777, study PRJEB20133) | metagenome
CTTCTCCCTTCCCGGCCAAAAAATGCGCTTCTGGCAAACCAGGCGCGGCCCTACCCCTTGCCCCGCAGAAGCGCCCGGTGGCAGGTCGAGGCCGTTGGCTCGTTCCGTCACATCCTCGACACTACCCGGCCCACCCGACCCGCCCTCACGGGCGGCGAGCTTCCGCGGGCGCAGTGCTCCGACACGCAGCCCCCAATGAGCCGGCGCGGGATCTTCTACCGAAATGTAGAGAATTCCGCGCCGGCACCGATCGGTCAGGTCGCGTCGTCGATGTCGACGGCAGCCCCGGCGAACTGGGCGTGGTAGAGGCTGGCGTAAGTTCCGCCTGCGGCCAGCAGTTCGTCATGGTCGCCGTGCTCGACGATCCTCCCGTGGTCCATCACCAGGATGACGTCGGCGTCGCGGATGGTCGAGAGCCGGTGGGCGATCACGAAGCACGTCCGGTTGGCTCGCAGGGTGCGCATGGCCTCCTGGATCAGCACTTCCGTGCGCGTGTCGACCGAACTGGTCGCTTCGTCGAGGATCAGCACGATCGGGTCGGCGTGGACGGCCCGGGCGATGGTGAGCAGCTGGCGCTCCCCCGCGCTGAGGTTGGACCCCTCGTCCTCGATGAGCGAGTCGTAGCCGTCGGGCATCGAATGGACGAAGCGGTCGACGTACGCCGCCTTCGCGGCGGCGAGCACCTCGGCCTCGCTGGCGTCGAGGTTGCCGTAGGCGATGTTGTCGCGGATCGTGCCCCCGAACAGCCAGGTGTCCTGGAGGACCATCCCCGTGCTGGCGCGCAGATCGTGGCGGCTCATCGCCGTGATGTCGACGCCGTCGAGGGTGATGCGGCCGCGGTCGAGCTCGTAGAACCGCATGAGCAGGTTCACCAGCGTCGTCTTTCCCGCGCCGGTGGGCCCGACGATCGCGACGGTCTGGCCCGGCTCCGCGACCAGGGAGAGGTCCTCGATCAGCGGCTGGTCCGGGTCGTAAGAGAACGAGACGTGCTCGAACGCGACTCGGCCTCGAGGCTGGTCGAGCCGGACCGGTCGGGTGGGATCCGGGCGTTCCTCGGCTTGGTCGAGCAGCTCGAAGACCCGCTCAGCCGAGGCGATACCCGACTGCAGGACGTTGAACATCGAGGCCAGCTGGGTGAGCGGCTGGGTGAACTGGCGCGAGTACTGGATGAACGCCTGGATGTCGCCGATCGTCATCTGACCGGAGGTGACCCTCAGCCCGCCGATCACCGCGATGGCGACGAAGTTGAGGTTGCCGAGGAACATCATCATCGGCTGGATGATGCCCGCGATGAACTGGGCACCGTAGCCAGCCGCATAGAGCTCGTCGTTCTTGTGCCGGAAGCGTTCTTCAACGTCGCGTTGGCGACCGAACACCTTGACCAGCGCATGCCCCGTGAACGCCTCCTCGACCTGCGCGTTGAGCGAACCGGTGTGGGTCCACTGGGCGATGAACCGCTGGCGCGAGCGCTTGGCGATCGCTCTGGTCAGGTAGATCGACGTCGGGATGGTCGCGAGTGCCACCAGAGCGAGCACCCAAGAGATCGTGAACATCATGATCAGCACGCCGGCGACGCTGAGCACGGACGTGAGCATCTGGCTGAGCGTTTGTTGGAGGCTCTGGGCGAGGTTGTCGATGTCGTTGGTCACCCGGCTGAGCAGGTCGCCCCGCGGCGTGTGATCGACGTAGCCGAGCGGCAGCCGGTGAAGCTTGTCCTCGACCTTGGTACGCAGCCGCATCATGGTCCGCTGGACGACCGTGGCGAGGATCGACGCTTGGAGATACGACAGCACGGCCGACGCCACGTACAGCACGACGACGAAGGCCAGGATCCGGTGCAGTCGGCCGAAGTCGATGCCGCCCGGCTCCAGCACGCCGTCGACGATCACGTTGGTGGCCTCGCCGAGGATCTTCGGCCCGAAGACGTACAGGGTCACGCTGACGACCGCGAGCGCGATGACGGCGACGACTCCGATCCGTTCGGGTCGCATCTCACCGGCGAGCCGGCGCACGGCACCGGTGAAGTCCCGACTCTTGTCCGCCGGCATGCCCGCGGCGGTGAAGCGCGACGCGAACGACGTGCGCGGCTCGGTGGGTTTCGGCTGCTCGCTCACGCCGCCGCTCCGCTACGCATCTGCGATTCGACGATCTCGCGGTAGGTCACGCAGGTTTCGAGGAGCCGAGCATGGGTGCCGAGCCCGACCACCCGCCCGTCCTCCAACACCACGATCTGGTCGGCGTGCAGGATCGTCGACACCCGTTGGGCGACCACGAGCACGGTGGCGTCGGCGGTGACCGGCCCGAGTGCGGCGCGCAGGCGGGCGTCGGTCGCCAGGTCGAGGGCGGAGAACGAGTCGTCGAACAGGTAGATGTTCGGTCGGCGCACGACGGCGCGGGCGATGGCGAGACGCTGGCGTTGGCCACCGGAGACGTTGGTGCCGCCCTGGGTGATGGGGGCGTCGAGCTCGCCGGGCATGGCCCGCACGAAGTCGGCGGCTTGCGCGATCGTGAGCGCCTCCCAGAGCTCGGCGTCGGTGGCGTCGGGCTTGGCGTGGCGCAGGTTTGATGCGACTGTGCCGGAGAAGAGGTAGGGCTTCTGCGGCACGAGGCCGACCTGATCCCACAGGACCTGCAGGTCGAGGTCGCGCACGTCGACGCCGCCGATGCGTACGGTTCCGCTGGTGGCGTCGAAGAGCCGGGGCACGAGGTTGAGCAGTGTGGTCTTGCCCGCTCCGGTGCTGCCGACGATGGCGGTCAGCTGACCCGGCTGGGCCACGAGCGACACGTCCTCCAACACGGGAGCCTCTGCGCCCGGGTACCGAAACGTGACCCGATCGAACTCGACGGCGGCCCGCGTCGGGAGCTCGCGCACCGCCACGCGCGGGTGCGGCTCGTCGACCGAGGGACGCGTGTCGAGTACCTCCTGGATGCGCTCTGCGCAGACCGCGGCCCTCGGCCAGAGGACGGCGACGAAGGTCGCCATCATCACTGACATCAGTATCTGTACGAGGTAGGCGAGGAACGCGATGAGCGCGCCGATCTGCATCTCCCGGTCGCCCGCCCGATCGGCGCCGAACCACAACACCCCGGCACTCGAGAGGTTCATGACGAGCATCACGGACGGGAACATGAAGGCCATCAGCTTTCCCGCCTTCAGGGCGCTCGCGGTCAGCTCCTCGTTGGCGATGCCGAACCGTTCCCGCTCGAACGGTTCCCGCACGAACGCCCGAACCACCCGGAGGCCGACGATCTGTTCACGCAGGATCCGGTTGACCCGGTCGATGCGCTCCTGCATCTGCTCGAACTGCGGAACGAGGCGAACGACGACGCTTCCGACCGACAACAACAGCGCAGGAACGCTGACCAGGAGGATAAGCGACAGCGGTCCGTCCTCGCGGATCGCCATGACCACGCCACCGGTGGCCATGATCGGCGCGGCCAGGAGCATGGTGCACCCCATCACCACCAGCATCTGTACCTGGGTGACGTCGTTGGTGATGCGGGTGATGAGCGAGGGTGCGCCCAACCGGTCGACCTCCTGGCTGGAAAAGCTCATGACTCGGTGGAACAGCGCGTTGCGCACATCGCGACCGAACGCCATGGCCACTCGGGCGCTGTAGTAGGTGGCCCCGATGGCGAAGGCGATCTGCACCAGCGTGACGGCGAGCATCACGCCGCCCATCCGTACGATGTAGCCGGTGTCGTTCGCGACTACGCCCTTGTCGATGATGTCGGCGTTGAGGGTCGGCAGGGTCAGTGTCGCCATCGTCTGGACGAACTGGAGACCGAGCACCAGCAGCAGCAGGCCGCGGTAGTCACGGAGATAGGTTCGCAGGACGCGGAGGAGCACGGGTCGCTACTTCTTTCCTCGGTGGGGGGTCAACGCCATCGACCGGAGCAGCTGCGCGCACTGCGCGGGCTCCGTCGCAGCGCTCGCCGGTCGGGCTCGACCAGCCCGGCCAGTGCCTGCATCTCCGGGGCGTCGGCGCCGCGGGCGGTCTGCTGGCGCTCGGGCGGATGGAAGAGCCCGACCGAGCCTCGGCCGCAGCAGCGGCCGAGGCTCGGTGCTGCGGCCGCGTTTCGGGGCATGGGCCGCCACCGTAGTGAGTGAGTGCTCACTCATTCCAAGGCCGCCGGCCCGGCCGCGGCTCCGGCGCGTTCCGTGGCACCACCTCGGTGCGCACCGGGCGCGTGGCACCATGGGGTACCCCGTTCACTGGACTTCCACCTGACGATCGGAGAATCAGTTGTTGAAGGAACGCGTCGTGCAGCTCGTCAAGGACAAGGCGCTCGTGTCGCGCCCCGACGAGCCCTTCCGGCTGGCGTCCGGCGAGATGAGCACCGACTACATCGATGCCAAAAAGGCGATGGCGATCGGCGCCGATCTGCGGGTGGTGGCCCAGGCGGTGATCGAGGCCGCGGGCGTGGACTTCGACGCCGTTGGCGGCATGACCATGGGTGCCGATCCGATCGCCCACGCCGTGGCTTTGGAGTACAGCGCCACGAATCCTGGCGTCGCGTGGTTCGCCGTTCGAAAGCAGCCGAAGAAGCACGGGCGGCAAAAGATGATCGAGGGTGTCGAGCTCGTCGCCGGCATGCGGGTGCTGCTCGTCGACGACATCGTGACGACGGGCGGCTCCATCCTGGACGCGCTCCGCCACGTACAGGAGGCCGAACCTGGCGTCGAGGTGGTGTGCGCGGTGACCATCGTGGACCGCGGTGAGCACGCCACGCGCCAGTTCGAATCGCTCGGCGTCCCGTACCGCCCGGTCGCCACCTACCAGGATCTGGGCATCCGACCTGTCGGTGCGCCGAGCAGGGCGTAGCACCACCTCCGGACCGCCCACCTGGGGTCGAGCCTGCGGTACGTCGCCGTAGAGTTCGCAGCGTGGCGGAGCGAACTGCCGGTACGGGCCCCGAGCATCTGGCCGCGGCTGACGGCTCGGATGTGCCGTCCGCTGCCGTCGCGGTCCAGCTCGCCGGCACGGTCGCGCTGGCGGCGACCGATGGCACAGTTCACGAGCTGCCGGTCGGCAACACCCGTGTCGTGCTCGCAGCCCTCAGCCTGTCGCCATCGGGTCTGACCCGCGACGAGCTGGCCGATCTCGTCTGGGGAGAAGCGCTCCCACCAACGTGGGAGGCGTCGTTGCGCAACACCATCTCCCGGTTGCGCTCGTTCCTTCGTGCTCGCCTTGGCGACGACCTGACGGTGCAGGGTCGCGGCGGAGGCTGGCAGCTGGCCTGTCGGGGGGCGATTGCCGTCGACGTCGAGGTCGCTCGCCGAGCGCTCGACGACGCGGAGAACGCCCGGTCGAACGGTGCCTGGCCGATGGTGGCCTCGTTGGCGGCCCGGGCCTGCGACATCGCCGCAGGTCCGTTCCTCCCGGGCACGGAGAACGAGTGGGTCGATGGCTGGAGGGCACGGCTGCACGGATGGCGGGTGCGGGCCCTGGACCTTTGCTTCGAGGCCCTCCTCGCGCTCGGCGAGCTGCCGGGTGCTGTCGGCGCTGCCGAAGAAGCGGTCCGGATCGAACCGTACCGTGAGCTCGGCTACCGCAACCTACTTCGAGCCCACCTCGCAGCGGCGGACCGGGGGGCGGGACTGGCCGCCTATGAGCGCTGCCGCCGGGTTCTTGCGGACGCCCTCGGCGTTCCGCCGTCCGAGGAGACCGAGGCGCTGTACCGGGAGCTGGTCGGCACCGAAGTCGCTGCTTCCAGTCGCGGCAGAGCGCGAGTCTCGGAACCGTTGGTTCCGCCCCGCCCGATCACCTTCACCGGGCGGGAGACGGAGCTGGCGGCCATCGAGGCCCGATGGGCAGAAGCGTCGTGTGGGGGGACCGGCATCGTTCTGGTGACCGGGGAACCAGGTGTCGGCAAGACCTGGCTCGTGCTCGAGTCGCTGCACCGGATCCGGGACGGCGGTGCCGTCGTTCTCTACGGCGCGTTCGACGAGGAGGGCGCTCCCTTCCAAGGGGTCGTCGAGACGCTCACCCGGTTTGTCAACGGCGCCGGCGAAGAGGTGCTCGGAGATCTGGCATCGGCGGCGCGGGAGCTGGCTGTGCTGGTTCCCGCCTTTCGGGCTCGTCAGCAGGTCGCGGTTCGTGAGGGAGACGGTCGCGTCGCAGGTGAGGACCGCGTCCAACTGTTCGACGGCGTTGCGGCTGCCTACACCGCCATTGCCCGAAACGCACCGTTGGCGGTGGTGCTGGAGGACCTTCACTGGGCTGGTGCCGAGACGATCTCGCTCCTACGCCACCTGCTGCGAACGCTCGCCGGAGCCCCGGTCCTGTTCGTCGCGACCGCCCGGACGAGCCTTGGTGACGAACATCCTGTGTCCGGGCTGATGGGACAACTCCGGCAGGATCCCGGCGCGACCATTCTCGATGTCGGAGGCCTGGGAGCGGATGCGCTGGCCGAGTTGGCTGGCGCGATCCTGCCCGCGTGGACGGATGAGGAACGGCGTACCGCCGTCGACTCGATCCAGCACGCGACGGATGGCAACGCCTTCCTCGCGGTCGAGTTGCTGCGCAGCCTGCGCGAGCGAGGGGCAACGGCGCTGACCGAGGACCTGGTGGTGGTCCCGGAGGCGGTCCGGGATCACATCGAGCAGCGCCGCCGTTCGCTGCCTGAACCCGCCGGGCACTGCGTTGCCGTCGGCGCGGTCGCCGGCGCGACGTTCGATCTCGCCACGGTCTGCGCCGTAGCCGGTGTATCGGAGGAGGAAGCCCACGCGGGTCTCGAGAAGGCGGCGCGCGCTCATCTGGTCCGGTCGCTCGACGATCCGGTCCCCCGCTGGATCTTCACCCACGCGCTCGTGCGCGACGCGGTGTTGCACGCGATCAACCCGGCGCGGCGGGCACGGCTCCATGGCGCGATCGCCGAGGTGTGGAGCCGTCGACCCGACGCCGATGCTCGTGCGGGTGAGATCCTCCATCAGCTGATCCAGGCGGGCCCGGCCGCGGATCCGACCCGGTGCTACGAGCTGGCGATGCGCGCCGGCCGGGCGGCGCTTGCCGAGCGGGCTTGGGAGGCCGCGACCACCACGTTCCGGGTCGCGCTCGACAGCGCACGGGACGACCGTTGTCGAGCCGAAGCCCACCTCGAGCTCGGTGAATCGATGGCGGCGAGCGGCAACCTGGAGACCGCCCGATGCGAGTATCTCGCCGCGGCTGAGATCGCCCGCAACCTTCGTGACGCTACCCTCTTCGCTCGGGCTGTATTGGGGTTGCCCCACGGGGGAGAGCACAACTCCGACTGGTTCCCGTCGGAAGCGGACCGCGACCTGCTCGCCGAGGCGTACGAGTGGCTCGAACCCACTGCCGATGCTGCGCTCCGGATCCGGCTCATGGGGCATCTCGCGTTCGCGTTGCACCGTCCCGGAGAGCTCGATCGCCGGCTCACCCTCGCGTCGGAGGCGGTGCGCCAGGCCCGCGACCTTGGTGATGATCGGGTCCTGCTCAGCGCGCTGGTCGCGAGCCGCCTTGCCCTCAGCCATCCGTCGCGGACACCCGAGCGGATTGCTCTGGCTGATGAGGTGGCGCGCATCGCAGCCCGGCTCGGTGACGAGGTGACGCTGTTTGATGCCCGGATGGCACGCCTGTCGGATCGAGCCGAGCTCGGCGATCGCCGCGGGTTGGAGGCTGACCTGGCTGCGGCACGAGCGGACGCAGACCGGGTGCGAACGGTGATGGCCCGATGGCGGGTGGCGTCGTGGCGGGCACTGCTGACCATCATCGACGGGGACCTCGACGGTGGCCGCCGGCGCAGCGATGAAGCGCTCGCGTTGTGGGAGGGGCAAGCAAACACCACTGCCGTGCGAACCTGGGGCGGCCAGAGGATGACCCTGCTCACCATCGCGGGTGATCCGGCAGAGGCGGCCGCCCTGGCTCGGGTGGGTGTCGAGCAGTTCGGTCATGACGTGCCCGCCTACCGTTGCGCACTCGCGCTGACGCTCGCCCTGGCCGGCGACGTGGACGCGGCAGCCGGCGAGATCCGATCGTTCGTGCGTGACCCGGGACTCGAAGGGTGGCGGGTCGACAGTTCATGGTTGTGCGGGATGGTGACGCTGGCTGAAGCGGTGGCCGCGGTTGGTGATCTAGAGGTCGCCGAGCAGCTGCTCCCGGTGCTTCACCCGCTTCGCGCCCGCCTCGCGGTGGCGGGAGGGCTGGCAGGTCTGGCCTTCTGGGGTTCGACCGCGACCGCCGTCGGTTTGCTCCTGGCCGCACTCGACCGGCCAGAGGAGGCGCTCGGCGAGCTCCGGGCGGGTGCGGCGGCGTGCGCGGCGTTCGGTGCTGAGCCGTGGCAACGGCGGGCTGAAGTGGCCGCCGCCCGGATCGCCGAGTCGTAGCGGGCGGTCCCCGTAGACCTGGTCCTTGAGCTGGAGCACCGCGGCCGCCCCCGCCGCGAACGACTGGGCGTAGATCGCGTCGGCGAGCGTTCTCAGCCTTCGACCAGCAACACGTCCTGCTGGTGGACCGCGGCCAAGCCCCGGTCGAGGGTGGCGACGCGACCGCCGTGCCGGCGGGCGAGCGCCACCAGCATCTCAGCATCTTGATGCGGCGATGGAACCGGCCGATGCTCGCCAGCCCCGGCTCCGAGCGCGTTCCAACGCGTCCTGCTCTAACCTGACGCCGGTGTCAGATGACGGCCCGGCCAGGCGGTCCGGCCAGGCGGTCGGGCCGGTGCGGCCAGGCCGGTGCGGTCGGGCCAGTGCGGCCCGGGGGCAGGGAGCGCAGGGAGGAGCGGTGATGACGAACGTGCTCGAAGGGATCCGGGTCATCGAGGTCGACAACTGGGGATTCGCCCCGTCGGCCGGCACGGTGCTCGCGGACTGGGGTGCTGAGGTCATCAAGCTTGAGGATCCCCGCCGGGGCGATCCTCTGCGCGGCATCTTCGGCACGGTCTCGTTCGCGGACGGGGCCATGGTCAACTTCCTTCATGAGCAGTGGAACCGGAACAAGAAGTCGGTCGGCGTCGACCTGGCCAGTCCGACGGGCAGGAGCTTGCTCGACGAGCTGGTGGCCACCGGCGACGTGTTCCTCACGAACTACCTGCCGGAGTTGCGGCGTCGGTTCCGCCTCGAACCCGACGACATCCGGTCGGTGAAGCCCGACATCGTCTATGCCCTCGCCACTGGCCAGGGCAGCAAGGGTCCCGACGCCGAGCGCCCGTCGTTCGACTACGTGTCGGCCTGGGCTCGCGCCGGTGTGGCGGAGCGGCTCACCGCCGAAGGTCTACCCCTCGTTGCCCAGCGGGCCGGGTTCGTCGACACCACCGCAGGGAACTTCCTTGCCGGGGCCATCGCTGCTGCCCTAGTGCGGCGAGAACGAACCGGCCAAGCCGTTGACGTGGAGGTCTCGCTGCTGGCAAGTGGCGCGTGGATGATCGGACCGGACATCGCGAACTACCTGCTGAACGGGTTCGAGCTGCCCCGCAACGATCCCAGCGGACGAGGCGCCGGGCCGTTGATGTCGTGGTACGAGTGCGCCGACGGAAAGCGCCTTGTGTTCACGATGATGAACCCGGAGGCGTACTGGCCTGAGGTGTGCCGGGCACTCGAGCTCGATGTGCTGAGCGACGAACGGTTCGACACGCCGGAAAAGCGGGCCGCGGCCGGCCCCGAGTTGATGGACGTGCTCGCCGCGCACTTCAAGACCAGGCCGCGTCACGAGTGGGCCGAGCGGCTGCGCGCGTCGGATGTCGTCTGGGCTCCTGTGCAGAGCCCGTCCGAGTACGTCGAGGACGTTCAGGTGGAGGCCAACGGCTACCTCCTTGAGGTGGCGGCCAGCGACGGCTCGACCCGCCGGGTCGTGGCCAGCCCGGCCCAGTTCGATCACGAGCCCGTCCGCGGCCGGAACGCCGCGCCCGAGCTCGGTCAGGACACCGACGCGGTGCTCGCCGCGCTGGGCTGGCCCGCTGAGCGCATCGCCGAAGCTCGTGCCGAAGGCGCCGTCGGCTGAGTGTCCCCGGTTCGCCCACTGCGTATGGCTTCTGGGGCGCGTGGGTACCGGATGCGGGACTTGGATGCCCCAGTTCGGTGGTCTCCACCGACTTCACCTGCGCTCGAAGTGCGCGAGTGAGGGCCAGAGCGCGCTCCCGCACCACAGGTTTGGGCCGATGTGATGGAGGCCGGCGAGGGTGAACCATCGGCGGTAGGTGTCGGGATGGCGCCGGTGGTAGCCCTCGAGATCGCCCTCGAAGCGGTCGGTGCTGGTGAACACCTCGATCAGGGCGACGCCCGACAGCAGCGACGCGATGGTGGCCAACCCTCGGCGGACATCAGCGGCGCCGACATAGGCGATCACGTCCACGCACACGACGAGATCGAACGGACCGCCGAGCTCGAGCCGTTCGAGCTCGCCGAGACCGCCGAGGCGGATTCCCCGCCGGTGTCCAAAGCGCTCTACCGCGTACTCGCTCGGATCGACTCCCACGTAGCGGGCCCGGGGTCGCAGCCGGCGAAGGGCGACACCCCACGCGCCTTCGCCGCACCCGACGTCGAGCACGGACCGGACCGGACGGTCGAGAAGGTATTCGGCCACGCCCACCGCGTAGCGAAGCTTGCGTTCCAGCCGGACGGGCGAGCCGAACCCTTTGTTCCGGTACCAGTGATCGAAGTAGGCGCGGTCGAACCGTTCGGTGCCCACGACGGCCGAACCTTACAGTCCACTACCATCCGGGTCGGTGAACCTGAGGTCGGTCGACACCGGGGTGAGCGGGTGAGCCTGCACGGTGCAGGCGCCGACGGCCGGGTCTCGCCCGGCGATGCTCGGCAGGATCTCGGCAACCTGCAGCTTCTGGCCTGCGCTGCCGAAGTGGTGCCGCGCTGGGGCACGTCAGTTGCTCACGTCGACGGAGCGCACGACGCGGCGGCCTCCCGCCTGCTCGACGTACGCGACGCGGGTGCCGAGTGCGGCAGCGCGGCTGCCGGGAACGGCGTTGAATCGGCGCAGCTCGGCGCCGGTCCGGTCGTCGTGGACGGTGACGGTCCCGGTGAAGGTGTCGGTCAGGACGATGATGGTCGAGCCCAGTTCGGGGAACGCCGTGCTGCCGGCCCGGGCGTCGTACTCCCAGAGCTTCCCGCCGTTGGTGCGGTCGTACACCGTGACGCGATGACGATCGCGGTGGGCGGTGTGGGCGACGACGGTGTGGTCGGTGACCCCTGGTAGGTCGCTGTAGTCGAGGCGGGTGGACTCACGTTCACTCGTCCAGGCGATCAGGCCCGTCACGTCATCGATGCGTACGACGGTGTGGTAGTTGGTGCGGGCGAACACCGCACCGTCCGTTGCGAACAGCCCCGATGCCGGGCTCGGATTCACCCATCGTTCCTGGCCGGTCGCCCGATCGAACGCCGTGACCCCAAAGTTGTTTGAGACGACCAGCAGGCGGCTGGTGGCGGCGCCGTTGGAGCCGCCAAATCCCCGCTGCGCCATCAGCAGCTCACCGGAGAGCACATCGACCGCGTGGAACCGACCATCGTCGCCGTTGAACAGGAGGGTGTCGCTCATGTACCGGGTCCGGTCGGCAGCGAAATCGCGGCTGCGTCGCCACCGCTGCGTTCCGGTGGCGACGTCCAGCCCGACGATGCTCGCCCCGCAGGACACCGCGACGACCGCGCCGACCGGGGTGGGGTAGGGTCCCGGCCACGACGCGGCCGGGCAGCTGTCGTAGGCCCATCGGGTGTCGGTGGTGACCGCGTCGAACGCGATCACTCGGTTCCCGGCCAACGCGACGATCACGTCACCGGCGAAGCGCGGATCGCCGAGCTCCATCGTCGCGAGCTCGTCCGGCGCGCCCGGGCGCCACACCGCCAAGGTCGTCGACAGTGCCAGGAGCGCCGCTGCGATCACGGCGAGTGTCACCATGAGCGGGAGCGCTCGGACTTGCCGGGTCGGCGGTGGGGTTGCGAGGCCGTCCACGGTGGGGGGCGACCACACCGGGGCTGACCAGTCGAACGGCGGCCGCGAAGGCCGTGACCAACGCGGTGCGGACCGGTCAGCCCCCGGCCCCGCTGGCCCCGATCCGGCTGAGAGCGGCTCGCGGGGAGCAGGCGCACCCGGTGAATCCGGCGACGGTGGCCAGTCGCTCACCGCAGTTCCCCCGAGCCCACGACCCCACTGTACGGGCGGTGGGGGCGCGGTGCGTCGAGCCGATAGGCCGGGGTGGGTTCAGGCCCGACGGTCGGCGGAGGTGACTGGGCGGGGTGTCGTTCTCATCTCAGCGAAGGGTGTTGCCGGGCGAGGATCGGAACGAGCACCCGGCGAGGGGTCAGGTAGCCGGCGATCGCCGCCAGCTTGTTGGGCGCGCCCGGGATCACGACGGGCTTCCCGCTCGCCATTCCGTCCACGCCTTGCCGTGCCACCTCGGTGGCCGGGACCCACATGAACTTCGGCATCGCCTTGGTGTCCTCGTCGGAGAACCCCGCGACGTGGACGAACTCGGTGTCGACCGGGCCGGGGCACAGCGCGGTGGCACTCACCCCGGTGCCGCGCAGTTCGCCGCGCAGTGCATGGGTGTAGGAGAGCACGAACGCCTTGCTCGCGGCGTACCCGGCCTGGCCGGGCAGTGGCTGGAACGCCGCGGTCGAGGCCACGTTCAGGACAGCGCCTCCGCCTCGATCGACCATGTGGGGAACGAAGAGGCTGCAGAGGTGGGCGACCGCCTCGACGTCGGTGCGGATCATGGCCACCTCGCGGTCGGGGTCGCTCGCTGCGACCGGTCCCTGGGTGGAGAAACCCGCGTTGTTGACCAGCGCGCCGACGGTGAGCTCCCGTTGGGCGAGCGTGGACGCAATCGCTTCGCGGGCAGCGAAGTCGGTCAGGTCGGCAGGGACGACCTCGACCTGTACGCCGTGGTGCCGGGCGAGCTCGCCAGCGAGCTCGTCGAGCGGGCCTTGGCGCCTCGCGACGAGTACGAGGTTGTGGCCACGCCGCCCGAGCTCACGCGCGATCTCGGCGCCGATGCCTGATGACGCGCCGGTGACGAGGGCGACCAAGTCCGTTTCGGGGGCAGGCAGGACCATCTCCGCAGGCTACGCGGATCGTTGGTTCCCCGCTCGGTTGGGTTGGAACCCGGGGACTCAGTCGGTGTGGGTTCGCCAGGTTCGTAGCCGGTGAGAAGGGGCGTGGGGTCAGCGCCCCGTCCGAGAAGGAGCGTCGCTGCGTCGACGTTGCAGTCGATACCTGCAAGGTATGGGGGTGGATAGGCGCCAAGCACCATACGGTTGGGGTCTGCGTCGTTGTCGAGGAGCGGCTTCCGGAGCTTCCGACGGAGCGAACATCGCCTTCGCTGGTGCTATGCGCGCTCGACCCGCTGGAGGCCTCGCTCCGGGGTCCACCACTCCACGACGAGCCTGTTGGCCTCGGCGTTGAGGCCGGTGACGACGACCTCGTCGATGTCGGCGAGGAAGAACTCGCCGTCGGGTGCCGGCTCGTTGGGGTCGGCGCGAACTGGGCCGGCGGGAGTCGCCCGCCCGGAAACCTTGGCTTCCCCGGGCCAGTCGGTTTCTTGGCCCTCTTCGGGGTGGAAGGTGGGTCCGTGTAGGGCGAACCGCGGGTCGCGCAATAGATCGGCGCCCTTGCGCGAGCCAGCCATCGAGCCGAAGCGCAGGTCGCCGCGGACGAATTCGCACTCGATCCCCGAGATGCGGGGTGAGCCGTCTTTCCGGATGGTTGCGATGGTCTTGTGCCGGCCCGCGTCGAACAGCCCCCTGACCTTGGCTGCGAACTCGGGCTCGGCCGCCTCGATATCCCTCCAGCGAGCCACTGGCGGTAAGCCTACTGAGTTGATCCCGTTGAACCCCCCGCCGGTTCGCGTCCGCGGCGCCGGCGAAACCGGGGGACCGCGGTGAGCCAGATGGGCGCTCGCAGCGAACAAGCCCCAAGTTGGACGCTACTGAAGGAGCGAAGTGCATGACGACCATCGACGATGATCCCGCGCACATTCCCGACGAGGTCTGGGGCGGACTGATGAGCGAGCAGGGACGCCAGGATCCCTATCCGATCCTCGCGTCGGTTATGGGACCGGCTTGCTCCCATGCGGCTGCTCTCCAGGCGCTGCGAGATCCACGTTGGCACGTGGTGGGTGCGGGGGCGACCGATCGGGTTCTCTGGCGGTTCCTCGGACGCTGTCTGATCAGCTTGAACCCACCTGAGCACACCGTCATCCGTCGTCGCCTCTCTCGCGCTTTTACCAAGACCGCGGTGGAGTCCTATCGGCCCCACGTCGAAGCGACGCTGCACGGGATCCTCGATGGCTTGGTTCCACGTGGCCGATGCGATCTCGTGGCGGAGTTCGCCTTTCGACTCCCGACCGCCGTCATCTCGGATCTGATGGATCTTCCTCCAGCGGTTCGCGAAGGGCTCGATGGGCTGCTCGTCGATCTGGGCCGCGGATTCATCTACCGGGATGATCCGGCCGCGTTCGATCGTGGAGAGGCGGCCGTCGTGGAGATCATGGCGCGGCTGCGACCTCTGCTCGCGGAGCGGGCCGAGCACCCGGGCGACGACCTCCTCAGCCGCCTTGCTGGTACCAGCGAGCAGAACGAGCGCGACGAAGTCGAGTTCGACGATCTCGTCGTCAACGCCGCCTTCCTCCTCCACGCCGGCCACGAGACCACGCAGAACGCCATAGCCAGTGCCGTGTACGCACTCCTGACCCACCCCCAGCAACTAGCTGCCGTGCGCGCCGACCTGGACTTGGTGCCGGCGGTGGTGGAGGAGGCGCTGCGGTTGCACTCACCGATCGGTGTGGCGCCCCGGAAGGTGTCCGAAGATGTCGAGCTTGCGCAGTGGCACCTCCGGGCGGGAACCGTCGTCCCGTTCTTCCTGGGAGCAGCGAACCGGGACCCGCAGGTGTTCGCAGACCCTGACCGCTTCGACATGAATCGGGATGCCAGCTCGCATCTCGCGTTCTCGTCCGGGGCCCACCTCTGCCTCGGGGCCCCGCTTGCTCGACTCGAGGTCCAGCTCGCCATCGAAGGTGTGCTCACCCGGATGCCCGGACTTCGACTCGAGTCCCAGCCTCGTTGGCATGGCGTGATCCCGTTCCGTGGCTTGGAGCGTCTCGACGTCTCGTGGGGACGCTGAAACTGACGGATCGCGGAGCCGAACCTGCGCCAGCGTCGTGAACGTGGTGGACGGTGACCGGGTGAGACGTCGACCTCGGCTCCCGGCTCGCGTGCGGAAGAGCGCGTCGGCCGACCAGTAGTGCAGCTTGAACCAGCGCGCTCACCGGCAGGTCGTTGCTGGCTAGGTCCCGGGCGAGCCCGCCGCTCATGGAGCGGTTGCGGGTGCGGACCGCGCCGTCCCGGTTCGCCGACGGGTTGGCGGGTACAGCCTGGTCGCTGCTCGCCGTGGCGCTTCCGCGCGCGGTCGGCAGGAGTGTGACGGCCTTGCACCTGGCCTGGGGCGTGGTCAACGAGCTGACCATCCGACGAGGCTTGCCCGGCTGCTGGGGACGGCCCTGCATCCCGCAGCTGACCGAGCGGCTGCGCCTGCACATGTACTAGGAGGATCGTCACATCGACGTCCACGCCAGCCGTTGCAGCTGTAGCCGCAGCGGAACCCCAGACCGTCGGAGCAGCAGTCACACGGTTCGGGAGCCATGAGTGGAGCCGGGATCGCAGGGCGTGAGCAGCTCGTGGATGGTCCATCGGGCGAGCAGCCCCTCGAACAGGTCGACCAGTTCGGCTTCATGGGCCGGGTCGAGATCGATCTCCGTCTCGGCGTAGGCGATGCTGATGTCGACGACCGGATCGGGCCGGATGCCCATGGCCCGCACGCCACCGAGACCGGCGGCGAGGACGAGCTCGGCGCCGAGCTCGTACGCGGTCTCCGGATCGAGGGTGGTGGTCAAGGCCCACAGCCAGCGCCCGTCGAGTGGGACTTGGCAGATGCCGCCCGGTCGGGTGCGGCCCGGGGCGGGGACCGCGAGATCGATCGCCGGGTCGGCGGGCAGGTGCAGGAACGCGAGCTGCTCGCCGCGCTGGTGCCGGCGGTGCGCGTCGGCGACCGTGGCCCGGAACGCACACGGCGACAGGACGCGCCCGCAGGCAGGCAGCTCTTCGTCTGGTTCGGGGGTGAGCACGTGGACCAGTTCGGCGCTCCCGGACCGGATCCGGGCTCGCACCCGGGGAAGGCTGTGGCACAACGCTGCCGCGCCGCGCAATGCGGTCAGTCCATTGGTGGAGATCATGCGGCGTCGAGTGTCGTGTCACCGGGCTGCCAGCCACAGGCTGTCAGCCCGCCGGCCTGGAGCGCGCGCAGGGTGCGCAGCGTCTCGGCCGGGTTGCGACCGGTGTCGAGGTCGTTGACCGTCACGTGGCGGATGCGTCGCTCGGGGTCGACGACGAACGTGGCCCGAAGGGGTACGCCCTCGGTCGGATCGAGGATCCCGAGTGCGCGACACAGGTCTCTGCGAACGTCGGCCAGCAACGGGAAAGGCAGCTCGGCGAGCAGTGGCTCGTGACGTGTCCACGCGAGGTGGACGTACTCGTTGTCGACCGAGCCGCCGAGCAGGGTCGCCCCGGTCAGCTCGGCGTACCCGGCGATCTCGGTGGGGCAGACGAAGGTGAAGTCCTTCGGCCAGAATAACAGCACCAGCCAGCCGTCGGGGTCGTCGGAGCGAATCCGGCCGAGCTCGCCGCCGGGCAGTACCGCCGGCAGATCGAAATCGGGGAAGGTGTCGTTGACGGTCAGCATGCGGTGCCCTTTTCGTCGCGGTCGTTGGTGGCCTGAAAGGGGGACGGCCGTCAGTGGTGATAAGCACCCCTAATATTGAATATTAGCGAGCCTGAATCCACAAGGCAAGAGCTATGCGACCAATCGCCACGGCAGCGGATACGTCTCCCGTCGAGCGGGCCGGCCTCGTGACCGGCAGGCGGTTCTCGACGAAGCGGGCATTCAGCACCGGTTGCAGGCTCTTCGTGGACGAACGGCTCCAGCTTGGCGAGGAGTTCGCCGAGCTCGTCAGGGGGTGGTGGCACGAAGGTTGCCGTCTCGATCGTGGTCCCCGACGGCCCGAGCCACCGAGCTGAACCTCAAGACAGTCGCGATCTCCATTGGAGTCGTTGGTTGACCGGTAAGGCGACACAAGAGTTACGCCGACGCCGCGGCGATGGCACGAACCCGTCCCCGGTGAACCGGAAGCGCCCCCAATCTTGAGCACGGTGG
>FWPU01008614.1_pt1 | contig 17170 bp, 11 predicted proteins | sample 2228361 | NCBI WGS metagenome assembly FWPU01 (sample SAMEA103939777, study PRJEB20133) | metagenome
CACGGAGCTCGGAGCTCGGAGCAGGGAGCAGGGAGTGATCCCGAAGGGATCACGGCGATTAGCCGGAGGTCAGCGAAGCTGACCTCCGGACGAGCGACGCCGATCGGCCTCACGTCCCAGTGATCCCGAAGGGATCACGGCGATTAGCCGGAGGTCAGCGAAGCGCCACCTCCGGTTCCGGAGGTCAGCGCAGCGCCACCTCCGGGGACGGACCAAGATTGGTATCGCCCTCATGTCGCCGGGGGCTCAGACAGAAACGATAACACATGCACCCCCTGAGCGGCTACGGGCAACTCCTTGATCGAGAACGACACGAGAGGTGCAACATGATTCAATCGCAATCGCACGGATTAGGAAGTTGGTTTGGGCAATCTGGTCGCACGGCTTGTTGGGCGTGGGGCGTGTTGCTGGCCGGTTGCCTGGCGGCAAACGCGGCGGAATACCAGGACCGATTCGTCTGGGTCTTTGGCTGGGGGCTCGGCCGGGACGGCGACGTGGACCAGGTCACTCGTGTGCTCCAAGCCGCGGCTGCCAATGGGTGCAATGGGGCCGTCGTCTCCTTCGGACTGGATAGCCTGTGCAAACGGCCGCCCGAGTATTTCCGGCGCTTGAAGGCCGTGCAGGAGACGTGCCGCCGGCTGGACCTGGAGCTGATCCCCTCCGTGTTTTCGGTGGGATACGGGGGAGGCATTCTGAGCCACAATCGGTACCTGGCCGAGGGTCTGCCCGTCAAGGACGCCCTGTTCGTGGTGCGAGGGGACCGCGCGGTGCTCGAGCCGGACCCCGTTGTGCAGGTGGTCAATGGCGGGTTCGAAGAGTTTTCGGGAAAGCGCTTGCGGGGCTTTAACTTCCACGATCAGCCGGGGGAAGTGAGTTTCGTCGACACGCAAGTTTTCCGGAGCGGCAAGGCCTCGCTGCGGATGGAGAATTTCGGGTCCAATCCGCACGGTCATGGCCGCGTCATGCAGGAAGTTGCCGTTCATCCGTACCGCTGCTACCGGGTGACGTGCTGGGTGAAGACCGAGGAGCTTTTGCCTCGTGGTGCGTTCCGGATACAAGTGTTGGCGGGCAATCGAGCGCTCGCCCCGCTGGAGTTCGGCCTTCCCGAGACGGCCGATTGGACGAAATGCGTCTTCGTTTTCAATAGCCTGCAATTCAATCGCGTCCGGCTGTATGCCGGTGTGTGGGGCGGCCGCAGGGGCCGGTTCTGGCTGGATGATTGGTCGATCGAAGAAATCGGTCCGCTGAACGTGCTCCGGCGTCCGGGGACGCCCGTCACCGTAAAAGGGGAGGACGGTACGGTTTACGAGGAAGGGAAAGACTTTCTGCGACTGGAGGACCCCGCGTACAGCCTGTACCGCGTGGATCGCGAGGCCCCCGCGCTGCGGCTGGCGGCGAACAGTCGTATCCGCAAGGGGCAGCGACTGCGCGTGAGTTGGTATCACTCGCAAAAGATCCACGAGTCGCAGATCACGGTTTGCATGGGTGAACCGGAACTGTACGAGATATTCGACCACGAGGCGGCTCTTTTGGCAAAGCACCTTCAGCCCAGGAAGGTATTGCTGAACATGGATGAAGTTCGCATGGGGGGGACCTGCGAGGCTTGCCGGGGCCGGGAAATGGCGACGCTTCTCGGCGAGTGTGTGCGGCGGCAGGTCGAGGCGCTGCGTCGCCACAATCCCGGCGTGGAGGTCTACATCTGGTCCGATATGTTCGACCCCGACCACAATGCTCATGGCGACTACTACCTGGTGGAAGGCGATTTTACCGGCTCGTGGAAGCACGTCCCCAAAGACATCATCATGGCAGTGTGGGGCGGAAAACCACGGCCCGAAAGCCTGAAGTTCTTCGCCAACCAGGGGTTCCGAATGCTCGTGGCGTGCTATTACGACGCCCCTGACCTCGAGGACGTCAAAGGCTGGATGCGGGAGGCGCGCAATCTGCCGGGTGTGCGGGGCTTTATGTACACTCCGTGGACCAAACGCTACGATCTGTTGCCGGAGTTTGGCCGGTTGATAAGCGGACGGGCGGCTCCATAGCGAGTCGCGCCCGCCGGCGGATTCCGTTTCGCAGACGGAGCGGCGAGGACCTGCGGGGGCAGGGCATCGCCTGGAATTGGCGATGGAAGCGCGCAATGCGCCGGGTTTCAATCGCTGCGTCTGCGTTTTCCATATTGCTTCTTCGGCCGGCGGCTGCAATGGTCCTTCGAGCTTCTTGTTTGACGGGGCAGGTTTGCCTCAGAACTGGGACGCAGCCCGTTTTCTGGCGGCTGGCCGGGCTGCGCGGCTCGGAAGTTATTGGCAACGGATGGAGGCGATAGACAAGCGGGATTTGGCGGCCGGCGACATTGGTCGCCGCGCTGCTGCCGATAGGTTCAGCAAGGGCCCATAAGACCGCTTTCAGGTGATTGCCGGAAAGGCCCCTGCCTGTTTCAGGCCGTCACCTGCGGCCGGTCGCGGCGGGGGAGGCTGCTGCCGCGCACCCCAGAGCGGCGCGGGGCCAGGGACTCGCGGATGGTTCGCGCAATGCCTGCGGCATCCAGGCCCAGGTCGGCCAGAAGCTCGTTGCGTTCGCCATGCTCGATGAAACGGTCGGGCAGGCCGAGGCGCCGGATCCGGCTGGTATCGAGTCCCGCGTCGCAGGCCGCTTCGAGGACTGCGCTGCCAAAACCGCCCATCAGGCAGCCCTCTTCCACGGTCACGACCAACGGCGACTGCCGGACGGCCTGCAGAAGGGTGTCGGCATCCAGGGGTTTGACGAATCGGGAGTTGATCACGCCGATGTCCAGGCCTTCGGCCTGCAGTCGCTCGGCCGCCTCCAGGGCCGCAGCCAACAAGGCGCCGCAGACCACGATCATCCCATCGGTGCCGAAACGGAAGACCTCGGCCCGGCCGAGTTCCACGGGGACCGCCGGCCGCTCCAGTCGCACCGCGGGGGCCTTGGGGTAGCGCAGGGCCGCGGGGCGATCCAGCCGGAGGGCGAAATCGAGCATCGCCTCCAGGTCGGCCGCATCGCCCGGGGCCATGACCACCAGGTTGGGAAACGGCCGGAGGTAGGCCAAATCGAACGCCCCATGATGCGTGGGGCCGTCGGGACCGACCACCCCAGCCCGGTCGAGCGAAAAGGTCACCGGCAGGTTCTGGAGGGCCACCTCCTGGAAAATCTGATCGTGGCTCCGCTGCAAGAAAGTGCTGTAGATATCGACGATGGGGCGAATGCCCACCTTGGCCAGTCCGGCCGCGAAGGCCACGGCGTGGGATTCGCAGATGCCGACATCGAAGAATCGGTCGGGGAAGGCGTCGCGCACCGGTTCGAGCATGTTCCCCTGGCACATCGCCGCCGTGATGACCACCACCTTGGGGTTCCGCTCCATCTGGGCGAAGATGGCGTTGCGGGCCACTTCGGTGTACGACGGGGACGACTTGGCCGGCTTCAGCACCAGTTGCCCGTTCTGCCGCACAAACGGCGCCGGGGTGTGGAAGGTGACCGGGTCTTCGGCGGCGGGCTGGAAGCCATGCCCTTTCTCGGTGACCACGTGCAGCAGCACCGGCCCGCTGAATCCCCGAGCCAGCTCCAGGTACTTCTGCAACTGGCGGATGTTGTGCCCGTCCACCGGACCCACGTAATGGAACCCCAACTCCTCGAACAGCATTCCGCCGAGCATCCCCGCCTTGATGGCGTCCTTGACCTGCGAGAGGAAGCGTTCCACGGAGTCGCCAATCAAGGGGACGCTGGTCAGGAACTTCTGCACCTCCAACTTCAGGCCCGTGTAGAAGGGGGCCATGCGGAGGCGGTCGAGGTATTCGGCCAGGCCCCCCACCCGCGGGCAGATCGACATCTTGTTGTCGTTCAAGATGACGATCAGTTTCTTCTTGAGGCCCGCCGTGTTGTTCATCGCCTCGAAAACCATGCCCGAGGCGAACGCCCCGTCGCCGATGACGGCCACCACATGCCGGCCTTCTTCGGGGCGCAGCAAGTCATCGCCGCACTTGAGCCCCAAGGCCGTGGAGATGCTCGCCCCGGCGTGTCCGGTGAGGAACAGGTCGTAAGGGCTTTCGGCCGGGTTCGGATAGCCCATCAGTCCGCACCGGGTGCGGATGGTGGGGAAGGCTTCGTACCGACCGGTCACCATCTTGTGGGGATAGACCTGATGGCCGGTGTCCCAGATCAGCCGATCTCGGGAGAAATCGAAGGTGGTATGCAGGGCCAACGTGAGTTCGACCACACCCAGGTTCGAGGCAAAATGGGCGGTCCGCGTGCCGCAGACCCGACAGAGGGCCTCGCGGATTTCGGCGGCAAGCTGGTCCAGCTCGCGGGGCCCGAGCCGCTTCAGGTCCGCAGGGGATCGGATTGTCGAAAGCAGCTTATCCACTAGCGGTTCCTCTGAACGACATACTGGGCAAGGTGGCGGAGCGGTTCGGCACGGGCGTCAAAGACTTCCAGGGCCTGACAGGCCTCGGCCGCCAGTTGCTCGGCACGTTGCGAACTCTCCGCAATCCCCAATAGTCCGGGGAAGGTCAGTTTGCCCTGGCCCGAATCCTTTCCCAGGCGCTTGCCGACCGCCTGGGCGTCGCCCTGAACGTCCAACAGGTCGTCGGTGATTTGGAAGGCCAGGCCCAGGGCATGACCGTAGCGCTGCAAAGCGGCCAGATGGGGACCGTCGGCCCCGGCGATCATCCCGCCCAGGCGCAGCGAGGCCACAATCAGGGCCCCCGTCTTGCGGCGGTGGATAGACTCCAACTGGGCCAGACCCGCCCCCTCGGTAGCACCCTGGAGGTCGTCGGCCTGGCCACCCACCAGGTGCCGGGGGCCAGCGGCTTCGGCCAGGACGGCACAGCATTTGGCGGCAATCTCCGGTGGTTGCACCTCCCTGGCCAGGACCTCGAAGGCCAGGGCCAGAAGGGCATCGCCGGCCAGGATGGCGGTCGCCTCATCGAACTGCCTGTGGCAGGTGGGCTGGCCACGCCGCAGGTCGTCGTCATCCATGGCGGGCAGGTCGTCATGCACCAGGGAATAGGCGTGCACCATTTCCACGGCGCAAGCGGCGGGCAAAGCAGCCTCGATCGAGCCGCCACAGGCCTCGGCGGCCAGAAGGACCAACAAGGGCCGCAGCCGCTTGCCCGGCGCCAACAAACTGTACTGCATGGCCTGGGCCAAGCGCGCGGGGCAGCCGTCCAGCGCGCTGAGATAGGACCGCAGCCCGGCCTCGATCCTGGCGCGTAGTTCCTCGGCCCGCTCGGAAAACACGGCTGTCGGCTTTGTCACCACACCACAGGCGAGCGGATGGCCATAAAACGAGGGGAAGCTGCCCCGACCCTTGGGGACAATCCCCCGCACTCGTCAAACCTTCACTATCTTAAGTTACGCTATGAGCGGCGTCTATGCACCGGGGTTCCTCGCCGCGCTTGGCTCGTTCCCCTTGGTGTTCAGGGCCCGGCCGGCTGGCCGGCTCAATCGGCCGCTGGCGGTGTCCCTGGTGCCGAACGCCGCCGGCTGCGAAGTTCGGCCTTTTCGGCCAGCGACAGGGCCGCGTCGTCCAGCGGGGTGGTGATCGGGTTCCCCTGGGCATCGACGCCGGTGAGCATCTCGATCCGCCGCTCGGCCATCTGCAAGAGCTCATGGCAGCGGCGCAGAAGCGCAATCCCCTCCTCGAACCGGGCCAGCGACTCGTCCAGCCCCAAGTTCCCCTCCTCCAACTCGTGCACGACTTTTTCCAACCGCTGGGCGGCTTGCTCGAACGACAATGGCGATTGGGCGGGTGGCTGGGTCGAGGCGTCGGACATGGGCTTGTTCCTGCACGGAAACGGCTTCTGGCCGAGAAAACCGCGGCCCCACGCGCATGGAACGGCCGGCCATCGGGCCGCTCCGCTCCGGCGGCGGCGGTACGGTTACGGTGCCCCGCCGCGCTCGGCGATCAAACGGTCGAGTTCCAAGCGCAGGCGCGGAAGGATCTCCTCGTATCGGAAGGTGCCCAGATGGACCGCCCCCCGTTTCAGATTCACCGTGGTCGGCCCGCACCATACGCCCAAGTCGGCATCGTCGGTCTCGCCCGGGCCGTTGACGCGGCACCCCATGACGGCAATCGTCAGGGGCACCTGGGCGGCGTAACGGGTCAGGCGGCGAATTTCCTCGGCCAACTCGACGAACGACTCGTTCTCCACCCGTGAACAACTGGGGCAACTGACGATGTTCAGCAGGGGGAGCTCTGGCTGGTCGGCTGGCCCGGGGGCTTGAACGGATGCCTCGGCCAGGATCTGCCGCGCCGCCTCCAGCTCCTCCGCCTTGCGGTCGTTGGGCACGGTGAGCGATACCCGAATCGTATCGCCAATCCCCTCGCGCAACAGCGGGACCAGAGCCGCGCGGGTCTTCCAAATGCCCTCGGGCGGCAGGCCCGCTTCGGTAACGCCCAGATGGAGCGGCACCTCGGGCCGCTGGGCCGCAAACCGCCGGTTCACCTCCACCACCTTGTGGGGGTCGGAGTCTTTGAGCGAGACACAGTACTGCGTAAAACCCAGGCGGTCCAGCAGCTCGCAGTGGGCCAGGGCGCTAGCCAGCATGGGGCCGATCGTATCGTTGGCCGGGAACCGCTGGCGAAGCGCGGGATCCACCGAGCCGCAGTTGACCCCCACCCGCAGCGCACAGCCGTGCCGGACCGCCACGTCGGCCAGGTACCGCACCTTGTCCTCCCAGGCCAGGTGCGGCTGATGGTGGTACAGGTGCCCCGGGTTGTAGCGGAGCTTGTTCACATAAGGGGCCACCTCGGCCGCCAGCCGGTAGTTCTCCTGAAGGTCCACGGCGAGATTGGCATCGGTCCGCTGGCGGATTTCGGCCAGGGCGTGGGCATCGCGTCGGCTATCTACCGCGATGCGGACTACGCCCGCCCCGGCCTTGCGGAGCATCTCGGCCTGGGCGGCTGTGGCCAGGATATCTACGGTTTTCGTGGCGCACATGCTCTGGATGACCACAGGCTGGCCGCCGCCAATGGTCACCGAACCGATGCGCACCGGTCGCGTCGGATTTCGCTGCATACGAGCAATTATACCCCTTTTCCAATCTGGTTGGGGGTCGCAACGCGGCCCGCCACCGTGCTTGGTCCAACATGGGTTGCATCGGCGGGGGTTTTACGCCGGGCCCTCCGGCGGGTTGTCGGCCGGGGGCCGGCCCGCTATTCTGAATGCTGTGCGCCGGCTTGGTTAACGTCCGAGCTTTTTGGGCTACGTGAGGCGTCGCGCCTCCGTTGCGCGTCTTGGCCGATCGCAAGCTACGGTTTGATGGGTGGTTGCGCCTAGGCCGGGCAGGCCACCAGCCGCCCAGCGAATGGCCCCATGGCTGGGTGAGGCTGGCCACGGCGCCCAAGAGCTGCAAGCGGCCCAAGACGTGCCCGCCGCCAGTAGGATTAGCCCGTATGTGTCATCGCGCTGAACGCTATCCGCATCTTCGCAAGGTCGACCCGGAGATTTACAGCCTGATTCAACGGCAGACCCAGGCCGAGGCGCGCACGCTAAAGATGATCCCGTCGGAGAACTTCGCCTCGCTGGCGGTGATGGAGGCCACCGGGTCGATTCTCACCAACAAATACGCCGAAGGATATCCGGGCGGGCGATACTACGAAGGGAACGAAATCGTCGATGAGATCGAGAATCTGGCCATCGAGCGGGCCAAGGCCCTCTTCGGCGCCGAACACGCCAACGTGCAGCCGTATTCGGGTTCGCCCGCCAACCAGGCCGCGTACCGGGCGCTGGGCGAACCGGGGTGCAAAATCATGGGAATGCCCGTTCCGCAGGGAGGGCATCTGACGCACGGCTGGGGCGTGAACTTCTCGGGCAGCGACTACGTCCAGGTCCCCTATGGCCCGGATCCCGAAACCGGCTTGTTGGACTACGACCAGATTCGCGAAATCGCCTTGCGGGAACGGCCGCGCATGATTTGGGTGGGCGGAACCTCTTATCCCCGCGTCTTCCATTACGATCGGTTCGCGGAGATCGCCCGCGAAGTCGAAGCCTATCTGGTGGCCGACATCGCCCACATCAACGGGCTGATCGTGGCGGGCGTGCATCCCGACCCGGTGCCGTACTGCGACGTGGTGACCAGCACGGCCCACAAGGTGCTTGGCGGCCCGCGGGCCGGCTTCATCCTCTCGAAGACCGAGGACCGCTACCAGCACAAGTACTTCCCGAACTGCAAGTTGAACCTGGCCAGGCGGATCGACCGGGCGGTCTTCCCCACGCTCCAGGGAGGGCCGCATGTGAATGTGATCGCGGCCATGGCTGTGGCTTTCAAGGCGGCGGCCACGGAAGAATACCGGGCCTACGGCCGGCAGATCGTGGCCAACTGCCGCCGCCTGGCCGAAGGCCTATTGGCCCGCGGGTACCGGCTGGCCACGGGCGGCACGGACAACCACCTTCTGGTGATGGACTTCCGCGACGCCCCCTACACCGGCAAACAGGTGGCCCGCGCGCTGGCCCAGGCCGGCATCGTCTGCAACTTCAACATGATCCCCGGCGATCACCGCAAGCCCGCGGTCACAAGCGGGGTGCGCCTGGGGACGCCCGCTGTTACCGCCATGGGCATGAAAGAGCCTGAAATGGATCTCATTGCCGGCTGGATCGATACGGTCTGCCGGAACCTCGACAATATCGAGGACACGGCCAACCGGATCCGGGGCGAGGTGGCCGACCTGTGCGCCCGGTTCTCTATTCCCGGCATTTCCGAGCCGCAAGGTTAACCGCGCAAGGGCCGCTTGCGTCGAATTGATACACAATCTAGTAGCTAATCTATACGGATTTGGGTCGCCAGAGTGTCTAGTGGCCCGAGGTATCCCGTCCGTGCTAGGGGCCATCTCCAAAACCCGCCAGCGCCCCCGAGGAAAGCTCTTGACTTCCAAAAGAATCTGTGAAAAATGAAGTGCGTTCCCGATCAGCCGAGTGAGGATGGATGTTAACTTGAGGAGTAAACAATGAAGGTTTCCGCGTGGGTTCTGGCCGCCACGGCGGCGCTGTCGATCGCGGCCCTGGTCTTGGCCGACACGGCAAAACAAACGGGCGGGTCTTGCGGCTCCTGCGGCGGTTGTCCGGCTGCGGCTGCCGCCAGTGCCCAGCAAAAGGCGGGATGTTGCGGTACCGCGGTGGCAACCCACACCACGGCCGGCGCCTCCCTGGGCGAGGCAAAGTGTCCAATCTCCGGTCAGCCCGTGTCGGCCGACGCAGCCATCGCCTACAAGGGCGCAAAGCTCTACTTCTGCTGCCCCGGGTGCGAAGGCAAGTTCAAGGCAAATACCGAGAAATACGCGGCCAAGGCGAACCAGCAACTGGCCATCACCGGACAAGTGGTTCAGGTGGCCTGCCCCTTTACCGGCGGCAAGCTGAACCCCGCCACGAAGACCAAGGTCGCTGGAGTGGATGTTTGCTTCTGCTGCAATAATTGCAAAGGCAAGGTCACCAAGGCAGACCCTGCCAAGCAAATCGAGATGGTCTTCGGCAAGGCGTTCGATAAAGCCTTCCAGGTCAAAAAGAAGAAAAAGCAAGACAAGGCGGCCTGATCACGCCCCAAGCGGTCCGGCCCGATCGGGCAGCACCGCAATAGAATCCTCCCGGTAGCGGCCGCGTCCCGCCAAGGATTGACGGGGCGCGGTCTATTTTTGCGCTCTCGATAGGGCCAGATGCAGGTTCTTCGGCTCCGCGCTCCGCAGACGTTGGAGCGACCTGGGCTTGCGCGCCAGCGGCTTTATGCAGGGCGCGCGCTTTGGACACACGCCAAGCATTTTTTGCGTAGCTGCAAGCAACCACCCTACAGCCACCGGGGGCTTACCCCCCGGCTCTACGGCCACCGGGGGCTTACGCCCCGCCTCTACGGCCACCGGGGCTTACGCCCCGCCTCTGGGTGGCTGCGCCCAGCCACCCGGCTTTGCTGTGGACCGGAGCGGCCTATTGTGGCAGGATGGGGGTGCTGCCGCGTGCATCGCACCCTGTCTCGATCAAACGTACCCATGGGACGCCAAAGTGTCTGGCGCAGCCATACCCGTTTTCATTTGCCGGCCGCACGGGTCCGCCGCGGCGTGCAGGTCTTGTACGGGCTGGTGGAGGATCACCGCTGTGGCCCGGCCCAGGGTGCCTTCGAGGCCTGGCGTCAACTCAGCCCGCATGGGGCGTTCAAGGGAGACGATTCGCGGGCGAAGCGGGCCCTCGATGCCTTGCGCCAAGCCTACGACTTGCCTGCTAACCCGCAAGACTTGCCCCGCGCGATGTTCGCCCTGCAGAGTTGGCTTGCCTTGTTGGCCAAGTGTGCGGTTTGGGAGCAGTTGGCCCGCACAAAAGGGGCTGGCAGCCTGGCCTTGTTCCGCTCAGGTTCCGCATGGCAGGACCTTTTGAGCCAATGGGAGGCCGGGGATTTCCTGGGTTGGGATGTTGGCGGTGCGCTGGAGCCGGCGCTTTTCGGCTGGCCTGTGGCGTGCTGGAATGGGACCGTGGCACAGGTGGTGGAGTGCGTCTGCCAGGCCGTGGCCACGCAGTTCGCCCGCTGTCCCCCCGCACCAATGTCCGAGACAGACTCTTCGCCGGCCCAAGACCTTTTGGCCTGGCTTTACCAGAGTTGGGTTCCGCGCCCCGTGCGGCACGCTTTGGGCGAATACTACACGCCGAGGTGGCTGGTCCGGCTGGTGTTCGAGGCTGCGGGGTATCCGGCGCTCGGCCCCAGGGTTTTGGACCCCACGTGCGGCACCGGCGCGTTCTTGGTGGAAGCGATCGCTCGACTGCGTGCGGGGGCCTGCTGCAATTCGTCCAGGGAGGGGGCATCTGCCTCGGGCCTGGCGTGGCAGGATATTCTCGAAGCGGTCGCAGGCATGGAGGCCAATCCCTTGGCCGTGGTCTTGGCCCGGCTGAACGTGCTGCGTGCCGTGAGCGATCTCTTGCCGCCGCGTGCCCAGGTTTCGCTGCCAGTGCGCCAGGCCGATGCGGTCTTCGATCGCATGGATTCGGCCGTCGCGTTCGACTACGTCCTCGGCAATCCCCCGTGGATTGCATGGGACGACATGCCGGAGGTGTACCGACAGGCTGCCCGGCCGTTGTGGCAGCGGTACGGGCTGTTATCGCTGTCGGCCCGCGAGGCGCGCCATGGCGGCAGCAAGAAGGACTTGGCCATCCTGGTGCTTTACGCGGCGGCCGATCGGTACTTGAGGCCCGCTGGGCGCCTGGCCATGCTGGTTCCCCAGACGGTGTTTCAGACGCGGGGGGCCGGCGACGGGTTTCGCCGCTTCCGCCTGGGTGAAGGAGGCGAAGGGCTGGGGGTGGTCGAAGTGCACGATCTGGTGGCCGTGCGACCTTTCGATGCGGCCAATTGGACCGCGGCGGTCGTGCTGGAAAAAGGCCGCCCCACGACCTATCCCGTGCGGTATGTAAGGTGGTCGCCGCGGCAACGGCGCGGCGGCAAGCCAGCGGCCGCACCGGCCCTCGTCGCATCTGCACCAGCCGATGATCCGGGTCGGCCGGCCCGCATCCCCCCGGCCGGTGAACCCGCCCCTTCGCAGGACGCCTGCGGCTTCCATGGCCAGCAGATGGAACCATTGGTTCTTGCAGCCTGGCCGGTCGATCCCCGCCGGCCGCGTTCCCCTTGGGTGCTTTGGCCAGGCGCATGGTCTGCCCAAGAGGTCAGGCATCCGCTGGAACGCCTGGTCGGGCCCTCGGATTATGAAGCCCATTTGGGGGCTAACACGGCCGGGGCCAACGGAGTGTACTGGCTGGCCCTGGTTGACGAGCCGGGGCCAGGGCCGCACGAAAGGCATGGGCCGCATGAAAGGCCCGGACCACATGAAACACCCGGGCCGCACGAAAGGCATGGGCCGCATGAAACACCCGGGCCCTACGAAAGGCCTGGGCCGCACGAAAGGCCCGGGCTGCAAGAAAGGCCTGGGCCACATGAAACACTCGGGCCGCACGAAAGGCATGGGCCACATGAAACACCCGGGCCGCACGAAAGGCCTGGGCCGCATGAAACACCCGGGCCCTACGAAAGGCCTGGGCCGCATGAAAGGCCCGGGCTGCAAGAAAGGCATGGGCCGCATGAAACACCCGGGCCCTACGAAAGGCCTGGGCCACACGAAAGACGCGGCTTGCACGAAAGACTTCCTTCATGCGGAAGGCCCGAATTGGGGCCTGCAACCCAGGCGTCTCTTTTGAATGACGCCATTGGCAGAACGACCTTAAGTCTGGCTGGAACGGCAAAGGCCTGTGCGGCCGGCCGGCGCCGCTTGGAAACCGTGTTGGTTCGGAACCTGGTCGATTGCGGTAAACAGCATTTGCCAGCCGGCGAGCACCGCATCGAAGCCGAGTTGGTATATCCCCTGCTTCGTTGGGGCGATATCCAGCGGTTTCGGGCCCAGCCGAGCGCATTGCTGCTGCTGGTGCAAGACCCGGTGCGCCGCTGCGGCATCGAGGAAGAGGTGCTGCGATGCCGTTACCCCTGCGCGCATGCCTATCTGGCGGGCTTCCGCCCGGTGCTGGAGCGGCGCGCGGCCTATCGGCGGTATCAGGCCCGCGGCCCGTTTTATGCGATGTACGACGTTGGCCCGTACACCCTCGCGCCGATCAAAGTGGTGTGGCGGCGGATGGACCGACAGATTCAAGCGGCGGTGGTTGGGCTGTGGGATCACCCGCGCCTTGGCCGGCGCCCGGTGGTCCCGCAGGAGACGTGTGTCCTGGTGTCGGCCCGTTCGTCGGACGAGGCGCACTATTTGTGCGCACTGCTCAATAGCTCCGTGGTCGGCTTTTTGGCCCAAGCCCACAGCATCCCGGGGGGCAAAGCATTCGGTTCGCCCGGGATGCTCGAGTATCTCAACCTGCGGCGTTTCGACCGTGCACGGCCCGAGCACCGGGCGCTGGCCTCATGCAGTCGGCGGGCCCATCGCCTGGCCGCCCGCGGCGACCCCGACGCTGCCATCATCGCGGAGATCGACCGGCTTGTCGGCCGGCTTTACGGACTGGATGCCGAGGAAGTGGCTCGCATGGCCCAGGCCTGCTGCCGCGGAGCACTTGGGCCTTGAGCCTAAGATGGGGCAACCAGCGACGACAAAGCCTCGCAAGCCCACGAGTGGCTGGCGCAAGGCCGTGGCGGGGCGGTACAGCGTCGCCCGCGTCCGCCGTCGGCCCGCTGGAGGCCGGTGTGGAGTTTTTCGGGCCGCGCTGTAAGGCCAAGGCTTTGCCCTCCGAGCGATTTTACAATAGACGGTAGTGGGGCGCATGGCGTGCGGGGTCTGGCGTGGCTGTAAGAGGTGCTGCATCGGCGGTGTGCCACACGGCCTGCGGTGCCGGTCTAGCGCCGGGCTGGCCAGCCACGGCGCGGGCGACGTAGCCGGCACGCCGGCCTGGGCACCTCGGCATCGGGACGCTACGTTGCCGGCCTGGCGATTGGGGCCTAAAATTACGGCTTTTCCAGGATTCCCCGTTTTCGGGCAGCGTTCGTTCTGGTGGGCGTGTGGGAAGTATGATTGTGGGATGCGGCTAGTCAACCTGCGTTTGGGCGGGTTGGAGAGGCCGGGGTCCAACTTCGGGGCCAGGCTTCCTCCGCAACAAGCCGCTGAGCCTGATTTCGTGAAGACGCCTTTCAAAAGCCGGGTTCTGCCCATGGACCAGCCGCGATGAGTAAGCGCCCCACCCAGGTTGTGATCCTCGGCTCGACCGGCAGTATCGGCGGCAGCACGCTGGAAGTAATTGAAGCGTCGGGGGGGAGCCTCCGAGCGGTGGGCTTGGCGGCCCATCGCAGTACAGCCGCCCTGCTCCGCCAGGCTCAACGGTTTCGCCCCAGGAGGGTGGTCGTTACCGACGAAGAGGCCGCAGCGCGGCAGGACTGGTCCGAACTCCCCCCGGAAGTAGAGCTTCTGGTGGGCCGGCAGCATCTTCCCCGGCTCGTGTCCGATCCCGACATCGACATCGTGGTCTCGGCCATTGTGGGCAGTGCGGGCCTGGAAGGAACCTGGGCCGCCTTGGAGGCGGGCAAAACGGTGGCCCTGGCCAACAAAGAGAGCCTGGTGATGGGCGGCCCCTTGGTGACACGCCTGGCCCGCCAGACCGGGGCACGCCTATTGCCCGTCGACAGCGAGCATAGCGCGGTGTTCCAGGCCCTCCAGGCCGGCCGGCGCGAAGAAGTCCGCCGGGTCGTGCTTACAGCCAGCGGCGGGCCGTTCCGCACGTACAGCCAAGAGCAGCTCGCCCAAGTCACGGTGGCCGATGCCCTGGCACACCCCACGTGGGATATGGGCCCGAAGGTGACGGTCGACTCGGCCACGTTGATGAACAAGGCCTTGGAGATCATCGAGGCCCGCTGGCTGTTCGACCTCGACCCAGATCAGATCACCGTGATGATTCACCCCCAATCGGTGGTCCATTCGCTGGTAGAATACATCGACGGTTCGGTGATCGCGCAATTGAGCCCGCCCGATATGCGCCTGCCCATCCAATATGCGCTGACCTGGCCGGAACGCCGGTCGGGCCCGGCCGAGAAACTCGATTGGGGACAAGTGCTCCACCTGGACTTCGAACCGCCGGATTTGGAGCGCTTCGAAGCCCTGGCGCTGGGGCTCGAAGCGGCGCGGGCTGGGGGCACCGTGGGAGCGGTCCTGAACGCAGCCAATGAGACCGCCGTGGCCGCCTTCCTCGAAGGCAAGCTCCCCTTCCGCTGCATCGTCCCCCTGTGCCGCCGCGTTGTGGAAAATCACCATTTCGATCCTAATCCGACCTTGGAGCGGCTGCGGGCCGTCGACGGTTGGGCAAGAGAGGAGGCCGCACGTTGGGTCTGTTCCTACTCGCGGTGAATCTGCGGGACCTGGCCGAGACCGCCGGGAACATCGCCCTGGTCGTTGTGGGCCTGGGCATGTTGATCTTCGTCCACGAGTTGGGGCATTTCCTGGTGGCCAAGCTCTGTGGTGTCAAGGTCGAGAAGTTTTATCTGGGATTCGATATCGGCGGGCTGAAGCTGTTCCGCCTGGTCCGCGGCGAGACCGAATACGGCATTGGCATTCTCCCCCTGGGCGGCTATGTGAAGATGCTGGGGCAGGAGGACAATCCGGCCAGGCTCCGCGAAGAAGTCCAGCGCGCCAAACAGGCGGGTGCCGCCGCCTCGCCGGCCCCCCCGGCCAACCACACGGCCCCGGGCCCCACCGCCACAGGTGACGAGGCTGCCGCCCAACTGGCCGAGGCCGAACGCGCCCTGTTCGACCCCCGGAGTTACCTGGCCAAAAGCGTGCCCAAGCGTATGGCCATCATCTCGGCCGGCGTAGTGATGAACGTGTTGTTCGCCCTGTTGACCGGCACGGCGGCCTATCGACTGGGCGTGTTCCAGAATGCCTGCGGCGTAGGGGCGGTGGCACCAGGCGAGGCCGCCTGGCACGAAGGTCTCAAACCCGGCGACCAGATCGTGGCCATCGGCGATCGACCGGCCAGCCGCTTCGTCGACCTCCAGCATCGCATCAGCCTGGGCGACATCGAGCACGGCGTCTTGCTGACGGTCCGGCGCCCGGGGGTGGCCGAGCCCTTCACCCTCCGCCTCTTTCCCGACCGCCGGGGGCTGGCCCCGACGATCGGCATCACCAGCCCGCTGGTACCCTGCCTGGATGAGCGGCTGCCGGCCGACCCAGGCAGCGTAGCCGCCAGTGCCCTTCCGGCCCTGGAAGGCGGGGACACCGTGGTAGCGATCGAGGGCAAGCCCGTGGCCACATATGCCGAACTGCATCGGCAACTGGCGTTGCATAGGGATGGGCCTGTGGAGTTGGTCGTCCAGCGCCGCAAGCAAGACGCAAAGGCCGGCGCCCGGTCCGACAAGGTCGTCCGCGCGTCGGTCAAGCTTCCGCCGCAGCCGGCCCTGGGCCTTGGCCTGGTGATGCGAATGGGGCCGATCGTGGCCGTGCAAAAGGATTCGCCCGCAGCCCTGGCGGGCGTGCGGCCTGGCGACCTGTTGGTGGCAATCGACGGGCAGCCGCCGGGCGATCCCCTGACGCTGGCCGAACGGCTCCGCCGCCGCGCTGCCGCGAATCCTCGGGTCGAATTGACGCTGCGCCGCGGGGACCAGGAGGAGCGCGTTTGGGCTACCCTCCGCATGCCCGATTGGTACGAAACGCCGTTTCGGGAAAAAAGCCCGATGTCGGCCCCGGCCCTGGGCATCGCCTTTGAGGTCCTTCGCCACATCGAAGCGGTCATGCCCGGCAGTCCCGCCGAAGCCGCCAGCCTGCGACCCGGCCAGGTGGTCGTGGGCGCAGAAATCCTCCCCCCCTCGCCCGACAGGCTGAAGGCCCTGGGCTACGGCGACCGCCTGAAGTGGTTGAATCTCAAGCCCACCGAAATCGACTTCGGCAAACACAAGGTGAGCTGGCCCTTCTTTGCGGCTTATCTGCTCCAAGCCAGCCTTCCTGAAACCCGCGTCCGACTGACCCTGGCCGATGGCCAGACCGCCGAACTCGTCCCCCGGCCTGTCGCGGATTGGTTCCTGCCGGAACGCGGGTTGCGCTTCCAGGCCATGGGCACGGTGGTCCGGGCGGCCAATTGGGCCGAAGCCCTCCGCCTGGGCGGACGCGAGACCCTGGACGCGCTGCTTATGGTCGTGCGGTTCCTCCAGAAACTCGGCTCGCAGCAGGTTTCGTTCCGGGCCATGGGCGGACCGGTCACCATCGCCCAGGCGGCTTACCATTCGGCCACCAAGGGACTGGCGGACCTATTGATCTTTCTCACGCTGATCGGGGCCAACCTGGCCGTGCTCAATATCCTCCCCATTCCCGTCCTGGACGGCGGACACCTGGTGTTTCTCACCTACGAGGCCATCGCCCGCCGCCCGCCCAACGAACGGGTCCAGACGGTCTTGACCTGGCTGGGGCTGTTGTTCATTCTAGGGCTGGTGATCGTGGTGCTGGGATTGGATTTCCGCCTGATCTCGCGCCACTGAAACCGCCAGCCTCGCCCCGTAGCACAAGCCATCGCGGCCACCGGGGGTTTACGCCCCCAGCTCAGTTTGCGCGTCGGTGCAGAGCTCCCACCCTACGTTGGGTGGCAGGCCCTGAGCGTAAGCGAAGGGCGTGGCACACACCACGGCCATCGCTCCGCTCTGGCCGTGCCACACCGGGAGCCGCACGGCGTCAGCCCCCGGTGGAAGCCGGCAAACGTTGATCCCGAAGGGATCACCGCCATTAGCCGGA
>FWPU01008615.1_pt1 | contig 17167 bp, 14 predicted proteins | sample 2228361 | NCBI WGS metagenome assembly FWPU01 (sample SAMEA103939777, study PRJEB20133) | metagenome
GCGCTTCGGGTTGCGGTTCAACCTGATCGCTGCGATTTACAACCTCGAGCTTCAGGCCAAATCATGACTTATGCAAGAGGTCTAATGGAAAAACGTCCCGAAGGTTGTTTTCAGGCGTCAAAATTACTCGAAACAAACCTTCGGGACGGTGGTTGGAGGTTATTTCTTAATGGTAATTGCCTACCTGTGGCGCAAGTCTCTGACTTGAGAAACGTGGCACATCAGAGATTTGCCCCACGAGCAGGCCGAGCCTGGCGGGACGTACCGCCGACCTGTGGTCGGCATGGCCGGGCATAGCCTGGCGGTACGATTTGTAAGTCCACATTGAAACTTTGAAAAGCCCTATTCCAACGGTCACATGGCTGGAGGATTCGAGAGTATAATCTTCGGTAGAGGCCTTTGCTTTTTCAGGAGGACAGCATGTGCCGGCTTTTGTATGTTCTTGCCCTGCTGGTTCTGACGGCAACCCTGGGCGTCTGTGCCATGCTGGTCCCGACGTCCACTTCGACCCCCACGCTGACCCCCCTTCCCGCCCACTGCTACCCCACGCCTACCGTAATACCCACTCCGACGCTTACTCAAGAAGAAGCTTTATTACTGGCCAATCAAGCCGAACTAGCCGAATGGCAATATGAATAAGAAAACTTTTGGCCCAAAATAGTAACAAAAATATACGGAGAACGAGGTCAAACAAAAAAAGATGCGGTAGGCAATGACATAATCGTGTTCAACCATGAAAAAATGGTTAAATTGAAACTTGATGGTGGTTGAGGCGCGCTGGGAGCGGGGAGGGGTAACGTATGAGATAAAGTATCATTTGTTGAGCGAGCAGGGGCAGGGGAAGCCGTATCTTGAGGCAGGGGATAGGGTGCAGGTGTTGTGGCAGGATGAGCGGAAACTCGCGGAGATACGGCGGGCAAACCGCGAGGGGGGAGCGGAGGCGGTGATACCGCTGTTGGTCATCCCCAAGGGCAAGGGGATAATCCCCTTGCGCAAGATAGTGGAGGGGGGAGAATGAGGCGGGGGTGGATAGTGTTGGCGGTGGTGGCGGCGGCGCTGTTTTGCCTGCAAGGGTGAGGGCGCAGGAGTGGGGGATGTAGGAAATTGTCCGTGCGGGTGGAGCGGGGGGCAGTGCGCCAGTTGCGTGCATGAGACTTTGCCGGACGGCAGTTATTACTGTGAAGCCGGAAGCGGTACGGCCACCGATCCGCTGTGCAAACCCGACGACGGCGGGTGCGAGGCGAATGAGTACTATGGAATTTGTTATAAGTGCAATACGATATGTAGAGACGGGGAATGCTGGGTAATCGTCTCGCCTGGCTTCGTTTGGTTGTGATTTGCCGCGTTGAGCAAGAGAAAAAATCCCCGCCTGGATGCGGGGAATGAATTTGCACTGTGTCTTTCTAGGGCGAGGGCGTTCCTGCTGTTGCAGAGCCAACCCAGGTGAAGACCCACTTCTCGCTATTAGCGCCGGCAGAAGTGTAGACGGGTTGTCCTTGTTCGTCCATTCCAATCTGGCGGACGGTGGTGACCCACCAGCGGATGACGTGCGCCACATTGTCTTTCGGACGGAAGGATGTGGTGACGATATATTTGGTATCGGTCACATAGTCCGTCAGGCGGCGCGCCTGACCGGCGGTGACATCCTCGACCGTCACCTGGTAGAACTCGTTCTCGCGCAGCGTGCCGACCGAGGACCACTGCAAGGTCACGGTGTCGTTGGCCAGGGTGAAGGCGCCGCCGTCCGCAGGCAGGAGCAGGTTGGGGGCCGGGTAAGGAGGCGGGGTGGTCGGCGTTGCGGTGGGGCCGGGCGTGGGCGCACGTTCACACAGGGGGATCAGGAGCGTCGTCCCCAAGAATACGTTGTCCGAGGTCAAGCCATTGTATTCCTTGATGGCGGCTTGTGGCACGTTGTAGTTGGCGGCGATGCTGGAAAGTGTGTCGTTTGCCTGAACGGTGTAAGGCACTTTTTCACATAACGCTTTGGCGGCCTCTTCGGGCGGCAAGGTATTGGTCGGCAGGGGCGCAGGCGTGGCAGTGGGATAGGGGACTTTGATGGTCTGACCTATGACCAGGTTGTTGCAGGAGGCCGGCAGGTTGTTCAGAATGATGATGCTTTGTATCGACACGCCGAAGGTGAGCGCGATGGAAGAACAAGTGTCGCCTGCGGCAATCGTATAGTCGAAAGGCGGCTGTTCGGTGGGCGTAGGGACGGGGGTGTTGGTGGGGATTTCGGTCGCGGTCGGCGTAGGCAGGGCCGTTTCCGTGGCGGTAGGCACCGGCGTCGGCTCGACCACGCGGTTGGTAGCGCGCAACCCGAAGAAGACCACCGCCGCGCCAATCAACAGCACCATTGCCATCAGCCCCAACGCGGCCGGCAGGCTGAGTGTGATCTCCGGCATTTGACTGGCCTGCACCGCTTTTTCGACCTTTTTAGCGGCTTTGGGTTCCGGTTTAGCGGCCAGTTCCGTGCCGCATACCAGGCAGCGGGTGGCGCTTTCGCTCAAGCGTGTGCCGCAGGTAGGGCAGACCTGCGTTTTCTGGGATTTTGGTTCGGGACTCATACGGGCAGGAATTATACCATCGAACGGCGGACGGTTTCTCTATGTTCCCTCGACGGCCACCATGTTCGTGCGGGCGTACTTGTGCTGCAGGGCGCGCGCGGGGGCATATTCGGGCGAGTTTAGCCAGGCTTTTGCCCGTTCCAGCGACTCGAATTCCAGGATGACCAGCCTTTTGGCCTGCCAATCGCCTTCCAGGGTTTCGTTGTGGCCGCCGCGCGCCAGGTAACGCCCGCCATAGCGTTGCACGGTGGCCGGCGCCAATTTGACATATTCCTGGTATCCCTGTGGGTCGGTGACTTCGATGTCTACGATTACGTATGCGCTCATGGGTTGGTTCCTTTCTGTTGTTTGTTGCGCAGGCATGAAGCCTCGGAGAATCGAACGAAGCGATATTCTTCTTGGCGCGCCAAAGTGCTGGGATAACCATTGAGTTCGGGCGGCACCCCCTACGGGGGCAACTGCCGCCCCATCGGCTTGGCGCGCTAACATATTCTTTGGCCTCATCGAATACGCTTATGGAAATAATAATACTCCAATCAGGGATTCATATCGGTTAGCACCGGTATTTCTCCTGCGCGCTTCCTGATGGCATGTTCGTTGCGGATGTGCAAGGCAAGCACCGCAGATGGCTCCAAGATGGCAGCCGCTGATGGACCGATGATGGCATCGCCGGCGGTAAGAAAACGCGCTTTTGCTGTCTGCATATAATCTTGATCATATTCGATTGGCCTGTGACCGGCCACCACGAAATCGCGGAAATGTCCTACGAAAGGGAAAACGCTTGCCACCATTGTCGGCAAAACGTGTCCTTCGTTGATCCAGCCGCAAAAGATACCTTCCTCTTTCAAGTGGGAACGATACAGCAGTATGGCTTCGCGGGAATACAGATTGTTATGGCCGGCGGTGAAACTGTTCAAGGGGTCGATGAAGATCGTATCGAATCGCTCATCGGGATGAGCGTACAAATAGCGCCGCCCATCGTCTACGATGTACGTCACTTTTGGGTCGCGTAAAGTTGCCTGGGCGACGGGCACGTGGCGGTCGAGAAAAATGCCCAGGTCTTCCATCAACTCTACAATGACTATTTCCTCGACGCCGGGTAGTTGGGTTAGGAAATAGGCCGTGTTTCCCCCGCCCAGCCCAATCAACAGCACGCGCTTGGGCTGATTTACGCTGGCGCAGGTCATGGCCGAGCGTTCATATTCCCCGTTTGATGGAAAGTAACTATTTTGGACGCCGCCAATCCATAATTGCGCCACCTGTTTGGATGAAGTGTGGAAGTTCAGCACCAGCACACTATCGCCCGATTCGTCCACCACCGACCGCAAGCCAGTGCCAACTTCGTAGAGGCGTGTATATAATTGCGCGCGGCCCGGCAGCAAAGCAATCAGCAAGACCAATGCAAACGGCAAGCCATAGCGCACCTCGCGCCGCACTGCCGAGAGGTGAGTCAACGTAAGCAAAGTGAAGGCCAGCGTTGACAGGGCGAGCCACTTGACGGTCAGTTCACTGCCAAGCCAGGGGAGAAAAAGATAATTGGGCGCCAATATCCCCATCACCGAACCCAAGATATTGGCCAGATGAATGTCGCCCACGCGCCGCCCCGATTGCTCCGCGCTGCGAATGGCGATGCGGTCCAGCACAGGCAAGCCTCCGCCCATCAACAAACTGCCTGGCAGCACCAACAGCAAAATGGGCAAAAAATACTCGGCCAACCCTGCTGCCATTGCCCGCCGGGAAAAGACGAACTCCTCCTGTATCTTCAGGTATGGCGGAATGGGCATCTGCGGCCTGGCCAGCACATGCTCGAACCATCGTTCTAGAGAGGGGGCGTGCAGCGCCCCCCACAACACCAGAAATGACAGAGCCACCGTGATTCCTACCCCCAATTGCAATTTCCAGAACAGGGCTACAGCGTCTTTGCTTTTATCGGCTTGATCGCCCCATATCCAACCGCCCAATGCCAGCCCCACCAGGAAAACAGCCAACACCGACGGAAAGCCATAGGCGGTATTCTTGTTGAGAATACCGAGTATGCGAAACCAGGCCATCTCCAGCCCCATATTGATGAAGCCCACCAGGAAGGCCGACAGTAAGATGACCTGGTATTTCAAAGCGACTTGCGGGAGGCTAGCGGCTGTGGGCGTTTCACCCTCCGCTTCGATCGACACTCGGGCCTGCCAGCCAAACCCCAGCGCCCCCACCCCTGCAACCAGGTTCAGCGCCACCCCCGTCAGAATAGCGCCATAGAAGCCGCCTAGGCCGATCAGGACATAGGCTGCCAACAGCGCGCCAAAGGCTGCTCCCAGCGTGTTGATGCCATATAACAGGCCAATGATGCCTCCGCTACTCTCTACCCGACGGACGAAGGTTTGCGTCAGCAGTGGAAGAGTCGTGCCCATCAAAAAGGTGGGAATCATCAACAAGCCAAAACTGAGTAAGAAGACCAGCGCGTAGGGCGCACCCGCCGTCTGCCGCCCGATCCCATTGATCAGGAAAGGACTGACCAACCCAAACAGGCTAATTCCTACCTCCACCGCGCCATATACGAGCGCAGGTTTTCGGACGCGCTGGGCAACCTGCCCCCCAATCAGCGAGCCAACCCCCAGCCCGCCCATATAAGCCGCTACGATCAACGTAATAGCGGTCAAGGTAACGCCAAAGTACAATTCCAGCAGACGTTCCCAAACGATTTCGTAAATCAAGCCGGCCGCACCCGATAAGAAAAACAGGACAGCGTAAGGTAGCAGCGGAAGGCGGTTTTTCATCGAATCTCCAGAGGCAGGGATGTGGTCTTGTGGCGTTGTGCGGGCGATCAATTTGCGCTTGACCGCGTCGGCAAGGTGGTGACCAGCACTTTGTCCACGCGGCGGCCATCCATGTCCACCACCTCGAAGCGTAACCCCTGCCATTCGAATTGGTCGGCTGTGTGAGGAATGCGTCCCAGGAAGGTCATGACGAAGCCTCCCAGGGTTTCGTAGTCGTCTTCGTTGGGCAGGCCGCTGAGGTGGAATAGTTCTTTGAATTCGTCTATATCTAACATGCCATCTAGCAGCCAGGAGCCATCCTGCCGCTGGGTGGCTTGTGGTTCGCCGGTTTCGATGTCGCCAACGATTTCCTCCAGCACATCGTTGATGGTCAGCAAGCCGGTCACGCCGCCAAATTCATCGATCACCAGCACCAGTTTTTTGTTGTTTTCCTTGAAGACCTCCAAAGCGCGGGAGGCAAAGGTCGTTTCGGGGATGAACAGAGCCGGCGTCAGGCATTCCTTCAATTGGATGGGTTGCCCCGCCAGGCTGCGCGTCAACAGTTCGCGCGCCTTGACGATGCCCAGCACGTTGTCCAAACTTCCCTGGCAGACCGGGAAACGCGAATAGGATCCCTCGGTCATCTTGGCTAAAATCTCCTCGGGTGTGTCGCGCACATCCAACCAGACGATCTCGGTGCGCGGCGTCATCAAGGAATACACGCGCCGGTCGTTCAGCCGGAACACGCCTGCCACCATGTCTTGCTCTGCTTCCTCGAACACTCCCGCTTGGGTGCCTTGATCGAGCAGTACGTGGATCTCTTCCTCGGTCACTGGCGGCTCGGTAGAAGGGCGGGCGCCAATGGCGCGCAGGATGAAATCCGTCGAAAGGCTCAAGAAACGCACAACGGGCGAAAGGATTTTCGACAGAACCAGCATAGGGTGGGCGGCCAGGGAGGCGATCCTTTCGGGGTCGTGTATGGCCAGGCGTTTTGGTACCAGTTCACCCAACACGATCGAGAAGTACGTGATGACCAGGACGACCGCTGCCAGGCCGATGGTTTCGCTGTAGGGCGCCAGCACGGGAATTCGAGCCAATTCTGCGGAGAGGAATTCTACCAGCGTTGCGCCTGCTACGGCGCCGGTCAACACGTCAATCAACGTAATGCCGATCTGGATGACCGACAGGAACTGGTTGGGATTCTCGGTCAGTTGCAAGGCTGCGCCTGCGCGTTTGTCTCCACGATTCAGCCGTTGTTGCAGGCGCGCTTTTCGCGCCGAAAGCAAGGCGGCCTCCGTCATTGCCAGGATGTTGTTCAGGGCAAGCAGGATGACAATGACGAGCAATTCTGTGCCAAAAGGAGACATATTCTCTCACGCCTTACGTTTCACGCTTTACGTTTTACGTCTCACCCTATCTCTTTTTCACGCCACAACAATACCAGCGCCCTCGCGCGCCTCGCCGATGATCCAAACTGGCTGATCCAGTTCTTCAGCGCGTGCCAGGAAGGCAGGCAATTTCTCCTTTGGTACGCCCAGTAGCAATCCGCCGCTGGTCTGCGGGTCGAAGAGCAGCATCTGGCTGGCCTCGTCGAGGGAGGGGGCAAACTCCACGCGCGGGCCGAAGTACAGGCGGTTGTCGGACGCGCCGCCGGGGAAGGTCCACATTTCGGCGTATTTGCGCGCGCCGCTCACGAAGGGGATTTTCGTGTAGTCAAAAAAGAGCGCCACCCCTGACGAGGCGGCCATTTCCATAGCGTGGCCGAGCAGGCTGAAGCCGGTCACGTCGGTCGCGGCAGAAAGGCCCATTTCGACCGCCAGCAGGCCAGCGGTGCGGTTGAGGCGCGTCATCCAGTTCACCACCTCGCGCAGGTCGGCCTCGTCCGCTTTTTGCTGCTTGAGGGCGGTGGTGGTGCATCCAAAGCCGAGCGGTTTGGTGAGCGCCAGCAGGTCGCCGGGACGCAGGCCGGCTTTTGTCAACATCTTGTTTTTGTCCACGAAGCCCAGCGCAACCAGGCCGTATTTTGGCTCTTTGTCCTGAATGGTGTGACCGCCGGCGATGACCACGCCGGCCTCTTTGGCCTTTTCTGCGCCGCCGCGCAGGATTGCGCTCGAAACCTCGGGCGGCAAGGCGGGCGGCAGGGCAGCGATGTTGAGCGCCAGGAAGGGGCCGCCGCCCATGGCATACACGTCCGACAGGCTGTTGGCAGCCGCAATCGCTCCGTAGTCGTAAGGATCATCCACCACCGGCGTGAAGAAATCGGTGGTGACGACCAGCGCGCGCTTTTCGTCCAATTGCCAGACGGCGGCGTCATCTGGGCCTTCCAGGCCAACCAACAGGTCAGGGTAGTCGGCTGGCTGGTAGATGTTTTGAATGGGACGCAGAACCTGCGCCAGCGCTTCGGCATTCAGTTTGGACGCTCAACCCGCGCAAGACGACAGGCTCGTCAGGCGGATTTGGCGGCCATTGGTCGGAATGGGCATGTTTTCCTACTCTCTACTTTCTAGGCACTATAGTGTTGTTGTGCACAATCCGTCCTGGACATTCGCCAGGACATTCACAACCGCGAAGATTCTGTAACATGCTTGTCGTACCGCCAGGCTTTGCCAAGTGCCACAAAGTGGTATGGTCTAACCGACCAAAGGTCGGCGGTACATTTGGTTGCGGCTTGCCGTGTTATAGCATTGCTCTGTTGAATCATCGTAACCGCAAAGATGTGGCATGTTGCCTGTAGGACAACCCTTCAAGAGTTGTCCTACAGTGGTTGCACGCGCCGCCTTATGGCGTGGTGGTTGTATTTGGCAGCGGCAGGATGAATTGGTTGCCGCTGGGGATGAAGATGGTCTGCACGCCGGGCGCCAGTTTCTCGATGTATTGGTATTGCAGGAGCGCCGGGTTGGCGCGCAGGACGTCGGCAATGTATTGCAATGCCTGGGCCTCGGCCTGCGCTTCGATCAGGCGCGCTTCGGCGGCGCCTTTGGCGGCGATGACGGCGGCGTCGGCCTGGCCCTGGGCGATCTGGCGGGCCTGCTCGGCTTCTTGTTTCTTGGATTCGACCACGAACTTGGCTTGTAGTGCCTGTTGTTCGGCAATCTGTTTCTGCTCGATAGATTGGGCGTATTCTTCGGTAAAAGTGATGTCACGCAGCACGAAGTCCACCAACGTCAGGCCGTTTTCGGCCAGCACGATTCTCAGGCTTTCGGTGATTTGAGCGGTCATGTCGAAGCGTTTGGTGCTAAGCACTTCGTCTACACGGTATTGCGAAACAGCGTCGCGGATGATGCCGCGCGTTTCGGGGTGGATCAGGCCCTCCTGGTATTCATGTTTCCACTTTTTGAACAACGCTATTACGGTGTTGGAATCGATCTCATAGATGACCGAGGAGTCGACGAAGATGCGCTGGCCATCGGAGGTGCGCGCTTCTACGGTCAGATCGCCCAGAATTTCGCCCTCGCTGGGCGTTTTGGCCATGGTGAAAGTTTGGCGGGAAGTGGGGAAGCGCTCGACACGTTCGATGAATGGCACGATCCAGTGCAAGCCGGGGTCCAAAGGATCGGGCCGCACGCCGCCTTCCCCAAGTATCGTGACGACTACCCCCACTTCGTAAGGCTCGATGAAGATCAAGCCGGCGCCCAACACGGTCAAGACGACGGATACGACCAGCAGAATGAGCATGAGAGTCGAAAGCCCCTTGACATTTTGCTTTCGGCTGGCGCGCATGACACCGACAACTACCAGGACGATCAAGAGCAGCCAGGAAAAGGATGCGGCCCCTTGGAAGACACTCGTAATGTTCATGTTTACCTCCGGTTTTTGGCAATTATACCCGCTGCCGGCCATCTGCTGGCCTTTGAATGCGCTGAGTATATTCTTTTGTGGATTGCAGCATAGGTGCTTTGCAAAGAACACAGCGAGCGCAGGGTTCCCTTACTTGTTTTCTTGAACTATACTGAAAATGGTCACAAAATGCGCTTTTGCTCAATGGCATCTGTCAAACTGACGCTTCGACTAGGGTCTCGATAAGGTCTCGACAGGCTCGACCCGGCGACTCGACCCGGCGGGTCTCGGTACGCTTCGCTACTCGACCCACGCGGGGTGCGCTCGCAGCGACATTTGTAATGAAAATTGCTGGCGCAGAGGCTGCTTGGCAAATGAGGTGCTTTATAGAGTGCTTTTGACCGTTGTATGAAGCATTGCGCTCACGGTGTAGCAGTGGGCGTGGGCGTATCGGTGGTGGTAGACGTAGCCGTGAACGAAGCGGTAGGCGTTGGGGTGGGCGGCAGGGTTGCCGTGCGCGTTGGGGTGGGCGGCGGCGTTCCCTGACGGACGATGCGCGCCGCCAACCACAGGGCCTCGTCTTTGCCTTTCGAGCCATTGGCTGAGACGGTGAGAAAGAATCGCACCTTCTTGCCGGCCAGGAAACTCAAATCGAGGTCCACAGGATAGTACTTGCCTTCATAGACCTCGTGCCATTCCTTCAGGACTTTGATCTCTCCATCGCCAATGCGGTATTCCAGGCGGAAGAGAACGTCGCACGTCGTGGCGCCATATTGGCAATTGATATTTGCCTTGAAGCGGTCGCCTGCCTGCACCTCGAAGGACGGATATTTGCCCTGAATGTAGCCATTGGCCTTGTGGTTGGGAACGGTCAGTAAACCGGCCTGGTTCTCCTTTACACCGTTTTCCATACGCGGTTTGGACAGTTGCAGGACATAGCCGTCATTGTCGCCGTCTTTGCCAGGGCAAGGCAGGTTGCTGCTGCGGCTCTTCCATTCGGCTTCGCAAGCACTGGCCACGAAGTCATAGGCCACATACTCCGGCCCCGAAACGTAGACATCTACCCAAAAAGCCGTGTCGGCCTGCGTCCCAATGCCGAACAAGATACCGGCCGGATTGCGCAATTTCCAGTAACCGCGATAGTGACCATCTTTGCCCGGCGCGGTCAGGGTCACTGCCAGGTCGATCGTCTCGCCCGGGTTGACGTTGCCTGGCAGGCTGGCGGAGGTGGGCCCGCTCATCCTGTCGCCGTCGAAGAAGATCAGGGCATAAGCAGGCGTCCAACTGCATGTTCCTACGTTTTGCAAGCGCCACACTTTTTGGAAGACGCTGCCGCGCGCCACTACCGTTCCATCTGGAAAGGTTACATCCTTGATGAATGCGGCAGCATCGCAGCGGCTGATGGGCAGGAGGGAAGCATAGGGCGTGGCAGAAGAAAGAATCAGCGGCGGCGTAGACGAGGCAGGCATGGTCAGCGAAACCGTCGGAGATGCTAGCGACGTGGCGGCCGTGCCGGTTGCCATAGCCTCCAGCGTTTGTGCCGCATAGGTATAGAGGGGGTTCAGCGTCGCAGCCGCATCGGGTGGCCGGGGAGAAATCAAATTGCAGGCCAGCGACAGGGCCAGGCAGGAAATCCATGAAAGCAGGGGAAGGGCGGGGCGGCGCATCGAAAACCTCCTAATTCAATTCATTGAAGTGACTACCTACCGGCCAGTGCTTTGCATGAAATCAAGTCTGGCAGAAACGGCATTCAACAGGATACAAGGATATAAGGATGTTTGTTGGGTCAGTTGAAAGGTTATCCTGTGTATCCTGCTCATCCTGTTCGAGAGGGTAGGCAGTTACTCCTCTAAAAGTAAGTATAACCATTTCTCCAAGACGTTCATTTGCCCTGAAATGTTCCAACGAAAAAGCCGGGCAAAACCTGCCCGGCCCTTTCACAGCACGACCTTACTGGCATAGATAGTCGAAATACGCCCGCCCAAAATCCTGTACATCCTGGCTGGTGATCAACACTTGCATCCATTTCGTGCCGGGCGTGACCCCCAGGTGCATGGACCACTCGCGGGTCAAGGTTTGCGAGCCGGCCTGGCTGAACTTCAATTTCTTATCGCCCGTATTATTGCCGTCACTTTGCAGCCAGCGATAATATACCTCTGCCGGCCCGTTGGTGGTGATGGTGGCATAGACGGTGTACCATACGTTGGTCGCGCAGCCCGCCTCTGGCTTGCGGACGACCTTATACGTCACCGACGTGACGCCGTATTGGGGTTTGGACGCATCGGTGACATTGACTTGCACATAAAAGGGCTGGTCGTATTCCCCCACCCCAAATGCGCCGCCCCACGGCGACTTGATTTTCCAACTGCTGGTGTACATGCCGTTAGCCGAGGGCGCCTGCATGTAAAGCGTAATATCCACTTCGTCTCCTGGCGGCACTACCTCTGGGAAGGGATATTCGAGCAGGCCGCCCATCAACTCGCCAGACCAGTAGATGATTTTATATGTCGAGTCCCACGTGCAGGAGCCGGCGTTTTTCAGTCGCCAGGTCTTCCAGAAATACTGCCCTGGCGTCATGATTTGCCCGTCGGGGATAGTCTCGCTTACCAGCCGGGCCAGCAAGCACGGGTCTGTGGAACCGACCGGCGGCGGAGCGGTGGGCGGGGAAAAGGTGGGAGGAGACTGGAGAGGCGGCGTCGCATCCTTCGCTTCGGGCGTGGACGTTGAGCCTGCTTCCGCTAAAGTGGGCGTGGAGGCGGCCTCGGCCGTTTGCGTCTCGTGCGCCGCTACCGTCATCGCAACGGCGGTGGTGATAGAGGGGTCGTCTGCCCCCGTTCCTCCGCAGGAGACGGTCAACAGCGTCAAGAACATTGCAAGAGATAGAAAAATGAAACTTTTGTCTCTTTTCATCCTGATTCCTTTCGGCAAGCACAAGAGAAACACTGCCAGCCAAGTATTATACCGCCCTGAGATGAGAGAAAACTCATCAATCTGGCAGGGACAAGCCTGGGCAGCCCCTGCCAGGCTTTATGGGCAACTGAAGTTGGCCCGCCCAAATTGCTGGTGATTGGGCTTGTCGATGTAAATGTCCATCCAATGAGAACCCAAAGCGGCCACGAACCATTGTGTGCTGACGCTCTTGGTTCCAGCGGCGGCAAATTCGATGGGGTCATGAACGTTGTTGTCGAGAGCGCCGTCGCTGCGTATCCACTTGTACGTGACTTTGCCGGGGCCGTTGGTCGTGATGTTGGCGGTGATGGTGAAGCTTCCACACGAGCCGGAGACGCTGAAAGTAACGCTGGTAACCGCAAAGACTTCGCTTCCGCCTCCGCCACCTCCGCCGACTTTGATATCCACATAGAACTTGGTAAAGGTCACACCCGCAGCATTGCGCAGCGCCCACCAGCCCTTATAGGAGCCGTTGGAGGCCGGCGCTTTGAGATTGACCGAAATGTCTACCGTCTGGCCGGGATTGACGTTGCCGGTCAGCGCCTGGCTGGCTGGGCCGCTCATGGCGTCCCCGCTGTCGAAGGCTATTTTGTAAGAGGGCGTCCACGAACAGGTGCCGATATTCTTCAAGCGCCAGGTCTTGACGAAATTTTCGTTGGGACTTAGCGTCGTTCCGTCTTGGATGGTGACATCGGTGACGAATTCGGCCTTGTCGCAATTTTGGGTAGCGGTAGCAGGCGGCAGCGTAGCGGGAAGCGGAATCGCCAGCGTTGCGGTGGGAGGTGGGGCCGGGGGCGTGTCGGTGACCGGGTGGGGCGTGGGTGGGTTGGCAAGGGCGGCTTGCGTCAGGCTGGCTTCCACCGTTTGGGCAGCGATGGTCAGAATGGCGTTTGGGCTTTCTGTGGCTGCGTTTTGGGAGGGCAGGTTGCAAGAGGTCAGCGCAATTGCCAGGACGAGAATGAAGAAGCGATAAAGTTTCGTCAGGTTCATTTTCCTCTGTGTAACATACCTGAAAGGACAACTCTTCAAGAGTTGTCCCTATATCTGATACATGGCTCGTTTATGGCTGGTAGGTGACGGTCAACTTGGGCGTGCCTGCGCCACAGGTGATATAGTCTGCCTGGCCGTCGTTATCGGTGGGGCCGGCCGGGTGCAGGCGAATCTGGAAGCGGCTCTTGCCTTCGGTGACGCGCGTCTGGAGCAGCGCTTTCACGTCTATGGTCGTGGCACCCGGCAGGGCGTTGAGCAACTGGATGCCCGTTCCGGCGATGTTGTAGTCTGTTTGGTCCAATGGCAGGGCGTATTGCACCTCGCCCACCCAAATACCCGCCAGGCCGCCAAAGGGGTCTTGCATCTGTGAACAACTGCTCAAATCCAGCGTCGCGCTGACGATAGTCTTGCCGCTCAGAGAGGAAATGTCGAAACTCATATAGCCGCGCGCCAGGTAATTCGTGCCGGTATCGCCCGCCAGGATGGTGCCGTGTACTACTGCGAGGCCAGAGGCCGGTTCGTACACCGTTCCACTTTCGGTGCCAGTTATGGCGTTCAGGGTGATGTCAACGTTGGTGGGCGCCGGGGTCTTGACCTTGATTTCTACCCAAACTTGCGCAAACAACACGCCCGAAGCATTGCGCAGTTTCCAGAAGCCCTTATAGGTGCCATCGGCGGCCGGGGCTTTGAGATCGACCGAAATGTCTACCGTCTGGCCGGGGTTGACATTGCTGGTGAAGGCCTGAGTAGCCGGGCCGCTCATGGCCTCGCCGCTGTAAAACACAATGGCATACGAGGGCGTCCAGGAGCAAGTGCCGATATTCTTGACGCGCCAGGTCTTGGTGAAACTTTCGTTGGGTTTGAGGACCGTGCCGTCGTCAATGGTGATATCGTCAATGAACTGCGCCACGTCACAGGGCGTGGTAGGCGGCGGTGTAAGGGAAGGGGGAACACTGGTAGTTGGGATGGCCAGCGTGATGGTCGGGATGGGCGTGGCAGCCGGGCTGGTGGGGGGCAGCGTGGGCGGGTTCAGAATGGCGGCCTGCGTCAGGTTGGCTTCCACCGTTTGGGCAGCCGCTGTCAGAATGGTATCCGCGCTTTGGGTGGGCGGCGCTTTGGACGGCAGGTTGCAGGCCGAAAGGGCCAGGGTCAATAATAAAATCGTGTGCAAGGCTTTCGTTTTGTACATGCTCTTCTCCTCTCGATTCTTTCGAGCGTTCAGACGCCTCTATTTTACATGAAGATTCCCAGCCCGTTATACCCCTGCTTTCCTAACTTGGACGAGCCGAAACCAAACAGGGTAACTGCTTACCCTCACCCTAACCCTCTCCCAAAAGGAGAGGGGAATAGCGCCGTTTGGTAACTACCTACCAGACAGCGCTTTGCATGGTATCGAGCCTGGTGAAAAGGATATTCAACAGGATGCAAAGGATGGAAGGATACTCTTTGTCGATCGAAAAGCGATCCTGTGTATCCTAATCCGACTGGTTGGAGAGGGTAGGCAGTCAGGGCTTTTCAAAGTTTTAATGTGGACTTGCAAATCGTACCGCCAGGTTATGCTAGGCGCCACGAAGTGGTGTGGCAAGGCCGACCCCAGGTCGACGGTACATTTTTGCCCTTTGCAAAGCTGTGAAACAATGTTTGAACCTCAGCAGATTAATTCTTTGAAAAGCCCTGGTAGGCAGTTACGGCTAATTTTGCGTTGCGGCTTATTGCAGTAAAATCGAATAGCCTGATAGTCGCAATGTGAGCATGTGCCTTTTATGAAAACATCTTCTTACGCCTTTGTTTTCTGCTCGCTTCTCTCGATCGTCAATTTGCTGTTCTGCTCCTCTTTGCCGGAGTATTATGCCTATCACGTCCTCGTCCGAAAAAGCCCGGTCATCCTGCCGCTCGATTGCAGTCAGCCTGTGGACGCTGAATGGATTGCCAGAGTCGAGCGCATTCGTTGGGTCGCTTACAGTTCCCCTGCTCCCGCCGCTTCGCTGACTGTCGAGACGATCGTGAGGGATTTGCTGGTTTTGAAAAGAGCGGGCTTCACCGGCCTGGTTACGTATGGCTCCTTGGGAAAGATGGGCAGACCTTTTGCCAGCATCGCTCAGACGTTGGGTTTCAAGGGAATCATCATGGGAATATGGAGTCCCTCAAGTCAGGGTGAATTGAAAAACGCGCCTCGAGCCGCCGAACTGCCGATTGTGATGGGCTTCAGCATTGGAAACGAGGGCCTGTATCAGCCTCGCGAACGGTATAGCCTGCGCGAACTGTGCGACGCCATCTCCCGCTTGCGCCAGGCCACCGGCAAACCAGTGACCACCTCAGAGGAAATAGACGATTACCTGCTCTATCCAGAATTGCGTTTGGTAGGCGATTGGCTCTTTCCCATCTCGCATTCGTACTGGCACGCCGTGAAGTATCCTTTGCCGGCGGTACGGTGGCAGCAGGCCTACTATGCCGCCTTGTCGAGGAAAACGAAACGTTTCATCCTCTTCAAAGAAGTTGGTCTTCCCACCAGCGGCGCTTATGGTCTGTCGGATGCCAACCAGGACCTGTTCTATCGTGAACTTGCCAGGACCGAAATACCGTTCGTCTATTTCGAAGCCTTCGATCAACCCTCCAAGAGCGGCAACTCGGTAGAACCGTATTGGGGCATTTTCCACGCCGACCGCACGCCCAAGTCTTTGGGGTGGAATTCGATGGGCTACCGCGTCTTTCTTTCGCAAGGGGAGGGCGATGGTTGGATTGTAGAATGCTCAGCGAATGATCAGCGTGGTTGTGAGGTCCATACCAGGCAGGCCACTCTTGCAGTCGGAGACGATGCCCGCAATCGGCAATCTCGCGCCTTCTTGTTCTTCGATACGGCCCCCTTGCCAGACGAGGCCGTTATCATGGCCGCCAGGTTGAAGATGAAAGCGGCTGCTACTCTGGGCGTTCCTTTCAAGCGCCTGGGGACTTTACGAGTAGAAATCTGCCGGCCTTTTTCGGGGTTTCTCGCTCCTTTGCCTGCCAAAGCCTTCCAGAGTCCCGATTGTATTCTGGTCGGCGCTCTCGACCGCAGCGAGGATGGCGCCTGGTACGTTGTGGACCTCCCTGCTCACTCTTTCCAGCATATTGCTTTGGCAAGCGGCACGCAGTTCCGGTTACAATTCAGCGTTGACGATGACAACGATCGCAAGGCCGACGGCCTCGAATTGTACAGCGGCGACGCGGTGGAGGCAAAACGTCCTGTGCTGATCATGCAATACGATTTACCGTGACCGACCGATGAGACTCCGAATCACATTTGCCAAACAAGGCGCATTGCGTTACACCGGCCACCTCGACCTGCACAAGATATGGGAGCGTAGTCTGCGCCGCGCCAATTTGCCGCTGGCCTATAGCCAGGGCTTTCACCCGCAGCCTCGTCTCCAACTGGCGGCCGCCTTGCCTTTGGGTTTCACGTCTCGCGCCGAGGTGCTCGATCTCTGGCTGACCGAGGAGATTTCTCCTGCCTCCTTCGCCAGTACGTTGGACGGCCACCTGCCGCCCGGCCTGACTGTGCTGCACGTCGAGCAGGTGGATGAGCGTGCGCCGGCCCTGCAAACGGAAGTGATCGCGGCTGAGTACCAGGTCGAGATAACGGAAGCAGGCTGCGGGGTTCGTCCTGAGCGCACCGAAGGGTCGGGGCTGACCGAGAGGCTGGCTGCCGTTATGTCAACCGAATCCCTGTCTCGGCAGCGTCGCGGCAAGTCGTTTGACCTGCGTCCATTGATCGAAGAATTGCGCCTGGTTGCGTCTCCTCCCCCCGCAGGCAAGGGACAAAGGGTGAGGCTGTTCATGCGTTTGAGCGCCCGCCCTGGCGCCACCGGCCGGCCCGAAGATGTGCTGGCGGTGTTGGGCGTTCCGTTGGAAGAGGCGCGCATCGAGCGAACGCGGTTGATCTTTGGGTCCCGGTGATTATCCAGAAGTCTCTTCAGCCGCGAATCCTTGCGAAGCGCGACAAGAAAATCTGGTTAGCGCGCCAAACCGATGGGGCGGCAGTTGCCCCCGTAGGGGGTGCTGCCCGAACTCAAGCCTGACCTTCCCGTGAATTCAGCCTTTCGATGTGCGGAAAAGACCTTTAGGGTCTGTATTTAGGGCGTTTTCAAAAGTGGCTGAGTAGTT
>FWPU01000666.1_pt1 | contig 17166 bp, 18 predicted proteins | sample 2228361 | NCBI WGS metagenome assembly FWPU01 (sample SAMEA103939777, study PRJEB20133) | metagenome
GAACTCACCAATCGATAGATTTAAGCAATTTAAGATTCCCTTTTTTGCCATCATTGAGAAACGAGGGGTCTTGACATATCACATAAAAGTGTGATTCACATAATTATGTGAAATTATTAGAACTGGAGGTATAATTATGGAGAAACAAAATGTGACTTTATCTCTTCCAAAATCGCTTTTAAAAAAAAGCAAATGTGATAGCAGTAGAAGAGGACAAGTCATTGAGTGAGTTTATAAGGGAGTCTATAAGCGAAAAAATACAGAGAATAACAGGATATAAAAAGGCAATGGAGAGACAGATAAAACTTATAAAAAAGGGTTTTGATATGGGGATAAAGGGTAAGATTGCATGGACAAGGGAAGAACTTCACGAAAGGCGATAAGGTATTTTTTGATACAAATATTATTGTTTATGCTTATGATATTTCTGATAAAAAGAAGCATGAAAAGGCAGTTGAGATAGTCGAAAACTGCCTGGAAAACTGGAACAAGTGTTATAAGCATACAGGTTTTGCAAGAATTTTTTGTTATATTAACGAAGAAGATACCTAATTCTCTGGATATTATAATAGCTAAAGAAATTATAACTGACCTTTCCAAGTGGGATGTCGTTGTTAATAATGTTGAGATTATACTTGATGCAATAGATATTTACGAGAAATATAAATATGCATTCTGGGATTCTATGGTTATTGCCTCTGCTATAAAGTGTGGCGCTAAAGTGCTTTTATCTGAAGATTTCTCTGATGGGCAAATCATAGAGGGTATTGCTATTAAAAATCCCTTTTGACGAGGCGAGATTAGAGAATTTTTTTTGTTTCATCTCCGAGGTGGAATTAATAGTTGAATGGCTCTTCTGTGGATTTCACTATTTCCTGATGCGAGGATAGTGCTTGTTCTTTCGAGACCGAGTCTCATTTCATTGAGTTCATTGCCATCCATGTCAGTGAATATTCCTCCAGATTCTTTTACGATCAACCATCCACCTGCAAAATCAAAACTCCTTGATGGTGAAGGGCTCACGAATACATCTATTGAACCACATGCCACATAACAGAGATCGAGTGCGGTTGCACCAAGACACCTCGTCCTCCTTGACTCTTTAATGAGCCCCATTATTTTTGGGATATCAGAACCTGGATCCTGTGCCTCGTATGCAACGATCTTTATCTCCTTCTTATTAGATCTCTTTATCTTTTTATTATTCATGAATGCTCCTTTACCCATCTCTGCAAAGAATTCGTCACCTGTAAGGAGGTTTATCACATAGGCCATCTTGATGGAACCAATAGTATTATTGTCTGCCACTGCGATCGATGTGCAGTAAAATGGGATACCTGTGATGGCGTTCTTACTGCCATCAATAGGGTCTATAAGAACCATTGGTCCACCACCCTCAAACTTTATCAAGCCACATTCCTCTGAGAGGATGCTCAATGGCTCTTTGAGTTCCTTAAGTCTCTCGATTATTATGTCCTCAGCCTTTTTATCTATAAGAAATGTCTTATCTCCGCCCGCACCTTTTCCTATGGATTCCTCAGAGATGAATTTCTCTCGCAGTGGTTTTAATTCCCTGTAAAGGATACTGCCTATGGTTCTTAGATCCTCTATCCTCAAATCTTAACTCCTTTTTTGAACTCAGTCTGTGGTCTTTTCTATCATGGATGGAATAAGGGTTCCAGGAACTTTTTTGAATTTTTCGAGTGTTCCTCTTTTTGAACCATATCTGAAAACAGTTACTCCTTTGCAACCCTTCTCATAGGCAAAAAGAAAAGCCTTCTTCACATCCTCTGGTGAGGAGTTTTTCGGAAGATTTATGGTTTTCGATACTGCATTGTCTGTATATCTCTGGAATATCGCTTGCATCTCTATGTGGTCCTCGGGTGGTATCTCATGGGCGGTCCTGAAGAGCCTCTTTATTCTTGGAGGCACCTCCTTTATTCCTCTCAGATATCCTTTCTCCATTACTCGTTTCATTAATCCCTCTGAATAGAAACCTTCATCCTTTGCAATCCTTACAAAATATTTATTTATCTCTGTAAGTTCAGTATCGAGAATGAGCCTTCTGTATGCAAGTGCAAAGTATGGCTCTATGCCACTTGAGCAATCCGCTATGGTCGAGAGGGTTCCTGTGGGTGCTATGGTCGTGAGGGTCGCATTCCTCAGTCTCGGACCGCCTTCTCTGTCGTATACTGAACCTTTGAAGTTTGGAAATACTCCCCTTTCTTCTGCAAGTTCCATGGATGCCTTCCATGCTGTCTCCTTTATGAATCTCATCAACTCCTCTGCGAGTTTGAAGGCCTTTTTTGAATTATAGGGAATCTCTATGAGAACGAGCATGTCATGCCATCCCATTACACCAAGTCCTATCTTTCTGTTTCCTTTATGCATCTTCTCTATCTCTGGTATAGGATATTTATTCACATCAATTGAGTCATCAAGAAACCTTACTGCCATTTTTATATCCTCTTTCAGTTCATCATAGAGTATCTTTTTATCCTTCACATATCTTGATAGATTCATCGAACCAAGGACACATGCCTCGTATGGAAGAAGGGGCTGTTCTCCACATGGATTAGTCGATTCTATCTCTCCTATATGTGGAGTTGGGTTTGTCCTATTTATCCTGTCAATAAAGATTACTCCGGGGTCGCCTGTCTCATACGCACATCTTACTATCTCATCGAATACATCCCTTGCTCTGAGTCTCCTTACAACGCCCTTTGTCCTGGGATTTATGAGTTCGTATTCCTCATTATTTTTTAAGGCTTCCATGAAGGCATCGGTTATGGATACAGATATATTGAAATTCGCAAGTTCCTCCTTCTCTGTCTTTGCCCTTATGAATTCAAGTATGTCAGGATGGTCAATCCTCAGGATTCCCATATTTGCACCCCTTCTTGCACCACCCTGTTTTATCACATCTGTGGCTGTATTATAGATCTTCATGAATGATACAGGTCCGCTTGCAATACCTCCTGTTGACCTCACAACATCCGAGCGAGGTCTTAATCTTGAGAAATTAAATCCTGTGCCTCCACCGCTTTGAAGAATCATGGCAGCGTTTTTGAGGGTTTCGAATATACTCAACATAGAGTCCTCCACAGGAAGGACAAAGCATGCAGCAAGTTGTCCCATCTCCTTTCCAGCATTCATGAGCATCGGAGAGTTTGGAAGGAATCTGAACTCAGTCATGAGTGTGAGGAATCTCTCCTGCCAGTAGGATTCATCTCCCTTGTAGAGTTTTTCTGCAGCGACTACATGTTTTGCAACCCTGATGAATAGTTCCTCAGGCTTTTCTATCACATTTCCTGATGAATCTTTTAGAAGATATCTGGCCTGCAATACCCTGAGAGCATTCTCGGATAGTTCCATATGTTTATTATAACAGATTATTCACCTCTGTTTTGTTATAATTAATTAAGAATTGAGAAAACAATAGAAAGGATAAGGGAATGATCGAGAATACTTTTTCGATTGTCAATGGTATAGGTGAGAGGCTCGAGAGACATATCTGGAGGAATGGCATCTTTACATGGGATGATTTTATTAATGCAGATTTTATCCCTGGCATTTCATATGAAAAGAAATCTTATTCTGACAGTATTCTTCTGAAATTCAGTAATGCCCTTGAGAAAAGGGATTCCAGATTTTTTTATTCAAGTGTAAAGAAGAGGGAACACTGGAGACTTTTTTCTACATTTAAAGATAAAGCGGTCTGCCTCGATATAGAGACAAACGGAAGGGAGCCAGGATATGGAGGTTATGTTACAGTCATAGGTTTTTATGATGGTGTGGAATACTCCTGTATGGTTCGAGGTAAAAATCTGAATTTAGAGAATATCCAGAGAATAATTGATCAATATGATTGTCTTATAACATTTTATGGAAGTGCCTTTGATATACCGTTCCTTCTCAAAGAATTTCCTAACCTGAGGTTCGATATTCCACATTTTGATCTATGTTTTTCTGCAAGAAGACTTGGTTTCAAAGGAGGTCTCAAAAAACTTGAGAGATATTTTGGGATTGAGAGGGATGAAACTGTTGAAGGGCTCTGTGGCTATGATGCTGTTTTACTCTGGCAGATGTGGAGAAAGGGTTCCAGGGAAGCACTCGAACTTCTTCTTGAGTACAACAGGGAGGATACACTTAACCTTATGAGACTCGCAGATATAATATACAGACTTCTTAGGGAGTCAACAGGTATTGATCAGTATCTGAGAGTATATGCCTGAAAGGATCTATCCAAGAATCATCATATCAGGTGTGAGGGGTGGTAGCGGTAAGACCACTGTTTCCCTTGCCACTATATCAAATTTAATAAGGAAAGGATTGAGGGTTATACCATTTAAGAAAGGACCTGATTATATAGATACAGCATGGCTCTCATTCTTTGCAAAGAATCCGTGTTATAACCTCGATCCATTCATGATACCTGAAGATAAGATTATTTATTCATTTATCAGGCATTTTGCTGGAGATATAGCAGTGATTGAAGGAAACAGGGGTATCCACGATGGTATGGATGCAACTGGCTCTATGAGTACAGCAAGGCTTGCGAAACTCCTTGATGCGCCTGTTATACTCGTTGTGGACTGTACAAAGATAACAAGAACAGCTGCTGCATTAGTCCTTGGATGCATGCATCTTGACAGGGATGTGATGATAAAGGGTGTTATACTAAATCAAGTCTCATCAAAGAGACACGAGTCAGTGATAAAGGAATCAATTGAGAGATACTGCACTATTCCTGTGCTTGGAAGTATACCCCGACTCTCTCATAATGAGATTCCAGAAAGACACATGGGTCTTACACCATTTTATGAATTTCAGGATGTTGAGAGAATTAAGGTTTTGATGGAGAGGCTTGGTGAGTATATCGATATCGATGGGATACTCAGGATCGCGATGGATGTTAAACCCATCAGACTTGTTGATATAAAGGTGACTCGAGATATGGATACCCTTGATGTAGCGATAGGCATTGTGAGGGATTCTGCATTTCAATTTTATTATGAGGAAAATATAGAAAGCCTGAAAGATATGGGTGCCAGAATTGTAGAGATAAATGCCCTTGAGAACAAGTCGCTCCCTGATATTGATTGTCTTTATATAGGAGGAGGTTTCCCTGAGACCAATGCGTTAAGACTCGCTGAGAACAGGGAATTTATTAATTCCTTGAGAAAGAGTATTGAATCAGGATTGCCTGTATATGCAGAATGTGGTGGTATGATGTATCTTGGAAGGAGTATTGTAATCAAGGATAAAAGATATCCAATGGCAGGGATACTTCCTGTTGATTTTAAGATTAATTCTTACCCTGTTGCTCACGGTTATACCATTCTTGAGGTGAGCGATGAGAATCCATTTTATCCTTCAGGTACTATTATAAGGGGACATGAGTTTCATTATTCAGGGGAGATAGGTTTTGATAACCTGAGGATGTGTTTTACCATGAAGAGGGGAAAGGGTATCAGGGATAGTATGGACGGTATAGTATATAAAAATATTCTTGCAACATATACTCATGTTCATGCATATGGAACTCCTGAGTGGACAGAGGGGATGTTAAGGGTTGCAGGTAGATACAGGGTTCAGAGGATGCTCAAAAAACATAAATAGGTTCTTGAGACTTATCTCTAAAGGATCTTCATCTAATGATAGATTAAGTAATGCTATTTTAGAGAAAAGGCGGTTCTTGAAAGAAGATTATTTTTAATATATACTTAAAATATGCCTTATCTCAGTGATAAACTGAGTGCTGACTTTGTTATGGAGATACTGAAGGAAGGTCTCGATGTGAATAATCTAATCAATGTACTTGAGAATACAGGTTTTGAACTTGCAGGAGAAGTTAAGAGTCTTGAAGAACTTGAAGGAGAGAGTGTAAAGGATGGAGATGTATATATTCTTAAATCATGTCCGATGTCAAATGTGATTGAAGAGATTAAGAGGAGAAATAATGGTAGTTTCCCGGAATATTTCAGGAATATAGTGGATGTATATTTAAAGAGGTCCCAGAGAAGAAGGGCTATACTCCATCCGTTGTGTATTGTTCATCAGATTATAAGAAAGACCTTCGGACAGGAGAAGGGAATGTATTTCCAGCAGGTCGCCTGTAGAAGCATTAAAACAGGAGAGGTTGTTTTTGATGATGATGGCATTGTGATGAGTGGCTTGAGTGAGGAAGAGATAAAGGAGATGATAAAGGATTCAGCATGTATATATTATCTTGGTTGAGAGGTGAGGTATGTTAAAAGCATTAATACATGTCAATGAACCTGAAAAGTGGCAGGTCGCTATCGGAAATATAAAGAACCTGTTAAGGGATGTTGGAGATAATGGAGTCGAGGTTATCGTGGTGAGTAATGGTGCAGGTGTGAAAGGATATGTGGGTGGGGTGGAACAAGGAGGAGCGGTATGCGCACTTCCAGGTCAGGGTTCACTGAGAAACGAGATGGAAGAATTATCAAAGAGAGGGGTAAAATTCCTTGCATGCAAGAATGCCCTTATGGCAAACAATATAGATGAAAGACTTCTTCCCGAGTTTGTCAAGGTCATTACCTCAGGAATGACAGAGCTTATCAGAAGACAGAGTGAAGGCTTTGCCTATATAAAGCCATAATTTCTTACATGCCATTGAAGGAAAAGATTAAAGAAGCACTTTTAAAAAGGGATCTTGATTTTTTCCTTAACCACACTGAACCGAGCAAACTTGTGAGAGTACTTCTTTCCATTTCATACGATAAGACAGACATTCTGGCATGGAGGGCTATAGAAACCATCGGCATACTCACCCATAAGATATCTCGGAGGGATCTTGAATTTGGCAGGAATCTTATCAGGAAACTTCTCTGGAGTATAAGGGACGAGGCAGGCGGGATAGGATGGAGTTCTCCTGAAATCATTGGTGAGATAGTGAGGAATGATATGGAGAGATATCCTGAGATTCCAAGGATACTATGGTCATTCATGGATGAGGATTTTTTGAGAAAGGGTATCATATGGGCTGCAGGAAGAATAGGTGAGGTCTCACCAGAGGCAATGAATTTTGCCATTCCTTATCTTGAGGAATTACTTAAGGATGAAGATCCTGGAATAAGATTTTATTCAGCATGGGCACTCTGTAAGATGGGTATATCTGTGTCAGTCAATGAAGAGATCGAAGAATATATATATGAAGATGGGATGTATGAGAGAAGAAATATAAAGGACATTCTCAAAGGATGTGATAGAAGGATATACTATGATGATTTTCATCATAAAAGAGAGGTTTTGCACAGAAATCTCCAAGAGGTGATGGATGACTATGCGGGCAAGAGACATTTTATGGAAGGATTTTCTGGAAGATGTCCATATTGCGGTGAAAGAATAGATAAACCTGATATAATTAAGATGGAGTTCGGAGATTTTCTTGGAGGAAGATGTGGCTGTGGTGCAGTATACGGGTATGATCCTTCAGGAAGGGCACTTGGTGAGGTTTATATTGATGTCCTTGCACTTTTATGCGATGGTGATTATAATAAAGCTGTTGGTATGGAGGAGGGAAGGGATTATCTCGTGAGAGAGATAGGTTATGAACCTCTTCTGAGTTACACAGGTGGAGATGCTCATAAAATCTACGCAAGAAAAATGATATTTATTAAGATGTTAAGAAAATAAAGTTATGTCATATAATGATAAAATTTTTTAATTTGACCGATTAAGAAAGAGTGTATTATAAATTACACACAGTCATAAATACTTAGAGAAAAAAATAAAAAAAGAGAAGATGAGAGTTTTACTCTCATAGATAAGAAAAATAAGGAGGTTAAAAGATGCCAACGATTGAGTTTCAGGGTAAACAGCTTGAGGTCGATGAGGATGGATATCTCCAGAATCTTAATGACTGGTCAAAGGAACTTGCTGAGTTTATGGCTACAAAGGATGGAATAACACTTACGGATGCTCACTGGGAGATCATAAATTTTTTGAGAGATTACTATCAGAAGTATCAGATTGCACCAATGATCAAGATCCTTGTTAAGGAAGTCGCAAAGGTAATGGGTCCGGATAAGGGTAATACTAAGTACCTGTATCAACTCTTTCCTGATGGACCTGCAAAGCAGGCATGTAGATATGCAGGACTTCCAAAACCCACTGGTTGTGTATAATTAAAAATATGGAATTGAGGGAATTTCTCTCTGAGAGAAAGAGCCGTATTCTCGAGAGGTGGTTTGAAGAGATTATTCTGAGTTATCCATTAGAGTCCCGTCAATATCTCAGGAGTCACAGGGACAGGTTCGAGAATCCATTGGGACATACTATTCTCGAAGGAATAAAAGGTGTTCTGAATTATCTTCTCGGAGAGAAAGGGTATGAAGAGATTCTTCCATCACTCGAAAACCTTGTCAAGATAAGGGCTGTTCAGGATATCTCGCCATCAAAGGCTGTAGATTTTGTATTTCTTCTGAAAAAGATATTGAGAGAAGAATGTGGCGATAAGATGATGGAAGAATTTCTTTCATTATCATTTCATATTGATAACCTTGTTCTCAGGGTCTTCGATATCTATGCTCAATGTCGAGAAAGGTTATATGATACAAAGTTTAAAGAGCTGAGAAACATGACATATATTCTACTTGAGAAGGCAAATCGAGTTCAGCCTGGTTTTGAAATAAAACAGACATAAAAAATAAATTAAAAAACTTTAAAGGGGTAATAATATGAGGATGTCAGTTTCATTATTAATAGTGCTTTTGCTTATCTTTATTTCCTACGCAGGCGTGAAGCTGGCAAACCTGGAGAGTATTTTTGGAATCGTGATACCTTATCTCGCATTTGCGACCCTATTAATAGGATTCACATACCGTATTGTAAAGTGGGGAAAGTCTGCGGTTCCATTTCGTATTCCAACAACAGGTGGTCAGCTGAGATCAATGCCCTGGATAAAGTATAGTAAGCTTGATAATCCTTCAACGACGCTCGGTGTTGTCGGAAGGATGGCTCTCGAGATTCTGCTTTTCCGTTCCCTTTTCAGAAATACGAAGAGTGACCTTGTTGGGAACAAACTTGTTCATGGTTCAAGTAAGTGGTTATGGCTGTTTGGTCTCATGTTCCACTGGTCATTCTTTATAATTCTTATAAGACATATGAGATTGTTCTTAGAAGAGGTTCCTCCCTATGTTCATTTCCTCGAGAGTATTGATGGGTTCTTCCAGATAGGGACCCCAAGACTCATGATGACAGGACTTCTCATAATAGCGGGTGTTACTCTTCTGTTTTTAAGGAGGCTTTACAATCCTCAGGTCAGATACATCTCACTTATATCTGACTACTTTCCTCTTTTTCTGATCCTTGCTATAGCATCCTCAGGTGTCATTATGAGGTATTTCTTAAAGACAGATATTGTTGGAGTTAAGAACTTTCTCATGGGACTCGTGAACCTAAAACCAGAGGTTCCAGAGAATATTAATGTGGTCTTCTATATCCATATCTTTCTAGTCAGTGTTCTTATGGCTTATTTCCCGTTCAGCAAACTCATGCATCTTGGTGGTATATTTCTGAGTCCGACAAGGAACCTTGCGAATAACTCGAGAGTGAAGAGGCACATAAATCCATGGGATTATCCTGTGAAGGTTCATGCATATGAAGAGTATGAGGAAGAATTCAGGAAAAAAATGAAAGATGCTGGAATACCAGTAGAAAAGGAGTGAGACCATGCCAAAATTACCAAAACCGCAGGAACTAATAAACAATGTTAACACAAATTATAATAAACTTCCAGATAAGTTCTGGATGGATATACCTGTTGAACTAAAGGAAGGAATGTATTGCCATCCAGCAAAGGTGAAGGAACTTCAATCTGTTGGTTATCCATGGGTGAGAGAGTGGTCACCAAAGGATCAAGATTGGAAACTCCCGCCTGACTGGAAGGAACAGGTGCTGAATGCTATAAAAGAGCGGCTTTTGAGGTACAGGTCATTCCATGTATTTATGGACATATGTGTGAGGTGTGGTGCATGTGCTGATAAGTGCCATTTCTTCCTTGGCACCGGAGATCCAAAGAATATGCCAGTCCTGAGAGCAGAGCTTCTGAGGTCAATATACAGGAAGTACTTTAGCACATCAGGAAAAGTCTTTGGAAGATTAGCTGGTGCAAGGGATCTTACAGAGGATACAATAAAGGAACTCTGGTATTATTACTATCAATGTACAGAGTGTAGGAGATGTTCTTTATTCTGTCCTTATGGAATAGACCAGGCAGAGATAACTATTATCGGAAGGGAGATACTGAATCTCCTTGGACTCCAGTTAGGATGGATATCAGGTCCTGTAACAAACTGTTATTTCAAGGGTAATCACCTTGGACTAGAGCCACACACAATAAAGAGTAATATAGAATTCATGCTCGATGATATAGAGAATATTACAGGAATAAGGATCGAACCATCCTTTAACAGAAAGGGTGCTGAGATACTCTTTATCACTCCATCTGGAGACCTCTTTGGTGTACCAGGTGTTTATACATGTATGGGGTATCTCATGCTCTTCCATGAACTTGGACTCGATTATACATGGAGTACATATGCCTCAGAGGGTGGTAATTTCGGATTCTTTACATCCATGGAGATGGCAAAGAGACTTACTTACAAGATATACAGTGAGGCGAAGAGGCTGAAGGTTAAATGGATACTTGGCGGTGAGTGTGGTCATATGTGGAGGATCTGGAATCAGTATCTGAGCACATTCTGGGAACCTGCTGATAACCTCGAGACACCTGTATCACCCATAACAGGAACCAGATTTGAACATGCCAGTGATTCAAAACTCCTCCATGTCGTTGAGTTTACAGCAGACCTTATAAGGCATGGAAAGTTGAACCTCGATCCTTCAAGGAATGACCATCTTGTTGTGACATGGCATGACTCATGCAATACATCAAGGGGTATGGGTATGTTTGAAGAGCCAAGATTCGTTATAAAGAATGTCTGCAGGAATTTTTATGAGATGCCTGACAATACGATAAGAGAAAGGACATTCTGCTGTGGAAGTGGTTCAGGCCTTAATGCTTCTGAGAATATGGAACTCAGGATGAGGGGAGGATTTCCGAGGGCGATGGCAGTAAAACATGTCCATGAGAAATATGGAGTAAATGTCCTTGCAAATATGTGTGCTATAGATAGGGCGTCATTACAACCACTGATGGATTACTGGGTTCCTGGTGTCACTGTTACGGGTGTGCATGAACTCGTTGGTAATGCCCTCGTTATGAAGGGAGAAAAGGAGAGGACACTCGACTTGAGAGGTGAGCCATTACCAGGAAAGGAGGCAAAGGAAGATGTATAATGGTGGAAAGATAATCATAGGGATACTGATATTTCTTGGTATTGCTATATATCCGGTTTACAGCAATCTATGGAAACCACCTCATAAGCCTCCTGAACCGGAACTCAAGACACCAGAGATAGAAAGATTACCAGAGGCAGAAAGGAAGTGTGTTGAACCAAAGGCATTTATGAAGGCAGAGCATATGAAGCTACTTAATGAATGGAGGGATTCTGCAGTAAGGGATGGAAAAAGGTTATATATAAACAGTGAAGGAAAGGAATTCTCCATCAGTCTTCAGAATACATGTATGAAATGCCATTCCAATAAAAAGAAGTTTTGTGATCGCTGTCATATTTATGCAGGGGTTAATCCCTATTGCTGGGATTGCCATGTTGCTCCAAAGGAAAAGGAGGCTGAGATATGAGTAATATGGATAGACGAACATTCTTGAAACTGACAGGTATTGGAACCTTTTTGGGTATTGGCGGATTGTCCCTCTTTGAGGTCGTTACAGAAAAATACCTTGAAGCCCTTGATCGCAGGTATTCTAAGTCATATGATTTACTCAAGGCAAAGAGATGGGCAATGGTTATTGATATAAGGAAGTTTAAGACAGAAGAGGATTACAGGAAGGTTATAGAGGCATGCCATAGGATACATAATGTGCCTGATTTCGGAAATCCCAAGGATGAGATCAAATGGATATGGACAGACACATTCAAACATGCATTTCCAGGACAGGAGTATGATTACATGCCTGAGGAGTTAAAGGAAAAACCATTTCTTTTGCTCTGTAACCATTGTGAGAGACCTCCATGTGTGAGGGTATGTCCCACCAAGGCTACATTCAAGACGAATGATGGAATCACGAATCAGGATATGCACAGATGCATTGGCTGTAGATTCTGTATGGCAGCGTGCCCTTATGGTGCAAGGAGTTTCAACTGGAGGGATCCAAAACCATTTATAAAAGAGGTGAATGAGGAGTACCCTACGAGAAATATAGGAGTTGTTGAGAAATGCACATTCTGTGTGGAGAGGTTAAATAAAGGTCTCAGACCTGCATGTGTTGAGGCATCAGAAGGAAAGCTCCTCTTTGGTGATTTAAAGGATCCATCTTCTGAGGTGAGGGTTGCATTGAGTAAAAACTTTGCCATCAGACGAAAGGCAGAACTTGGCACCGAACCCGGTGTCTTTTACATCATAGGAGGTAGCGAAAATGCTTGAAAAGGCACTTGAAGGAAGTCCGAGATACTGGACATGGATGATTTTACTCCTTGCTATCTCTGGTGTGGGAACACTATTTTATCTCAAACAATTAAGTTATGGACTGGGCATTACAGGGATGAGCAGGGATGTATCATGGGGACTTTATATAGGACAGTTCACATTCCTGGTTGGTGTTGCTGCCTCTGCTGTGATGGTTGTTCTTCCGTATTATCTCCATGATTATAAGGTCTTCGGCAGAATCACTATACTGGGTGAATTTCTTGCAATACCGTCGGTTATCATGTGCCTTCTCTTTATATTTGTCGATATGGGACAGCCGATGAGGATATTTAATGTAATTCTTCATCCAACTCCTAATTCTGTTCTCTTCTGGGATTCTGTTGTTCTGAGCGGTTACCTTTTTCTTAATCTTCTTGTTGGATGGACAGTACTTCATGCTGAAAAGAAAGGTATTGCACCACCAAAGTGGGTCAAGCTTTTTATCTATCTTGCGATAATCTGGGCACCTAGCATACATACTGTCACGGCCTTTATATATGCAGGACTGCCTGGAAGACACTTTTGGCTTACTGCTATAATGGCTGCAAGGTTTTTGGCATCAGCATTCTCATCAGGTCCTGCGCTCCTTATAATTCTTGCGATGATAGTAAGGAGATACACAAAGTTCGACCCAGGAAAAGAAGCGATACAGGCGCTCGGAAAGATAGTGACATACTTCATGATTACAAATGTATTTTTTATGGGATTGGAACTATTCACAGCATTTTACAGCGGTATCCCTGGTCACAAACATCCATTCCAGTATCTCTTTACAGGACTCGAAGGTCATGGAAGACTTGTTCCTATAATGTGGATGTCTGCGATACTGGCTATATTCTCATTGATTCTTCTTGTGAATCCAGTAACGAGGAGGAACGAAAGGACACTCGCTATGGCATCTGCGGCTGTTTTTATCTCATTGATGTTAGAGAAAGGATTTGGCCTCATAGTTGGGGGCTTTGTTCCTAATCCATTTGAGAAGATTAGCGAGTATTGGCCTACCATGCCAGAGACCATAATTACGATTGGAGTGTGGGCAACAGGCTTTTTGATACTTACAGCACTCTATAAAATAGCTACATCTGTTAAGGAAGAGGTTGGAGAGGATTCACACCATTGAATAAAATAGGGGGACAGGGAAAACTGTCCCCCTTCTAATCATCTTTCCTTTATTGTTACATTAGATGTAACTTTTTAAGACTCTGGTTTTTAGTCTGTTGATTTCAAGATTTTTTAAATCTCACTACCAGGTTTATACAAAAAATGATGAATTCTCTAAGAGGTTTTTTGTATAATATGCCTTAAGGAGGTTTGTCTATGAGATTCATGGTTTTGATATTTTTTTTAATCCTTCCTCTGAACCTTGAGGCACTTGAACGCGTGGAATTTAAAAAGGAATTTGGCCAAAATGGAACAGGTCCAGGTCAGTTCAGGAATCCTTTATCCATTGCGATAGATGAGGAGGGAAGGCTTTATGTGGCTGATACAGAGAATCACCGTATACAGGTAATTACTCAGGATGGCAGACATCTTTTTTTATTTGGTGATAAAAGAGATGGGAAAGGGTTTCTTGAAGCACCTTCAGGAGTGGATGTCTTTAAGGATAGGGTATATGTTACTGATTCATCAAAAAACAGGGTCTTTATATTCACAAGGGATGGTAGATATATTGATGAGTTCGGTAATTCAGGAGACAAAGAAAAAGAGTTTGACGGACCAGTGGGTATAAAGGCAACACATGGCAGGATTTATGTTGCTGACAGAGGAAATCATCGTATTCAGGTCTTCAGTGAGGATGGAATATATCAGGGAAGCATTGGCAGGAAGGGTGATAAAAGTGGTGAACTTTTGAGTCCATATGATGTTGATATTGACACGAGGGGGAATATATATGTCGCTGATACAGGTAACAGAAGGATTCAGGTCTTTACACCTGAAGGCAAATTTCTCAGGAATTATTATGATGTGGAGGAACCTGTATCGATAGTTGTTATGAAAAATGGATTTTTTGTTGCTGACAGAAAGGTAGGAGGTGTGAAAAAATTCGATTTCAATGCAAAACTCCTCCTTGCTTTTGGTAAAAAGGGTGAAGGACAGGGAAATTTTAAAAAGATATCAGGTATTGTGACTGATGGTGAAGGAAGGATATTTATTATAGACTCTGAAAGGTCCCCTTCAATACAGATATTTTCATTTGAAAAAGGTGTGTCGATGATTTCTGATGAAGCACCGCCATTGAATTCAATCCAGTACCTCGGTGAGATTGGTGTCTCTGTTAATGACCTTTTCTGGTACAGGGATACACTGTATGTAGTAACAGATAATGGCGAGGTTATATTGATTCAGGAAAAAACTATCAGGAAGATATTGAAAACTGAAGGCAGATACAGACTTAGCAGACCTCAAGGTATAGGGGTTGATCCTCAGGGATTTATATGGGTCGTTGATACAGGAAATGATAGATTAATCAAGATGAATAGTGATGGACAGGTTCTTATGAGTATCGGTGATACAGGAAATAAGGGTATAAGATTTTCATCCCCAACAGGTATAGCGATATCTCCAAAGGGTATCATATATGTTGCTGACACAGGGAATGATAGAATCCAGATATTGAATTCAGAAGGTGTATTTATAGAAAGTATTAACAGGGTCAATAACATGAGGGAACTTGAGAAGCCTGTCGATGTATTTTTTGACCTTCATGGGAATATATTCATTGTTGAGGAATCAGGTAACAGACTTATAAAGGTTAATCCTCAGGGGAGGCTTATTTTGTCTATTGGCAGGGAAGGTTCTGATGATGGAGAGATGAAAAGACCTTCGAGTGTGTGTGTGACAGGTGAGGAGATCTTTGTTTTCGATGCAGGCAATCATAGAGTGCAAGTCTTTGACCATGAGGGAAGATTTTTGAGAAAATTCGGTGCTCGTGGTAATGCTAAGGGAGATTTCATTGGGGTATCTCAGATATTTTTAAAGGATGAGACAACCATGCTTGTCGCTGATAGGGAAGGAAACAGGATTCAGGAATTGAGATTACTTTATACTCCTGACAGGATAATGAATATTAAGACTACAGGTGGTATAAAGGAGATTGTTCTTGAGTGGCCAGCAAGAAAGGAATCTTATGTTGGTGGATACAGAGTATACAGATCTGAGGATGGAGTGAACTACAGTCTTCTTACCTCGGTGAACAAACCGTTTTTTACTGACAGGGAAGTTAAGCCAGGAGTCAGGTATTATTACAGGGTGAGTGCATTTGCAAAGAATGGATATGAAGGCTCTAAAAGCGCTTCTCAAAGTGCAATTGCATTAAAGCCTCAGGTGAACCCCCCATCTGATGTTGTAGCCATTCCTGGTGAGAATAGTGTAAAGATTTCATGGAAATATGAGAAGAGTAATGCGATATTTATCATATACAGGGAATTAGATGGAGTATTCAGGGAGATTGCCCGTACGAAAGAAAAGGTATTTAATGATAAGGGTCTTAAACCTGATTCTCAATATAATTACAAGCTCTCTGCATATATTGATGGTGAAGAATCACAGTCCGTTGAGTTAAAGGTAAAGACCCTGAGTACTAAACCAGCCATTGAGGTTACTGTAATTTCACTCGTTGAGAATATCTTTTCTGGTTCTTACAGGGATTATGAAAAGAGTGGAATAGGAAGACTGGGATTAAGGAACAATACCCAGATGGTAATCAGGGATATAAAGGTATCATTTATGATAAAGGATTTTATGGAGAGACCTGTCGTGGATACGCTTACCTTGAATAAAGCGGAGTCATCAGATATTGTTCTTAAGCCCATATTTGATAGCAGGATGAGAACTCTCAGGGAGAATAAGATGTCTGAACTCGAAATCGATATTTTTTATAACATTGATGGTGAATTGAAAAAGGAGTCCATTAAGAAGGATGTGATGGTGGTATTTACAGGACTAACATATACTTCTGAGGAGGCAAGGGCGCTCCAGAGGGCAATGAAGAATTTTGATGAGAAGGTATCCAGATACAAGGCAGAGAAGGTTATTACAAAGGAGATGAAGATGAGATTCAGAATAGATGAGGATTTAATTAAAAGCCTTAAAAACAGAAATATGAAATACAGCGAGATAGTTATAACATCTGTCCTATCTGGTGGAGATGGAAAAAAGATCGATAATATTCTTAAACTCAGAAAATCAGGTGATGAGTGGCCTGATATAATTGTATCGAATGGTGAAAAGGTGACTGTTCTTACATCTATAATTCTTGAGATGGAAAGGGGGATCTCACCTCCCAAAAAACCTGTAAAGAAGCCTAAATTCGAAAAGGATTTCTATAAATAAGAAAGAACTGTGCCTGAATGAAGTGATTTTATAAAAGAGTCTATCAGGACTATGGAGCAAATATCGCACTTATAGGGAGAAGAGAAAGGGGTGTTTTCAGTCATTATAAAGACTTTTTTCTGTGCATTATTTTATTGATAGAGGCAACAATCTTTCTTATTGAGGACACATAGGCCTATCCGATTTGTCATACATCTATTATTAGTCTGAGGTCTGTCTGTACCTCCTTTGGGTATACATATTTACCTTTCCCAC
>FWPU01008616.1_pt1 | contig 17165 bp, 19 predicted proteins | sample 2228361 | NCBI WGS metagenome assembly FWPU01 (sample SAMEA103939777, study PRJEB20133) | metagenome
CTACGACCTCCTCCCCGACCTGGCGACCAGCCTCAACAACCTGGGCCGCGCTCTCTCCGAACTGGGCCATCGGGAGGAGGCCCTGACGGCGACGCAGGAGGCGGTGGGGATCTACCGCAACCTGGCCCAGGCCAACCCCCAGGCCTTCCTCCCCGACCTGGCCGGGAGCCTCAACAACCTGGGCAACCGGCTCTCCGCCCTGGGCCTTCGGGAGGAGGCCCTAACGGCGACTCAGGAGGCGGTGGGGATCTACCGCAACCTGGCCCAGGCCAACCCCCAGGCCTTCCTCCCATACCTGGCGATGAGCCTCAACAACCTGGGCCGCGATCTCTCCGAATTGGGCCTTCGGGAGGAGGCACTAACGGCGACTCAGGAGGCGGTGGAGATTTACCGCAACCTGGCCCAGGCCAACCCCCAGGCCTTCCTCCCAGACCTGGCCGGGAGCCTCAACAACCTGGGAGCAATGCTCTCCGCCCTGGGCCTTCGGGAGGAGGCACTAAAGGCGACCAGGGAGGCGGTGGAAATCCGCCGGAAACTCGCCCAGGCCAACCCCCAGGCCTTCCTCCCAGACCTGGCGACCAGCCTTGGTGCGCATGGGACGGTCCTGATGGGCCTGGGCCGCCCCGCCGAGGCCGCCGCCGCCTTCGCCGAAGGGCTCCAGCACATCCGGCCCTTCCTGCGCGCCTACCCCCAGGCCTTCGCCCCGCTGGCGGATGCGCTGCAGAAATGGTATCTGGAAGCCCGCCGGGCGGCGGGGATAGAGCCGGAGGAGGGGCTGGTGGGAGAATAGCGGGAGCGAGGGCGTACCCCGTATTCCGTTCCCTTACTCCCTACTTCCTACTCCATACTCCATTGCATAGGAGCATCCTATGTCCGAAATTCCCCTGCACGAATGCATCGGCGAATCGGAAGCGGTGGTTACCGGAGAGTGGAGCGCGGTCCGGATGGGGAGCGGGACGGTGCCGGTGCTGGCGACCCCGGCGCTGGTGGCGCTGATGGAGCAGGCGGCGGTGCGCGCGCTGGAGGGCCGCCTCCCCCTGGGCCAGACCTCGGTGGGGGTGCGCATAGACGTCCGCCACCTGGCCGCCACCCCGCTGGGGATACGGGTGCGCGCCCGGGCGGTGCTGGTCGCCGCCGAAGGCCGCCGCCTCACCTTCCAGATTGAGGCCTGGGACGAGGCGGAGAAAATCGGCGAGGCCACCCACGAACGGGTGCTGGTGGACCTGGCGCGGTTTATGGAGAGGGTGGAAGGGAAGGCGCGTATCGCGTATCGCTAATCGCGTATCGCCAATCGGAATTCGGAATTCGCCACTCGGAATTCGGCATCTGACATTCGTAACTTTCAATCAACCTACGAAAATCCGAACGCCGAAATCCAAAATCCGAACTCCGAACTCCCATGCCTGTACTACCTCTGGCTCAGCAGGAATCCTACCGCCGCCGCTATGCGGAGGAACATCCCGGCTGGCGGCCGGCCACGCACGTCTACCGGGACCGGGTGGCGGCCTGCCTGGGGCCGTCGGGGCGGGTGCTGGACCTGGGCTGCGGGCGGGGCGGCATCCTGGAAGAACTCCATCCCCGGGCCGGCTGGGCCGTGGGGATAGACCCCGATTGGGCCTCGCTGGCCGGGCACCGGCTTCCGTCCCTCCCCCGCGCCGCCGCCCGGGCCGAATCCCTCCCCTTCCCCCGCGCGTCCTTTGACGTCGTCTGCTGCTCGTGGGTGCTGGAGCATCTGCCGGAGCCGGAGCGGGCGCTTCGGGAGGTGGCACGGGTGCTGGCCCCGGGCGGCCACTTCATCTTCGTCACCCCCAACGCCGCCCATCCCCTCATCCGCCTGAACCGCCTCCTGCACCCCACCCACGGCCGGGCCGTCCGCCTCCTCTACGGCCGAGCAGAGGAGGACACCTTCCCCGCCCTCTACCGGGCCAACACCGTCCCTCAACTGGAGGCGTTGCTGCGGACGGCCGGGCTGGAGGTGGTGGCCCTTACTCCCATCGGCGACCCCACCTACCTGGCCTTCGGTGAACTCTTCTACCGCATCGCTGTCGCCCTGGAACGGTTCATCCCCACCGGAGCGAAGATCCACATCGCCGGCCACGCGCGGAAGGGATAGCAACGAATTTCACGAATTACACGAAAAAAAGGGGGAAGCAACGAATTTCACGAATTGCACGAAAAAATAAAATTACTGGAGTCTGGCGAATTTTCCGGGTGCGATGGTTTCCGCAGTTTTTCGGCCTGACGGCAACGATTTTCGTTGCTCAAAGCCGGTCTGTGACCGGCGTCCGGCAATCGGCGGGTCGCAGACCCGCCGAGAGCACCCGCCGGGAGCCAAAAAGAGCATTTCGCCAGAGTCCAGAAAATTAGTGAAATTCGTATAATTCGTTGCCAAAATTAGCGAAATTCGTGTAATTCGTTGCTGAAACCCCCGCGCGGAAAGCCGCCAGGTTGCGCTCCGGGGAGCGCGGCCAGCGCTGGCGAACCGCCTCCTCCACCGCCGCGGCCGGGATGGCTTCCCCCAGCCGGGTCCGGCCCACCGCCGCTCCCAGGACGAAGAGGTTAGCCGGAAGCGGTCCGTGCGCGTCGGCGGGGAGGACGTCGGGGGGGATAAAGACGGGGCGCCCACCGGCCGCGGCCACCCGTTCCAGCACCGCCTCCGTCGCCGGGTAGGAGGCCTTGCCCAGAAGCACTGCCGTCGGCAGCCAGCGCTCCCCGAAGAGCAGAAACTCCCCACCCGGCCGCAACATCCGGACCGCCCGCAGCGCCTCCGAAACCTCCATCGCCACCACTACGTCGGCGCCGCCCGGAGGAATGTTCGGCCCCACCGTCTCCCGCCCCAGCCGCAATTGCGCCTTCACCAGCCCGCCCCGCTGGGCCATTCCCTTGTACGGGTAGAAGTGGACCGGAATCCCCTGGGCGACCGCCGCCTCCGCCAGCAACTCCCCGATCGTCAACAGCCCCTGTCCGCCGACCCCGATCAAAAACACATCGCACACCGCATTGCCGTTCATAGAACCTCCTGAAAAACCACAAAGGACACGAAGGGAACCACGAAGGGCACGTTTTTTATCTGATAAACCACGAAGGACACGAAGGGGTACACGAAGGACACAAAAATTTTTTTATTTTTCCTTTGTGTCCTTTGTGCCTATCCTTTGTGTCCTTTGTAGTTTTAAAAAACCACCAGCGCGCCGCGCGCGCAGACCTGGGCGCAGAGCCCACAGCCGTAGCAGAGCGCCACGTCTATGACCACCCGCTCCGGGCCCAGGTCAATCGCCGGACAGCCCGTCCGCATCACGCAGAGTTTGCAGAGGTTGCAGTTTTCCGTGACCACGGGCACGGGACCCGCCCGTCGCCCCCGCCGCCCGGCCTGGATAGCGCACTCCTGCCGGGCCAGGATCACCTTCACCCCCGGCAACGTCAGCGCCTTCTGGATGACCGCCGACGTCTCCTCCAGCCGGAACGGGTCCACCACGAAGAAGTGCTCTATCCCCAGCGCCGGGATCAGTCGCTCCAGGTCCACCCGGCGGTTGCCGGGGGGCTGCAGCGTCTCGTCCGTGCCGGGATTGAACTGCATCCCCGTCATCGCCGTCCAGCCGTTATCCATCACAATGACCGTCAGCGGCACCTGGTACTGGACGGCGTTGATCAGCGCCGGGATCCCCGCGTGGAAGAAGGTGGAATCGCCGATGGTGGCGATGACGGGCGTCTTCACCCCGCCGTGGACGTACCCCTGGGCCAGGCCGATACTGGCCCCCATCGCCACCTCGTTCCAGACCGTCTCAAAGGGCGGGTTCATCCCCAAGATGGTACAGCCGATGTCGCCGGTCACCACCACTTCGTCCCGTTTGTAGCGCAGGCGGCGGATCGCCTGGTTGATCGCCAGGAACGTCCCCCGGTGGGGACAGCCAGGGCAGACGGTGATGGGACGGGGCGCCGCCAGCGTTTCGGCGTCGGTACAGGGGGCGAAGAGGTCGGGCGGGAGGGAGAGTCCGGCCGCCGCGGCGATCCCCCGCACGACATGGCCCACGTCGTAGTCGCCCACCCGGCCGAGCGTCCCGTCCAGTTTCCCTACAATCCGGCCCCGGAACCCCAGGCGCTGCGCCTCCACGTAGACGCCCCGCTCCAGATGCGGCTCCAGTTCCTCCAGGACCAGCACCGTCTCCCCATGCTCCAGCAGGGCGCGGGCCTCCTCCGCCGGGAAGGGATGGGGCGCCCGGACGGCGAGGACGGAGACCGTCTCCGGGTCCAGGCCGAAACGGGTCGCGATCGCCAGCCCTTCTTCCAGGTAGGCGTTGACCACGCCTCCGGCAATGATCCCCAGCCCTCCCCGCCGGGGGGCCAGTCGGAGTTCGTTCAGCCCCGCCCGACGGAGCCACCGTCCCGCCTCCTCCAGCCGGGCAATGAGATCCCGGTGCTGTTGCATACAGATGGCTGCCCCGGCCTTGGTGAAGCGGGCGATGTCCCGGATGAGTTGCGGTTCCCGCGCCGGGGGCGGTTCTCCCTCCCCCACCTCCATCGGGGCGGACGAATGGGCGACGGCGGTGGTCAGCCGGACCAGCACCGGCGTCCCCACCTCCTCGGAGAGGTCAAAGGCCAGGCGGGTGAGGCGGTAGGCCTCCGCCACCGACGGCGGGTCTATGAGCGGCAGGTCGGCCAGCAGGGCGAACCCCCGGGAGTCCTGCTCGCACATCCCGGCGCTCACCCCGGGGTCATCGGCGACGTAGACCACCAGCCCGCCGACGACGCCGGAGTAGGCGATGGAGTAGAGGGAATCCGAGGCGACGTTCAGGCCGGACATCTTCATCGTGCAGAGCGCGCGCTGCCCGACCCAGGCGGCCCCGGCGGCGATCTCCAGCGCGACCTTCTCGTTGGTGCTCCATTCTACGTGAACGCCGGGCGGGGAGAGGGCCAGCAGACTCTCTATGGCGCCGGTGGAGGGGGTGCCCGGGTAGCCGGTAATGACCCGGGCGCCAGCATGGAGCGCACCCAGCGCCAGCGCTTCGTTTCCGGTGAGCAGTTTTCGGTGTGGCAAGGGAAACCTCCAGATTAGTCGGTAGTTGGTAGTCGGTAGTCGGTAGTTGGTAGTCGGTAGTCGGTAGTTGGTAGTCGGTAGTCGGTAGTCGGTAGTTGGTAGTCGGTAGTCGGCAGTCGGTAGTGGTGCGGGGTTCATTATACCCTGGATTGGGGATGTTGGGAAAGTCGCTCTACAGACTGCGGACTGTGGACTGTGGACTGCGGACTGCGGACTGTGGACTGTGGACTGTGGACTGCGGACTGCGGACTGCGGACTGTGGACTGCGGACTGTGGACTGCAGACTGCCATCTTGACAGGTTCGCCTCTTCAACCTATAATACCGGCATCGACCTTGCAGAAATCTTTATGTAAAGGAGCGATTCTATGCCAGCAGTTCCAAAACGGAAAACCTCTAAAGGGCGGCGGGATCGGCGGCGCAGTCATCATGTCCTGACCCTGCCTGCGTGGGTAATCTGCCCCAAGTGCAAGGAGCCCATGCTCCCCTACCATGCCTGCCCCAATTGCGGCGCGTATCGGGGCCGCCAGGCGTTCACCGTAAAAGAGAAGGGGAAAAAGTAAGCCCCCGAAAGACGCGCGGGTTCTCCGTGTCCTTGCGCGCCCATCGGTGTTGTTCTCTATAGGGGCAAGATGAGTGTACATCCAGTCTTTCAGTTTCCCGGTCAGGGTTCCCAGCAGGTGGGAATGGGGAAGGACCTGGTAGAACGGTTCCCCGTGGCGGCCCGGATATTCGCCCGCGCCGATGAGGTCCTGGGCTTTCCCCTTTCCCGCCTCTGCTTTGAGGGCCCGGCGGAGGAGTTGAACGATACCATCAACGCCCAACCGGCAATTCTGACCGCCAGCGTCGCCGCCCTGCGGGTGCTGGAAGAGCGGGGGGAACGCCCTGCCTTTGTTGCCGGGCACAGTTTGGGCGAGTTCACCGCCCTGGTCGCTGCCGATGTGTTGACTTTTGAGGACGCGCTGCTCCTGGTGCGGGAACGAGGACGGCTGATGAAAGAGGCGGGCATCCGCCGCCCTGGTGGCATGGCCGCCGTCCTGGGGATGGACGCCGCGGAGGTCGCCGCCATCTGTGAGGAGATCTCCCAGACCACTGGCCGTTACGTGGGCATCGCCAACGACAACTGCCCCGGCCAGGTCGTCATCTCCGGGGATGAGGAAGCCCTGACTGCGGGAATGGATGCCATTAAAGCCGCTGGTGCGAAGCGGGTAGTGCGGCTCGCTGTGAGCATCGCTGCCCATTCTCCCCTGATGGCTGAAGCGGCGACGGCATTCCGGCACGCGCTGGAAAAACTCCCCTTCCGTCGGCCCCATTTTCCCTTCGTCGCCAATGCCACCGCCGAAGTCCTCACCGAACCGGAGACCATCCGGGAGATGCTGGTGCGGCAACTGACTTCCCCGGTCCGCTGGAAGAGTTCGGTGAGAGAAATGATCCGCCGCGGGGCCAACCGTTTCGTGGAGGTCGGCCCGGGGGACGTCCTCACGGGCCTGTTGCGCCGGATAGATACCTCGGTCCACGGCCTGACTACTGCCCAGGCCCTGGGGCTGGCATGAAATCCGGAGAGGAGAGAGGATGGAGAAACCGCTGCAGGGGAAAGTGGCTGTCGTGACCGGTGCCTCTCGTGGCATCGGGCGGGCTATTGCGACCGAACTGGCCCGCCGGGGGGCACGCGTCGTCGTCAACTACCACCAGAACGCGTCGGCTGCCGAGGAGGTCGTCGCGGCGATCCGCGCCGGGGGCGGGGAAGCCATTCCGTTCCAGGCCGACGTCTCCGACGCGGCGCAGGCCCAGGCCCTCATCCAGGCCGCCCTGGACACCTACGGCCGGCTGGATATCCTGGTCAACAATGCTGGGGTCACCCGAGACCGCCTCATCCTGATGATGAGCCAGGAAGACTGGGAGACAGTACTTCGGGTGAACCTTAACAGCCTCTTCCACACCTGCAAGGCAGCCGCCCGTCCGATGGTCCGTCAGCGCTCCGGCCGTATCATCAACATTACCTCTGTCGTTGGCATCGCCGGGCAGGGCGGACAGACCAACTACGCTGCAGCCAAGGCTGGTGTGATCGGCTTCACCAAGAGTCTGGCGAAGGAACTGGGGCCGCGGGGCATCACCGTCAACGCTGTCGCGCCGGGCCTCATCCCCACCGACCTGACTGCCGACCTGCCTGAGGAACTGCGCCAAGAAGGAATCCGGCGGACACCTCTGGGGCGATTAGGCCAACCGGAAGAGGTCGCCTATGCGGTGGCTTTTCTGGCCTCGGATGAGGCCGCCTTTATCACCGGTGCCGTCCTCCTGGTGGATGGCGGGCTGGTGATGTCGGGGTAAGAGGAGCAGGAGAAAAAGGGGAATTGCTATGGAAGAAGTCCCGGCTCTCGGTCGGATCACCGTTGACCCTGAAGTCCTGGAAACCATCGCCCGTTTGACTGCGCTGGCCGTTCCGGGTGTGGTCCGTATCGCTCCAGGCCCCCAAAAGGCGCGATGGCTGGGGGGCAAAGAGGGGGTACAGATCACATTGCGGGATGGGAAAGTACTGGTGGACCTTTACATTGTCGTAGAATCGGGCTATAATATGTTGGCCCTGGGTCGCCAGGTTCAGACTGAGGTCATCCGGGCCATCCAGGATATGGTCGGGCTGGAGGTAGAGGCCGTCAACGTGTACATTGAGGATGTGGCTCCCTCGGCCAAATAGCTTAGGAGACCCGGCGGGGTCTTCCCGTAACCGCCAATGCCGAGAAAAACAAAATCTGGAGGAGCGGTGAAGGTTCGCCGACTTGCGCGCGCCGTCGCTCTGCAGGCTCTTTACGAGATAGACTCTGTGCATCATCCCCCGGAGGAGGTGCTTCAGCACCGTCTGGATGAAGAGGCACTTCCGGAACCGGCGGCAGCATTTGCTCGTCAACTGGTTTTCGGCGTCCTTCATCATCAGGCCGTCCTGGATTTCTATATCCAGAAACATGCCCCCGAATGGCCCCTGGAGCAGGTCGCTCTCATTGACCGCAATATCCTCCGCCTGGCTCTCTACGAGTTCGCTATAGACGGTAAAACCCCGGTGAAGGTTGCCATCAACGAGGCCGTGGAATTAGGTAAGATTTTCGGCTCGGATAGCACCCCCCGTTTCGTCAACGGTGTGCTGGGCGCCCTGGTACCCCGGAAAGACGAGATCGCCCGCCGGGTGCAGGCCAATGCTGCCGTTCCGAATCGGGCAAATTTTCCGAAAGGTTCTCCCACGAAACGGTAGAGACGCTAAACCCATCTGCTCATTCCCAACCACATTCCGCCATCGCGCGGCGGGTCGGGAGCCCGCCGGGCGTATTCCAATTCAAGGAGACCCGTATGCCGAAACGAGTCATCATCATGGGCGCCGCCGGGCGCGATTTCCACAACTTCAACGTCTATTTTCGGGATAATCCTGACTACCAGGTCGTCGCGTTCACGGCTACCCAGATTCCCAATATTGAGGGGCGCCGCTACCCCCCAGAACTGGCCGGCCGTCTCTATCCGGAGGGAATCCCCATTTATCCTGAGGAGGAACTCACCGACCTGATCCACCGGTATCAGGTGGACCAGGTGGTCTTCGCCTACTCGGACGTCTCCCACGAATATGTCATGCATAAAGCATCTCAGGCACTGGTGGCCGGGGCCGATTTCCGTTTGATGGGAACCAAGGCCACAATGCTGACCAGCCGGAAGCCGGTTGTGGCAATCTGTGCCGTGCGCACTGGCTCCGGCAAGAGCCAGACGACCCGCCACGTCTGCGATGTGCTCCGCCGGACAGGCAAGAAGGTCGTCGTTGTCCGTCACCCGATGCCCTACGGCGACCTCGTTGCCCAAACTGTCCAGCGTTTTGCCACGTACGAGGACCTGGACCGGTACCGATGTACGATTGAAGAGCGGGAGGAGTACGAGCCCCATATAGATCGCGGGATGGTCGTCTACGCCGGAGTGGACTACAAGCGCATCCTACACCAGGTTGAAGAGGAAGCAGACATCATCGTCTGGGATGGGGGCAATAACGATCTGCCGTTCTTCCGCCCCGATCTGCACATCGTTGTCACCGACCCGCATCGTCCGGGTCACGAGGTGCGTTACCATCCCGGCGAGGCCAACCTGCGCGCGGCTGACGTGGTCATTATCAACAAGGTAGACACGGCCAATCCGGACGGCGTGGCCCAGGTCCGGCAGAACGTCCACGCAGTCAACCCGGAAGCCATCGTTATAGAAGCGGCGTCGCCTATCTTTGTGGAAAACCCGCAAGCGATTCAGGGGAAGCGGGTACTGGTGATAGAGGATGGCCCCACATTGACCCATGGAGAGATGGCCTATGGCGCCGGTGTAACCGCGGCCCAACACTTCGGAGCCGCCGAACTGGTGGACCCGCGCCCGTATGCCGTCGGTTCCATTGCCGAGATATTCCAGAAGTATCCGCACATCGGGCCGCTGTTGCCAGCGATGGGATATGGGGAGAGCCAGATCCGCGAGCTGGAAGAGACCATCAACGCCACCCCGTGCGATCTGGTACTGGCGGCGACGCCCATTGACCTGCGCCGCCTGCTGAAAGTGCGCTATCCCGTGGACCGGGTCCGCTACGAACTCCAGGTGATTGGGCAACCAACTCTGGAAGAGATTCTGCTCCGGCGGTTCGGCGGATAGCCAGAGGTGAAGAGCCTCGTAGCGGCGAAGCCAGCGCAAATCCCTTCATCCGAGTGGGAGAAAGGAGCGAAATGGGCCGGAAAAACACAGGAGAACGACAATGGGCCATCTGGGGCCTGGCTTTACTGGTGATGCTGATCATCATCGGCGCCACAGCCCGGGGTGTCTGGCAGCAAATCGCCCGCCTGCGCCAGATCCGGACGGCCCAGGCGGAATTGCAGGATCAGATCCGGCATGAGCAGGAGCGCAAGCAGTCGCTGGAGGAAAAACTCTGTCGGGTCTCCTCTCCCGAATATATAGAGGAATGGGCGCGGGTATATGGCGGGATGGGACGCCCTGGAGAAATCCGGCTGGTCGTGCCCGATCAATAAAATCAGGGGAAGGTCGGTTCTGTGGGACAGCGATGCCATCCCGCAGGCTGCCCACTGCGGTGGCCGAATCGCGTTGCAGGCTTTTGAACCGTCGTACTTGCCGAACAATGTTACGGGTGGTAGAATAGCACCAGTGAGGAGAAGGTGGGTTTGGGCGGGGGGCGTAACCTCACCGGGCAATAGCCAAATGGAGGCCCGAAGAGTCCAGAGCGCAGCACAATTCTCCGGAGGTGAAAACCGATGCAATTCATCCGAGGATGGGAATGGCTAATCCTTCTGTTCATCGTTCTCTTGCTCTTTGGAGTAGGTCGCCTGGGGAAACTGGGCGCCGATCTGGGGAAAGGAATCCGGAACTTCCGGGACGCCCTTGCTGGCAAAAGGGAAGAATCCGAAGAGCCGGAAAGTGAGTCCAGGGCCTGATCCCATTGCGGCCCTGAACGGATAACGTTATGGATTTCCTGAACATCGGATCGGGAGAGGTTTTTTTCCTGATCCTGCTGGCTATCCTGCTGGTAGGTCCCAAGCGAGCCGTGGAGTGGATTCAGCAGGCCGGTCGCTTCGCAGCCCGCCTACAACAGGAATGGCGCGCCGTTCAGCGGGACGTGATGCAAGAGGTGCAAGCCCTCCAGCAGGAGACGATGCGCGCCGTCCAGCCCACGCTTCAGGATATCGCCCGCGAAAGAGAGGCCCTGCAGCGGGAGACCGTCGGCGATCTGCAACCCGCCCTGCAGGAAATCGCCCAGGAAGTTCGGTACACTCAGGAGAAAATCCAATCCCTCTCCGCCCCCTCTCAGGTCGCCCCCAATATTGCCACGCTTCCGAATATCCTTAAGCCCACCGACGACTTCGCCGGATGAAAAAGGACGCCGAACCCCGCTCTCTTCTGGAGCACATTGAAGAACTTCGCCAGCGATTGTTTCGGGCGCTCATCGCGCTGGCCGTGGGAACGACCATCAGTGCCCTCCTTGTCAACCGCTTCCTGGATTGGCTGGCCCGTCCCATCGGGGGGCTGGAGAAACTGGAGGCCATTGAGGTCACGGAGAACCTCGGCGTCTTCATGCAGGTCGCCCTGCTGGGCGGGGTGATCCTGGCGATGCCGGTCATCGTCTACCAACTCTGGCGCTTTGTCGGCCCCGGCCTGCTCCCTCACGAAAAGCGCTACGTGTATGTGCTCGCTCCGGCGGCCACGCTCCTCTTCGTTGCCGGTGCAGCGTTCGCCTATTTCTTGATGCTGCCGACGGCTATACCGGCGCTGCTGGGCCTCGCCCCCATCCCCACCCGTCCCCGTCCAGCGAATTACATCTCCTTCGTCACCAGTTTGATGTTCTGGGTGGGAATCAGCTTTGAAATGCCCCTCCTCGTTTTCTTCCTGGCGAAAGTCGGCCTGATCAGTCCCCGAACGCTCCTGCGGAACTGGCGGATGGCGATCTTCCTGATCGCCCTTCTGGCCGCTGTGGTTACTCCCACCGGCGACCCGATCAACATGGCACTGGTGATGGCTCCCCTTACCGTCCTCTACGGCCTGAGCATCCTGCTGGCACGCGTAGCGTACCGGGAGGGTTAAATAACCCCGCTTGCGTTTCGCCGGAGTTGGGTTATATTATCTCCAGACGGGCGAATCGGTACAGGATGCCCAAACCCACCCCTTTCCAGCAAGGAGGAACCCATGGCTTTCAAATTTCCTTCGGACGAGTGGATTAAAGAACTCTCCCGCCAGCTGAACGCCAGCGAGGCCTACGAGAAGTCGGCTAAAGACTGGGAAGGAGACTTTATCTTTATTATAGAGCCGGACGAGGCCTACCCCCAGACCGCCTACCTCTTCCTGGGCCTCTACCACGGCAAGAGCACCGATGCGGCGATGCTCAACAGTCCCACAGAGCAAGCAGCCGAGTTCACCATCAGCGCGCCCTTCTCCATCTGGCGGCAGGTTATTGAGGGGAAACTGGACCCCATCCAGGGGATGATGACCCGCAAGATGAAGGTCCAGGGCAATATGATGAAGATTATGCGCTACCCCAAGGCCGCCAAAGAGATCGTCTCCTGCTGTGCGCTGGTGCCCACCGAGTGGCCGTCATAGGAGGCGCCCATGGCTGTCATCCGACCGTTTCGGGGAATTCGTTACAATCCGGCGAAAATCGGGGACCTCTCCACCGTTGTCACCCAGCCCTACGACCGCATCCACGACCCGGAGCAGGCCCGCTACTACGAACTGAACCCCTACAACTTCGTCCGCATCATCCTGGGCAAGCGCACTCCCCACGACACCGATACCGATAACGTCTACACCCGCGCCCGCTGCTATGGCCAGACCTGGCTGGCGGAGGGGGTACTGGTGCGGGACGAGCGCCCCTCCCTCTACGTCCTGGAGCAGGTCTTCACCACGCCCGACGGCCAGACCCACACCCGCCGCGGGCTGGCGGCCGCCCTCCAACTGACCCCCTTTGACGAGGGGACCATCCTCCCTCACGAGCGCACCCTCAGCGGGCCCAAAGTGGACCGTCTCAATCTCACCCGCGCCACCGCCTTCGCCTGGGAGCACATCTTCATCCTCTACCCGGACGAAAGCAACCAGATCAACCGCATCCTGCAGCCCTTCCTGGAGACTCATCCCCCGCAGATGGCCCGCGAACTGGTCATTGAGACGGCGGTGGAAAACCGGTTCTGGGCGGTGGACGACCCGGCGGTCATCCAGGCGGTGGTGGAGGAGATGGCGCCCAAGCGCAACCTCATCATCGCCGACGGGCATCACCGCTACGAGACGATGCTGAACTACCGCGAGGAGATGCGCCGGCAGTATCCCGACGCCCCTGCCGACGCCGCCTTCAACTTCACCCTGGTCACCCTGGTCAGCATGAGCGATCCAGGGCTGGTCATCCTCCCCACCCATCGGCTGGTCCACTCCTACGGGCGGATGACGGGGGCGGAGGCGCTGGAGCGGGCGAAGGAGTACTTTGAGGTGACGCCGGTGGCGGATCGGGCGGCGATGGAGGAGATGTTGCGGGCGGCAGAGCCTCTTCACCCCCGCTTCGGCTTCTACGACGGCGCCTACGCCGTGTTGACCCTGCGCGACCCGGCGGTTATGGAGCGCGTCCTCCCCGACCGCGCCCCCGACTGGCGGATGCTGGACGTGGTTGTCCTGCACGAACTCTTCATTGAGCGGGTGCTGGGGATAGACAAGGGGGCCGTGGAGCGGAAGGAGAACCTGGACTACCTGCGCGATCCCAACCCCGGCTACGCGGCGGTGGACGGGGGCCAGGCGCAGTTCCTCCTGGTGATGAACCCGACGCGGATGGAGCAGGTGCGCGCCTGCACCGCCGCGGGGGAGAAGATGCCGCAGAAATCCACCGACTTCTACCCCAAAGTCATCAGCGGGCTGGTGATGATGCCCATTGGGGCGGAGGAACGGCTGTAACAAAGCAGGCGACGGTCACCTGTGAGGTGGCCGTCGCCTTTTTTCACCGCCGTCCGGATCGCAAAATGGAGATCACCAGCCAGAGGCCCAGCAGGGCGGCGAGAGCAAAGCCCAGGATGACCAGCGCGGTGACGAAGCCGCCGCGCTCGGCCAGGTGGAAGGCCGGCACCAGCAGCGCCAGCCCCACGATCAGCGCCGCCAGCAACAGGCTGAGGGAAATCCGGTTCGCCAGCCGGTCCAGCTGGACCAGTGCCCGGTCCAGCCCCTGATGTCGCAGCATAACCTCCAGTTCCCCCCGCTCGGCGCGAGCCAGCAGTTGCATCCCCGTTCGGGGGAGCATCTCCATCAACTGGATCCAATCCCCCATCCCGCGCAGGACCGAAGGCCCCCATTCCCGCGGGGAAGCCATCTGGCGGATAAACCGCTGCACGTAGGGCCGGGAGACGGCGAACATATCAAAGTCGGGCACCAGTTTCAGCCCCACTCCCTCCATCATTGCCAGCGTCTTGCCCAGCAGCCAGAGGTCGGAGGGCACCCGCAGGCGGTGACGGAAGGCAATGGGCATCGCTTCCTCCATAATCTCCCGCGCGCGAATGGCCTTCAGCGGCAGCCCCTGGTATCTGCGCAGCAATCGTCCGATGTCCCGCTGCAACCCCACCCGGTCCACCGTTCCTCCGACGATGCCCATGCGGATGAACTGGTCCACAATGGCCTCCTCGTCCAGTTGAACCGTGGCGATGTAGAGGCGGATCAGGTCGGTGCGCAGGCGATGGCTCAGATAGCCAACCATCCCGAAGTCCATCGCCCCGATCACTTCTCCGGGCATGACGATGAAATTGCCGGGATGGGGGTCGGCGTGGAAGAAGCCGTCCTCCAGCACCTCTTTAATAATCATCCGCGCGGCGTGGAGGCCGATGCGACGACGGTCGTATCCGGCCGCGTCCAGCGCGGCGATGTCGTCTATCTTGATCCCGCGGATGCGCTCCAGCACCAGCACGCGCTGGGTGGTGTATTCCCAGTACACTTTGGGGATATAGAGATAGGGTTCGTCGGCAAAGTTCTCCCGGAAACGGTCGGCATTGAGCCCCTCGCGGTAGAAATCCAGTTCCGCCCGCAGGGTGGCGGCGAATTCCTCCACGATGCCGGGAAGGTCGTATATCTCCCCCAGCGGGGTACGTTCCTGAAGGAGACGGGCCCCATCGGCCAGGATGTCCAGGTCTATGTGGATGACGGTCTCCACGTTGGGGCGCTGGATCTTGACCACGACTTCGGAGCCATCGGGGAGGGCGGCGGCGTGGACCTGGGCCAGCGACGCCGCCGCCAGGGGTTCGGGGTCAAACGTGGCGAAGACCTCCTCCAGTGGCGCGCCCAGTTCAGCCTCCAGTTGGGCGCGGATGGGCTCCCAGGGGGCAGGGGGGACGGCATCTTGGAGTTTCGCCAGTTCGGCGATGTAGGGCGGCGGGAGGAGGTCTGGGCGGGTGCTCAGTACCTGGCCCAACTTCACGAAGGTAGGGCCCAGTTCCTCCAGGGCCATCCGCAGGCGCTGAGGGGTACCGGGGACAGCCCGGCGGCGGAAGAGGCGGGAGGAGATCGGGGGGACGGTTCCCAGAAGGTCCACCAGTTCGCCGAAGCCGTGGCGCACCAGAATCTGGGCGATCTGCTGGAAGCGGCGCAGGTGGCGCACGCCCCGAATCGGCAGGAGCGTCATCGTTCTCCATCAGGAATTCGCAACGAATTTCACGAATAACGGTTCAGCCGCACATCATCTTCACCGTCGAGACACAGAGAACGCAGAGTTCTTTTGCCACAGATTTTCACGGATTATAAAAAAACCCGTGACCAGGACCCGCAGAACCGCCTCTTCTGAACTCTGGACTGTGGACTGTGGACTGTGGACTATGAAAATGTTCCTCTGCGTGCTCTGCGGACTCCGCGGTGAGCAGTTACACTTTCGTGTAATTCGTGTAATTCGTGTAATTCGTTGCTATAATTCTACCGCCGGCCCAGGAGGGCCTTGAGGCGGGGGAGGGCAGCGCGGGTGGCCTCTTCCCCCGCGGCGATCACCTCCGCGGCCCGACCCAGGCCGGTGAGGACAGTGACTCCGGGCGGAATGGCGGGCCGGATGAGCAGGTCGGGGCGGGCCTCCTCTATGCTGCGCCGGTTGACGTCCCGCATCATAACCAGCACCGAGCGCCAGAGGACATCGGCCATTTCGGCCAGACTCTCCGGGATGAACGGGCGGCGCTTCAGTTCCGCCATCAGCGAGGAGACCGAGGTGTCGTCGGTGGAGATGTCCACCGCGACGACCCGTTCTGCCCCCATCTGACGCGCCACGTCCGCGGGGAGGTTGTCCAGAAGCCCACCGTCTACCAGGATTTGCCCATCCCGTTCCAGCGGGCCGATCAGTCCGGGGAGGGCGGTCGTCGCCCGCACGGCATCCACCACCCGCCCCTCGCGGATCACCACCTTCTGCCCGGTGACCAGGTCCACCGCCACCACGGCCAGCGGGATGCGCAACCGGTCAAACGTGATATCCCCCAGCAGCGACTCCAGGTATTCGGTCACTTTCTGGGCGGAGAGGAGGCCGCGGAACGGGAGCGCGCGGTTCAGGAGCGGAAGCAGGCGGCGGGGGGAGGCCATCCGCAGTGCCTCTTCCTCCATCTCCTGGGGGGACATGCCGGCCGCGTAGAGGGCGCCGATGAGGCCGCCCGCGCTGGTGCCGGTGATAATGTGGATCGGGATTTCGGCCTCGCTCAGCACTTTCAGGACGCCGATATGGGCCAGGCCGCGCACTCCACCCCCGCTGAGCGCCAGGCCCAGGCGTGGCGGCTTCTTCCGGAGCTGCCGGAGAAGTTGCGGGAAGTTCAATTTACTCCTCTGCCTCTTTGCGCCGCCCGCGCCGGGAAAGTTCCTCCACCCGCGCGCTCAGTTCGTCCACCTTGCGCTTAAGTTCCTCTACATCCTGCCGGGAAGGCGGAGCCCAGCGCTCTATCTCCTGTCGCACCATCTTGCGCAGCGCTTCCCGCTCCTCTTCCCCCCGGGCGATGATTTTCTCCACCACTTTGGGGGCCTCTTCGGCGCGAATTTCGCCCTCTTCCACCATTTTATCCACAAACTGGACGATCTTTTCGCGGGTTACCGTGAGCAATCCCAGTCCAAAAAGCAGACTTTTCTCCAGAATACGGGTAACCATCGTCGCACCTCCTTTCGCTCAAATTGTACCGCAATTGGGCGAGCCTGCAACCTCTGTGGGGTCGGGGTTCGCGTAGCAATTGGCCCTCCAAAGTCGGGCTCAAAACAGAAACCGTCTACAGAGGCTGAAATTTAGCCTGCGCAGCAAGGTTGCGCTTAGAGATGGAAAGCGCCCGCCGGACCACTATCCCTGTCCGCGGTACTCCGCCCCCTAAAACAAACACCCCACCCTGATGGTGGGGCGTCGCTATATATGGTGCTGACAAGAGAAACGAATCTGCTGCTTCCCAATGGCGACGGAGGGATTTGAACCCCCAACCAAGGGCTTATGAGTCCCCTGCTCTACCCTTGAGCTACGTCGCCTGCTGGCTTATATTATATCCAAGCGGTGATAGTTGTCAAGTGAACGCGTCAAGGGGGGGTGTGCAGCAAATCCTTTCCAGGGAGCGGCACGCCCGTGAAAAAGGGATAAAGTGGGGTTTTTGAGGGCGGCTTCGCCGCCCT
>FWPU01008617.1_pt1 | contig 17161 bp, 11 predicted proteins | sample 2228361 | NCBI WGS metagenome assembly FWPU01 (sample SAMEA103939777, study PRJEB20133) | metagenome
TGAAAAATACCCTGCTGTCAGATCAAGTCTTAGCTATTACAAATAATTTTACCATGAAGAAATAGCCCCTAAAGATTTACCCATGCTTTGGACGTTTCGCTTTTTCCTGTTGCTTCATATTCTGGGCGGAGCAGCGGCATTAACCGCAGGTTTACTCAATATTATAAGAAAAAAAGGCGATGCCCGCCACACCCGCACGGGACGGGTGTTCCTCTACGCCATGGTCATTACGGCAGTGTCTGCACTGGTGCTGGCTGTGCTTCATCCTAACGACTTTCTGTTTGCGGTAGCCGTATTTACCCTGTACATGGTGATTTCAGGAAACCGTTATATCGTGACACATGCACGCACTCCTTTTGCGCACCGGCCGGCTGACTGGCTCATTACCGGTGTCATGGCCCTGGCCGGCGTGTGGTTTTTAAGGTGGGGCATTATGCACGTACAGGCGGCCGATTTATTCGGAACGGTTTTTATAACCTTTGGCATAATAGGGCTGGGCTTTGTTCTGCAGGATGTAAAGCACTATACTGGAAAATCGCTCTCTCGCAACTTTGCACGGCTGGCCCATTTGCAACGCATGACGGGCGGATTCATTGCCGCCTCTACCGCTTTTCTGGTAGTAAATACCTCGCAACTTCCAAAAATTATTCCCGGAACGGTGTACTGGCTTTTGCCTACCGCCTGCCTTACACCGTTAATTGTGTACTGGAGCAGAAAATTTGCCTGAAACAAAAAAGCCCTTCTTCCGAAGGGCTTAGAACTTTGATGCCGGCCGGAGTTAATCGACCTTGATAACGGTTTTTAACTGTTTCTTTTCGTCTTTAGGAAGGGTTACCTCGAGAATGCCGTTCACATAACGGGCGTTAATCTTTGAGGTGTTTACGTTCTCCGGAAGAGCGAACGAACGACTAAACGAACCGTATTGCGTTTCGAGCGAACAGAAGTGTTCTTCGTTGCGTTGACGGGTAAACTTGCGCTCACCGCTAATGGTAAGGTAATTGTCGTTCAGGTCGATTTTGAAATCTTCCTTGTTCATACCCGGAACGGCCACGTGCAGTTCGTAGGCTTTTTCGGTTTCAATTACATCTACCCTCGGCACAAACGAATAGGCCGTGCCTCCGGTTCGCGTAACTGCATCATTAAAGAACTTGTCAATCAGGTTGCCAAACGAAGCCGGTACGAAATCGTTCAGCAAGGTGTTATAGCGCATCAGACTCATAACTCTTGTCATTTAAGGTGAAACATACGTGTAAACACCTTCAGCCACAGGAAATTCTGTGCCGGGTAAAAATTAATGCCATTATGGCTGAATTTCGTGAAGAAAAGGTACAGAATTAAGACATTCTGTCTGTTTTCTCTGGTATTAATCCGCTTAATTTTGGGGCAGCATCATGAATAAACAGCCGGAAAAAAATGCCCTTAAGCCCTCAAATTTTTTTAAATTTCAACCTTAACCAAACCTCAAAATCATGCAGTTAAGTACTCTTGACGCTCTTGTTTTTGCTGCCTATGCCATCATCATTCTGAGTATCGGCCTGTATGTTTCGCGCGACAAGAAGGGGCATCAAAAAAATGCCGAAGATTACTTCCTTGCCGGAAAGTCGCTGCCCTGGTGGGCCATTGGTGCCTCGCTAATAGCTGCCAACATTTCGGCCGAGCAATTCATAGGAATGTCGGGGTCGGGTTTTGCCATCGGGCTGGCCATTGCTTCGTACGAATGGATGGCAGCTGTAACCCTGCTAATTGTAGGTAAATTTTTTCTGCCCATCTTCATCAATAAAGGCATCTACACCATTCCCGAGTTTGTTGAAAAGCGCTTCAGCACCCAGTTAAAAACCATCCTGGCCATATTCTGGATTGCTCTGTTTGTTTTTGTAAACCTTACTTCGGTAATGTACCTGGGTGCGCGGGCCCTGGATACGATTATCGGTACCGGCGACGGCAGCCTGATGATGTATGGCATTATCGGGTTGGGACTGTTTGCCGCGGCCTACTCGTTGTACGGCGGGCTTTCGGCTGTTGCCTGGACCGATGTGGTACAGGTGGTATTGCTCATTGCCGGCGGATTAATTACCACCGTGCTGGCTCTGCAACACGTATCACCCACCGGTAGCATACTGGATGGTTTTGTGCACATCTACCAGAAAGTCCCTGAAAAGTTTTCCATGATTCTCTCCAAAGGTGAAATCATTACACCCGACGGAAAAGATGCCTGGTGGGACCTGCCCGGTCTGGCTGTTTTAATTGGCGGCATGTGGGTGGCCAATTTGTATTACTGGGGATTTAACCAATACATTATTCAGCGCACGCTGGCAGCCAGAAGCTTGGATGAATCGCAGAAAGGCATTGTATTTGCCGCCTTTTTAAAACTCATCATTCCTCTTATTGTGGTTATTCCCGGCATAACAGCCTATGTACTAAATGCCGATGCGCAGGGCGTGCTCAACGCCACTACCGTGGACCCGAGTTTTCTGAACAGCGAAGGAAAGATTATAAACGATAATGCCGCCCCGTGGCTTATCCGGCAGTTTGTTCCGGCCGGTTTAAAAGGTCTGGTGCTGGCCGCGCTGTCCGCTGCCATTGTTTCATCGCTGGCTTCTATGCTCAATTCTACGGCTACTATTTTTACCATGGACATTTACCGTCCGTACATCAACCCGCAGGCATCAGATAAACAGGTTGTAAATGCCGGCCGTACTTCAGCTGCCATTGCTTTAATAACTGCTATGCTCATAGCCCCTATGTTGGGTAATCTGGGTCAGGCTTTTCAGTTCATTCAGGAGTACACAGGCGTGGTAAGTCCGGGTATATTAGCCGTTTTTGTAGCGGGCTTATTCTTTAAGCGGGCTACCAACCGCGCTGCGATATGGGGGGTGGTACTGTCTATACCCATAGCTCTGTATTTCAAAGTTGCGCCCAACGGGTGGAGCACTGCCTACGTGTTTGTTAACCTGCCCTTTTTGGACCAAATGTTTATTACCTGCCTGGCTACCCTGGGTATTATTCTGGGCATAAGCTACACGACTTCAAAAACAGCCGATGCCAAAGGCATACCCCTTAACCATGAATTGTTCCGTACCGGTGCCGCCTTTAACATCGGAGCTTTAGTTGTGTTGCTCATTACCGCCTTGTTGTATGCATTGTTCTGGTAAATTATTTTATCTCAAACGTTTTGCTGATAAGCTCGACTGAGTTCCCTCCTACCATTACATCGAACACGCCGGGTTCGCAAACCCATTGCAGATCGTTGTTGTAAAACGACAAATGCCTGCGGGTAAGGTAAAAGGTAACCTGTTGGGTCTGACCCGGCTTAAGGTTTATCTTTTGAAATCCCTTAAGCTCTTTAACCGGCCGGGTAACCGAGGCTGCCCTATCGCGGATGTAAAGTTGCACCACTTCAGCGCCTTCGCGGTGGCCGGTGTTGGTTACCGATACGGAAACCTTCAGGGTATCATCGGCACCCATGATCGGCTTATCGAGGGTTAAACCTTCATACTTAAAGGTGGTGTACGTTAATCCGTAGCCGAACGGGAAAAGCGGTTCGTTGGGCACATCCAGGTAGTTAGACCGGAATTTTGTAAACCACTTACCTTGCTCCAGGGGGCGGCCGGTGTTTTTGTGGTTGTAGTAAACCGGTATTTGTCCTTCGTTGCGGGGAAATGAAGCAGTAAGCCGGCCACCAGGGCTGGCCTGCCCGAACAGCACATCGGTAATGGCATCGCCTGCTTCGCTGCCGGCAAACCATACATTCAATATAGCCGGAACCTTTTTGTATTCTTCGGTTAACACCAATGGTCTTCCGGTAAACAACAGCAGCACTACGGGTTTACCGGTTTTAAGCAGGGCATCGAGCAAACGCTGTTGGGTTTGGGGAAGGGTAAGTTGGGTGCGGCTGGACGATTCACCGCTCATTTCGGCTGCTTCGCCCAAAGCTGCTACAATTACATCGGCCTGCCGGGCCAGTTGCACGGCTTCCTGCCGGAGTATCTCTTCCGGACGATTGTCTCTACGCAAGGTTTTACCAAACAGCGTGGCCCGTTCTTCATACGCGGGGTCTTCGTGCAGGTTGGCGCCTTTGGCATAAAGAATGCGCAGGTTGTTTTGAGTGGCTTTCTGCAATCCTAGAAGCACCGACACGGCCTCGCTGTGCCGTGCGGCCACACTCCATGTTCCGGTCATGTTTTCGGGGGCGTGGGCTAAGGGTCCGACAAGCGCCAGGGTTCCTTTTTTTTGCAGCGGAAGCAGGTTATTTTCATTTTTCAGCAACACAAAACTCTCGGCGGCCACCTGCCGGGCAAAGGCTCTGTTTTCGGGGGTAAAGATTTCGGTGCGGGCCCGTTGTTCATTGCAGTAGCGGTAAGGATCGGCAAAGAGACCGAGTTTGAATTTTGCCTTCAAAAGATGCCGACAGGCTTCGTTTATGCGCTTTTCGCTTACTTTACCTTCTCTTAACAACGCAGGGATATGCTGCATAAACGCTTCGCTTACCATATCCATATCTACGCCGGCTATCAGGGCTTTGGCGGTAACTTCGGGCAAGGAGCCGATGCCGTGATCGACCATCTCGCTTATGCCGGTGTAATCCGAAACCACAAAGCCGTTAAACTTCCACTGCTTTCTCAGTACATCGGTTATCAGCCAGGTGTTGGCGGTGGCGGGCACTCCGTTTATTTCGTTAAACGCCATCATCACGCTGCCCGCACCGGCTTCTACTGCCGCGCAGTAAGGCGGAAAATACTCATTATACATGCGGTGCAGACTCATATCTACGGTATTGTAGTCTCGTCCGCTTTCAGCGGCACCGTACAGGGCAAAGTGCTTAACGCAGGCCAGTGCCGTATGAGGAGCCGACAGGTCGGAGCCTTGGTAGCCGCGCACCATGGCCCGGGCGATTTCTGCTGCCAGAAACGGGTCTTCACCGCTGCCTTCGGCTATGCGTCCCCATCGCGGGTCGCGGCACAGGTCGACCATGGGCGAGAAGACCCAGTTTATGCCGTCGGCCGTGGCTTCGGTAGCGGATACGCGTGCGGTTTGTTCAATTAATGACAGGTTCCACGTGCAGCTTAGTGCCAGCGGAATAGGAAAAGTAGTTTCATAACCATGAATGACATCCATGCCGAAAATAAGGGGGATGCCAAGCCGGCTTTTTTCTACGGCTATGCGTTGCATTTCGCGCACGGCTGCAACCGATTTGATGTTGAACAACCCCCCTACCCAACCTTTTTCAATCTTTTTAGCGATGTCTGAATTTTCAGCCTGACCGGTAGTAAACTGTCCGGCAGAAGGAAGATTGAGCTGACCGATTTTCTCTTCCAGCGTCATGAGCGCCATCAGCGAATCTACTTTACTGTCTAATGCCGCATCGGCCGCGGGTTTTCTGGAAGAGCAGCATGTGAGCAACATTGCTCCTGCCAGGATAAGAATAACGTGATTTTTACTTTTTTGCATGGCAGATAAAATTTAGAATGAGAAGCCCAGTTTGCGTAGGCCATGCTGAATTTCAGGTGCACCCATAAACAACCGCCACAGCAAACCGCTGCGATAATTTTCTATCATTACCGGTATAGGTCCCTGGTCAATGGCCAGGTAATGCGGCTTTAGCCAATGATGATGGAAGCTAAAGGCATCGTACGGACCGTACGGGCCAATCAACGAATCGCGTTCGGGTGCATATAAAAAACGTAGGAATCGCATGCTCTCAGCAGGTGTGTAAGGCATGGACGACAACGCTGCGGTGGGCGAGATAACCCCCAGATCGTGGGTGGGATGATGAGCCTCATAACCTTTCATGGAGTAGCTGGAGGTAAGCCCCCAACAGTCGGGGCCGTAGCCGGCAAACTGATGCGGATTGGCCACGCAGTGGCGATAGTGTATAAGCGCATGATTGCGGTTTAACTGCCAGTAATCGGCGTAGGTATCGGTTAACTTGCGCGGGTCCAGGCCTAAATAGGAATAATGCGCCCAGAACAGCGGGCCCACGGGATCGTCAGCATGTTCGTAGTGATCTAACACCGTAGGTAGGTCATAATAGTTCCGGTCGGTTTTTATTTTACCCCGGCGTGCCCAGCCGTGGTGGTACACCTCGGGCGAGATGGGAAATGTTGGCGAAGATGCGGCCAGCACATAGGCTATGAGGCATTCATTATATCCGCCAATAGGGAAATTCATTTCCCACCCGTAACGAGGCGACCAGTGCCAATAGAGCACCTGTTTTCCGTTGGTGTACCAGTTCCATTCTACCTGACGCCATAGCTTATCAAGCCTGGCAGCAAGGTTCTTTTCTTCTTCATTTCCGTTCTTAAAATATTCGCGTACGGTTAGGAGTCCTTGTACCAAGAAGGCCGTTTCCACAATATCGCCTCCGTCGTCTTTCGGGCTAAAGGGTTTTACTTTTCCGGTTTCTCCATACAGCCAGTGCGGCCAGGCTCCGTGAAAACGATCGGCCGTATCGAGGTAATGGGCTATGCGGTTAAAACGTTCAACAGCCATTGAGCGGGTAATAAATCCGCGTTCAATGCCTACCAGAATAGCCATAAGGCCAAAACCTGAACCTCCTATGGTTATTACGTTACGGTCGTTCATCGGATAATCGTTATCCAGATGTGTCCGTTCGCGGGTCAGGCCCGATACGGGTTCGGCATTATCCCAGAAGTATTTAAAGGTTTGGTACTGAACAAGGGTTAAGAGCGAGTCATCGCTTATGACCTGCGTTGATTCTTTTTGCTTTTTATCCGAGCAGGAAAGCAGCACCACCATTAATAAACCTAATACCATATAATGTTTCATAATGCTAAAAATTAAATTCTAAAGCCGATAATCCGGATTGGATTTCGGGAGCCGACATGAACAGATTCCACAAAAGTCCGGTGCGATAATTTTCAATCATAATCACAATCGGGCCCTGGTCAATAGCCAGGTAAGAGTTAGCCGTCCAACCCTGTGTAACATTAAAGGCATCGTAAAAACCGTAAGGCCCCCAGAGGCGGTCGCCAAGTGTGTAGTAAAAGAATTTCAGTGCGCGCATGGATTCTTCAGGGGTGTAAGGCAGTGAAGCCACGGCTGCCGTTGGTGAAATAACGCCCAGATCGTTGGTGGGAGAATGAGCGCTGTAACCGGCATGGTTGTCGCTGGCGGTAAGCCCCCAGTTGCGGTTGCTGTAGCCCAAAAAGTTCTTCGGATTTCGCACGCAATAGTTATAGTTAATGAGGGCGTGATGGCGATTCTGGAGGTAATAGTCAGAGCAGTATGCATCGGCAAGTCGGCTGGGGTCGAGGCCTAAAAACGAATAATGTGCAAAAAACAAGGGCCCTCCGTAAGGCGGTCCTAACGGAAGGGAGATTCCCTCAAAGGTATTTCCATTTCGCATGTTGCCGTTCATGGCCCAGCCGTTGTCGTACACCACTTTCGGAATGCCATGGGTGGGCGATGAAGCAGCCAGCACATACACGATAAGCGCCTCGTTCCACCCCCGTATGGGCATGTTCATTATCCAGCCATTGTCGGGCGACCAGTGCCAGTATAAAGTATTTTCACCGCCCTTGCGGTACCAGTCCCATTCCACCTCAAGCCACAGGGTATTAATTCTGTCAATCAAGGTCAGCTCTTCGGGCACCGATTCATCAAGGTACTGGCGGATGGCAATCAAACCCTGAATCAGGAAAGCCGTTTCTACCAGATCGCCCCCGTTATCATTGCTGCTAAAGGGTATTACCTTGCCTGTATTTCCGTTGAGCCAATGGGGCCAGGCTCCGTGAAAACGATCGGCCGTTTCCAGAAAGTTGAGTATTTTGTTTAGCCGTTCCAAACATTGTGTTCGGGTTATAAAACCACGTTCAACACCCACAATAAGACTCATGATACCAAAACCGGAACCGCCTGTGGTAACCAGGTCGCCCGACGTGTTGCGTTCGCGCGCCATGCCACTGGCCGGATGGGCAAAATCGTAAAAGTACCTGAAGGTTTGCTGCTGAACCAGGGTAAGCAAATCCTCATCGCTTAACAACGGAAACTTAGGTGTTTCGTCAATTTCGGTATAAAAGTTTCTTATAAATCCTGCAAAATTTTCTCCGTGTTTGCCGGTGAGTTCGGACGAGATCCAGATCTGATAGCGGCTGAGATGCATCAGCTCATTAGTAGGATTAAGCGTAACGCCAAGGCTATCGGCATGAACAGAAAGCGAAAGGCCAACAGTACCCGAAGGGCCGATAAGGCGAAACCAGTGGCTTTGCAGGTGCGACGGATTAATTTTTTCGTTAAACCGGATTTCAATTTCAGGATGTCGGCTTATTTGCTGAATAACATTCAAAGGTAACACGTTGGTGCCATTTATGTGCAGGGCTGTTACCAGTAGCGGACCGGGCTTTGTAATAAACCTAATGATTTTTTCTTTAAACAACTCGCCCGAGGCCCCACGCAAGGTGTTGTGAAGCGTAAGAGTATAAGAGGTATAGGATTTCAAAACCTGCAGCGGCTGAAAATGAATAGTGCGCTGGTTGTTTGTCAGGGTTGTAATGCCTTCTACCCTAAGGCCATTCACATCGGTAAGCGAAAGAGCTTCCTGAAAGGTAGAGGCGTTCAGTGCAACGGTAAACGTAATGTGCACAGGCTCATTAACCGGTACGTGGTGGTTAAGGCTGTCGGGGTTTAATACCACATTGCCTATGCGAATTTCTGATACAACCAAAGTTTCAAGGAACTGGTCTTTCGAGCAGGCCAGGGCCAGTGCAGCCAGTATAAAAAGCCAAATACGATGCATTGTTTAAAAATAAGGAAGGTTTCCCTTACCGGAAACCTTCCTTGCTTAACTAAACCTAACTGTTTACGGTTTGCCGCTGTTGTACATAGCGGTTATCTCTGACTGGCTTAAAGCGCGGTGGTATATGATCAGGTCGTCCATAAGACCGTGGAAATGGTTAGCGCTTTCAAAATCGTATCCACCCCAGGTCTCACCATCCCACAAAGTACCACCCCGCGATTGGATAAAGCCCAGGGCCAATTCATCTAACACATCAGGAGCTGCACCCCGGTACATTAATCCGGTAGTGGTGCGCTTTGGATCGCCATCAGGCCAGAGGTCGAAGTCTTGTTCTTTAATGCGCTCTCCGTTTAAGTATACAATACCCTGTTTGGTTGTTGCATTATAAACAAAAACGTAGTGCGCCCACTGATCTTTAATAACGACATTCATGCCTCCGGTAGGTGTAAAGTCTTTTGAGAAGACCCATCCTTGCCATTCCAGATTACCGGCACCATCAGCCCATAGGTCTTCGCTGAAGTTGTCAGTGCCGTTGGTGTAGCTAGCGGCCAGTTTAAAAGCATCGTAGCTGCTAAAAATTTCAAACTGAAAACCATAAAAAGCACCCAACCCAATAACGAACTGACCTTTTCCTAAGCTTGAATTTGGCTTAACCCAGACGCTTAATGACCAGCTTCCGTTATTCATGAGTTGACTGCCGTTGGCATACTCAATAATGCTGGTGGTTCCGTTAAAGCTGGCTGCTTTACCGGCCTCGGCTTTACGACCGGCCACATAAGTTACGGCTATTGGTGTGCCATTTATGGGCGACCGGTTGCCTATTATGTCCACGGCATTGTCTTCAAAGGTCCAGTGTGCTACGGCTCCCGGAGCGGCAAAGGTTCCTTCGGAGGTAAAATTGCGCTCAATGGGCGAGGTAAGGGTTTTACCGGCCGTGCTCTTCAGGCCTGCCCCAAAGGTAAGGATGAAGAGCGTTCCCGTGCTGAAGTCGTTATTCGGGTTAATAGTTACCACGGGGCCGTCAACCGTAATGGTTACGGGAAAATTCTGGCTGTCTACCTGCCGAACCAGGGTTATAGCTGTGGCACTGGCGGGATCGACATCTACATTAAAGGTGGCTACAATGGAAGCACTTACAGGAACACCCGTAGCGCTGGTAGCTCCGTTCAGGTCAATGCCTTCTGCCTCAAGGCTTATCAGGGCCAACGCGGGCGGTTCGTCATCTCCGCCGCAACTCCACAGTACCATAGTCATAACTGCGGCTACGGCTAGCTTACTCAAAATACATCTTGCTTTTTTCATAAACATTGTTTTGGATTTAGTTAAACATAAATTTTTACCATCCCTGATTTTGGGTTATAAGTCCTTGGGTAAGGTCAATTTCGGTTTGGGGTATGGGCAGCAGTTCGTGTTTACCGGCTACGAAGCCCAGGGGTCCTAATACGGCAGGTGCTTTACCTGTACGTACCAGATCCCAGAAGCGATGCCCCTCGAGGGCGAGTTCTACACGACGTTCGTGCAGAATAATGTCTCGCAACGCATTCTTATCAGTTTCGGTTACATCAGGCAGTATGGTTGGGTTTCCCTGCCGTGCACGGGCGCGCACCTGGTTTAGGTAAACCAGCGCCTGTGTGGGGTTATTTATTTCGTTCAGTGCTTCGGCTGCCATGAGCAGCACATCCGCATAGCGGATAAACCGCCGGTTGTGCCCGAATGATGGGGGAACGGTGTTGCCGGGTGTCCAAACTTTTTGGTTATAACATTCTATTTCTTCCTGACCGTGCGAATCGGTGGTTACATCGGGAGTGGCACCATCGCCCTGTATAAAAACGCCGTCCAGGGTTTCGCCCAGAAAAATTACGGTGGCGTCCAGCCGAGGGTCGCCCAGTTCAAAACTATCGCGCAGGTTTTTGGTTGGCCGGTTAAATCCCCAGCCGCGGTTGGGTGTTCCTCTAACACCTTGTACGTTTCCGTACTGATTACCTCCGTTTTCCAGGCCTTCGGCTCCTAGGCTGGATACTTCAAATACCGATTCAACACCCTGCTCGCCATTTACGCTGTTGGCATCGGCAAAAACCGGTTCTAAGCCGTATTGGCCGGAGTTGATCACTTGGAGTGCATAAGAAGCCGCCTCGGCAAAATTTCCGCGGAACAGGTACACTTTGGCCAACAAAGCTCTTGCCGCTCCTTTTGTAGCGCGGCCCTTATCTGCAGCCGAGTATTCTGATTTTTCGGGCAAAACGCTTATGGCGTATTTCAGGTCATCGATAATCAGTTCATATATTTCATCGGCCGTGCTGCGCGGCAGTGTAACGGGCTCGATGGTGGTAAGTTTAGGAACACCGCCCCAGGCCCGAACCAGATCGAAGTAGAAAAAGGCACGCAAAAACCTGGCTTCGCCTACATAGCGGTTGCGCAGGGTCTCGTTCATGTTGATGAGCGGCACCTTTTCTATTACCACATTGGCCCTGCGTACTGCTTTATATAAGGTATTCCACCAACGCAACAGGGTGCCTTCGGTTTTGATATGCTCAAAGCGGTCGAACGGGCCGATGGTAGCGGCCTGGTCGTCGGGGTTGCTGCCCTTGTTGGCATCGTCCGACATGATATCGAGAATAGGGAACAAGCCCGTATTAAAATTCGGGTCGCGCAGGGTGTTATAAACGGCATTGGTGGCCAATAGGGCATCGGCAGCCGTAACCGGAAATGCCGCCTGGGTTAAATTGCCCTGAGGGGGTTTATCCAGAAAATCTTCGCACGAAAATGCAACGCAAACCACCGTTGCGGTGACCAGTAACCGAATCATTCCGTTTTTCATAGCCTTCATAGTACTTCGGTTATAAACCAATGTTTAATCCAACTGTCGATATTCTGGGTATGGGGTAGGTGCCACCGTCTATGCCGTTTAGTATGGCATTGCCGCTTACAATTTCGGGCTGGTAACCGGTAAAGTTGCTTAGGGTAAACAGGTTGGTTACGCGCACAAAGGCACGTGCCGTTTTAAGCCCGAGTTTCTGCGCAAGGGGTGCAGGCAGTGTATATCCCAATGAAATATTCCGGAGCCGGACAAACGCACCGCTGTAAATATAGCGGGAAGAGGGTTCGTAATTTATAGCACCGTTAGAAGGACGTGGTTCGGTGTTGCTGGTGCCTTCTCCATCCCAGAAGTTAAAATACCGCTGTTCGAAGTTGTAGGGGTCGGGCCTTACGATTTCCTTGCCGTTAAAAATTTTGTTACCGTGTTGTCCCTGAAAGTCGGCTGTAAAATCAAACTGGCGATAGTTGAGATTGAATGTAAACCCATAGAGTAATTTAGGCACGGGCGAGCCCAGGTAGGTTCGGTCGTCACCGTTCAGAACGCCATCGCCGTTCACATCTTCGAACTTTAAATCGCCCACGCCGGTGGAAGACAGATGCGGATAGTTATTCAGTTCTTCGGTATTCTGGAATACTCCTATTACGCGGTAGCCGTAAAAAGCTCCGAGCGGCAAACCGGGGGCGGTACGCGTTACGGCCCGGCCGTTGAAAAGCCCCAGCAGCCTGTCATTCAAACCGCCGGTTCCGCTTACTTTCAGCGTTTCGTTGTGAATGGTGGTGGCTACTGCACCAACTGAATACTGCAGGTCGCGATAGCTGCCTTTCCAGTCGAGCTTCAACTCAATGCCGCGGTTCAACACTTCGGCCGCGTTAAAGGTTATCACGGCACCGTCTCCGTTTCCGTAATATCCGGGAACGGCCAGGTCAACCAATATGTCTTCAGTAACACGGTGGTAATAATCTATTTCGGCTGTAAGGCGGTCGTTAAGAAAACCGGCTTCCAGGCCGATGTCGGTTTGTTTTGTGCTTTCCCATTTTAATTCCGGATTACCGGATACCCCATAAGTAGCACCCGGATAAATCACATCCTCGCCAAACAGGGCATTTACTCCATTGAGTACCAGAGAGTATTGCCGTTCGTAATTGATTTTTTCATTTCCGATAATTCCCCAACTGGCTCTTAACTTAAGATTGGACAGCCACGAAGACATGGCGCTCATAAAACGCTCGTTGATTACATTCCACCCCAGGGCCACGGAAGGAAAATTAGCAAAGCGGTTACTTGGTGTAAACTTAGAGGAGCCGTCTCTGCGAAAGGTAGCGGTGAAGAGATAGGTGTTGTTATATGTGTAGTTAAGCCTTCCTAAATACGACAGCATGCTAAAGTTAAACGACGGATTTACCCCATTGTAGGCATAGCTGCTGGAAACGTTGTTAGGAAAGATGTTTACATACCAGAAATCTTCAGTTGGCCGGAGCAGGTTTTCAATTCCTAGCGAAACGAATTCGGAGGAAGATTCCTGGGCGGTGTAACCTGCTACCATATTAAGCCGGTGTTTTCCGGTTTGGCGGTTAAAGGTTAGCGTATTTTCCCACAGCCAGTCCAGACGGTCGCCATAGGATTTCGCCAGGTCGTCGGTGGCGTTTTGCTGCTGGGGGCTTACAAAGAAAACGGGCGTATAGCTTTTGGTTTTGGAATAATCCAGGTCAACACCAAAACTGGACCGGAACGTAAAGTGCTTTAGAAAATCTACTTCTGCAAAGAAATTATTTACGCTGCGCAGGCCGCTGGCAAAGCTGTTGGTGTATTCAATATCGGCCAGCACGTTACCTACGCCGGGCACCGGTGTGTAGGAGCCGTCGGGCTGGAAAGGTTCCAGGGTAGGCCAGGCCCGGTAAGCCACAAAAACGGCGTTACCGTTGGTGTTTTGCTGGTTAAAGGGAGTAAACGACAGGTTGCTGCCCAGCCGCACGGCCTTCGATGCATGGAAAAAATTGTTGAAACGAAGCGTTACCCTTTCGTAGCTTGATTTGGGTATAATACCCTGCTGATTAAAATAACCTACCGAGGTGAAGTATTGAAACTTATCGGTGCCTCCGGAGGCCGAAATCTGATAGTTCTGAAGTGGGGCCGTGCGGAATATCAAATCCTGCCAATCGGTGTTAGGTACGGCATCCACGTTGTTGTACGTACCGGGATTGATTTTATTGCGCACGATAGCATATTCGCGCCCGTGGAGCAGGTCGATTTTTTTGGGCAGGTCCTGAATGCTGTATTCCGCGGTAGCGGTTATCGCAGGGTAGCCGCCAGAGGCGGCACCTTTTTTGGTGGTAACGATAATAACACCGTTAGCACCGCGCGAACCGTAGATGGCGGTAGCCGAAGCATCCTTTAGCACCTCAATAGATTCGATGTCGGCTGCGTTCAGGTAATCGATGTTGGGCAGTATAACCCCGTCAACCACAAATATGGGCGAGGAGTCGTTAAAAGTACCTATGCCGCGAATGCGCACGTACGTGCCCGCGCCCGGGGCACCCGATGAGTTGGCTATTTGCAGACCTGCCACTTTGCCCTGCAGCGATTGGAGCGGGTTGATAGCGGGTACTGTGGTAAGGTCCTTTCCGCGAACAGACGAAACCGAGCCGGTGAGGTCGGATTTCTTAACCATGCCATATCCTACAACAACCACCTCGTCCAGGGCTGTAACATCGGGTACCAGTGCAACCTGAATGGAGGTGCGACCATTGAGCGCAATCTCGGTCGTTTGGTAGCCCACAAAAGAAATGACCAGCACACTCCCGGCCGAAGGCACCGATAGACTAAAAGTGCCATCGCTATTTGTAACTGCCCCCAACGCAGTGCCTTTTACCAAAATATTTACACCAGGCAGCGAACTGCCATCGTTTGCATCGGTAACCGTTCCTTGCACGGTAATGCCCTGAGCCATTACCGGGAAGGCCGCAACCAGGAATAAAATACTGAAAATCAAAACCTTATGCATGAATCAAAAGGAATTAAGGGCTTAACCACATAAACAAAATTTTGATTTTGCAATGAAAGAGCGAATAAAAACTTTCGAAAAGTAGCTTTTTAAGGAGATTTTTGGGCCCGGTTATAAACTTGAATTTTTACTAAAAAAAACATTAAATATTCAGGCTTTTTTAATTTTTCAATTCGTTTACGAAAAAATTATTTTCTAAAAAAAACATACCCGTAAACGTTTACGAATGGGTGGTGTGTTTATGCTGGCGGTTGCGATGTGCTGGGGCGGTTTTAGCCGATTCGTTGACCAGAATTACGCTGGTCCAGTCGGCATGCTCTTCATAGCGCCCTTTTCTGCGCATTTCCTCCAGCCGGGCTGTTACTTTGGTTTTAAACGCCCATACCGAATGGGGACTAATGCCTAGTTTGGCACCTACTTCTTCCAGCGTTTGCTGGGGCCAATCGGTTACAGTAAGGTATGCGATATAGAATGCTTTTTCTACCGGAAACTTCAGGCTGTGGAAGATGGTGTAAGCGGTAATCGACTCATTGTATCCGCACCGGGTACAGCGGCGCGAAAACTTGGCCGACCCCGGAAAGTATTTTTCGTTGTGGCATTTGCGGCACCGGTATCCTTCCTTCCATTTCAGTTCTTCCAGAAAACGGTAACAGGCCAGGGTATCGGGGAATAGGGTGGTAAACTGCTGGTAATCCATTACCTTTTCCTGAAACCTTTCGTTCAGCACCTCGCGTATGGCGTTTTTTAGCTTCCAGTTGTCCAGGTCGAGCATGGAATTAATCCGGTTCAATTTATCGGCCTGTTCCATCAACTTTCGGTTCGATAATTCCAGTTCGTGATTTTTTTTGTCGAGTTCCAGCGTTCGTTCCTGTACTTTGGTTTCCAGTTCGCGGTTTACCTTATCTTTTAACTGCATATTAAGTTCGTGCTGCTGAATAATTCTTCGCAAGGCGCGGTCGCGCATATCTTTCAGTATTCGTATCCGGTCGCCCAGGGCAAAAGTCAGAAAGAGCATTTCTAGCACAAAGGCAAAGTGAAGGCTGTAGTGCGATACGGTGGTAAACGGAAGCAGATTAAAATACACCAGCATGCGAATGAAAAATCCGGTAAACAATATTCCATAGGCAATTACAAAAAAGCGGGCCGGTTTATAGCCGTTGCGCCACACCGTAATGCCGGTATAGAACGCCATGGCCAGCGGAATAATATCGGCATTCCGATACGGCAACATATCGGGCATGAAGAGCAGACAAATGGCAAAGTAAATGGTTCGGATTACGATAATGCCTTTTAACAACTGGTCGTGCCGGGGCGCCAGGGCGCGGGTACTCAGAAATTTACGAGTAAAGACCAACGACCAGAAGATGAGCGAATAAAGAAAAATGCCCGTGGCATAGTTGTTCAACTGCGGATGTTCTGGCCACAGGTATTGAAAACCAATACCGTCCAGGCTAAGAGCATAACCCGCCACACTTAAAATGTAACAGATGTAGTACACATTTTTTATTTCGCGAATAGCCAGGTAAACCAAAAAATTGTACAGGGCTATGATTAGTATCATTCCGTAAAATATCCCGAACAGCAGGTATTCATTCAGGGCATAGTATACAAACCGGTTTACCGAACGAAGTGCAATGCGGAGGTCGGCAAACTCGCGCGAGCGTACGCGGAAGTAGTAGGTTTGCAGAGAATCCTGGCCGAGCAGCAACTCGAAGTTTTTATGCCGGAACAGGCGTTGGGCAAAGGGGTGCTGGTCGCCCAGATAAACCGTTGAATAGCTGCCGTCTTTACGGGGTATGTAGGCTTCAATGTAATCTATGGTCTGGTCGTAAAATTCAAGCAGCCAGATTTTCTGAGCAGACGGATCTCTTTTTACCACAAGGCGAATCCAGTAAGCCGCATTTTTCTGATAATCGGTATTATGATATCGGCTTTGCAGGCTAAAGGCCTCATCCGGCAGTTTCCTTATATCGGTAAAGGTAAGCCGGGCGGTAGTATCCATAAAAATGTACTGTTCATTAGGCATAACGTTGTACTCATCAACCGCATCGGTTATAAGGTACGGCTGCTGCCCGAACACTTGTGCAACAACCAATAACCAACCGGCTGCTGCTGCTCCTGTTGCTTTCATAAGGCTGAAGCTACAAAACCCTTGGGCACCTTCAAAACCGGAACGACCAAAAAGATGGCGGGAAGCAAAGGCAAAAAAGCACGCCCGGGGGCGTGTTGCGGAACTCCTCCTGTTGGCACAAAATCAGCGTCTAGCAATTTTTCAATCAACGCCCTGCCTTTCTGTTTTTTGATAATACGTTCTATGCGAAGAGCATCGGTTTTATTGGTGCCGCACGACAACAAGGCCCTCATTTTCCATGGGCGATGGCGGGCGGTAAAGGTGGTTCGTTCAGAAGTATTATGTTCTTCCAACCTTTGTTTGGGATTGGAAGTATAGCCCACGTAGTAGATGTCAGCCGTTGGGGAGCATAGAATGTAGATGTAGTACATCCAAAAAAAATCCCGCAAGTGCGGGATTTTTCTGCTCCTCCTGTTGGACTTGAACCAACGACCCTCTGATTAACAGTCAGATGCT
>FWPU01006936.1_pt1 | contig 17153 bp, 12 predicted proteins | sample 2228361 | NCBI WGS metagenome assembly FWPU01 (sample SAMEA103939777, study PRJEB20133) | metagenome
ATGGAGGAGGAGTGGCAGCGCCAGCGGCGCAACGCGGAACTCTACGCCAGCCAGGTGGCCGGCCGTCGTACTCCCGGCGTGATGACCGGCGACAACTCGGCCGAGCAGAAGAACGGCGCCCCCCGGGGCTAAGGCCTTTCCATGCGCGTCATCGGCACTGCCGGCCATGTGGATCACGGCAAGTCCACCCTGGTTCACGCCCTGACCGGCATCGACCCGGATCGCCTCCAGGAAGAGAAGGCCCGGGGGCTCACCATCGACCTGGGCTTCGCCTGGATGGACCTGCCCCAGCCCGATGGCTCGGTGGAAAGCGTGGGCATTGTGGACGTGCCCGGCCACATCGACTTCATCAAGAACATGCTGGCCGGCGTGGGCAGCATTGACGCGGCCATATTGGTCATTGCCGCCGATGAAGGCGTCATGCCCCAGACCCGGGAGCACCTGGCCATCCTGGATCTGCTGGCCGTGCCCACGGGCATGGTCGCCCTCACCAAGGTCGACCTGGTGGACGATCCCGAGTGGCTGGCGCTGGTGGAGCTGGACGTGGACGAATTGCTCCAGGAAACCCGCTTCGCCGGCGCGCCCATCGTCCCCGTCAGCGCGCGTACCGGCGCCGGCCTGGACGATCTTCGCCAGACCCTGGTCCGGCTTTTGGGAGATCTCCCCCCTCGCCGCCAGCGGGGACGCCCCCGCCTGCCCGTGGACCGGGTCTTTACCCTCAGCGGCTTCGGCACCATTGTCACCGGCACCCTGAGCGACGGTCACCTGGCCGTCGGGGACGCCGTGGAGATCCTGCCGCCGGGCATTGCGGCCCGGATCCGGGGGCTCCAGTCCCATCGGCAGCCCATCCAGCAGGCAGCGCCGGGCAGCCGGGTGGCCATCAACCTCAGCGGTGTCAGCGCCGATGCCATTCACCGGGGGGATGTGGTGGTCAAGCCCGGCACGCTGGAGCCTACCGTCCTGGTGGACGTCTCCTTTCGCCTCCTGGCCGACGCACCCAAGCCCCTGACCCACAACCAGCCCGTGGATTTTTTCAGCGGCGCCGCGGAGGTGCCGGCTCGGGTGCGCCTCCTGGGGACGGAACGTCTGGAACCCGGCCAGCAGGGCTGGCTCCAGTTGCGGCTGGCCCGGCCGGTGGTGGTGGCAGCCGGCGACCGCTACATCCTGCGCCAGCCCTCCCCCAGCATGACCCTGGGCGGCGGTCAGATCCTCAACCCCCATCCCCGCCGCCGATGGCGCCGCTTTGACCCGACCGTGTTGACCCGTTTTCAGACCCTGGCCCAGGGCACGCCGGACGAGATCCTGCTTCAGACCCTCGCCCGCTTCCCCCTCACCCCGGCGGCGGAACTCTTCACCCACAGCGGCCTGGACCTGGCCGTGGCCCAGGAAACCCTGGCCGAGCTCCAGCGGAGCGGCGCGGCCCTGGCCCTGGATGCCGGCAACGAATTGGTCTGGCTGACGCCCGAGGCGTGGGAGGATCTGGTCGGGCGGATGGCCCGCCAGGTGGAGCACTTTCATGCCCAGTTTCCCCTGCGGCGGGGGATGCCCCGGGGGGAGTTGCGCAGCCGGGTGGTGGGCCAGCGGGATGGCGGCAGCCTCTCCGTCCGGATCTTCAACGCGCTGATCCAGCGGGCCCAGGAGCAGGAGCTGCTGGAGGCCGACGACAGCGTCGTCTGGCTGCCGGGATTCGTGCCCCGCCCCTCCCCCGAGCAGCAGGCCCGGGTGGATCGCCTGCTCGCAGCCTTTGCCCGGGCCGGCATGTCTCCCCCCAACCCCGGCGACACCCTCCGCCTGCTGGGCGGCGACGAGCCCCTGCTGGAGATGCTCATCGAGCAGGGGCAACTGGTGCGCCTGGGCGGCGGCGTCTTGTTCCGTCGGGAAGAATTCGAGGCCGCGGTGGCCCAGGTCCAGGCTTTTCTCCAGGAGCACGGGACCATCACCCTGGCCCAGGCCCGGGACCTGCTCCAGACCAGCCGTAAGTATGCCCAGGCCCTGCTGGAAGAGATGGACGCCCGGCGCATCACCCGCCGGGAGGGGGACCTGCGGGTGATGCGGGGCAATCAGGTGGAAAGTTGAGAAGAGATGAAAATCGAGCGGATTACCCCATTTCTGGTGGACCGATTCCTGCTGGTCCGGGTCTATACGGACCAGGGGATCGTGGGCAATGGCGAGGCAGGCCTCTGGGCGCACCACAAGAGCGTCTACCATGCCATCGAAGAGCTGAGCGACTACTACGTGGGGAAGGATCCCCGGCAGATGGAGCACCACTATCAGGTGGTCTCGCGCAACACCCACTTCGCCGGCGCGGTGTTGAGCGCGGCCATGAGTGCGCTGGACATGGCCATGTGGGACATCCTGGGCAAGTCGGTGGGGCTGCCGGTCTACCAGCTGTTGGGCGGCAAATGTCGGGATCGGGTGAAGGTCTTCGCCAACGTGGTGGGGGACAGTGTGGAGGCCCGGGCCGAGAGCGCCCGGGAACAGGTGGAAGCCGGCTACCTTTCGCTGCGCACCATGCCCTTCTTCCCCGGCTGGGAGCAGAAGACCCCCACCCAGGTGATCGATGACGCGGTAGCCATTGTGGCGGCCATCCGGGAAGCCGTGGGCGATGGGATCGACCTGGGGGTGGAGATCCACCGCAACCTGCGGCCGGAGCAGGCCATCGTGTTGGCCGGCGAACTGACCCCGTACCGCCTCCTCTACTACGAGGATCCCCTGCCGCCGGAGAGTGTGGAGGCGCTGGCATATGTGGCCCGACACGTCCACCTGCCCATCGCCACGGGCGAACGTTTCTACGCCCTCCAGCAGTTCAAGGAGCTGATCGACCGCCAGGTGGTCAGCCTGATCCGGCCCGATCTTTCCCTGGCGGGCGGTTACACCCAGCTCAAAAAAATCGCCGGCATGGCGGAGGCCGCCTTCGTGGGCATCTTTCCCCACCTCATGGGCAGCCCGGTGAACGTGGCCGCCTTTGTGCACCTGGACGCGGCCATCCCCAACTATGTGCTCATGGAGAGCCACACCTTCGCCGACGCCTACAACGAGATCGTGGATGAGCCCGTCACCCGGGAAGGGGGGTACATCCGGGTCTCCGACCGGCCCGGCATCGGCGTGGAGATCGTGGAGAGCCGTCTGGCCCAATTCCCCTACCGGCCCCAGAAGATCACGGGCTACTTCCACGCCGACGGATCGGTGGCCCACTGAGGCGGGTCAGCGCATCCAGCGGGCCACCAGGTTGAGCACCACCGTGAGCAGGATGCTCAGCAGGATCATGGTGCCCAGGGGTGCGTAGAGGGTGAAGTTCCCCCGCCGGTAGACGATGTCCCCCGGCAGATGACCCAGCCCGGGGATGCGACCGGCGAAGGCGAAGATCAGGCCGATGACAAACAGGATGGCCCCGATCCACATGAGCATGCGACCTATTTCCGTCATGGTTCGTCCCTCGCGTCAGTTCACATGGCGAGCCAGGTGCTGGCGCAGGGCGGCCAGGGGCTGTACGCCGATGAGCCGATCTACGACCTGACCGTTTTTGAAGATGTAGAGCGCCGGGATGCTCATGATCTGATACTGCTGGGCCGTGCGCTGGTTTTCGTCCACGTTGAGCTTGCCCACCACGGCCCGCCCCTGGAACTCCTGGGCCAGCTGCTCCACCGCGGGCGCCACCATGTTGCAGGGGCCACACCAGGGCGCCCAGAAATCCACCAGGACCGGCTGTGGCCCGTTGATGATCTGTTGGAAATTGGCGTCGGTCAGGGTGATCGGCTTGCCGTTGGCCGGGGCCTGCGGGCCCGCAGGCTGCCGCGGACGTTGCCGGGTGGGCCGGCTGGAGGTCCTGGGCTGGGGCTGGCCTGCGGCGGCTCCCGCCGTGGCGCGGGCCGGCTCCTGCAGGGGGACCGTCGGTCCGGTGGGCAGGGCCGGGCGACTGCCCCCCTCCACCAGATAGCGCAGCCAGGCCTCCAACGTCCCGGCCTGGGCCGCCCCCGCTGCCTGGGCCACCACCTCTCCGTTCTTGACGAACACCAGCGTCGGCAGGGCGCGTACGCCGTAGCGCCGCACCAGGGTCTCTTCCTCGCCGGCATGGATCTTAGCAATGATGGCCTTGCCGGCGAAGCGGGCGGCCAGATCCGACAACGTGGAATCCAGCTCAGTGCTGGGCCTGGCATCCGGGCGCCAAAAGACCAGTAAGACCGGCACGCCTGCTTTCAGCACCCGATCGATGCTGTATTGATTGGTATGGATGACCGTGTCGATGGCCATAATGTTCCCCCTTGCCCTTGTGCTTTCTGCTTCCCCTCCATTCTCCCATCTGCGTGTCAACGCTGCATCAGCGTTGCGTTTGCGATCTGTTTGACGTCACGATAAAAAACACTGCCGACAGCAGTGGACTTCACGGTCATCCGGAGGAGGTGCCCAGCAGGCGTTGCATGCCCTGGATGACCAGGTTGATGTGGATGCCTTCGTTGCGGTAGAAGGCCTGCTTGGAACCCGGTTCCCGCAGCCAGCCGCCGCTGTGGTGGACTGCGATCACGTTCCAGTTGTGGTCGAAGACGGGGGAACCGGACGAGCCGGGCAGGGTGTCGGTCAGATATTGGATGCGGCGGTCGTCCACATAGGCGACCATGTTGTGGTACATGGCGATCTGCTTGGGGCCGCCGCTGGGGTGCTGGATGATGATCACCCGGCCGTTCTTGCGGGGGGTGGCCGGGCGCAAGGGCAGCGCGCCCCACTCGGCGTTGGCGTCGTCCAGGATGCGCACCAGGGTCCAGTCATCCTCGGCAGAGGTGGCGAAGCCGCTGTCCGGATCCAGCCGGAAGGTGCTGACCGGGCAGTCCAGCCCATCCGCGGTTTTCTGGTAGTTGAACTCCACCCTGGCCTGTCGGGCCTCCTGGGCGGTGGGCAGGACGTGGTGGTTGGTCACCAGCAGGTTGTGTTCGGTGAGGAAGCCGGAGCCGGTGTCGCCGTCCCCCCGGACCACCCGCGTCACGGAGCGGGCCTTCTGCAGCCCGATCTCCAGGAAGGCGATGGGGAGGAGGGTGCTCTGGGCGCCGATGATCTTCTCCCAGTGCTCCCCCTCCTCGGGCACCTTCCATTCCAGCTCGGTGGCGATGTCCGGGCCGCGGACGGCGGAGAGGGCGTGGCGCTGGGCCAGGTCCAGCAGCTGCTCGTTCCTGGGGTACTCCTTGCGGGCCACGTCGATGATGGCCTGGATGGCATCGCCCCCCTGGTTCATGGCCTCGGTGAGGATGTTGTGCCAGTTGTTGATGGGCTTGGATTGGAAGCTGATCTGGAGCACATTCAGGCCCGCTTCCTGGGCCACCCGGCGGGCTTCGCCCACGTCCCAATAGAGGCCGGCCAGCATGTCCCGCAAGTTGATCAGGTTGGTATCCCAGGCCATGGGTATCCTCCAGGTGGGAACGGGCGGGGGAGATGGACGGGTCCAACGGTCCTGGGATCGTAGGCGGACTTGGGCTGGATGTCAAGTGCCTGCGGGCGGGTATAGTGCAAGATCGTCGGAGTTCGCCCATCGGACGCCGCCGTAGGGGTGCTGCTTGCTGCGCCCGCCCACCCCCGACCAGGACGAGGGCCACGCCCAACCTGTAGGGGCAGGTCCCCGTGCCTGCCCGTTGCGGGGGCCGGCGCTTTGGCGTACCCGGCTGGGGTCGTTTAAAATGGGCCATTCGGCGGCCCCGTGCAGCTGGGGTCTAGTCAATCCCGGCAGAGATTCGCCGATAGGTTCCGCCAGAGGGGGTGCGCCCAGAGGGCACCCGGAATTTCTGCCGTGGTATTGACGCCAGACTGTACTGGTGCCGGCAAGTTGAGGGTGGCTTTCGGTGAGTGTGAATGTGAACATGGCTCGACGCAGGATCAGACCATCCCGCTCCTGGTCGGGGGTAGGGGTGGTGATGGTGTTGTTGCTGGCGGCGTTCGCCCTGCGCCTCCAGGAGTTGACCCGCCAGGATATCTGGTGGGACGAGGCCCGCAACATCGACGTGGCCCTGCGCCCCTTTGGCCACATCGCCACTGCGCCCGAACTGGACATCCATCCTCCTGTCTACTTCTGGCTGCTGCACCTGTGGGGACGCCTGGCCGGCGCTACCCCCTCCCTGGATCCCCTGCACCTGGCCTTCCTGATGCGTTTCCTGAGCGTCTGGGCCGGCGTGCTGGGGGTGGCCCTCCTCTTTGCCCTGGCCCGACGGGTGGGCAACCGGGAAGCCGCTGGGATGGCCCTCTTTTTGGCCGCGGTCTCCCCCTTTTGGCTGGCCGAAAGCCAGGAGACCCGCATGTACACCGTGGGTTTTGCCCTGCTCGTGGCCGCGGCCCTGGCCCTGCTGGCCGCCACGGAGCCGGCCCGGCTCCGGCCACCCGGCTGGCGGGGATGGGTCCCTGTGGGGCTGTATGCCCTCTTCTCGGCCCTGGCCTTCCTGACCCACTACAACGCGGCCTTCATCCTGGTGGCCTGGTACGTCTGGTGGGGCCTGTGGACCCTCCTCCAGGAGCGACCCAGGCAGGAGTGGCGGCGCCTCCTGGGGAGTGGCCTGGCCAGCCTGATCCTGGTGGCGCCGGTGGCCCCCATTGCCCTGCGCCAGATCCCCACCTACGCCAACCCGAACCTGGTGGTGCCTACCGTCGCCGAATACCTGTGGCAGAACTGGCAGGCCTACCTGGGCGGCTATGCCTTCACCCCGGAGCGACTGGCCGGCTTTGGACAGCTCTGGCTGTGGGGCGTCCTGGTGCTGGTGGGAGCCGGACTGACCCGGCTCTCCTGGGGCGGGCGCCATATCCCCTTCCTGGTATTTTGGCTCCTGGGTGGACTGAGCCTATACTACATCGCAGTGTTGGATCGGGGCGCCTTCAACGTCCGCTACAGCAGCTTCGTCACACCGGCCCTGTACGTGCTCATGGGGCTGGCCCTGGCCCGCCTGGGACGGCTCTGGCGTCCCCTGTGGCCGGCCGTTCTGCTGGTGCTGGGAGTGGGCCTGGCTGCCGGCGTCCATGGGGACCTGTACGATCCCCGCTTTGCCCGGGAGGACATCCGTGGGGTGACTGCCTGGCTGCGGGAGACGGTCCAGCCGGGGGATGTGGTGTTTGTGGACCAGAAGTACCCCTTTGGCTTTTACTACGGGCGCTACGCCATCGATCCGGAGGTGGAGCCCCAGGGGCCCGAGGCCGCTCCTGCCCGCTACCTGTTCGTGGACATTAACACCGTGGACCAGCGCCTGAACCGGTGGGCAGGGGACGCAGAGCGGGTCTTCTGGGTGCAGTGGTTCGAAAGCGACACCGATCCCCGCAGGGCTGTGGCTTTCCTGCTGGACAAGGAGGGAGAGCGGGCCGGCGAAAAGTGGTTTCAGGGCTATTCCATCGACTGGTGGCGTCTCACGCCCCCCAATCACTTCGAGCTGGCCCCCAACCTGGAGCCCCTGCAGCTCCGCTTTTCCGCCGCGGTGGAGACGGAAGCCGTCTCCCTGCCGACCCGGCCCCTGGCCCCCGGTGATAAGATTCCCGTGGTGTTGCGCTGGCGTCGGGTGCCAGACGGCACCGTGGACAGGCCCCTGAAGGCCCGGGTGGCCCTGTACGACGGTGAGGGAGCCCGGCTGGCCCAAAATGACCAGCGGCTGCTCAATGACCGGCACCTGCTCCCGGCTGAGTGGGCGTTCACCGACCGGCCGCTGAACGTCTACATGCTGGAACCGCCGGAGATCCCCCCCGGCCGTTACGAGCTGCGTCTGCTGGTCTACGATGCGGAGACGCTGGAGCCCCTCAGCCTGGTGGACGGGGCTGGCAATCCCCTGGGGCTGGAAGGCCTGTTGGGGGTCGTGACGGTCGAGTGACCCGTATCCCATTCTGAATTTCATGGTCAATAATGATACCGACCCAATTATCACTGTTGCCTTTTCTGGAACATGAACAGTCGCCCCGGCCCGCCAACTTCATCCCGGTCTATGAACCGTGGCTGGGCGACCTGGAGCTGGAGTATGTCACCGAGGCGGTGCGCAGCAGCTGGATCAGCAGCCTGGGCAAATATGTCCAACAGTTTGAGGCCCAGTTCGCCCGCTTCTGTGGCGTGGCCCACGGCATCTGCACCAGCAACGGCACCACCGCCCTCCACCTGGCCCTCCATGCCCTGGAGATCGGTCCGGGCGACGAGGTGATCGTGCCGGCCCTCACCTTTGTGGCCTCGGCCAATGCCGTCCACTACACAGGGGCCACCCCTGTCTTCGCCGACGTGGATCCCGTCACCTGGACCCTGGATCCCGATGACGTGGCCCGCCGCATCACCCCCCGAACCCGGGCCATCATGCCCGTGCACCTCTACGGCCACCCTGCGCCCATGGACGCCATCAACGAGCTGGCCCAGGCCCACAACCTGTGGGTGGTGGAGGATGCCGCCGAGGCCCACGGCGCGGCCATTCGCGGCCGGCGGACGGGGGGGTTGGGGCACGTGGCTGCCTTCAGCTTCTTCGCCAACAAGGTCATCACCACCGGTGAGGGGGGCATGGTCACCACCAACGATGAGGCCCTGGCCAACCGCTGCCGCCTGTTGCGGGACCACGCCATGCCGCCCGAAAGCCGCTACTGGCACAACGAGGTAGGCTTCAACTACCGCCTGACCAACCTGCAGGCAGCCGTCGGCGTGGCCCAGATGACCCGCATCGAGGAGTTCTTGCGCCGCAAGCGAACCATCGCCGGCCTCTACCAGACCGGCCTGGCCGACATCCCGGGCATCACCCTCCCCACCGAGGCACCCGGCTACACCAACATCTTCTGGATGTACTCCATCCTGGTTCAGGAGCCCTATCCCCTCAGCCGGGATGAGCTGATGGTCGCCCTGCGGGCCGAGGGGATCGACAGCCGCCCCTTCTTTCATCCCCTGGACACCCTGCCGCCGTACCGCACCGCCGAGCCGCGCCCCACCGCGCTAGCCCTGAGCCGGGTGGGCCTGAACCTGCCCAGTTCCCCTCGCCTGACCGATGGCCAGGTGGCGTTCATCTGCAAGACCATCCGCAAACTAGCCCGGTAAGCCAGATCATGCCTGATACCACACCATCAGAGGGCAGCGTGGAGGTCTCCATCGTGCTGCCCACCTACAACGAGCGTGACAATATCGGAGACCTGATGGAGGCCATCCAGCAGGAGCTGGCACCCTTCTCCTGGCGCTATGAGATCCTGGTGATGGACGACAGCAGCCCGGACGGTACAGCCCAGGTGGTGCGGGAGCGTTACGGGCTCGCGCAGGCGCCCGACGGCAGCGAAACCGGCCCGGTGGCCGCCGGGCAGGGGCGGATCCGCCTGTACGTGCGCACCCGGGACCGGGGCCTGGCCCGCTCCATCTGCGATGGCCTGCTGCGGGCCCAGGGGAACACCCTGGTGGTGATGGACACCGACTTCAACCACGATCCGGCCATGATTCCCCAGATGGTGGATCTGCTGCGCTATTACGATCTGGTGATCGGCAGCCGCTTCGTCATGCGAGGCGGCATGGAAGATGCCCTCCGCTATCGCCTGAGCCTGCTCTACAACGTCTTCATTCGCTTCCTCTTTCACACCCAGATCCAGGACAACCTGAGCGGCTTCTTCGCCGTGCGCCGGGAACGACTCCTCCAGCTGGAGCCCAAGTTTTCTCGCATCTTCTACGGCTACGGCGACTATTTCATTCGGCTGCTGCTGGTGGCCTGGCGCAACAACTGGAAGATCCTGGAAGTGCCGGTCTTTTACATTCTTCGCCGCCATGGGGACAGCAAGACCGGTTTCTGGCGCATCTTCCGGGATTACACCATCGCCGTGATCAAGCTTCGGATCTTTGGGGTGTGAGCATGGCCCAGGTTCGACGGTATGGCATGACCCTGCTGGTCTCCACCCTGATCTGCGTCTACACCCTGACCAATGCCGGCCGCTTCCACATTGTGGACGAGGTCAGCCTCTTTGCCGTGACCGAATCCGTGGGCCTGCGGGGCGACGTGGACACCAACGCCATCGCCTGGACCCAGTGGGTGAACAGCCCCGGCGAGGTGTTGGGTGCCTTCGGCCCCGACGGGCAGGTCTACAGCAAGAAGGGGCCGGCGCCCGCCTTCCTGGCCCTGCCCTGGTACCTGCTCTGGCTGGCCGTTGCCCGGCTGGGCATCGGCGTGGGCCTGCTCCAGGCCACCCTGCTCTGGAACGGCATTGTGACCGCGCTTACCGCGGCGTTGCTCTGGGGGACGACCGTGCGGCTGGGCTACAACGACCGGGTGGGGCTGGTGCTGGGCCTCCTCTTTGGCCTGGGCACCATCGCCTGGCCCTACGCCAACCACTTCTTCGGCGAGCCCCTCAGCGCCCTGAGCCTGCTGGCCTGCTTCTACGGCCTGCTGGCCTGGTCCCAGGACGGCCGCCGCCGCTGGATGTGGCTGGCGGGGAGCGCCGGGGGCGTGGCCCTGGCCACGGTGACCGCCCACGGGGTGCTGATCGCCATCCTGGTCGGCTATGGCCTCTGGTGTGTCCGTCGACGCTGGGAGGAGGGGATTTCGGTTCGACACTGGCTGGCGCTGGGCCTGGCCTTTGGCGCACCCCTGGCCCTGGCCGGCCTCGTCCTCCTGGCCTACAATTTCCTGCGCTTCGGCAACCCCCTGGACACGGGCTATCACTTTGACCAGGGCGAGGGCTTTACCACGCCCATCCTCCAGGGCGCCTGGGGGCTTCTGCTGAGCCCGTACCGGGGCGTCTTCTGGCATACGCCCTTGCTGGTGGCCGGGCTGGCGGCCTGGCCCGCCTTCTGGCGACGCCACCGGGCCGAGGCGACCCTGATCGCGGCCCTGAGCCTGGCCCTGGTGGGCCTTTACAGCACCTGGTGGATGTGGTGGGGGGGCTTTGCCTGGGGACCTCGCTTCCTGGTGCCCCTGACGCCCTTCTGGTGCCTGCCCCTGGCGGTCCCCCTGGCCGGGCTGGATGTGACGCTGCGTCGCTGGCAGGCCCGCCGCCGGCGGATGAGCGTGCGCGCGCTGCGTCCCCTCCTGGCGGCCCTGGGAGGGCAGGGGCTGGCCCTGGCCGCGGTGGCCGGGCTCTCCGTGGTCGTGCAACTCCTGGCCGTCTCCTTGAATTATGTCAACTATGAGATCCAGCTGCGCTCCATCTTCCCCACCGACTGGTCGGATCCCCTGCGCTTCGGCCCGCCGGCCCAAGGCATGGGCGACTTCCTCGACAGCCCCGTCTTCGGGCAGCTGCGCCTGTGGGGGCAAGGCTTTGTGGCCAACACCGATCTGGCCTGGCTGCGGGCCGATGGCACGGTGCTCTGGCTGGTGGTGTGGGTGGGGGCTGCCGCGCTGGTGACCCTGGCCGTGGGCATGGGCCTCTGGTGGCGGGGGATGGATGCGCCCGGCGGGCCGGCGCTTCCCAGCCGGCCGGCCCGCATCCTGGTGCTGCTGGTGCCCCTGGTGTTGATGGGCACCTGGCTGGGCGAAGCGGGCCAGGATCCCCACTACGGCCAGCCTGACCGGGGGTACCGGGCTGCCCTGGCCTCCATCTGCGCCCAGGAGAAGTCCGGCGACGCCCTCATTACCGTTGCACCCTTTGCCTACCAGGTTCCCATGAACTGGCTGGGGGGCCTCTGCCGGGAGGCCCTGCCCATCTTCGGCTATGCCGCCAACAGCATGGAGCACCCGGAGGCGCAGCAGGTGTTGGGCCAAGTGCTGGCGTCCTCCCGGCGGATCTGGTTCATCACCGGAGGGCTGCCGGCCAATGCGCCGGAGAACACGGTGGAGCGCTGGCTCAGCCAGCACGCCTACAAGGCCATCGACCTCTGGTATGACGACTACCGGCTGCTGAGCTACGCCACGCCGCCCCTGCTGGCCCAGGCGCCTGTCCATCGCCTGGACGTGACGCTGACCGGGCCGGAGGCCGGTCCTGTTCAGCTCCTGACCGTGCGGGCTCCGGGTCGGGCCGTGGCCAACGACGTGATCCCGGTGGAGTTGACCTATCAGCTGCTCCAGCCGGTGAATCGTCCCCTACGCTGGTTTGTCCAGTTGCTGGGGCCCGACGGGGTGCCGGTGGCCCTGCTGGACACCGCGCCGGATGACGGCTACGCGTCCTTCAGTGGGCTGCCCGAGGGAGAGGCCTTGACCGAGCGGGCGGGGCTGCAGCTGCCCACCTCCCTGCCGCCGGGTTCCTACACCCTGATCGCCGGCCTGTACGACCCCGAGATGCCGGCCGCGGCCCAGCGTCTGCGCACGCCCGCGGGCGGAGATTTTGTGGTGTTGGGGAATGTGGTGGTGCAGTGAAGGGATTGGGTCATTAGGGGAGGTTTGGGTGAAGTGGGTTGCTGTCTGAAGGGTGTTCCTTGAGCAAGGTTGGGACGCGATGGCCAGGATCGTCGAGGGTGTCATCCACTGGTTCGGTGCATCCCGTCCGGGCGGATGGGAGCGGACGGGCCGCGCCGGGGTGGGGTACGCGGGCCTGGCCCTCCTCTTTTTCTCGCCCTTGCTCCTGGGCCTGGCCACTTTCCCCGACGGGGACTTCACCCACCATTTTTTGCCCTTTCAGCTCTTTCAGCAGCGGGAACTGCTGGCCGGGCGGCTCCCCCTCTGGAACCCGTACACCTATGCGGGCCATCCCTTTCTGGCCGATGTGCAGGCGGCCGTCTTCTACCCCATCTCCAACCTGCTGCTGGGCCTGACCCTGCCCTGGCAGAGCCTGGCCGCCCGCCTCTACTTGCTACAGCTGGAGGCGGTGACCCAGGTGGCTTCTTCGTCTATCTGCTGGTACGGGAGCTCACCGGTGAGGGCGGCGCGGCCTTCCTGGCGGGCGCACTCTTCGCCTTCTCCGGCTACCTGACCGGCTACCCGCCCCTGCAACTGGCCATCCTGCGGACGGCCATCTGGCTGCCCCTGGTCCTCTGGCTGCTGCTGCGGGCCATGGGGGAGCCGCGCCGCTGGCGCTGGTGGGTGGCCGCGGGCCTGGCCTATGGGGTCGCCTTCCTGGCCGGCCATCCCCAGACTTTTCTGCACGCCAGCTATGTGGTGGCGGCCTGGCTGGTTTTCCTGTTTGCGCGCGGCTGGCAGGCTGGGGAAGAGCGCTGGCGGCGGTTGCCGGGCGTGGGCATCTTCCTGCTGGTTGCCCTCGGGCTGAGCGCCGCCCAGCTCTGGCCAGGCCTGGAATTTACCCGGTTGAGCGTCCGGGCCCAGGTGGACTACGCCTTCGTCAGCGGCGGCTTCCCCCTGCAGGATAGCTGGCAGCTGCTGTTGCCCGGTGTCCTGACCCAGTACTCGCCCCTGTACGTCGGGGTCATGGGCCTGGGGCTGGTGGCAACGGCCCTGGGGACGTTCCGGGGGCTGCCCGGGGATGGAGAAGGACGGGCGGGCATCCTGTTCTTCGGCGCCGTTGCCCTGGTGGCCCTGCTGCTCGCCTACGGCGATCACGGCTTCCTCTACCCCCTCTTTTACCACTACGCGCCGGGCTGGTCCCTCTTCCGGGGGCAGGAACGGGCCGCGTACCTGGTGGCCCTGGGGCTGAGCGTCCTGGCCGGCTACGGCGTGGCCGCCCTCCCCCGCCTGCCCCTGGGGACGCGGCGGCGGGTGGCCCTGCTCTTCGGCAGCCTGGTGACCGGGGGCGTCTATGCCTTCGGCCTGCTGTGGCAACTCCCCGGCCGGACCGCCATCGGCCCCTGGCATTACCTGCTCATCGCCTTTGTGACCCTGGTCCTGGCCATGGCCTTCTGCCTGATGCTGTGGCTGCCCGGCTGGAGTCCCCGCCGGAGCCACTGGGTGTTGCTGCTGGCTCTGGCCAACCTCTTCTGGGCCAACCTGGGCACCAACCTGGACTGGGTGTCGCCGGCCCGGAAGGTGCAGCTGGCGCCGGAGATGGAAGCCCTGGCCGCGGCCGTTGCCCAGGGGCCCCACAACGGGGATCCGTCAACCCCGGGGCGGGTCTACAACGAGTACCGCATTTACGACGACTACGGCATGCGGCTGCAGATCGAGGACGTGTGGGGCAGCAGCCCCCTGCGCCTGGCCGCCTACGCCGCGCTCTTCGACCAGTTCCCCCTGGACCGCATGTGGCAGCTCACCGGCGTGGCCCATGTGTTGACCTGGCGGCGGGAGCTCTTCGTCCCCTCCCGGCTGCTGGCCGAATTCCCCCAGGCCACCGACACCACCTACCTCCACCGCCTGGAGACGCCCAACCCCCGGGCCTGGCTGGCCGGGGCCGTGCTGGCGGTGGACGATGACCAGGCCCTGGCTCTGCTGGCGGACCATGGCTTCGACCTGAGTCAGACCGCGCTCCTGCCCCCAGGGTCGGCCCTGCCCGCCGGGAGCGCCCTGTCTCTTTCCCAGGGGCAGGAAGTCCCGGCAATTTCCCTGCGACGCCAGGCGCCGAACCGGCTGCGGGTTCAGGTGGAGAGCCGGGACGGCGGCCTGCTGGTGGTGAGCGAGAACTGGATGCCCGGCTGGCAGGTGGTAGACGTCTCCTGCGGGCCTGCAGGGCTACCGGCTCAGGACGCCCTCTGTCCCCAGGGAGAGTCCCCCATCCCCGGCCTGCCCTTTTTCGCCGTGACCCGCGTCGACCTGACCCTGCTGGGCGTCCCCGTGCCTGCCGGCCCGGTGCAGCTGGAGCTGGCTTACCGACCGGCCAGCGTCCGCCAGGGCCTGTGGATCAGCGGGGGGACGCTGCTGGTGCTGGCGCTGTGGGGAGGCGCAGCCTGGGGCCTCCGACGGCGCAAGGGGACGCCGCCATGAGTCTCCGGCGGGCACGGCTTTCCCTGCTGGCGCTCCTGCTCCTGGCCTTTACCCTCCGGGTCTGGCGGCTGGGCGCCCAGGAGCTGCGGGGGGACGAAGCCTTTGGCTACTTTTTCAGCCTGCCCTCGCCTGCCGCCATCGTGGAGGCGACCCTGGAGCTGGAGGAGCCCCATCCGGTGGCCAGCTATGTGCTGGCCCACTACTGGCTGGGGATGGCCGGCCACAGCGAGTTTGCCCTCCGTTTCCTGAGCACCTGGTTTGGAACCGTGGCCGTGGCCCTGATGGCGGCGCTGGGCCGCCGGCTGGTGCTGCCTGCGGGGACGGTGCTGGGTGCCGCGGCCCTGCTGGCCATCAGTCCCTACGCCATCTGGCACAGCCAGGACGCGCGCATGTACAGCATGAGCCTGGCTCTGACCCTGGCCGTCACCGTGGCCGCCGTGGCCTGGCTGGGACAGCCCCATTGGGGACGGGCCATGGCCTCTGTGGCCTTGGGCCTGCTGGCGCTGTACACCCACTACTTCAACGCCTTCGTCCTGGTGGCCCTCAACCTGTACGCCCTGCTGGCAACCTGGCCCTGGGCGCACCACCGTCGACGCTTGCTGGGCTGGGCCGGCATCCAGGCTGCCATCCTGGCCGGGACCGGGCCGTGGCTCTGGGCCGCCCGCCATATCCTGACCGGTTACCACGGCAACGGCGATTCGCCGCCCCTGCCGGAGCTATTGCGGCGCAGCTTCAGCGTTTTTGCCGTGGGGGAAGCCGGGACTCCCCCGGCCGCGCCGGGCCAGCAGTGGCTGTGGGCGGGGCTGGGCCTGCTGCTCGTCGTTCTGGGCGGGGTGGGCCTGCTCCGGGCAGAGGGAGCCAGGGAGGAGCGGTGGCGCGGGTGGCTGTTGCTCCTCTACCTGGCCGTGCCCCTGGCCGCCATCGCCTGGAGCTCCCGGGGGCGGCCCATCTTCGACGAGCGCTATCTGGCCGTCGCGGCGCCGCCCTTCTATCTGCTCCTCGCGGCCGGCCTGGCCGGGGTGACCCGCCTGGGCGCAGGTCGGGGAAGCTGGCCCCGTCTGGCCGCGGGACTGCTGACCCTGTTGGTGGTGGGCGGCATGGTCGCCGGCCTCTACCGGTACCACACGGAGCCGGCCTACGGCAAGACCCGGGGCTGGCGTGCCCTGGCGGCCGCCCTGGAGCGCTTCAGCGCGGCCATGCCGCCTGCGGCCGTCCGCATTGTGCAGAACTATCCTGACCCCACCCTGTGGTACTACTACCGGGGGCCGGTGGAACATCTGGTGCTGCCGCCGGCTGCCCACGACGAGGCAGGCGCCAGGGCGGTGGTGATGGCCCTGGTGGAGGCGGGCGTGCGCCGGGTGTTGCTGCCGATCCAGCCGGCGGCCAACTGGGATCCGGACGGCATCGGGGAGGCTGCCCTGCAGGAGGCGTACAGCCCGGTGCTGCGCCGGGAGGTCGGCAGCTGGCCCTTGGCCGTCTACGTGCGGCCGCCGACCCTGACCCCCCTGGCCGTGGCCCTGGAGCGGGGGCTGACCCTGGCCGGCTTCAGCGCAGAGCCCGTGACCCTGCCCCCGGGCGGCCTGCTGGCCGTCCACCTGGCCTGGCAGCGCGCTGCCGGGGCAGCCTTGCAAGGCAGCGAGAAGGTCAGCGTCCAGCTCCTGGACGGGGGTGGGCGCCTGGTAGCCCAGGACGACCGGCCCTTGCCCGCCGATGCCTTGTCCGCGGACGGGGCTGCGGTGGCCGCCTATGGTATACTGATACCCGACGATCTGCCGTCGGGTTCCTACACCCTGATCGCAGGGGTCTATGATCCCGCCGTGTTCGGCGCGCCCCGGCTGCTGACCCGGGATGGAGCGGACCGGGTGACGCTGGCCACGGTGGTGGTTCTTCCAGCAGAGTAGGAGAGAGATGTTAGCCACCGGCTACCAGAGGGTTCAACGACTGCTCTTTGCGCCCAACCCATGGGTGCGACGGGCCACCCTGGGCGGGATCCTGGGCCTGGGCGCCCTGTTCATCGCCCTGTTCATCGGCATCGTGGGGCCCCTGCTGGCCCTGGCTGCCGCGGTGGCCCTGGTGGGCGGCCTGATGATCCTGGCCGACACCCACTGGGGCTTTGTGGCGTTGGCCGCGGTGGTCTACCTGTTGCCCTTCGGCTCCCTGCCCGTGGACATTGGCTTCAAGCCCACCTTCCTGGACGTGGCCCTGGGGGCGCTCTTTTTCGTCTGGGTATTTCGCTTGATTACCGGCCAGGAGCGGGCCTTTGAGGCTTCTCCCCTGGGGCTGCTGGTTCTCCTCTTCATCTTCATGGCCATTTTCAGCTTCGCCCGGGGGTTGACCTACGCCAGCGCCAACAGCTACTTCGTGCGCCGTTTCGCCGAGATCCTGCTGGGCATCAGCCTCGGCATGATCTCGCAATCGCTCCGCATCCTCTTCGGCATCGAGCGCGCCTACCACATGGGC
>FWPU01008625.1_pt1 | contig 17152 bp, 4 predicted proteins | sample 2228361 | NCBI WGS metagenome assembly FWPU01 (sample SAMEA103939777, study PRJEB20133) | metagenome
GCCCGAAATGCCCCCTCCGGAATTCGCCCCGCCCCCTGGTAGGGGGCGTCCCCTCCGCCGCGCTCCAGGGAGGCAAGCACGGGATGGGGGTGGGGGTCAGATGCCGCGGGCTGTAACATCTAGCCTGGCGAAGCACACGCGCCGTGTTCATCCGCGTCCCATTGTCAGACCAGGGGGCGAGAGTGGCCAAAAGCAAAAAACCAGAATCCGACCTGTCGGAGGAGCAGGTCGGTGAAAGAGCAGGGCAGATCGAAACGAAAGAGGGTTATTCCTGGGGCAAGATGCCGTGACGAATGGCGTAGCGCACCAGGTCGGCAGTGGAGCGCAGTTCGAGCTTGCGCATGATGTTGGCGCGGTGTGTCTCGACCGTGCGCGGGCTGAGCACCAGGCGCTCGGCGATCTCCGGGCTGCTGTAGCCTTCGGCGATCAGCTTGAGCACTTCCCGTTCGCGCAGGGTCAACGTCTCATAGGTGGAGCGTGCGCCAGCAGCCGCTTTCTCCAGATAGGTCGCGAGCGAGCGTTCCGAGAGGGGCGGGCTGAGGTAGTGGCGACCGGCCATGACCTCGCGAATGGCGTAGACCAGATCGTCGGAGCTGGACTCTTTGAGAACGTAGGCCAACGCGCCGGCGCGCAGCGCCTCCAGCACATAGGCCTCATTGGAGTACATGGAGAGCACTACGATGCGCGTCTGAGGCGACGCTACTTTCGCCTCGCGCGCCACTTCGAGGCCGCCCAGGCCGGGCATCATCAGATCGAGCACGGCGACGTTCGGCTTCAGGCGTTCGATCAGTTGCGCGGCCTCCAGGCCGTCGCCCGTCTCCCCGACGATGCGGAAATCGGGCTCCGCGGTCAGCAACAGCCGGATGCCCTGACGTACAATGCGATGGTCTTCGGCCAGAACAATCGTGATCATAGGCAAAACATCTCAAGCAATCGGCAGTTCGGCCCGCACGCAGGTGCCCTGGCCGGGCGCCGACTCGATGACCAGGCGGCCGCTCAACAGGGCAACCCGCTCGCGCAGACCTGAGAGGCCGGCCGCGTAGCCGGCCGACAACGCTGCAGCCGGATCGAAACCGCAGCCATCATCACGCACCTGCACGGAAAGGGTGCTATTCAACGCCACAACCTCGACCGTCGCGCGATCGGTCCGCGCGTGACGTGCGACGTTGGTGAGTGCCTCCTGCACGATCCGGTAGGCGGCCGTCTCGATCTCCGGCGCAAAGCGCCGATCCTCCAACTGCGCGTGATGAAAGCTGACCTGGATGTTGGTCTGTTGGGTGTAACGGTCCAGCAGCCACAGCAATGCGGGCAGCAGGCCCAGGTCGTCCAACATGCCGGGCCGCAGGTCGAGCGACAACTGACGCACTTTGCCGATCAGTTCGTTCAACAGCGCCTGGGCCTGACGCAGCTGCAGGCCGGCGGTGGCCGGCGCTCTGAGGGCCATGTCGAGCATGATCTTGAGCGCGGTCAACGACTGACCGATCTCGTCATGCAGCTCGCGGGCCAGGTTACGGCGCTCCTCTTCTTGCACGCGCACGAGCTGACGCGACAGTGCCTGCAGGCGCTCATGGGCCGCCACGACCTGCGTCATCAGCTCATCGCGGACGGCAGCCATGCGCAGCCGGTCGGTGATGTCCTCGCCGATGCCGGTCACGCCGATGACGCGCGCGTTGATGTCGCGCGTGGTGGTAAAGCTCCAGGAAATGGTACGCCGCTCGCCAGACATGGTCAGCAGGTCACTCTCGAAATGCGCTGACTGCGAGGAGACCTCCAACAGGCCCTGGAACATCGCGGCGAAGTGCGATCGCTGGTCGGCCGGAACGAAACGCTCCAGCCAGTTGCGGCCGATGACCTCCGGCCGCCGCGCGCCCACCACCCGCGCCAGGTACTCGTTGCAAAAGGTGACCTCGCCCTCGCAGTTCAGCGCGATCACAGCCAATTGTACACTTTCCAGCATTTCGCGCAAGCGGCGTTCCGAGACGAAAAGCGCTTCGAGGAGCTCATCGCGTTCGGCGTCACTGCGCAATGAGGCAATGCCGAGCGAGACGTCTTGCGCCAGCGTTTCGAGGAAGCGCAGTTCCTCGGCGTCGAACGCATCGGCTTCGGCCGCATAGATGCCCAGGGCAGCCACGGCACGGCCGCGCACGAGCAGAGGCAGGGCCAGCACCGAACGCAGGCCATGGCGAAGCGCCCGCTCAACCCAAATGAAAGCGGGATCGGCAGTGATATCGCGCGAGAGGAAGGGTCGGCCAGTACGAATGGCGCTGCCCATCGGGCCGTGGCCGCTGGGCGCGTCAGCCCAGGTCACCGTGATCTCGTCCACGTAGCTCCGGGCCAGGCCGCGGCAGGCCACGGGGCGAATGGTGTGTGCCTCATCCTGTTCGGCACGGCCCACCCAGGCCAGGCGATAGCCGCCCACGTCCACGAGGATGCCGCACACCTGATCGAGCAGGCCGGCCTCATCGCGGGCACGCACGATGGCCTCGCTGCACTGCATCACCGCGCGCAAGGCACGGTTCAGCCGCGCCGCCGTCTCCTCGGCGCGGCGACGCTCGGTCACATCCTCCAGGCTGCCTTCGAAGTAGAGCAACCGCCCCCTGGCGTCATATACCGGGCTGAAGGTATCGCGCACCCAAATGGGAGTGCCGTCCTTGCGGCGCAGACAGATCTCGCTCACCAGCGGCGCCCGCGTCCGTTCGATGATCTCGATTTGGGCGATCCGATCGGCGGGAGCCACATAAAACGAAGAAACAGGAAGCCCGAAAAGCTCATCCACGTCCGCGTACCCCAGGAGTCGGGCCAGGGCGGGATTGGCCATCAGGAGGCGGCCCTCGCGCGTGGTGCGGTAAAGGCCGATCGGCGCGTGGTAGAAAAACGTACGGTACTGCGTTGCGCGACGTCGTCGCACTGCTGCAGTACGCCGGCCGTGTGTGCTGCCCGGTTCGCTCATGGTCATCTCAGGTGCATGGATGGAACGGCCGGGGGCGAGGAGACCTCGCCCCTGCGTGGCCAGACTCCAGATCTCGCAATGACAACGTACACAACATGCGCCGGGCAATGCCTCAACGCACTTCGATCGCCGACACCATCGGGGCGTAACGGCCACCCACCTTGATGAAGGTGATGTCCAGAACCCCGTCGCTGACCGTGACCGTATAAGTTCTGTCCAGGGCGACCGCCTTGCCGACCGCCTTTGCCACGTCGAGGGCCAGTTCCACGTCGGCCCCTTCCATGGCGATGCGCATGACGCGGTCGCCGGCCTTGCTCGTCGCGAACTCGGCAAAGCGCAACGTGACCTGGTAGCTGCCGTTCGGCACCGTGAAGCGATAGGCGCTCATCCCCTCCCGATATTTCTGGTAGAGCAGATCGTCATCGGTGCCCGCCACGGCCAGCGTGGACGATTTGGCGCTGCCGGCCACGTAGCCCCAGCCGGCCGCCGCATAGGCCTGATCGGCCGACCAGACGCGCGCCTGGCTGTCGGTAAAAGTGACGCCGCCGGCGTTCACCCGTCGGGCATAGGAGGCGCTCGTCGCGGTGGCCGTCGGCGTCGCGGTCGGCGTCGCGGTCGGCGTCGGCGTCCGGCTCGGGGTCGGGCTCGGCGTGATCGTCGGCGTGGCGGTCGGCGGCAATGCGGCCGCCCATTCGACCGCGATGGCCGAGACCAGCGCCTTCTTGCGCGTGCTGCTGGAAAAGACCAGGTTCAACTGGCCGTCGGTCACGGTTGCCGTGTAGACCCGCTCCAATGGCTGTCCGGCGCCTGCCAGCGCGTAGATATCGAGCGCAGATTCGACCTGCTGCCCCTCGATGGCGACCTGAATCACGCGCTCGCCGACCTTGTTCACCTGGAACTCGGCGAAGCGCAACACGATCCGATAGACGCCGGGGTAAACATCGGCCAGATACTTGAACTCGCCGTCCTCACGCCAGGTATAATAGAGCCTGCCGTCTACGATGGCATCGTCGCCGCTCGCCACCGAACCGACCGCGCCATCCTGATAGCCCCAGGTCGGCGCTTTCCTGGCGTCGTATTTCTGATCGGCGAGCCAGACCAGGCCGAGCGAATCGGTGTAGGCGGCGCTGCTGCCCACATCCACCCCGACCCGCAACATCGGCGGAACCGCTGTCGCCGTGGCCGTAGCCGTCGGCGTGAAGGTCGGCATGGGGGTCGTGGTGGGAACCGGCATGCTGCCGTCCAGCGCCTGCACTTCGATGGCCGAGACCATCGGCTTCAGCGTGCCGCCCACCTGCACGAACGCGATCACTATCTGGCCGCCGGCATCTGCGACAATGTAGCTGCGGTCGAGCGCGGTGGCCTTTCCCACGGTCTTGAAGACATCCAGCCCGCTTTCCACCAGCAGTCCGTTGATCGTGATCCGCATGACGCGCGCGCCGGCCTTCGTCGTCGCGAATTCAGCAAAGCGCAGAGTCACCCGGTACGCGCCATTGGGGACGGTGAAGCGGTATTCGCTCATACCTTCCCGGTAGGTGCGATAGAGCGTGTCATCCGCGGTATTATTGACTGCACTCCTGGAGGACTTGAGCGCGCCGCCGACATAGCCCCAGCCGCCTGCGCTGTACGCCTGATCGGCCGGCCACACCTGGCCCAGGCTATCGGTGAAGGTCACGCCGCCGGCATTGACCCGGCGCACCAACAACGGCGCAGGAGTAGCCGTAGCGGTCGGCGTGGCCGTCGAGGTGGCCGTGGGGGTCGGCGTCTCGGTCGGCGTTTCCGTCGGCGTCGGTGTGGCGGTTGGCGTCGGGGCCGGCGTCGCGGGAAGCCAGCTCCCTGCTGCGCCCAGCGCGGTTCCGGCGTTGATGCGGCCGGCGCCGTACAGCAGATCGGGGCCTGGCTCGCCCAAGTCGTCCGCGGTCTCGCGCATGATCTGGCGCAGGTCGGCGGCCGTCAACGTCGGATTGACCGCCAACAACAGCGCGGCCAGGCCGCTCACGTAGCCGGCAGCCATCGAGGTGCCGCTCTTGAACGTATAGGTTGCCGGGCTGGCCGCTGTCCAGTAGGTGCTCCAGATGCCGGCGCCCGGCGCAGCCACGTCCAGATAGTCGCCGTAATTGCAGGAGGTCCAGCGCACATCGTGGCTGTCGGTCGCGCCGACCGCCATCACCTCGGGGTAGCTGGCCGGGTAGAACGCGCCGCCGTCGGGCACATTGCCGGCCGCCGCGATCAGCAGCGCGCCCTTGCCGGCCGCGTAGCGCACGGCATCCAGCAACACCATGTCATCCACCGGACCGCCCAGGCTCAGGTTGATGATCTGCGCGCCCTGGTCGGCGGCATAGACGATCCCGGCGGCAATATCGGCCCAGGAGCCGGTGTTCATGGCGTTCAGCGCCTTCACCGGCATCAGGCTCACTTCCGGCGCCACACCGGTCAGCCCCTCGCCGTTGTCCATCGCGGCCGCGATGATGCCGGCCACATGGGTGCCGTGGCCCTGATCGTCGCTGGCATCGGCATCGCCGTTGACGAAATCATAGCCCGAGACGATCCGGCCAGCCAGCTCAGGATGTGCGGCCGAAATGCCCGAATCCACCACGGCCACCGTGATGGTCGGGCTGCCGCGGCTGACATCCCAGGCGCTCTCCGCATGGATCTTGCGCAGGCCGTAACTCTTGACCAGATCGCTGTAGTCCGGATCGTCGGGCTCGTAGGCGCCGGACGCCAGGTAGTTGCGCTCGGCATAGCGCACCAGACCATCGGACGCCAATCCCTGCAGCAGAACGTCGGCGACTGCCTCCGAGCTCTGGATGACCACGGCGTTCAGTGCGGGGATCTGCCGCACAATCTGGGGCGCTGCCGCCGGCTGCCGACCGCTTCCTCTGGCCAGTTCGATGCTGCGCGCCATCACGGCTTGCGCCGCCTCCACAACAGGAACACCCCGTCTGAAACCGATGATCACCTGGCCTTCGACGTACGGCTGCGTGGCATGGCCGAAGTTCTTGCCGTAGAACACGCTGCTGGCGAGTTCACCCGCCGGCCGCAGAACTTCGGCGGTCGCCGGCTGGCGCGTGCTGACATCCGTCCCATCGTCCACGGCCGCGGTTGCGATCACCCGGCGACGGTCAGGGAGCACGACGAATGCATGCTGACCGGGCGTAGTCAATCGCTCGCCGGTCGGCAGAGAGCGCACATCGAGCTGCACCACGAAAGCGCCGTTCTCTGTGACAAAGAGCCGGTATTCGCCAGCCCCGTCAGTTGTGGTCCATGCTATCACAGGATCGGTGCGATCGGCCAGGCCATTGCCGTTGAGGTCGCGCACCAGGCGCACGACAGCGCCCGCCGTCCCCCCCTCTGCCCCATCGAGCATGCCGTTCGCGTTGACGTCGAAGAATACCTTGCCGCGAACCTGGAGATCAGGGGCGCCTTGCACGGCCGAAGTCGCTGCCAGAACGACGACTAACGTCATCGCCAGCGCCATGCCGCACAACAACCATCCCCTATTGTGCATCGCTTTCCCTCCAATCATCCGCTGCCGTGAGAACAGAGTGCGTGGCTTCTATCGCTGATTATACATTGGCCCGCTCGCAAAAGCAAAGCAATCGTCTCCAGCAGATGCAATGTCCATTGTCGCCCCGACCGGAGCCCGGTTGACGACTTACCAGGTGATCCCTTCACGAATTCTTCACGGTTTTCTGTTATACTTATTTTCACATGAATGCGCGTGTTTGTAATGACATTTGTAACAGACTAACGTTACGTTTAGAATTACAGAAGATGATCCGCATTCTGAAGCACATTTCAACGTCTCACTAATTGGGCGTCTGACAATCGTAGAACTGCAAGCAAGCTCCTGAGCACAGGCAAGGAGGGACATTCGATGAACTACAAATCCGCTCACGCGGCGCAGCGGCGCTTCGGTTGGGTGGCGATCGCTACTGTGCTGGCATTGCTGCTGAACCTGGGCCAGGGCATCTTGCCCGGCGCCAGCGCGCCGACCGCCAGCGCGCACAACTTGCAGACCAAGATGGTCTACATGTACTTCGACCCGGACACCCAGGCGTTTCTGGACAATCGCATTGCCGGACTCGATCCGGGGTATCCGGGCTTTGGGCCGGGCAGCCCGCTCCTGAAGGTCGGCGATGAGCTGGGGCTGATCATCAAGGTGGTGCCGCGCGACGGCACCACCACGGGCGTCGGCGGCTACATTGACTTCTACGTGCCCGACGGCGTCACCGTGCTCGACGCGGCCTACGTCATCCCCGGCAGCAACCCGACCGACGGCCTGAGCGGCTACGACAAGGTCCCCATGAAGGGCCAGGCGCCGATCCCGGTGGGCGCGGGGCCGATCGGCGCGAAGGTCAAGCCTGAGCTGATCGGCCTGACCCTGGGGCCGAACATCAACGGCGTGACCGAAAAGGCCGTGGCCGACGGCACCGGTCTGATGCGCGGCACGGTGGCCGGCGTCTACGGCGACACCGGCATCTTTTTCTCGACCCATCCCGACACGAACTACGATAGCTGGGTCGAATCGGGCGGCTACGACCAGAACACCGGTACGTCCGACAACACCCTCACCAACAACTCCGGCGATGTGATCGTCCCACTCAACAAATGGGACGCCGAGCAACTGCTGGCGTTCGGCGCCAAGGCGCCCATCCTCGCCATCGTGGACACGCCCGATCAGCGCGGCAACGCGCCCTGGGGCCTGGCGAACGGCGTGGCCGGGCCGCAGAGCGGTTACGCGTGGGACTTCGACTGGGACTACTGGCGCAGCAGCGCCAAAGATGCGGCCGCCATGCGCGAGGCCAGCAACCAGATGGGCCCGTGGCAGCGCATCCGCTACGACGGCAGCCGCATCTCCTTCGATCAGGCCGGCTCGCTCAGCACGGTGAACGGCTACGCCTCGGTGGACGGCAGCGCGGTCGGCTTCAATCTCAGCCCCAGCACCCCGCTCACCTCCACCGTCTCGCAGAGCGACGCGGCCAGCCCCAAGGCGATCCGCTGGAGCATCGGTCAGACCACGCAATACGTGCCCGAATACGCCTGGGTGAAGATCCGGGTGGACAACTACACCCGCGGGCCAGGCGGCTTCCTTGACAATTCCGGCTGCCCCTACTTCAACGGCGGCACCTTCGGCGGCGACGCGGGCGGCTCGGACAACGGCAAAGACCACCTGTGGCGCTACTACGAGCCGACGCGGGTAAGCTGGCAGGCGTGTCTGGCGGTGGGCAAGCCGGCCACGCGCGAAGTAGTGCGGGTCGGCGAGACCTTCCAGTACAAGATCAAGATCTACAACGCGGGCGACAACGACCTGTACAACGTCGTGGTACGCGACACCCTGCCGGCCGGCGTCAGTTTCATCAGCGCGGTGCCGGCCCAGAACAGCGGCCCCAACCCACTGACCTGGAACGTGGGCACGCTGCTGCGCGGGCAGAAGTTCGAGGCAACCGTCACCATCAAGGCCACAGTGTCCGGGCCGCTGGAGAACAACGTCACCGCGACCGGCCAGACCGTCTCCGGCGAGACGATCACCGGCAGCGCTACCGAGGTCACCCCCTCCGGCGCGATCCCGATCCTGACGCAGCGCAAGACCGCCGGCCCCACGACGGTCACGCCCGGCGGCAGCCTGACCTACACCATCACCGTGGACAACATCGGCAGCGGACCCACGGGCAATCCGGTGCAGATCACCGAATATCTGCCGTCCGGCTTCACCTACGTCAGCAAGCAGCTCGTCACGATCAACGGCGCGGACGTGACTGCGGCGACGGCCGTGAACGCGACCAATCCCAACCAGCCGATCTTCACCGTGCCGGCCGCGCTCAACGCGGGCCAGTCGCTGGTACTGCGCTTCACCGCGCAGGTCAGCGCCACGGCCACCGGCGGCGTTCACTGTAACACCTTCACAACCGTCCAGAACGGCGTGCCCCTCACCAGCGGCTCGGAGGCGTGCGTGACGGTTGCTTCGGGCACGATCGGCGACCTGATCTTCCGTGACTGGGACGGAGACGGCGTGCGCGATCCAGAGGACGAGGGGATGGCCGGAGTCACGGTCAACCTCTACGCAGGCGCCTGTCCGCCTTCCGGCAGCCCGATCGCGACCACCACGACCGACGCTGCAGGCGCCTATCTCTTCACCGGGTTGAACACCCCCGCCGCCTACTGCGTGGATCCGGTCGAGCCATCCGGCTACACCGTGACCGCCGACCCCGAGGGCGCGCTGAACGGCCAGGCCGCCGTGAACCTGGCGCTCAACCAGACCGACCTGACGATTGACTTCGGCTACCGGCCGGGCGGCGCGGGCAGCATCGGCGACCGCGTCTTCGAGGACATCGGCAACGATGGCATCTTCGACGGCAGCGATGTGGGCATCAGCGGCGTGACGCTGAGCCTCTACGAGGACACGAACGGCAACGGCGTGGTGGATGCGGGCGCCGACGCCCTGGTCATCACGACCACCACCAGCATCACCGGCTACTACTCCTTCGCCGGCCTCGACCCGACGCGCAACTACAGCGTTGTGGCCGACGATGGCCCAGGCAGCGCGGTGGACGCGCACTTCGCCGCCCCATACGTCTCCAGCACCGGCGGCAGCACGCAGGCCGTCGGCCCGGCCGACTTCACGGCCCAGGGCAACGCGGTCTCCGATGCGGACTTCGGTTACTTCGGCCAGACCCCCGGCTCCATCGGCGACATGGTCTGCTTCGATGCGAACGGCAACGCCCTGTGCGACGCGGGCGAGACCGGCCTGCCGAACATGACGGTGACGCTGGCGCGCGACCTGAACGGCAACGGCCTGGCTGACCCCGACGAACCGACCATCACCACCTCGACCAGCGTCACCGGCTACTACACCTTCGCCGGCCTGGGGCCGGGCGCCTACGTGGCGACGGTGGACACGGCCGATCCCGATCTGCCGCCCCCCTACCTGGCCTCAGTCGAGAGCATCGCGCTCACCCTGGCAGCCGGCCAGGACATCACGACGGCCGATTTTCCCTTCAACCAGGCGCTGACCAAGCAGGTCAACCGGACGTCGGCCAATCCGGGCGATACGCTGTTCTACACGCTCACCCTCAACTACAAGGGGGATGCGCTCTTCAGAAACGTCAAGATCACCGATCCGCTGCCGCCCGGCACGACCTTCGTGACCGTCACCGGCAGCAGCCCGAATGCCGGCGGCACATACGGCCCATACACCTCGCAGCCGCGCGTGCCAGGCATTGACGAAGGGGACGCCTTCTCGACCGGCATCAGCCTGACGGTGGCGCCGACGGCGATCGCGGTGGGCGGCCTGGTCACAGTGACGATGCAGTTGACCACCACGCAGACGATCACCCAGGTGACGCCCTCGCTGACCGTCAACGGCGGCGATGCGACGTGCAGCGGCCCGACGCCGGCCCCGCCGCAGGATGTGATCGCGGGCACACCGCGGCTCTTCACCTTCACCTGCACGCCGACCACGGTGGGCGAGTTCACCTTCGACGGCGACGCCGAGGGCGGCCTCGGCTACGTGTTCGCCACCGGCACGCCGACCACGGTGGGCGAGTTCACCTTCGACGGCGACGCCGAGGGCGGCCTCGGCTACGTGTTCGCCACCGGCACGTCCAACAGCCTGCTGGTGAGCCTGAGCGGCGGCGCCAACGTGGTCACGTGGAACCTGGGCAGCAACAACCCGGCCTCGATGGGCCAGGTGGTCAGCGGCGGCTCGCTGCCGGGCATCTATGCCTTCCGCGGGGCCAACAAGCCCGACTTCTGGCGCTACGGCCCCCTCGCCAACGCATGGGCAATCAAAGCTCCGGCGCCGGCCAATATCGGCACCGGCGGCGCCCTGGCCTACGATGGCGCGTACATCTATGGTCTGCGCGGCGCCGGCCAGAAAACCTTCTATCGCTATGATCTGACGGCCAACACCTGGACGGCGCGCGCCAATACGCCTGGGAATGTTTCAGATGGCGGCGCGCTCACTTACCTGAATGTCGGCGGCGCGAATTACCTTTATGCTTTCCAGGGCGGCCGCAAGAACGTCTTCTGGCGCTACAACATCAGTGGGAATAGCTGGTCAGCCATGGCGCCGGCGCCGGGCACTGTGGGCAAGGGCGGGGCGTTGACCAACGACGGCACGTACATCTACGCGCTGCAAGGCAACAACCAGACCGCTTTCTGGCGCTACGATCCGGTGGCCAATAGCTGGACCACATTGGCGAACACGCCCGCCAGCATCGGCAGCGGCGCCGGCCTGGCGCGCATCGGCAACACCATCTACGCCACGCGAGGCGGCGGTCAAAAGAGCTTCTACCGCTACGACATCTCGACGGGCGTGTGGACGACGCTGGCGCCCGCGCCGGGCAATATCACGGACGGCGGCGCGCTCGTCACCGACGGCACATATCTCTACGCGTTCCAGGGCAAGACGACGACTTTCTGGCGTTATGATCCTGCCACGAACACCTGGACGACGCGGGCAAACGCCCCGGCCGCCACAGGGCTCGGCGCAGCCCTGGTCTACGTGCCCGGCACAGGCACGGTGGAGCGCCAGACGGCTATGGACGCGACCCCCACACTGGTCAGCAGCGGCGCGCCGATCAGCGTCACGATGGCGCTGCTCTCCAACTCGGGCGACGTCAACAACGTGGCGCCCACCAACCCGCTGACCGTCACCGCCAGCAACGCCAGCGCGGTCTGCACCGGCCCCACGCCGGCCAGCCAGAACGTCATCAGCGGCACGCTGGCCTACTTCCGCTGGAACTGCACCCTGAGCACGACTGCGAACGCAACCGGCATGATCACCTTCACGGCCAGCGCCAGCGGCAGCGGCACGCAGTTCGCCGCGGCCAACACCGAGAGCGTGATCGTAGTACCGCCGCTCACCTTCCGCGTGACGGTCAACACCCCGCCCGGCGTCAACGTGGTGAACAACAGCGCCACCCTGATTGACGGCAGCGGCGCGCTCACGCCCAAGCCGAGCAACACCGTGCAGACCGCGGTCACCGGCAACATCGGCGACTACGTATGGGCCGACGTGGACGGCGACGGCGTGCAGGATCCCGGCGAGACTGGGCTGGCAGGCGTGGAGGTATGCGCGACGCCGACCGGCGGCGGCGCGGCCGTCTGCGCCACAACCGACGCGCTCGGCTACTACCGCATCGTCGGCCTCACCGCAGGCGCCAGCTACAACGTCAGCCTCAATCCGGCGACCGTTCCGGCGGGCTACAACGCCACCACGCCCGTGCTGCTCACCCGCACCGCGACCGTCGCCGGCGTGAACGACGCCGACTTCGGCCTGCGGCCGCCCGGCCAGGCGCGCATCGGCGACACGATCTGGATCGACGCGGACGAGGACGGCGTGCTAGACGCCGACGAAGAGGGCCTGCCGGACATCACCGTGCGGCTGTACGATAGCACGGGAACGACCCTGCTGGCGACCACCACGACCGACGCGTCCGGCGTCTACAGCTTCACGGCTCTTTATTCCGGCACCTATCGCGTGCTGGTGGACACATCGAGCGTCGTCGCCAGTCCCTACGGCGTGACCAGCACGCTGGCCGCGGCCATGGATCTGGTGAGCGTGGCCGGCGCCACCAGCCCGCTCGACAACCCGCTGACGGTGGTCGTGCCTTCAGATACTGCAGTCGTACCTACCGCCGATTTCGGCTTCAACTGGGGCGGCTCGATCGGCGACACCGTCTGGCGCGATGACAACGCCAACGGCGTCTTCGACAGCGGCGAAGCGCCCATCGCCGGCGCGGTCGTGCTGCTCTACTTCGACGCCAACGGCAACGGCGTGCTCGACCCGCTCGGCGGCGACTACCAGGTCGGCATCGCATTCACGAACGGCAGCGGCCTCTACTCGTTCGACAACCTGCCGGCCGGCAAGTACCTGGTGGACGTCTACGAGGACAGCATGACGACCCCCGGCGGCGCCTATCGCGAGCTGATCCCGACCACGGCCGATGTGCTGGCGGTGAACCTGGCGCCCGGGGAGGACTACGTAGACGCCGATTTCGGCTACTACGAGGGCGCGCGGCTGGAAGGGGTCGTCTTCTGGGATGACGACCGCAACGGCCTGCCCGATGCGGGCGAACAGCGCCTGGAGCCGATCACCGTCACGCTGACCGGCTTCGACGCCAGCGGGACGCCGGTGAGCCGCACCACGCAGACCGACCCGTCGGGCCAGTTCGTCTTCATCGTGCCCGAAGGCACCTACACCATCACCTATAGCCAGCCATCTGTGCTGGCGGTAAACCCCGACCTGACCGATGCGACCACGGCCGCCTCGTATCAGGTCGTCGCCGAGGCCGGGCCGGACAGCCATATCCCACTCCTCTTCGGCGTGGACTCCACCGGCGCAGTGGGCGACCGGGTATGGAACGATGCGAACGGCGACGGCGTGCAAGATGTCGGCGAGCCGGGCCTGCCGGGCGTCACCGTGCAGCTTTACGACGCGTCGGGCGTGACCTTGCTCGCCAGCACTGTCACCACGGCCACCGGCGGCTATCTGTTCGAGGGCCTGGCCGACGGCACGTACATCGTGCGCGTGCTCACGGGCACCATCCCGCTGCCCGCCGGCTTCACCCAGACCGGCGACCCTGACGCCACACTGGACAGCCAGGGCACGGCCACGGTCAGCGGCGGCGGCAGCGACCTGACCATGGACTTCGGCTATCGCGCCAGCACGCCCACCTACAGCGTCAGCGGCACGATCTGGAAGGACCTGGTCAACCTGGGCGTGCGGGATGCGGGCGAACCCGGCATCGCGGGCGTCCGGGTCTCGGTCACCTTCACGCCGACCGACGGTTCCGCCGTCACGGTGCTGACCACGGTGGACGCCAGCGGCCAGTATACCGTCACCGGCATCCCACAGGGCAGCGATGTGGCGATCTCGCCCGTGAGCAGCAGCCTGCCCGATGGCTCATACACGCCGACGACGGCCACGACGCGCACGATCAACAACATCACGACAGATCAGACGAACCAGGACTTCGGCTACCAGCAGGTGTTCGGCGGCATCGGCGGCGCGGTGGTGATCGGCCCGAACGCCAACGGCATCGCCGACGTCGGCGAGACGCCGCTGGCCGGCGTGACAGTCACGCTGGTCTATGCCGGCGCGGACGGCATCCTGGGCACGGCCGATGACACGACGACCGGCCAGCAGACGAACGCCAGCGGTCAGTACAGCTTCACCAACCTGTTGCCCGGCCTCTACCAGGTGATCGAAACGAACCTGCCCGGCTACCTGAGCGTGGCCGACCGCGACGGCGGCAATCCGGATAACATCACCGTCAACCTGGCGGTTGGACAACATGTGGCCGGCCGCGACTTCGAGGACGTACCGCCGCCCGCGGCGACGCTGAGCAAGACGCTGGTCGCGCCGGCGTCGGGCCTCGCCACGATCGGCGATACGATCACCTTCACGATCCGCATCACCAACACCGGCGACACCCCGCTGGCCAGCCTGACGATCAGCGACACATACGACGCCGGCGCGCTGACGCCGGTCGGCTTCAGCGTCGCGGCGAACAGCCAGGCCGCCGGCCTCATCGTCTGGACGACGAACATCTCGCCGTCGTTGCCGCTGGCGGCCGGCGCCAGTCTTAGCCTGACCGTGGCCTTCCGCGCAGATGCGGTCACAACGCCGGGCGTCACGACCAACAACGCGACGGCCGCCGGCCAGGATGTCTTCGGACAGCCCCTCGGCCCGCTGACCGACCAGGCCAGCGTGCAGATCCAGCCGGAGGCCAACGCCCAGATCGGCGATCGCGTGTGGTGGGACGTGAACGGCAACGGCGTGCAGGACGTAGGCGAGCCGGGGATCGCGAATGTGGACGTGTGGCTCAACGGCGGCAGCCAGATCACTGCCACGAACGCGGCGGGCGACTACCTGTTCAGCGGGCTGGCGGCCGGCGTCTACACAGTGACGATCAGCCCGGACGAGTTCCAGCCCGGCGGCGCGCTCTACAACTGGTACGCCACCGCGCCGACCGATCTGATCTACACCGTCACAGTGACGCCGACCCAGGCCGTACTGACGGCCGATTTCGGCCTGAACATTCCATCGGGCTACGCGGTGTCGAAGCAGCTGGCCATGGCGGATCCGACGCGGCCGGGCGAGCCGATCACCTTCACCATCCGGGTGACGAACACCGGCGCGACCTGGCTGGCCCGCCTGCCGCTGCAGGACACGTACAACAACACCTTCATGACCTACGGCTTCGGCGGCGACTTCGCGCGGCCCGACAGCAATGACCACGTCAACGACGGCGTGATCAACTGGACCGACGCGCTGAGCGTGACGCGCGGCGGCCCAGGCCTGCTGGCGCCGGGCGCCAGCACGGTCATCACGGTCTGGTTCACGGCCCGCGAGGACACGCAGACCGAGGGCAGCCTGGGCACGGCGAACCGGATCACCGTCACCGCGCCGCTCTTCGATCCCGATGGCCCCGGCCCGCTGGAGGCGCTCGCCTCGCAGCCGGCCCAGGGCGCCGCCGCGTACGTGCGCATCTACCGGCCGACCGGCATCACTGTGACGAACTTCCGAGCAGTAGCCGGCAAGGGCCAGGTGACGCTGAGCTGGCAAACCGCCAACGAGGCGCAGATCCTGGGCTTCAATGTGTTGCGTCGCACCGGCGGCAACCGCCTGCAGGCGGTCAACGAGGAGATCATCCCCGCGGAACATGCCGGCTCCAATCAGGGCACAACCTACACCTTCACCGACCCCGTAGTCCCGGCCGGCATTTATGTCTACGTTTTGGAGACAATCCAGCTGGACGGCCGCTCGATTCAGAGCAGTCCGATCATCATACGAATCACACAATAGCATGGCGGGGCAGGGTCAGCCGTGAGCGCTGCCCTGCCCCCACACTCTTCGGCCATCCAGGAGCCAGCCATGACCGAGAGGCATCTCCCTTCACGCATCTTGCGGCTACTTGCCCCGTTGACGTTTGGCATCAGCCTGGTGATCACGCTCTTGATCGGCCTGAATGCCGTCCTCCAGGCTGATCCGTCCGGCATGGCAACCCAATCGAAAATCGTCCCGGCTGTCCATACACCCCAGGCAGTTGCGCCGGCCGCTCCGATCGGCAAATCGGTCATTGGCGACTACGTCTGGTACGACGCCAACGGCGACGGCGATCACTTCGACGCCGAAGCCGAATACGGGGCCGGCATTGACGGCGTGCTCGTCTATCTGTACGAAGATTTCGACCGGGACGGCATCCTTGACGACAACGAGCTGAACACCTTGACGACTACGGTGACCGGAGATAACCCGAACACACCCGCGGTCGAGCATGGATGGTACGAGTTCAACGTCACGGCCGAGGGCCGCCGTTACTTCGTCCAGATCGCGCCGACCAACTTCGCGCCTGGCGGGCCGCTCCAGGGCTTCGTGCTGACCAGCGACGCCGGCTACCCGACGGTCTTCACCAACACGATCTACGCGCCGATGCCGGGCGTCCTCGTCAGCTATCTCGATGCCGATTTCGGCTTCCTGGCCTATGCGGACGTGGGCATCCTCAAGGCCGGCGCGCCCGATCCGGCCCTGATCGGGAGCACGGTCACCTACACGTTGCAGGTCTACAACAACGGCGCGGCCGTGGCGACCGGCGTCACCGTCACCGACACGTTGCCGACGGGCCTCGAGAATGTGACGATCAGCGCCGGCCAGGGCAGTTGTACAGCCGGAAGCGTCTTCACGTGCAGCCTGGGCGCGATCAACGTGGGCGCCAGCGCGTTCGTGACGGTCACCGGCCGGGCCGTCGTCGCCGGCTCTCTGCCCAACACGGCTACGGTCAGCGCGACCCAGGTAGACGCCAATCCAACCAACAACACTTCCGCCGCCACGATCACCGTCGTGCAGCCCGCCATCGCGGTCGCCAAGACGCCCGACCTGCAGTACGTGCGCGACGGCGGCACGGTCGCCTTCACCATCGCGGTCACCAACACGGGCGACATCACCCTGACCAACGTGGCGGTGAGCGATCCGCTGGCGCCGGCCTGCGCGGCCGCCATCGGCGTGCTCGGCGTCGGCCAGAGCGGCAGCTACACCTGCACGCTGGGCAATGTCACTGCCAGCTTTACCAACACCGCCATCGTCACCGGCGAGCCGCCCGTCGGCCCGCCGGTCAGCAGCTCCGACCAGGCCGTCGTGGACATGGTGAACCCGAAGATCGCCATTGCCAAGACGCCCGACCTGCAATATGTGGG
>FWPU01008626.1_pt1 | contig 17147 bp, 19 predicted proteins | sample 2228361 | NCBI WGS metagenome assembly FWPU01 (sample SAMEA103939777, study PRJEB20133) | metagenome
GAGGGGTAGGGGGTGAGGGCTGAGACTCTCCTCTCCCACAGCGTGGGAGAGGGGCAGGGGGTGAGGGCTGAGACTCCCCTCTCCCACAGCGTGGGAGAGGGGCAGGGGGTGAGGGCTGTTAACCTATATTCAGCGTGAGAGTTCACCCACGAGAATATCTCCACGCTTCACAACGCCTCGATAGGAGAAGGTGAAGCCGTTCTCGTTATTCGGGACGGCGAAACGCACTCCAATCGTGTCGGGGTCGCCCTCTTCGCTCCTTGCGGGGCGGTTATCTTCCACACGCACGATGACGACACCGCGCTCACGGCGCAGACCAGCATTCGTGCGCACCGTCGCAATCGCAGGACCTGTGAAAGTAGCGACCTTGTTCTCGGTGTCCACTTCCAAGTTGCGCAAGCTGCTCATGTTGATTTCGACCATCCCGCGCTCCCCTCGGAACGCAAAGCCGAAGTTGCCTCGCAGGTAGGTCTGCCCACGCGCCTCCACTTGAGCCACTTTGAACCCAAATCGGGCGTTGGGCTGCTCCGCGTCAGGTGCGCCTGCAAAACCAGCACCGACTGCGCCAACCGCACTTATCTGAGCATAGGCAAAAGCTGCCAAAGCGCCAATCGCTGTAAGCCACATCAGTTTACGCTTCATCGTTGAAACCCTCCTTCTAAGTGTCAGGCGTCTGCCTGCAAGCCTTTATACGCCTCGATTTTGGGAATGTTCGATAGGCGTGAAAGGTATAATAGGCTATCGGTTGGCGCAGTCGTTGGCTGAGTCAAGCGAGTTTGGGGGAACAAACAATGATAAGACAGCGAATCGGACAGTTGAATCATCTGTGGAACATTGCGAAGGAGCTCTCACCTAAAGTGGTGGAGCAGGAACTCCTGACGCCTTTTCGGATTGCTCTCGTTGGGCATTCCGACCGTGTGGAGGCGGTATGGCGTGTGCTGACCCACGGCGCCAGCCCGACCACTTTGCAGACCGCTGCGGAGTATGTGAAGCGGTTCGAGGGACCGCCGAGTGAGGAGTTCGACTTCGTTCTCGGTTGCGACGCGCTGGAGGTGCCCCAAGATGCGATTGAAGCGGTGGTCGACCATTTCCAACAGCACGAGTTCCCACTGGTGGCGTTGGCGCGTGTCTTGCCTGGCACACGGGAGGTAGTGGTGAACCGCATCGTGGAGGATGTCGCCACGCTGAACGCAGGGATTGCGATGCTCTCCTCTCTGCCGAGCGTGTTCCCACTGTTGGGCATTCTGGCTCCGCCCGCCGCCGTTGCCGATATGGTCATCCTGACCAAGAACCAGATGCTGATGGTGCTGAGAGTGGCTTCGGCGTTTGGCAAGAAGCCCGACTGGCGCGAGCGATTGCCTGAAATGGGCACGGTGCTGGGCGCGGCGTTCGGCTGGCGTGCGGTTGCGCGACAACTGGTCGGACTGGTGCCAGGGGGTATCGGGATGGTGGTCAAGGGCATGATTGCCTACGCAGGCACGCTCACGGTGGGGCGCGCCGCTGCGTGGTACTACGCCACTGGCAAAGCGCCCAGCAAAGCCGAACGCGAACGGCTCTATCAACAGGCGTGGGAGGAAGCGCGCTCTAAGAGCAAGGACTGGAACCTACCCTCGCAAGGATGAAGTGGCTCGGCGGGCTGGTGCTACTGCTCTTGCTTAGTTGGGGGGTCGCCCATGCCCGCCCTGAGCGAACGCAACTGCCGAACGGTCTACAGGTCATCACCGAGCGCGTGCCCGAAATGCCTCTCGCGGCGTTGGAGGTGTGGGTGCGCGCAGGCACGGCTCACGAGACGCCCGAAACCTCAGGTGTCGCCCATCTGCTGGAGCATCTGCTGTTCAAGGGCACACGCAACTCCCCGAAAGGTGCGCTGGACGCGGTGTTCGAGCGGTCGGGCGGACTGCTTGAAGCGAACACCGAGCGCGATTGGGTGCGCTTTCGAGCGACCGTGCTGAAGGACCGCTGGCAGGAGCCTCTGCAGATGTTGCTGGCGCACCTGTTTGAACCCCTCCTGCCTGAAGGGGAGCTAGAACGGGAGCGGGCGATTATTTTGGGCGACGAGTATGCCTTGCACTGGCTCAGCCCTGTTCGGGTAGCGCGGTATCAACTCTTCGCCGAGCGGTTTCCAGAGCATCCTTACGGTTTGCCCCTGCTGGGCGACCCGAAACGCCTGCGCCAGAGCGATATTCAGACCGTTCGTGCCTTCCACCACCAGCACTATGTGCCGAGCAACTTTGTGGTGGTCTTAGTGGGCGATGTGGTGCATGAGGAGGTGTTGAGAGCAGTAGCTGATACCCTCTCTGCCTCGATGAGCCCTCACCCACCCCAGCCCTCCCTCTCCCAAGGCTTTGGGAGAGGGAGGGAGTCGAGGCTCCCCTCTCCCGAAGCGTCGGGAGAGGGGCAGGGGGTGAGGGCTACACAGAACCTCACCCCCCCAGCCCCCCTCTCCGCGAACGACCCTGCTCGTCATTCCGAGCGAAGCGAGGAATCTCCCCTCTCCCACAGCGTGGGAGAGGGGCAGGGGGTGAGGGCTGACCCAGAAGCACACGGGCGAGACACCCGTGCTACAGTGGGAGAGGGGCAGGGGGTGAGGGCTGACCCAGAAGCACACGGGCGAGACGCCCGTGCTATAGTGGGAGAGGGGCAGGGGGTGAGGGCTGACCCAGAAGCACACGGGCGAGACGCCCGCGCTACACTGGGAGAGGAGCAGGGAGTGCGGGAAGTCCTAACCCTCTCACTGCCCGCACCACCTGCTCATCAGACCGATGCCCTTATCCTCACCGAACTGTTGCGAATCGCCCTCGCTGAACCCTATCTCGGACTGCTCTACGCACGGTTCAGCGAAAATGAGACGCGCCTTCCGTTCAGCCAACTGCGTTCCGAGTTTCTGCCCCGCACCCAGCAGGGGTTGGTAGCGTTCTTCTTCCTGCCTCCCATCCCCGAAATGCCCGATTGGCAGGCGCAAGTAAAAGCGCGCTGGCAGACTGCGCTGGAACGCATCACCTCAGGTCAAGCACGAGGCTGGTTGGAACAGGCGAAATCCATCGCCATCACCCGTCACCAACTGCAAATGGCGAACCCGATTGAACGCGCACGGCTCTACGGTCTCTACGCCACGCTCAACATTCCCAATCTGCCAAACGAATGGGTAGCGCGCGTTCAAGCCGTTCCGCCTGAAGCGATTGAGGCTTACCTGCGTCAACTGCTGGAGGGGCAGACCCCCGCCAAAATCGAAACCGAGCGCGCCCCGACCCCACCCCCTGCCGAGCGCACGACACCTCAACTCGGCTCGCCTGTGCGCTTGCGCTTAGCTAACGGCATTCGCATCATTCACTTGCCTACCCAAAACAGCGACACGCTCCATCTGCAACTGATTCTCCACACGCCACCCAGCCTGCGCGAGCCGAGAGGAGTTGCTGAGCTGACCGCGCGCCTGCTCTTCACCAGCACTCAGAACGAGACCGAAGCAACCCTCGCCTACCGAATGGCGCGTTCGGGGGGGAGCCTGCGCCTCTTCTGGGAACCGAACGGCATTCGCGTGGCGGTGGTCGCTCGCACGAATAGTCTGCAGAATATGCTCTCCCTGTTGGCGGAGGGATTCCTGCGCCCTGAGTTCACACCCGAAGCGTTCCAACGGGCGAAGGCAATCGCCCTTGCCGAGCGTCGGTGGTCGGACGGCGCGCGCGAATGGAACGCCTACAGCGCGCTGACCGATTTCAGCACCGAAGAGTCGCTCCAGAGGGTTAGCCTTGCCGATGTGCGCCGATTCTACCAAGCCTGCTTCCGCCCAGAGAACTTGGTGGTCGTCTCGGCGGGCAACCTCCGCCCTGAGCAGGTCTCTACCTTCGTGAACCAGTTTTTCGGTTCAGGTTGGAGCGTGGAAGGCGCACGAACCCGATTGGAGCCACCTGCTCAGCCCAATCTGGCGCGAACCACTCTCACACGCTCAGCGGAGGGACTGACTTACTGGGCGTATCGATTCGACCTGCCAATCCAATCGCCTGAGCAGGTGGCAACAGGGCTGGTGTTGCAAACCGTGCTTTCGGGTGGCAAGGGTTCACGCCTGTTCCGTGAGATACGCGAGGGGCTGGGCTGGGGCTACGACTTCGGTGGCATCCACCTGCTGGAACCCCATCGGCTCCAACTGTTGGGTTTCATCCAAGCAGGATGCCCCTCCGAGAAGCCTTCCAGCCTGCTGACGGAACGAATGACCCAACCCCTCCGAGCAGAGGAGGTTCAGCGCGCCAAAGCCTACCTAATCGGCAACTGGTGGCGCGACCGAATGGAACTGAGCGAATATCTGCGCCGTCTTGCTGAGGCTGAACTCTCTGGGGTGGGCATCGAGCTGGAGACCGAGTTCCCGAAGTGGATAGAGGCAGTCTCGTTGGAGGCGGTGCAGGGGCTGATGGAATCGTTTCGCCAGCGCATTCAGGCAGACCAGCCGTATTTGCCCACTAACGGTACGAACACACATTCGCCATAGGTGCGCGTGAAGAGGTTCTCGCCCTTCTTGGTGACGAGCGTGAGGTGTTGATAGGTGCGCGTGCCCATCGGTAAGAGCAGTCGCCCCCCATCAGGATTGAGTTGCTCCAGAAAGGGGGGTGGAATGCGTTCAGGACACCCTGCCGTCACAAGGATACAGTCGTAGGGCGCATAGGGTGGGAACCCGCGCGTGCCGTCGCCCATTACCCACACTATCGGGGGCAGGTTCAGTTGGCGCAGGCGATGGAACGCGCCCAACGCCAGTCTGGGGAACCGCTCTACCGTGACGAGTTCTCGACATAGTAGGCGCAGAATCGCCGTCTGGTAGCCCGACCCTGTGCCGATTTCCAGCACGCGTTCGTGCCCTTGCAGTTTCAGCAGGGAGGTCATCTGCGCCACGAGCGAAGGCTGAGAGATGGTCTGCCCCTCACCGATTGGTAGGGCGTGGTCGATGTAGGCATAGGGTTGCTGTTCGGGGGGCACGAGCAGGTGGCGTGGCACTTTGCGCATCGCCTCCAGCACGCGCTCATCTGCAACCCCGCGCCCACGAATGTGCTGGATGAGCGCGTCCAACTGAGCGGAATAGTCCACGCCGTTGACCCCTCGCAATCTGCTAATCGAGATTCGAGCGGGGATACGATTATCCTGCCCTATTGCACTTTTCGGTTTCTCGGAGATAGGTGTGGTCTATGCTTCCCTAAGGCTGGCTCTCACTGTCATAGATTGCTAAGGCTTCGTCAAGATCCAATATCCCAGAAGCAGACAAGCAGAAGGGAACAAAATAGCGAAACAAACTCCTGAAAATTTCCATATCAACTCAGCCAAAGCAATCAAGTGCGACCACCTTAGCTGTCTCAAAGAGTCCACTGAAAGTCGGGGTGTACAGAGTGTACAAAAGAGGCTACACCCGACCACCCAAAGAAGTGAGAGCGTCATACTGCGCCCCATCACGACATAAATATCGCCCCAACTCACTTGCTTCCACAACAACGGGCTGATAACCCACACCGATGCTGTAAACAACAGTATAAGCGAAACGAGCCAGCGCACCACGACGATAGCCCATCTAGACAGTCTCGTAAGAATCGTCCCTTCTCTATGCATAGTGAACCCCTCCCCACTCCTGCCTTACTACACGACAGTTTTTCGTACTTGTGCCTGCAGTGGGCTTCTGTTTGGCAGGGCAGACACGGGGGGTCTGCCCCTACGGGTAAGGCGGTTGTGTAGGGGCGCACCCCCGTGTGCGCCCATTCTCTATTCTCCCTCAAAAAAAGTGTCGTGCAGTAAGCCACTCCTGCTTGGAGTAAGAGCAGAAGTAGTATTCGTTATACCTACTCACCCTCATCCAACTCTCGTTCCCCATCGCTCGGTTGTATACTCGCATCGGCGTGCCACCACACCCAATACGACACAAGTACCGATACTCCTGCTGGTTCAGGTGGTCTTTTTTCCACACTTTCCCACTATCGCTATTATACCCATACTCGTATGCCACCTGTTTGTTCCCGTTTTCATAGTCCCGCTCTATCCGCACCAAGCGACCTTCCTCGTCATAACCAAACGCCCGCTCATACCCTGCGTTCGGCTCGCTCCACCGCGCCAAAGTACCCTCTGGAGACCACACACAACTATCCAAGCAACACCCAATCAGCGCCCCACTATCGCACCCTATCCAACGCCCGCAACTCGCGCTCCAGCGCATTTATTTCTAAGCCATACTCATAGACACGAATCTCCTTCCAAGCACTCTCCAATAACAAACGAGTAATCTCATCCGTCTCCGCCTGCGCCAACGCCGCCAACCGCTCCCGCCAACCCGCTAACCAACCCACCCCTAAACCGCTCTCAGGACTTCTCAAGCAACTGCTTGTCCAACCGATAAACTCCTCCGCAAAAAGCCACGCCGCCTCCCGTCGCACCTCCACGGGATGGCTCGCCTCCAAAAACCGCCCCAGCGCCTCTGACATCCGCTGTGCCTTCTCCCCTGCCTCCCTCGGCGTGGGCGCCCCCTCCCTGTAAAGATACCGAAAGAGCTGCAAGCCGAAGGCGCGCAGGGCTGGTTCCAGCCCCTCTAACCATCGCAAGTAAAGTTCGGGGGAGTCGGAAAAGTTCCACACATAGACCATCGTGCGCTGTTTTTTCCAAAGGGGCAGGTTGGGGTCTTGGAGCCGTTGCTCAATCCACGCCTGACGCTCTTCAAAGCGCGTGTGCTGAAAGATGACGCGCTCTTCATTCAGCAAGTCCAGTATTGCTGGGTCAGGCTCCTCTATCACCCAGTGAGGCACACGCGTCACGCAAAAAATGGGGTACAATCCGGCGACATAGCGTTCAATCGCCGATACTGGTTTATTCGCTTGTACCAGTAGCGGCCATGCACCTACCAAAAGCCATCCCTTCTCCACATACTGAGAAAATGGAATCGTTCCTTTGTACACCCACTCATCGTAGGGCATATCGAGCGCCGTACCTCTAAACCCCAACACCAAGTACTTCTTGCCCTCGTGCCATATCTGCAGAGCACGCTCCTCGGGCGACACATTATACGAACGACAGGGGCTCCACAGCAGGCGAATAACCGTCCCATTGGACATCTCAGGGTCATAGGTGCCCCAAGTCTCCAAAACACGCACCGTGATTTCGTAGTATGGGCAACCCTTCCACGAGTCGGGATAGTGGCGAAAGATACGGTCGTCTATCCGCGCCACCTGCAGGACCTGAACATAGAAAGGTGGAGCGCCGAAAAAGCCTACAAGGGGGTTGGGCATGGGGAAAGGGGCACTGGCAAGGCAGTGCTCTTCGGGGCGCTGCCACCTGCCTGCTTCACGCAAACGATCAACCTGCACCTTAGCCTCTATGGCAGATTGGGCTACCTCCTCTCTGGCTCTTTGCAGCTGCTGAATGCGCTGTTGCAGGTCTGCTTTTGTAGGGGAGACCTCCTGAGCCAGCAGAAGCGAACTGGCTCCCAGCCCGAGGCTCAGAGCTATCCCTCGGCTTGCCTTCTGCCACCACCCTATGCGTTTCCTCATCGCTTCACCTCCTACCATTGCGGTTGAATGCTCCACAGGAGCAATCTGTTATACAAGCCAAAGACCGTTTCGGGGGTAGTCATGCTGGATGTGTCCTCGCTTATCGCATCCTCAGGTGCCCGATACCGATCCCCCGAAAAGCTCCCGTTGAAGTTGACTTGCCAATCTTTTAGACGAATGACAGGGACATAGCTATACGGGAAGTAGACAGTGCGCGCGGCGATGGCGCAGTGGAACTGGAGCGTTGGAGTGTTTTGTTGCTGAACCTCCATTTCGTAGGTGTACCAAGCGCTGCCGACCTGCCAACGCACCGTTCCGCTCGCTCCAAAAGCGGGAGAATCCTCAAATCCTAACGGATAGGGATACTATCTCATCTTATCAGATACTTTCACGATACTCAACGACTCCACTAATACTAACCCATCTAAATCCCAACCCTGTACCTCCACTTCACTGCCCACCTCCAGAACGGTGAAGCCTTTCTGCTCAAACTGTAAAGGGTCAATCCCCTTCAACTTGACCCCACCATACCACTTCGTCAGGAGATAGACCTTCTGGTCATCGGCACGGAAATCCGCCCATAACTGGTCCCTTGCTATAATCTGCCCGCGTAGAGACGCCCGCTTGAGATGAACCGTAGAATCCACCACGCGTATCTGCTCTGCAGAAAAATGCTCTCTGTTGGAAAACACGCCACGAAGACGAAGGAGCATACCTTGTGAAAGCCTCCGACAGGAGATGGATTTTCCGTCGGATGCGATCACTTGGGCGTCGGCTTCGGAGTCAAAGGTGATGCTAATCAGATGCCCCCTCTCAGCTCGGAATACCTTCTGAGGTATACCCTTCTCGGCAGGTTGATTGGGAAGAGGTTTCACGCGGAGCAGATGACAGTGAACAATCCACGCCGAAGGCGAGTAGTCCAGAAAAATCGCTTCCACCTCGACAGGCTGATTAAGCGGTATCGAGATGAGGGTAGATTGCTCTTGAAGACTATTGGATAAGGGGATCAAGGGGAGCAAGCTCCCCCAGACTATCCCGATGAACCGTATCAAACTCCAGCAGTTTTTGCTTAACATGAGTATCCTCACCATAGTAGTTCCTTCATGGTAGCCATACAGTAAACACCAATGCCCATGCGTTTTCACGGTTCCCAAGACCTAATTCGCTCGCAACCGCTGGGCTTAGGTCAATCCCTGCCGGGTTAGTAACCCTACGACAAAACTGGTCAGCGCCAGGTCGCTCTCGCACCTGCCTATCACAGCATCGATACTGCCTGGATCGACGGTCATACGCACAACCCTGTCTTCCACGCGAGTTAGTGAGCTCTTCAAAGGGATTATACCCTTCATAAAAGGCTGCTTGTGATTCTGGTTCGCCAAGCCACAAAGGTCTCCTTTGTTCGTAGTCGTCACGGAAATTGTCTGGAAGACGGCGTGGTGCATTCGAGTTTAAGGTTGGGTAATTGTCCCAGTAGTTATCGTCCTCATTGTCCCACCTCCCAGACCACAACACCACCTGAGAAGTAAAGACCTCTAAAGAGGTCTACGGTGTATGGAGGATTAGCAGGGCAGTTGTAGTATCGCCTATATTCTGATGGAATTCCTCTGCACCATCCTCGATTTGCAAACTTCACATATTTGTCAGGAAGTGCTACTTCACGGCTACACCTATCCTCTGGAATATACTGGGTTGCATAGACATACACCGCAAAAGCATCATCCTGTGGTTTGAAATCTGAATGCAAGCGTTTCTTGAGGTTCTCTATGTGGCGTGGAAACCACTTGCGTATCCATTCACGAAACAGCAAATAGCGCTCCCCAAGCAGCTCACGCAAATGCTTGTCAGTCGCTTGATGAATTATTGACACGGCAGTATCCCACTCTAATTTACTAAGGTGTTCGCATGGGAAACTCGACAGTGAAAGTGAGACTGTGGTGTGCAGACCCTTGTCTTCGGGACTATCTTCAGCGCATGTTGGAGCGGTGTGGAGAGATTCAGGTTGTGCTGCCCCCCCCCCGCTGAACCTGTAGAGGCAGAGGTGGTGGTGGAGGGATTTTTGACGCCGTTGGAGGTGTCGCGGTTGCAGGGTTTGGCGGATTATGGCACGGTGAGGAAGGCGGCGCGTGCGTTGTGTATCAGCGAGCGCACTTTGCAGAATGAGTTAGCCCTCGTTCGTGCTAAGTTAGGGGTGAAGAGCACGCTTGAGGCACTTGTGTGGGCGTTTCGGAAGGGGCTGGTGCGATAGTCGGCTCTTGCTAATCCGCCCAGATTCTCTCGAAGACCCAGCTGGCGCCTGCGCTGAGGGTGAGGGTGTAGCCAAACACGCCCTGTAGGCTGTCGGCAGGGAACTGACCGTTCAGGACGGTTTTGGTGCCCCCTATCAAGATGAGCAACAGCGGAAGCAGGAGCGGGAAGGTCAGCACTGCCAGCAGTGCGCCCCGTGTGGCAGTGCGCGCCACCAACGCCCCACAAAGCGTCAGCACCGAGACCAAGCAGAAGCCCCCAAAGAGCCACAACATCAGCCAACCGCCCAAGTGCCCCTTCAGCGCGGTCACCACCAGCCCGAAAAGCGGTATCAAGATGAGTGAAAGCACACAGTAGAGCGTGAAGTGGAAGAGCCATTTGCCCCAGAAGACCGCCGAGGGGCGTGCGCCCACCCTGAGCAGGTCGGCAGTGCCCGCCTCTTCTTCCACGATGAAACCCCGCCCCAGTGCAGGGAACAACCCGAACAGCATCGCCACCCAGAACAGCCCCGCCGTTAAGCCATCGGAGAGGGATGCACCCAAGCTCGCAAACCCGATAGCGACCACCGTGACAACACCCATCAGCGCAGACGCCACCAACCCCTGCCTCAGACGCCATTCCTGAAGCAGGTCTTTGCGCCAAACCGCCAGCACTTCACGCACCCATCTCAAGGGTGAGGTCGCCCCATGCAAGCGATTCGTGGCGGTTGGTGGCGAGGACGACGATTCCAGTTGCTCGATGCTCATCAATCACGCGCTCCAAAAGTCGCATCCCGCTGGTGTCCAGCCCAGCGTCGGGTTCATCCAGCAGAAGCAGGGGCGGACGCCCCCAAGTGGCAAGCGCAAGGCGCATCCGCTGGCGCATGCCTGTCGAGTAGGTTCGCAGGAGGTCATCGGCTCGTGCGCCCAGTTCGAACCGCTCCAAGTGGGCAATCAGGTCGGCGTCGGTGGCGGGTGTATGGTGGAGGGTTGCCCACCAGCGCAGGTGTTCGCGTGCGGTCAGTTCGCGATAGAGTGCGCCGTCGGTTGCGCTCCAGCCCAGCCACGCACGCCGTTCGGGCAGGTTCTGCTCGCCCCAGCGCAGTTGAACCGTGCCTTCGGTGGGCGCAAGCAGTCCCGCCATCAGACGAATCAGCGTGCTCTTGCCTGAGCCGTTGCTCCCGCGCACAATCAGCACCGTGCCCTGCGCAAGGGAGAGTTCCAAGTGGCGGAAGACCCAGCGCTCACCAAAGCGCTTGCCCAAGTTGTGGCAGGAAAGTGTCCAGCCCGTTTGCACATTCGCAGTATACCCGTAGGAATCGGGCAAGCCATCGAGAAATAGGGTTTCGTGCCGACGCTGTTTCAGACCGAGTTGCCGTTGCCCCTGCACTCACGGGGCAAAGTGCGGGATACCTATGTCTGTGGTGAACACCTGCTGATGGTCGCTACCGACCGACTCTCGGCGTTCGATGTGGTCTTGCCGACACCCATTCCCGACAAAGGGCGCGTGCTGACCGCGCTGAGTGCCTTCTGGTTCCGAATGTTGGAGCCAATCCAGCGCCACCATCTGCTTAGCACGGAGTGGGAGGCGATTGCTGAGGCGATGCGCTCGGTGGGCGTGTCTGACCCCGATATGTACCGTGAGCCGTTGGAAGGGCGCACGATGCTGGTTCAGCGTGCCCAGCCCTTGCCGATAGAGTGCGTGGTTCGGGGCTACATTGCGGGTTCGCTCTGGAAAGAGTACCGCCAAGCAGGGGGCGAGACGAGGGCGGTGGTGCTTCACGCCATCGAACTGCCTGCAGGTCTGCGTGAATGCGACCGCTTGCCTGAACCGCTCTTCACCCCCGCCACCAAAGCCCAAACGGGGCACGACGAGAACATCTCCTTCGAGCAAGCGCGCGAGATAGTGGGGGCGGAGTTGGCGGAGGAGTTGCGCCGAGTGAGCCTTGCGTTGTATCAGCGTGCATCCGAGTACGCCCAAACACGCGGAGTGCTATTAGCCGACACCAAGTTCGAGTTCGGACTGGACGAGCAGGGCGCGCTGGTCTGGATTGACGAGGCGCTCACGCCCGACTCGTCGCGTTTCTGGGATGCCGAACTCTATGTGCCCGGTAAGCCCCAGCCCAGCTTCGATAAGCAGTTCGTGCGGGACTATCTCGAATCGATTGGGTGGGACAAACAGCCTCCTGCGCCCGAACTGCCCCCCGACATCGTGGAGCAGACGACGGCGCGCTATCGCGAAGCCTACCGCCGACTAACAGGAGCCGAACTGTCTTGATTGCTGTCGGGCTGGGGGATGACCTCTCCGTCCTACCTCAGTGGTTCTGGGCGCGGGCAGGTGCTTTCGATATCAATGTGTCTGCCCAGCTCAGACGATTCGTTGAAGGCTAACATCACATCCAGCACATGGTACGCTAACTCGCCATTCGCACGGTGGAGACGCCCCGATTCAATAGCCCGAATCATCTCTGCCAAACCCGATACATAGGGTAGGGACTGTGGGGTAACCTCCTGCCAATCGCTCTCGCCTCGCTTCTTGAGCAGAATCTCGGAACGAGAGATACTCAGCGTGCCCTCCGTGCCGTAGATTTCCGCCCACGGTAAACGGTGGGCGACCGCATCGAATGACATTATCAGCGTGGCGATGGCGCCATTTGCGAACTGGGCACAGCCTGTGATATGGGTGGGAGTCTCGACAGGAATCACCGTTCCATACTTCGGCTGGCTGGTGATGGTGCGCGTTGGGAAGGTGATACGGCTCATCCCCGCCACGCGCCGAACAGCTCCCAGCAGGTTCACTAAGGCAGTGATGTAGTACGGTCCCATATCCAGCATCGGTCCACCCCCGACTTGATAGAGGAACTCAGGGTCGGGATGCCAATCTTCGGGTCCAGGTTTGAGCATAAAGGCACTTGCCCCAACAGGTTCACCAATAACGCCTTCATCGATCAGTCGTCGACAAGTCTGTTGGAGGGGAGAGAGGAAATTATCGGGTGCGCTCCCGACACGCAGTCCCGTTGCCTTCGCCAGCTCCAGCACCTCGCGCGCCTCCTGTCGGTTTACCCCGAACGGCTTCTCAGAGTAGGCGTGCTTGCCCGCTTCCAACGCCATTTTGTTGATAGGTGCGTGCGATTGCGGTATGGTCAAGTTCAGAATCAGCTCGATTTCAGGGTCATCGAACATCTGCTCCAGCGTATAGACTTTTGGAACACCGAACTCTTCTGCACGGGTGCGTGCGCGCTCCAGTATCTTGTCGGCGACCGCTACCACCTCCACCTCTGGGAACTGACTCGCGATTCGGAGATAGGTTTGGCTAATGCTCCCGCAACCAACAACGCCCACTTTCATGTCCAAGATTGTACCTTTGTAGAGCAGGGGTATGCTCCCCCTCCCCTTGAAATTCCGACTGGGCGTGTGGTATAATAGAGCCGACATCGCGGGGTGGAGCAGTCCGGTAGCTCGTCGGGCTCATAACCCGAAGGTCGTGGGTTCAAATCCCACCCCCGCAACCAATTTTTTTTTTTAAGCCTCTACTACGACTCGCCCGTTCTCCATGCGCACCTTACCTTCTGCGAAGAGCCGTATCGCCTCTACATAGGTTGCGTGTTCTATTGGGAGCAGACGCTGGGCTAAAGTTTCGGGCGTATCGTCGGGCAACACTTCCACCGTGCGCTGGAGTACAATCGGACCTGTATCGTAGTTTTCGTCCACCAGATGCACTGTACAGCCCGATACTTTGGCACCGCTTGCGACCACCGCTTCGTGCACGCGCATTCCATACATCCCCTTGCCCCCGAACTGGGGTAGGAGCGCGGGGTGGATGTTCAAGATTCGATTTGGGTACGCTTCTACCACCTGCTTGGGGAGCAGACGCACATAGCCTGCAAGGCAAATCAAGTCAGGTTGAACCTTGCCTAAAACCCAGAGTAGGGCGTCGCCATAGGTCTCTTCGTCGGGGAACTCTTTTGGGTTGACCACGGAGGTCGGAATTCCGAAAGTGCGCGCCTTCTCCAACGCAGGGGCTTCGTCGCGTGTGCCGATGACCGCCACCACTTCGCTATTGGGGATGACACCCTGCTGGCACGCCTCAATAATCGCCTGCATGTTGCTCCCGCGCGCCTTGCCCGATACTAAGATTGCAATCCTCATGCCTCTTGAACCCAGAGTGCGACCGCCGATGCGAGTGTGCGGGTGTGGGTAATGCTCACCATCAGCCTGCCGGGCGCGACCACCTGCGCGCTGGCGCCCGACACGCTCACGGTCGGTTTACCGTTCGGGTCGGGCAGGACTTCCACTTCGTGCCAGCGCAGGGGACGCCCCACCGCCTTGGCGATTGCCTCTTTTGCAGACCACCGCCCTGCAAGGTGCTGGACTGCGTTAGCGCCCTTGTGTAGGCAGTAATCTCGCTCGGCAGGGGTCAGAATGCGCTCAGCAAACTGGGGATGGCGCGCCCACACCCGTGCAATCCGTTCAATTTCCACCACATCGATACCGACGCCCAGTATCGTCATGGATTGGGGTTTGATTGGGCGGGTGGTGCAGGCGCAACAGGCGGGGCTTGCCACAGCGATTGGTCGTCCTTGTCCACGAACATGATGCGCGGGTTGCCGTCCCGCTCTAAGGTGAGCCAAGCGCGCGGTCTACCTTCCTTATCATACAGAAAGAGTGTCGGCTCACCGAACGGCAGTCCCAGTTCGGCACGCACTCTGCCCTCAGTGTCCACTAATTGGAACTGGCGTGCTTTGACGACCTCTGGCACGCGTCGCTGTGCCTCCCGCTGGCTGAACAGCACCGCACCTGTGAGAAACCCAAACAGCCCGATAATCGCCGACATAAGTAGAACCCGATAGGCACTCATCATCATCACCGCCTATCGGGTTCCACACAAGCTCTCGGTTTCCTGCCTTTTCAATCGTAGCGGACATACTGGCTCTCGAACGAGCCGTCGTCATACAGGTCGATGATGCCAATGCCAGGCGGTGTCTGGTGATAGTTTCCGCCCCACCATCGCCCGCTGACCGCGCCGTTGCATAGATAGGTCACACCGTTATAGTCGACACGGTCGTACAGGTGGATGTGCCCGCTGATGCAGACTTTCACATTCTTGTGCTGATAGAACAGCTCCACGATGCGTCGGGCGTCGATACACATCCATGCGCCGGGCACCACCCAGTTGCCCGATTTCTCGTTCTCACCGTCGAAGTAGGCACTGGCAGAGAGTATCGGCTCGTGAGTCATGACCAAGGTTGGCTTATTGCCCGCTTTTTGTAGGTCTGCCTTGAGCCACTCAAACTGTTCGTCGTCCAGCCGAGCGGTGTAGCCGTTGCCCTGTGGGAAGGTACAGTCCAGCACGATAAAGTGCCAGCCCGCGCGGTCGAAGGAACGGTAGGGGGTCTCCAGATCGAACAGTTCCATCGCCCACTTCTTGCCGAAGTTAGGTTCATTGCCCGTGCAACCACTGCGCTCCTTATTCCAGCCCCACACATCGTGGTTGCCGATGCAGTGTTCAATCGGCAGTTTGCAGTTCTCGCTCAGCACCTTGCGCCAGTGGGTAAATAACGATTGAGCACGCTCAGCATTCTGCGCGAACACATCCGTCACCGAGTCGCCCCCGTTGAAAATGATATCGACGGGGTCTTTCATCTCGTGAACGAACTGCAGACAGCGAATGAACCCCTGCGTGGAAGAACCTTCCGGTGCAAGGTGAACATCGGTTAGGTGGGCGATTCGAAGCACGCGCTTACGAGCGGGGGGTGTTGCGCCAACGGACGAGCGAAGCGTGAGCCATGCGCCTGCGCCTACAACCGCCGTGCCAATTCCCTTTAGCATCTCACGACGACTAATTCGTTCCATCATCTCCTCCCTGTATTCAAAGAGTACCCGACAGATTGTGAAGGAAAGGTTAAGGAGAGTACTAAGCGGGAGTCTTTTTGAGCATAGCGGGATTCCTCTTCCCTATGACGAATAGGTTCCCTTGTGAACCGATGGGTGATTCCATTCGTGCTGGCGGTGACGGTGTTGGTACACTACATCGACCGCAACAACTTGGCGATTGCCCTGCCTCAGATTGCGCGGGAGTTCGGTTGGAGCGACCGCGAAATCGGGGTGTACGGCAACTACCTGCTGGGCGCGTTCTATCTCACTTTCGGCTTGGCGCAGGTGTTCCTTAGCCCTCTGGCGGAGCGGTTTGGGGTCAAGCGCAGTCTGGTGCTTTCGATCGTGGGCTTCTCGGTTTGTACCCTCTTGGTCTATCCGCTGGGTGGCTCGCTGATGGCGTTGATTGCGCTTCGGCTCTTGTTGGGCGTCGCCGAGAGCGTGCATATGCCGATGAACAGCGCGTTGGTGAGCCGATGGTTTCCCCCTCACGAGCGCGGGCGGGCGAACTCGATCTATGTGGCAGGCATTCTCATCGCACTCGCAGTTGCCCCGTGGCTGATTATTCCGATTGTGGAGCATTTTGGCTGGCGGTTAGGGTTTGCGCTGTTGGGGCTGGCAGGGCTGACTATCGCACTGCCGCCTGTGCTGATTCTCATCAACGACCGTCCGCCTGGTTGGCAACCGTCTCCGCCTGCTCAGCGTATTCGGCTCGCTCGGCAGGGTTGGCTCTGGCTCTACATCTCGGCGGGCGCGTGCAACGCTTTCTGTGTGTTCGGCGTGCTGAACTGGCTCCCGACCTACCTGAACCGAACGAAGGGCATCGAGTTCGGCGAGTTGAGCCTTCCGCTCTTTCTGGTGTTCCTGTCGGGGATTGTGGGGGTCTTTTTCTGGGCGTTTCTGGGCGACCGCACCGGTCTGCGTATCCGCTTAGCGAGTGGTGGGCTGTTCTTGGCAGGCTGGATGGTGTTGGGCACAGGGTTTATCGAATCGCCCGCTGTCGTGGTGGGGCTGTTTGCGTTGGGCGTCTTCTTTCAGAGTACTTATAACGCCCAAGAGTTCGCCACGCTTCAACGAATGTTGCCCGAAGGACAGGTCGGGGCAGGTACGGGACTTTACAACGGGCTGACCGTGCTGATTGGCGGGGTCGGCGGTTCGATGATTCCAGGTACGATTGTGAGCCTGACAGGCAGTTTTCAGGCAGGCATTATGAGCGTGGTGGTCGGCGCGTGGCTGGTGGCGATTCTGATGACCCTATTGCACCTCAGGCTGGGTCGGGAACGCACTGAGATAGCTGTGCATAGCGACTAAGCGCGACTACTCTTCAGGCTCGATGCCAAGTTCACGCAGTTGCTGAGCGAGCCTCTCTGCACGCTGACGCTCTGCCTCAGCCTGTTGACGCGCTTCCTCAGCCTGCTGACGCGCTTCCTCAGCACGACGACGCGCCTCACGCCAACGACGGCCCAACTCCCGAAATGTCAAAAACACCGAACCATCGGGATAACGCAACCCTATCCGCTCCCCCGAACCCCGACCATACCGTATC
>FWPU01008627.1_pt1 | contig 17147 bp, 16 predicted proteins | sample 2228361 | NCBI WGS metagenome assembly FWPU01 (sample SAMEA103939777, study PRJEB20133) | metagenome
CCTTTGTATGGAATATTGAGAAAATGGTATGAGCAGATTCTGTTGAAAATGTGATAATGCTACGCAGCTATTTGGATTATATATAGCTCCGTAGGAGCGATATTTTAATAAACAATATGAAAAAAATTAATTTCAAAGCTCCGTAGGAGTGAAAGGTTAATAAACTCTGTTGACCGAAATTAATCAGAGAAATTTACAAACCTGAAACAAACAATTTCATTACTCCGGTTTTATGTGTCGCTCCTCCAGAGCTTGATAGGGATTTTTATTTTTATTCTGCTATTAACATTACACTGCTACGCAGTTGATTATACATGTCTTTATTCTTTTTGCTTACAAATTATTAAATACAATTATAGCTTCTAAAAATTATTTTTTTCACCCGCTGCTTAACACTTGAAACGAATAGGTTTTTCTACTTACTGATTATCATCTTCTTTACCTGTGCAAGTGAACCAGTGGTTAGTTTGTAAAAATATACTCCGCTTGCAAGATTGCCGGCGTTGAATTCAACCTCATAATTACCGGCAGCTTTGTACTCATCTACTAATTTGGCTACTTCATTACCGAGTAAGTCGTAAACTTTCAGTGTTGTCTGTCCACTTACCGGCGACTGCCAACTGATTTTTGTGCCTGGATTAAAGGGATTCGGATAATTCTGACTCAGTAAAAATTTATCAGGAATATTAAACTCAATCATAACCGGAGGATAGATTTTGAATGAACCATCATAATCAATTTGTTTTAAACGATAAAGTATTGTACCGTTACCAGGATTACTATCAACAAAAGTATAACTCTGTTTATCGGTTGTGGTTCCTGCTCCATCAACAAAACCAACTTTTTGCCATTCCGAATTATTGTTTAAGTTCTTTTTCTGAACCTCAAAACCTCTGTTGTTAAGCTCACTCGAGGTCTCCCAACCAAGATAAATTTTGTTATCAGAAATTGTTGCAATGAATGAAGATAATTCAACCGGCACAACTGCAAAAACAAAAATTGAAATATCATCAAGATACCAACCATCGCGAGTTATTGAAGGATCAGATTTAAACTCAAATCTTAATTTTGATTGCAGTGAAGTTAGACCACTTAAATTAATTTCTTCCTGAACCCAGGTTGTTTGAGTTCCATCATAAAGCGGTTCGCCATTTGGTTGGAAGCTACCTGTACCCAAATTAGTGTATTGCCCTTGCAGCGGAATCCAGTTCTGACCGTTGTTTGTTGAAATCTTAACCTGTCCATAGTCATAATTGTTTTCAATATCATATCTCGTGTAAAAAGTTAATCGGGGAGCTGAGTAGGCACTGAGATCTATCGGATTAGTAAGTGTCATTGTTACAGTTGCATTGTTAATATAGTTTCCAACAGGACTGTCAGTGTAAGAATTTGGTGGTGATACAAATGTTGATGTTGTTATTCCCCAAGCGGGACTGTTACCAGGTGTTGCAGTCACCGTCCACAAATTATTTATGTTGCTTGTAGTATCTGTAAATAAAAGAACAGGAGTTCCGATCATTATTTTAATCGTGTCCACTCTGATTGGATATGAGTTAGAAAAAGAAGTTACCAGTAAATTAACTTTTGTTTCGGGTGCAAGATTACCTATTGTAAACGAAAAAGGCTGATTTACTGATTGTGTCGTTCTTGCAGGAACATTTCCAACATTTATCAGATTACTTGTAATTGTAATTCCCGGCTCAATTGAACTAAGCTGAAATGAAATTTGCGAGGCATCAGAAAGACCTTTGTTTCTAACTGTGAGAACATTTAACTGAACATTATCACCCGGATTAAAATATTGCTGTGAAAAAGAATAGTTATGCAGCACTACATAATCTCCAGCAACCCACGCATTGTACAGATTTGGTTTTAACATTCCCTGAGCAAGAGGAAAAATTCTGTTTTGCGGAGGCCAGAATCCATCGCTTGCGGAACCAATCTCAACTGTATAACCAAATGCTTTCTGCTTTGTTGTTTGTTCACCATACATCCAGTCTCTGACCGAACCATTGGAATTATATCCGAGTATCTGATAACTGTTGCCATAAACATATTGATTGAATGTAGCCATATCACTTGCAAATTCACGATATATGGCTGAGTCTGGGGTTAAAGCATTGATATAACCCCACGGATAAAGAAAAGCATTTTGATAAGAATGCATATTAAAATGAGTTTTATAGTTATTCAGTATTGCAAGATTTCTTATCGCTTGTGATTCAGGTTCTGAAAAAGCAAATGGACCTCTGTATGTTTCATCGGATGGAATAGGACTTGAGCCATTGTTATCATAGCCCCACATATATCCAAAATTCCTGTTCAGATCAACTCCATAACTGCCATCACCATTGTTTCTTCGGTTCTTTCTCCACATTCCTCCGCCGTTTGGATTTGTAAGTCGGTTATATTCATATCCGTCAGGATTAAAGCAAGGAACAAAAAACATTTCTCTGTTATCTACCAGATAGGTTACTTCAGGATCTGTGCCGTAATTCTGAAGCAGGTACCACATAAAATAAAGCATTGAAGCCATAGACTGAGGTTCGCGTGCGTGAATAAGCGCATCGTAACCAACCTTAGGTTCATTTTCACCTATGTTGGGATTGTCTGAAATTTTCACTGCCCAGATTGGTCTTCCTTCCTGACTCATTCCAATCTGATATTTTTGAGTGATTATGTTTGGATATTGATTGTACATTGAATCAAGCTGTGCAACAATTTCATTGAAGGTATAAAATCCACCCATCGAACCAAATCCAAATCCATCTACATTAAACTTTTCTTTGCTTTCCGTTTTGAAAGAATGTTTTTCTGATTCGGTGAGAGTAGGAAGCGAACTGTAATATTTATTCCAGTCATCAATTATTATTTGATAATTGAAACCACCAGTAATAAGCTTTGAAAAATCTTCATCTGAAATAAATGTTATGATAGAATTATCTTTATCATATTCGAAATGTTCATCCAAAAAACCTAAAGAAATCAGTCTTGGCAGATTATTAATTTCATCCAGGTAAATTTTCACCTGCTTATAATTTTGTGCAGTAACTATGAACGAATTAAAGATAATCAAAATAGTTACAATGTTCTTCATAACTATACCTCAAAAATTGATTTGAATTGAAAAGAATTTCTTCCGCCCAGCGAGAGAAAAATTTACTTCCTGAAATAGATAAAAAATTTTATTGTAAGTCAAGCCGAATTTTATTTTTTAAAACCAACCTGAAGTAATAACCTATTAATAATTTTACAATAATTACCGGACTGCAATTCTGACCAGTTGATAATTTTATGTTGTTTCAAACAGTGTAATGTGAATATGTTTGCCGAAAAAATATCCTTCAATAATGAATTTATTGTTTGTTACTGTTTTTACATTATTATTAAATATTCCTTTTGGATACTGGAGAGCCAATGTCCGGAAACGCAGTTTTCAATGGATACTTGCAATTCATATTCCTGTGCCATTTGTTGTTATTGCAAGATTTTTCTCTGGTTTAGGTTTTGAGTTTTACACTTATCCGATAATAATTGCAAGTTATTTTCTGGGACAATTTACTGGTGCAAAATTATCAAATTTCAGAAAAGATAATAAAATGCTGACATCATCTTGTCTTGTTATGGATTTGTTCAGAAACATTAAATCAAATTGAACTAATTTTTTCATTCTTCAGTTTATTAACGAAAAGGAATTAAAATGAAAACTCTTACTGTAACATTTGTAATTTTAATCTCATTTCTTACAACTACATTTTCTCAAAATCAAAAAGGTGCGAAAGTGAGCGAAAACTTATTTTCGATCAAAGTGAAAGATATTGACGGAAAAGAAGTAAATCTTTCTGAGTATAAGGACAAAGTTCTGTTAATTGTTAATGTTGCAAGTTTCTGTGGATATACAAAACAATATGCCGGATTGCAGGAGCTTTATGAAACTTATAAAGATAAAGGATTTGAAGTTCTCGCTTTTCCCTGTAATCAGTTTGGCAATCAGGAACCCGGAACAAATGCGGAGATAAAAAATTTCTGTTCGTCAAAATACAATGTGACATTTCGTTTGTTTGATAAAATAGATGTAAACGGCGTAAACAAATCTCCTCTTTATGCTTTACTGACAGATAACCCAACAACAGGGAAGGGAGATATAAAATGGAATTTTGAAAAGTTTATTGTTGGGAGAAATGGAAATATATTAGCTCGTTTTCCGAGTTCTGTTGATCCGACAAGTGAAAAAATTGTTTCATTGATAGAAAAAGAACTTAATTAACAACTTCGGTATTAGTCACTCCGGTTAATTATTATGCAGTGTTTTGATGCGCGGCACTGCTTCTAAATTCAATTCCGGAGTGACTTCATTTTATATCAATCCCAATTCTGATTTAACCAAAAGTTTTTTCTCAATCAGCTTCTTATGTTCAATGTTCAGTGTAAGACTTACTTTTTTCATTAAGTGATCTTCATAAGCATTCATTTTCTCATCAGAGAAGACCAATCGCCATAAATTTTCAATCAATCTTTCTTTTTGCTCCTGACTGAAATGCTCATTTATTTCACCGGTAAATTCATAAATACTTACACTGTCCTTAACTCTCCTTTCGGCAAGTTCCATTAATTCTTTTGCATAATCTTCACTGATATTAAAACATTGTTTCATCTGATTAATGATAAAAACATGTTCCTCATCAGTAAATTTACCATCGGCTTTTGCAAGTTCAATGAATAATGCACAAGCAGCAATCTGAAGTTTCTTTTGATCATCTTTCTCTGAATGATAATTATTATCAGAGGTTTGTTCTTCTTCAAATAAAAATTTTTTTAATACACTTAGCATTTCATTATTCCAGTTCTGATAAAAGATTCGGTAAATCGAGTGGTTTTGTTACCATTAAAATATTTCCATCTTCATCTTTTGGCCAGAGTTCAAAAGGTCTGTCTGCATAAAGTTCAACTCCGTTTCCGTCCGGATCCTTCAAATAGATGGATTCAGAAACACCGTGATCAGAAGCTCCTTCGATTGGATATTTGGATTCCCAGATTCTTTTGAATGCCTGAGCAAGTTCTTTTCTTGAAGGATAAAGTATGGCAAAGTGATATAAACCGGTAGTTCCCTTCGGTGGTTGCGGAGCTCCCTCGCCGGCCCAGGTATTAAGAGCAATGTGATGATGATATCCGCCTGAAGATAAAAAGACTGCCGAAATTCCAAACCTCGCAGTAACCTGAAAACCTAGCAAATCTCTGTAAAATGATAATGCCTTATCCAAGTTTGAAACAGTGAGGTGGATGTGACCGATTTTTACTTTTGGATTAATCTCATAAGCCATTAGATAATTGACGCCCTTTCTTGTTAATCGAAATTAGAATTTCCATTATTGAGTTTTACTGGTTTTACATTCCATATTTTTTTAGCGTATTCACTGACTGCCCTGTCGCTTGAAAACTTTCCTATTCTTGCAACATTATAGATTGATTTTTTTGTCCATTCTTCCTGATTAAGAAATTCTTTAGCAACTCTGTCCTGAGTTTCTATATAAGATTGGTAGTCCGCCAACACACAATAGTAATCTACATTCATCAGACCGTTTATCATATCGTTAAAAATTCCCGGTTCTTTTGGATTGAAGTAGTTTGATGCAATCATATCAATTACTCTTTTCAATGAAGGATTGTTTTCATAATAAACACGGGGATTATAACCTTTAGCTTTAAGTTCCACAACTTCTTCAGCAAGTAAACCAAAGATAAAAATGTTTTCTTCTCCAACCTCTTCAAGAATTTCAATGTTTGCCCCATCCATTGTTCCAATTGTTAAAGCACCATTAGCCGCAAATTTCATATTTCCGGTTCCCGATGCTTCAAGTCCTGCAACTGAAATTTGTTCAGATAAATCTGAGGCAGGAATAATTTTTTCGGCAAGTGTAACAGAATAATTTTTCAGAAATACAACTTTAAGCTTGTCGCCGACATCGGGATCATTATTTACAACATCAGCAACTGAGTTAATAAGTTTGATTACCATTTTAGCTGCATAATATGCGGGCGCAGCTTTGCCTCCGAAAATTACAGTACGCGGAACCATGGCAATTTCCGGATTGTCTTTTATACGATTGTAAAGAGTAATGACATGTAAAACATTCAGCAGCTGGCGTTTGTATTCATGAAATCTTTTTACCTGCACATCAAACATTGAATCAGGATTTATATCAATGCCGTTTTCATTTTTAATGTAATCAATCAGCAATCTTCTGTTATACATTTTAACATCCCGCCATTTTTTACGAAAGCCGGCATCATCAACAAATTGTTCAAGTTTTTTGAGTTGATATAAATCTCTTACCCAATCTTCACCGATTTTAGAAGTAATTAATTTTGATAATTCAGGATTTGCGGCACGAATCCATCTTCGTGGTGTAATTCCATTCGTAACGCAAAGAAATTTTTTCGGATAAATTTTATGGAAGTCAGGAAATATTCTTGTTTTAAGAATATGAGTGTGAAGCTCTGCAACACCATTAACTGCAAATGTTCCTACAATTGCGAGATTTGCCATTCTCACTCTTTTATCTGGTCCTGACGAAATGATAGATAATTTTTCAAGCACTTTTTCATCAGATGTAAAATTCTTTTTTACATCCTCAATGAATCTTCTGTTAATTTCATAAACTATCTGCAGGTGTCTTGGAAGAAGTTCTCCGAATATTTTTTCATTCCATTCTTCCAATGCTTCAGGAACAACAGTGTGATTTGTATAAGCGAAGGTTCTTGTTGTGATGTCCCACGCTTTATCCCATCCAAGTTTTTCCTGGTCTATTAATATTCTCATCAGTTCCGGAATTGCAACAACCGGATGAGTATCATTCAGCTGGATACAGACTTTCTCAGGAAATTCTGTCCAGTTATCGTGATTTATTTTGAACTTACGGATAATATCCTGCAAAGTTGCTGCAACAAAAAAATATTGCTGCTTCAACCTTAAAAATTTTCCCTCAACATAAGTATCATTTGGATAAAGAACTTTTGAAATGGTTTCTGAATCATTTTTCTTTGCGACGGCTTCAACATAATTACCACGATTAAAATCCGAAAACTCAAAATCAGAAACAGCTTTTGCCTGCCACAACCGTAGATTGTTTACATTCTTTACTTTGTAACCCGGCACAGGTACATCATAGGCAACTGCGAGCACATCATCCGTATCAACCCAATCAAAATAATAAGTACCATCGGGATAAACTTTCTTTTCAACTCTTCCGTAAAATTTCACACGATATTGTAACGATCGTCTAAGAATATCCCAGGGGTTCCCGTTGCGTAACCAATAATCTGCATACTCAACCTGATAGCCATTTTCAATTTCCTGGGTAAAGATTCCATATTCGTATCTGATACCGTAACCAAATGCAGGTAGCTGAAGAGTAGCCATTGAATCAAGATAACACGCAGCTAATCTACCCAAGCCGCCGTTTCCAAGTCCCATATCGTGTTCATATTCTTTAATCTCTTCAAGGTTGTAACCATCCTTTTTCAACATCTCTCGTGTTTCTTCATAATAATCAAGATTGATGAGTGCATTGCCAAGCAATCTTCCCATCAGATATTCGAGAGAGAGATAGTAAACTCTTTTGGGATCTTTAATATGATATTCTCTTTGAGTGCGAAGCCATCTTCTTACCATTCTGTCACGAATTGCAAGAGATAAAGCATAATATGCATCATCTTTTGTAACGGTGATTCTATCTTTTACGAGTGTAAATTCCAGATGTTCAGCAAACTGGTTTGAAATAGAAAAACTCTCAGGGTCTTCTTTATCAGTAAAGAAAATTGAACCATTAGCAACTTTGCTGTTATCTTTTTTTGCCATTAAATAAATCTCTCCTCAATGTTTAATCATTAAAACAGCGGCACAAATTTAATTCCACACTGAAAGAATACAAAACATTTATTAACATCAAATTAACATTGATAATTTTATATTTATGATGAAAAAATTTCATCATTAAGAAATATCGAATGAAAATGTTACATATAAAATTTTTATTGTTTCTGTTTTTTATTTCTACTGGTTTTAGTCAATCCGAATTTCAATTTGGAAATGTTATTTTTATTCATCCTGATGGAACCGGTTTAGCTGATTGGAACGCATTAAGACTTTTAAAGGTCGGTGCTGATAATGATCTTCACTGGGATAAAATGAGTTCGATCGGGCTTTACCAGGGACATATAAGAAACAGAGTAACCGCATCATCAAATGCCGGCGCAACTATACATGCTTACGGAGTGAAAGCTGATGTTGAAGATTTTGGTCTTATTGATAATCAAATTCCTTTAGCAAGATCCGGAAAAAGAATGAGTATAATGAAAGAAGCAATCGAGAGAGGCATTTTCACAGGATTAATTAATTCAGGTTCAATTGAAGAACCTGGGACAGCTGTTTTTGTATCAAGTAATGCAAAAAGAGGCAACTACACTGAAATTGCCAAAGATGTTATTCAATCAGGCGTTGATTTAATTTTATGTGGTGGTGAAGATTTTCTTCTTCCTGAAGGAACCAAAGGTAGATTTTCTGAAAATGGCAAAAGAAAAGACGGATTAAATCTTATTGAATGGGCAGAAAAGAATGGATATAAAGTTGTTTATACAAGAGATGAATTGTTAAACACATCGTTCAACGAGAAAAAAATACTTGGTGTTTTTGCTGCAAGAAGTACTTTCAATGACAGAACAGAAGAAGAATTAAAAGAAAAAAGATTACCTAATTTTAATCCAACTGCACCCACCGTAGCTGAAATGACAAAATTTGCAATCGAGTTCTTATCCCAAAAGGGACAATTTTTCCTGATAGTGGAAGAAGAAGGAACCGACAACTTTGGCAACAGGAACAACGCCAATGGAAAACTCGAAGCACTAAACAATGCTGATGAAGCAATAGGATTTGCACTTGAATTTATTGAAAAAAATCCAAACACCATGCTTATTACCGCATCTGACAGTGAAGCAGGCGGAATGGAAGTGATAGGTTATGAAATTGAAAATTTATCTGAGTTAAATCCACTTCCTGAGAGGGATGCAAATGGTGCTCCTATTGATGGAAGAGAAGGAACGGGAACATTACCATTTTTCTCCGCACCAGACAAAAATGGTAATCGCTTTCCTTTTGCAGTAAGCTGGAGTTGTTATGGTGATGTTACAGGTGGTGTCGTTGCAAGATTACACGGCTTACATTCTGAAAAGATGAGAGGTAAGATTGATAATACTGACATTTACAGATTTATGTACTTAAGCTTATTTGGAAAGTGGCTGGAATAATTAATCAACTATTGCCGTTGCTTCTATCTCAATCAGCAAATTCGGATCAATCAGTGATTGAACTTCAACCATTGTTGATGCTGGTTTTATCTGACCAAAAAACTCACTGTGTGCTCTTGCAATCTTTTCCCATTGACTTATATCTGTAACATACATTCTTGTCCGAACCACATCATTCATTGTGGCTCCTGCTTGTTCGAGCACATCCTTTATTTTTGCTAAAATCGTTTTTGTCTGAAGATATGCATCCCCTTTACCGATTATTTCATTGTTTACAACCGAAGTGGTTCCTGAGATCTCAATTATATTACCAACTTTCACTGCGCGTGAGTATCCGACAATATCTTCCCAAACTGTGCCTGATAAAAAATTTTTTCTCATCATATTTTTCCTTCAAGAAATTTTTTTCTTTTTTTCTCCGGAAATTTTTCAATTGCATATCGCAGCATTGTTCTCGGCATTTTTTTGTAATTACTGATAAGAAAATTTTCTTCAACTTGAAAATTCCGTTTACCGACTTCTCTTAGCATCCAGCCAACTGCTTTGTGAATAAGATCATGTTTATCATTAAGAAGTAACTCTGAAATTTTTAAGACATCTTCAAACTGATTATTACGGATAAATTCAAATGTTGAAATAACTGCGATTCTTCTTTCCCACAAATTTTTTGATTTAGCAAGGCTATAAAGGACTTTCTTTTCACTGTTCAAAAGATATCTGCCAACTATTTTCGGAGCAGTGAGATCAACAATATCCCAGTTATTAATCCATTTTCGATACTTCATATAAAAATAAAAAAGTTTTTTTCTCTCTTCTTCATCTGCTTTTGAAAATTTTTCAACGAGTATCAGTGATGCAATAAGCCGTTCTTCGTGGATTTTTGAACTGAGAAGTGTTCTGATTTCACTTAATGATAAATCTTTAAACCTTTTAGCAATTTTTCTTTGCACAGGAACTTTTATTCCATAAAAAATATCTCCTTCACCATATTCACCCTTACCTGTTTTGAAAAACTTTTGCAGGATAGCCGCTTGCTGTGGATTTCTTTGTTTCAGAATTTCTGTGCAAAGTTCAGATAGACACCCAGACATTTTGATTTTCTTTTTTTTCAGTGATGATTGATTTAAAAAAAAGATGACAACCGATTATCAGTTGTCATCTCTTTAATTTCAACAATATCAGCAAATATTATTTAAGAAGCGTCATCTTCTTAGTAAAAGTCAGACCATTTGCTTCGAGTTTATACAGATAAACTCCGCTATTTAATTTACTTGCATCAAACTCTAAATCATAAGTACCGGCTTCTCTGAACTCATTTACTAATACTGATACTTCCTGACCAAGCAGGTTGTAAACTGCTAATTTTACATTGCCCGACTGTGGAATTGTAAAACTAATAGAAGTTGTCGGGTTAAAAGGATTAGGATAGTTCTGTGCTAATTCAAATTTTGAAGGTGAAATCACTTCAACCTCAATAACTTTTGAATATTCAAATGTGCCATCAAAATCAATTTGTCTGAGTCTGTATTGGTAATTCCCTTTACTTAAATTTTTATCAATGAAAGAGTAAGATTGCTTTTCGGTAGTAGTCCCCTTACCAGTAACAAAACCAACTTTCAACCAGTTGCCATTTGATGATCTTCTTTCAACATCAAAACCTGAGTTGTTAACTTCAGTTGCAGTTGTCCATTTTAAAGTTACATTCGTTCCATTCACAGCGGCATTGAAAGAAGTAAGCTCAACAGGAACTATTGAGTTCCAATTGGTGGCGATTCTTATTCCATCAATCACACCGGTTGGAGAGTTTGTTCCCTGTCTGACAGCAACTGCGCCAATATTTGTAGGATCAGAACTAACACCTGTTCCAATCGGACCAATAGTAAGAATCGGAGAACCCGGTTCTGAAAGTGGGAACGAATTATCATAAACATACAATACCACCTGATCATCATCTGCAGCAGCAGGGTTGAACATATACTTTAGAACAAAAAGATATGTTTGATTTAAATTCAGAACAACAGAAGAATCTTCTGTTCTGGTTTCGGAGGATTTGGAAAGCCCAACTACATAACCAGAACCAAAACTCCGGAAAAAAACTCTTCCTCTGAAAGTAGTTGCAATGGTATAAGGACCTAAATGGAAACAGTAATCAGCAGTAGCTCTGGCAGAAGAAAGATTTAGCATAAAAAATGCATAAATATTCTGAGCAGTTGTAATAGAATCAGAGAATTTTCTATTAATATCACCATCGTTAGTACCAGAAGATCCATTAGTAAATGCTAAAGCACCACCAATTCCCGAAGATGGATAACCAACATAATTTAAACCTGCTGAAACATAAGCGGGACCTTGTGCTCCGCTGTGTCTAACCCAGTTCGCAGTAAGGGTTGTAATATCGGGATTGTCTGAAGTTCCATAATCAAAATTCTCTTCCAGAAGTAACTGAGCAAAGGAAAGTGGAGTAATCAATAAAAGAAATAGTAATAGTTTTTTCATTTTTGCCTCTAATATTTTTTATCTGTTCTAAATATAATAAAGTTTTTAAATAAAGATAATACGGCCAGATTATCATTTTGTTAAAATAAAAAACCGATTCCTTGATGAGGAATCGGTCCGAAGATCAACTAATTTATCAGTTAAGGTTCTTAAACTTAAACCACCAATCATAACCTTCTTCTTTTTTCCGCTCTTCAATCATTGCCATATCTTTCGGTGGAGGTATTATCACTTTATCACCAATCAATTCGTTGTTTGGCCAGTTCTCAGGCATAGCTACTTTATTCTTATCAGAAATCTGAAGCGCTTTTAGTGCACGGAGAACTTCATCTACCTGTCGCCCAACTTCCTGAGGATAGTAAATCATTAATCTGATAATTCCTTCAGGATCTATTAAAAATACAGCACGCACAGTGTTAGTACCTTTTCCGGGATGAATCATTCCCAGAGCTTCAGCAACTTTGCCCATATCATCAGCAATTATGGGGAAAGGAATATTTACTTTGAGATTGTTCTGAATCCATTCAACCCATTTAATGTGGGAAAAAACCTGATCTATTGATAATCCTATCAACTCTGCATTTAATTCTTTGAACAGCTTATCTCTTTTTGCAAATGCTACAAATTCAGTTGTGCAAACTGGCGTAAAATCAGCGGGATGGCTGAATAATACTATCCATTTGCCTTTATAATCTTCCGGTATTTTTTTCATACCGTGTGTAGTCTGAACTTCCAATGATGGCATCTTTTCGCCAATTAAAGGAATGCCTTTTCTTGTCTGTTCCATTTTATTTCCCTTTCAGTTTTGTTTATTAATTTTGATAGGTTTGATTCATTAAGCATTGAAAAGTTTCGTTTAAATTTATTTTTTACAATTAAGATATTGAAACACAGCGATAAACTTTTGATATAAATCAAATAACAAAGGAGAATTTATAATGGTTAAATACTGGCTGGTAAAAACAGAACCAGAAGTTTTTTCATGGGAAGACCTGAAGAAAAGTAAAAGCCAAATCACTTATTGGGATGGTGTAAGGAATTATCAGGCAAGAAATCTTTTAAGGGATGAAATGAAGAAAGGTGATCTTGTTTTATTTTATCACAGCAATGCCGATCCACTTGCTGTTATGGGAATCTGCGAAGTTGTCAGAGAAGGTTATCCTGACCATACACAATTTGACCCCGATAACAAACATTACGATCCGAAAGCTGATCCAAAAAACCCAACCTGGTATATGGTAGATATTAAACTCAAAAAAGAGTTTAAACATCCGGTAACTTTGGATGAGATAAAATCAAATCCTAAGCTGAAAAATATGAAACTCATCCAAAGGGGTAACAGATTATCCGTTATGCCTGTAACAAAAGAAGAGTTTGATGAAATAGTTAAAATGGGAGAGAAAAAATAATTGATATTGGGGCTGTAGCTTCCGCCTTCATTTTATTTCGGCGGACAGGCAGTTAAGAGAGCGTATTGATAGATAAGTAAGCTTATCGGTTCTTTTAATTTTCTAAATTAATTTTTCTGGGGCTGTAGCTCAGTTGGGAGAGCGGCTCGTTCGCAACGAGTAGGTCGTCGGTTCGAATCCGATCAGCTCCACAATTCTAAAATTGTTTTTCCATTAGATAATGTGGAATAACTCCAAACAAAGTATGCGATTGCTTCACTACTGAATAACCATTTCTCTCATAAAATTTAACGACATTCTCTCTTGCGTGAAGAATAATTTTTTTTGCACCTTTTTCAGTTACTTTTTTTTCAAGTTCATCCAAAATCATTTTACCAACGCCTTTCCCCTGCCATTCTTCTTCCACAGCCATATATCTGATTTGTGCCTCATTTTCTGAATTAAAATGAGCCCGACCACAGCCAACTATTTTACCATTTTCTACTGCAATAACATGAATTGCCTTTCCTTCAAGTTCATCCTGCTCACTTCCTCTTGGCTGATTCCAGGGTGCACGGAGAATTCGCCATCGCAAATCATAGTAATCAAAAAATTCTTGTCTTGTCTGTGGTGATTTAATGACCATTTCTTTGATTTGATTTTATTAAAAAAGCACCTAAGTGAATTAACAGGATTAACTTTACTCACTACTATCAACTTCAGCTCTATACAAAGCGGAAGCTGGTAATGATTTGCTTGCTTTAGCACCAAGTTGTTTCATCTTCTCAACTCCGGCAATAAGATTTCCTCTACCGTCGTGAATTTTTTTCATTGCCTCTTCATAAGTGTCCTTAGCCGAATCGAGTTTTCTGCCAACTTCAATCAAATCATTATAAAAGTTTACAAATTTATCATACAAAGCTCCTGCTTGTCGGGCAATTTCAAGTGCATTCCTGTTCTGATTTTCCTGACGCCAGATGCTTGCAATGGTTCGGAGTGTTGCCAAAAGTGTAGAAGGACTAACTATAACGATGTTCATTTCAAATGCATCATTGAAAAGATTAGAATCGTGTTGAACTGCTAAAGCAAATGCAGGCTCAATAGGCATAAACATAAGAACGAAATCAAGACTGTTTAGTTTGTAAAGTGACTGATAATTTTTTGAGCTTAGATTTTTCAGATGTGAGCGAATTGAAAGTATATGTTCTCGCAAAGCTTTTTGTTTGTCATTCTCATTATCGGAAGAAATGTATCGCTCGTAAGCAATTAAAGAAACTTTTGAATCAATCACTATGCTTTTATTTTCGGGAAGGTTAACAATAACATCCGGCTGAAATCTTTTACCGGATTCTGAAGTAATAGCTTCCTGAACAACATATTCTCTGCCTTTGACAAGTCCTGATTTTTCAAGAATACTTTCAAGAATAAATTCACCCCAGTTGCCCTGAGTTTTGGTTTGTCCCTTTAATGCTTCAGTAAGATTTTTTGCTTCCTGAGTCATTTGATTGTTCAACTCTTTCAATGAATATAGTTGCTCACGAAGTGAAGACAATCTGTCAATACTTTCTTTATTTGTTTGCTCAACTTTCTTTTCGAACTCAGAAATTTTTTCTTTCAGTGGATTCAGAATTTCACTTATTTTTTCTTTGTTTTGTTCTGTAAACTTAAGGGACTTCTCCTCAAAAATTCTGTTTGCAAGATTTTCAAATTCCTTTACAAACTTCTGCTGAAGTTCTTCAATTTCAGATTTTTGTTCATTAAGCTTTTCCTGAAGGTTTGAATAGTCGGACTTTAGTGCAGAATTTTCAGATGTAAGCTTTTCTGTTTTTTCTCTTTCCTGTTTTATTTCAGCTTGAAGAGACTGTTTATCCAATTCAAGAATATTTATCCGCTCACTTAATTTTACATTCTCAACGCGAAGTGTGTTGATTTGTTCATTAAGTTTATTTGCTTCCTCAACAGAAATTCCTTTTTTGCTTTTCAGTAAAAGAAAAGCAATTATTAAACCTAAAAATAGACCTATGAAAAGAAATATTATTTCCATTTTTAATTTCCTGTAGACAATTTTTTTAATCTGTTTAAAAAGTATTTAACGCTTGAGCAATTTGGATGATTAGATGCTTCTTTTAGCGAAAAACCGTTGTGTATAAATTTTTTCATAATTTTGGGTTTACGGTAACCAATACCAAGTCCTCTGCCTGTTTCTTTAATAAATATTTTTTGCAATTCATTCAATGGTAAGCCGGGGGTGCTTTCAGGATATTCAAAGTAATATCTTTTTTTTAATAAATTGGATAAAGTAGTTGAATCACTTAACAACCAAGATTCAATAGCTCTTACTGAAACAATATGGATAATTAAATTACTATAATTATAGATTTTCTTTTTATATGAGCTAATACAAGGTTCGAATTCTAAATCAGATAAAACAAAGATTCTTTCTGCCCCTAAGTCTGTTAATATATTTATTTTTTTATTAACTATCTGGTTTTCATTAACCAAGTTATCCCTGCCTCCTATGTCAAAAGCACCTACACTTGTTAAACCGAGCTCATTAAGTATTTCCTGAAACATCCTTGATCGAATCAAGACAATCTCACTTGCTCCCTCACATAAAAAACCAATTCTTTTCACCACGGGATTCCTCCACCAAGAACATTAGATAGCCAAGCTTCATCCATTTTCAAATTGTGTAAATTAAAATCATTAAATTGTTTAATTTGTGTGATACCATTTTGCTTGAATACTAAAATTGCTTCACTTGGTTTTAATTCAGAAACCAGAGTTTGTGAGTGAGTAGCTAGCCAAATAATATGTTTTTTTTGGGACACCAAATCTCGACAAATCTGAACAAATTCCTTAATAACTTTTGGATTAAGCCCATTTTCTGGTTCTTCAATAAGTAAAAATTGTGGATTATCGGATTGAAATAATGCTGTTATCAAAGAGATTGCATTCTCAGTCCCATCTGAGATTAAATTACCTGTAAAAGGCTTAGAGGAGTATTCCTCATATATTATTAACTCATCCTTACCTGTAAATGAATCTTCTTTAATGTCTATATCTTTAAATTCTGGTATAATAAACTGTAACAATTCAATAATTACTTCCCGTTTTTCTGGATCTTGTAAAAGCCTTTTTAGTACTTTATAAGCGTTTTTACCATCAGAATTTAGTTTTATATCGTCTTTATATATTTCCTTTTTTATTTTTTGATTGTTCAAAAATATACGGGAAAAACTTTCATCAAAATATTCTTTTATCTCTGAAGGACCACCTAATTGAGTTTTAACCTCGTGACTACGTTCAGAAATTTCACACAGCAACTTCTCTCTTGAATAGGATTCAATCTCTACTATGATTTTTTTTTCATTTATATTTTCACTTTGAAAAGAATATAAATCATTAAAACTACCAAAATACTTTAATGCCTCTTTAGGTTTCCTTAAATAAAAACTTACTAGTTCTAAAACCTCAAAAATATTAGACTTTCCAGCAGCATTAGTACCAAAAAAAACTGAAAAACTTTCAGGATTTGTAATTCTTAAGTTCAGTAATGATTTATAATTTTTTATACTAATTTCTTTTATAATCATACCTTATCCCTATGTTTCATTCTTAATTTAGAAATAAACAAAATCATTTCAATAAATTAGTCTTATAAGATTATTCATTTTCTATTATTTTAAGATTGAATATTATCTAGTTACAATTCGAGAAATCAACCTAGTGAGGTAATTTCTTTTTAGGTTAAATTACTAATTTCTAATTTAATTCTTTTAGCTTATTAAAGAAATATCTAATTACCGTTTTTGTATTCACATAGCTAACTTTTAAAATTGACACAGATTTATCAAATTTGAGCAGATCTGTTTAACCTGTATAATCAGCGTTCTATTTTTATTCTAAACTACCCACAACTTTTTCAACTTCCTCAAGAATTTCACAGGACTTAACGAG
>FWPU01008628.1_pt1 | contig 17140 bp, 20 predicted proteins | sample 2228361 | NCBI WGS metagenome assembly FWPU01 (sample SAMEA103939777, study PRJEB20133) | metagenome
CGTTTAAGTTTGGTACATATTTTATATATAAAAAAATATATAAAATTATAAAATGGATAATGTTTAGACTAATATCCTAAAATTATTTTAATCTTTAAAAGTCTATCTCCTCTTTGTACCAATATTCAGCGATCGTTTAAGTTTGGTACATATAAGATGGATAAAATAAAACATATATAAATATAAAAGGGGTAAGGTTTAGACCACTATCCCAACCTTAGATTTCACCAAGCCCTTGATTACAAGAGGTCCAATGAATATTATTAAAGTATTCCCGGTAAAACCGTTAAGTGTTGTTTGGATATGAGCCAGAACAAAGACTTGACAGATTTTTTAAAATAAGGTAAAATTAATTATTAGAGAAGAATTTGTTTGATTGGAGATGATAGGGTATAAAATAGATTAATAAGCTAAATTTTCAAATTTCCCAAGACAGTAGGTGTCTGATATCGGTATCAGACTTAATATCCTGCCGAGGAAATAAAAAATACTTCGGTGTTTGTTATTTTCTCTGCAGGAGCAGAGAATTTTTAATTTAAATAATTGATATTGAGGTTATTATGGCTTTAACCCGAGAAAGAAAAGCCCAAATAATTGAAGATTTAGCAGGGAAGCTGAAAAAAGCTCGAATGGTTGTTTTGGCTTCCTACCAGGGAGTGAGTGTTTCTGATATGGAAGAGTTGAGAAGTGAAGCAGATAAGAAAGATGTCGAGTACAAAGTTGTCAAAAATACTCTCTTGAGATTAGCTTTGGAAAAAGCAGGTATTAGAGTTGAGGAATCATTTTTTCAAGGCCCCCTTTCTTTAGCTTTTTCCTACGATGATGACATTGCTCCTTGTAAGGTTATTTATGAATTTGGAAAGGAGCATAAAGGGATTGAGATAAAAGGGGGTATTTCAGAGGGAAAATTTGTTGATCCGGATTATATTACAACTTTGGCTATATTGCCAAGTAAAGAGGAGTTGTATCCCCGATTGGTATCAACTTTATTTGCTCCACTTTCTCGTTTTTCCAATGCTTTAGTGGGAAATGTTAGAGGACTTACATCTATTCTCCATCAATATAAAGAAAGTAAGGTATAAATATAAGTTGGGTAATAATTTCTAATAAGGAGGTAAATATGACAGATCCCAAAAAAGAAGAGCAGAAAGATCAAGATTCTGCCAAAGATCAATCTCCTAGTGGCAAGGCTCAAGAAGAGTCCCAAAAGGAAGAGCCAAAAGAGCCCCAAGAATTGAAAAAAGAGGTCCTGCAAGCAGAAGAAGTCAAGGAGGCATCAGAGGAAGAAAAACAAGAGTCTCAAGAGAAAAAAGAAGAAAAAAAGGAGACCCCCCAAAAGCCTACCAGAAGCGAACCTACTGGTAAATTTAAAGATTTAATTAAAGAAATTGAATCTTTGTCAGTAGCTGATTTAGCAGAATTAGTTAAGGAGCTTGAAGATAGGTTTGGGGTGTCAGCTGTTGCTTCCCCGCCAGCAGTTCAACCAGTGCCGGCAGCAGAGGCTGGAGGTGGGGGAGTTAGTGAAGAAAAATCAACTTATAAGGTGGTGTTGGTTGCTTCAGGAGAGAGAAAGATTGATGTCATTAAGGCTGTTAGAGAAGTTAATCCTAATCTTGGTTTAAAAGAAGCAAAAGACCTTGTTGAAAGTGCTCCCCAAGACCTCAAAGAAAATGTTAAGAAGGAGGAAGCAGAAGAGATTAAAAAGAAGCTGGAGTCAGTTGGCGCCAAGGTGGAGTTGAAGTAATAAAAAAAATAGGTCATATTAGATAACAAGCCACTTCTAATTGAGAGGTGGTTTTGTTATGATAATGATGTATGTTTAGCTTTAAAATCCTTAAGGAGGACAGCAAATCTCAGGCCAGGGCAGGAGTTATTACAACTTCTCGTGGTAAAATAAGAACTCCGGTCTTTATGCCAGTGGGCACTCAAGCAACTGTCAAAACACTTTCTCCCAAAGAACTCAAAGAGATGGGAACGGAGATTATTTTAGCCAATGCTTATCACTTGTATTTGAGACCAGGGATCAAAATTATCGAGGAATTTGGGGGAGTGGGTAAATTTATGAGCTGGTCAGGACCAATTTTGACTGATTCTGGGGGATATCAGGTTTTTTCTTTGGCCAGGCTAAGGAGAGTTATGGATAGGGGAGTAGAATTCCGCTCCCATATAGATGGCAGTTTGCATTTCCTGACTCCTTTTGAGGCTGTGAAAATTCAAAAAATACTTGGTGGAGATGTTATTATGGCTTTTGATGAGTGCCTTTTGTATCCCGCCCCCAGAAGTTATACCCAGGAGGCTATGGAGAGGACACATCTCTGGGCCCTGGAATGCCAGAAGGCCTTTGAAAATCCAAAACTTAACCCTAAATCTTCAAACATCAATTCTCAAGTGTTGTTTGGGATTACTCAAGGTGGTATGTATGAAGAGCTTAGGCGGGAAAGCGCTGCCGTTTTAAGAGATTTGGATTTCCCAGGCTATGGTATTGGAGGTTTATCAGTGGGCGAGCCAAGGAATTTGACTTGGCAGATGCTTGAGGTCCAAAATGAAATTTTACCTTTTTCTAAACCCAGGTATTTGATGGGCATTGGCGAGCCAAGAGATCTTTTGGAGGCGGTAGAGCGGGGATGTGATATGTTTGATTCAGCAATGCCAACAAGACTAGCCAGAAATGGCACTGTTTTTACAGATTGGGGACGTCTTAATCTCAGGCTCAGAAGATATAAAAGAGACAAAAATCCAATTTGTGAGGAATGTTTCTGTTATACTTGCCGCACTTTTTCCAGAGCTTATCTTCGCCATCTCATTATAGCAGGTGAGGTTTTGGGTATTCGCCTTACCACTTATCACAATCTATATTTTATACTAAATTTGATGCAGAGAATAAGAAAGGCTATCAGAGAGGATAGATTTGTAGAATTTAAGAATAAATTTTTAAGTAAATTTAATAACAATTAAATCAAGATTTTTTGGACACTATAGCTTTGTTTTAGGTTATTTTCGGGGATTTTCGGGGCTCTATATCACCAGCCTATTTTTGGGGTAAATTATTATTAGAGATATTGATATTGGCAATTATGGCAAGAGATATGCCGCTACTATCAATGCTTATAAGGTGTTGGGTTTTGTTCCTGCTATTATTGTAGGAGTTTATGATGTTTTCAAAGGTGTTTTAGCAATAGCTTTGGCTTTTTATATTATTAAGAAGGCCGATATTTTCTCTTTACCCGAGTGGTTGTTTTCGCTATTTTAGGTCACATCTTTTCTTTTTATCTTAAATTTAGAGGAGACTATGGTGGGGGCATCTTCTGGGATTTCTTATGGCTTTTGTAGCTATCTTTCTCAAGAGAGGGTTTATCTCTTTTGGTTTACTTTTATTTGGAGTATTTAGTATTTACTTGAGGAGTTTATATTATTTTAAAAAAAGGAATATAGTGGATTTTTACTTTACCTCTTTTTTATTGTTTTATGGTTAGAGTTCATCCTCAAGATGCTCTGGTTCATTCTTAACTGTGGTAGTTAGTTATCTTTTTGCTTTAAATTTACTTCTTCTCAGTCAGGCCAAATTCTTTTCTTCCCAAAAAGAAAAACAAACTCTTTCTTTGGCTACTGTCTTTTGGTGGCTGTATTTTTGACTATTTTTCTTTTTGATCTTTTATTTTACCTGTCTCTATTGTAATAATTACTCTAGGTTCATTATCCGCGGCCCCAACAGAACTTCTTTCGTTGGGGGTTGATGTATCTTTTAATTTATATTTTAGGTAGCTTGAATGAATAGTAGTGTTTTAGGATAGGATGCATTTCCTTTTTCTTTATAGAACCTTTTTCTTTATAGAATTTGTATGTTTTTAAAATTGTCCGCTTAGATTAATGTTAGATTGATATTTTTGATAATCTTTTAACATGGTATAATTGAAATATGAAGATGGGAAGATATAAGGAGTGATGGGCAGAGACAGGGTTATTGAATAAAAAGATATCAGGAGAGGATGGTAGGAGTTCATTTATTTTTTCACTATGGCCAAGAATTTATAAAATTGAATTTGACTTATTCTCTCTAACCTGTATAATCTAAACACTGAAATTAAAATCTAGATAAAGACAAAGAAATCCTAATTTAGGTGATCAGAAAAAAAACTAAAAGGGGAAACAAAAATGAAAAAAGACCAATCTAAACTTGAAGTAGTGAAGCAGATGCTTGAGAGTGCTGAAAATTCTATTAATTCCGCTAAGGAGATTCTAGCAGAAGTAATGGGAATTTCTTCCAAAGTAAAAATTGAAGAAAAAGCCGCTAAACTGAAAGCTAAAGGGAGGGTAATTGAAGGGATATTTGATGGTGAAAATATGGTTGGTCCGGACAAAAAGAGATATCCAGTGCCTGCCAATTATGCCTCTAAATCTAAATTGGTTGTTGGGGATCTTCTAAAGCTAACTATTTTAGAAGATGGCACGCTTATCTTTAAGCAAATTGGTCCTGTAGAACGTAAAAAGATTGTCGGGACCCTTACTTTAGAGGGCAATAGATATAAAGTTTTGGCTAATGGTAGAGCTTATAAGGTTCTTTTAGCTTCGGTAACTTATTTTAAAGCTCAACCAGGTGATCAGGTGACTGTAGTTGTTCCTAAATCTGGGGAGGCTGATTGGGCTGCTATCGAAGCAGTTTTGGGAGAAATAGGAGAAGGATCCTTCAAGGGAAAGAAAAGCAAGAAAAAGATTGCTGATAAATAATATTAGATAGTAGAAATAAAATTAGCTGATAATTAGAATTATCCCTTTTCAAATTTTAGTAGTTGGTTTATTATTATTTTTGCAGGTGGGATTTTTTCTTAGTCGGGAGAACTCAAAATGGCAGTTTCCTTGTATCGCAAATGGCGACCTCAAAATTTTTCAGATATTATAGGCCAAGATCATGTACGAATAACTCTAGAGAAGGCTGTAGCCAGCAATAGAATTAGCCATGCTTATCTTTTTTCAGGTTCCCGAGCCACAGGTAAAACTTCAACAGCTAGGATTCTAGCTAAAGCTATAAATTGTACCAAAAGAAAAGGGAGCGAGCCTTGTAATAAGTGTTTGAGTTGTTTGGAGATTACTGAAGGCAGGGCTTTAGATGTTATTGAAATTGATGCTGCCTCGACTCGGGGTATTGATGAAATTAGAGACTTGCGGGAAAGAGTAAAATTTTCACCAGCTTCCTTGAAGTACAAAATTTTTATTGTTGATGAAGTTCACATGCTTACCCGAGAGGCCTTTAATGCTTTGCTTAAAACACTAGAGGAGCCGCCAGAGCATGCTATTTTTATTCTTATTACTACTGAAATTCATAAAATTCCTCAAACCATTATTTCTAGATGCCAAAGATTTGATTTCAAAAGAATTAAACTTCCAGATTTAGTTTCCAGACTTCAGGTTATTGCCAAAAAAGAAAAGATCCAAACAGATAAGAAAGCTTTGGAGTTAATTGCTCAAAATGCAGCTGGTGGTTTGCGTGATGCTATTGGGTTTTTAGAACAAGCTGCTTCTTATGGCAAGAAAGTTACTGTAGATTCTCTCCGCTCTCTTCTTGGTCTTACCGATGTGGAGGCAGTTTTTAGGTTGATGGAATTTTTAAGTCAAGGAGATGTAGTTTCTAGTCTTGAGCTTGTCAATCATTTAGTTGAAGAGGGTTTTGATATGAATCAATTTTCTAAAAACATTGTTGCTTATTTGCGAGATATCTTGGTAGTTAAAATAAGCCAGGATATTAATTTCTTAGAGCTTACCGATGAACAAGCGGCAAAAATTCAGAATTTAGCTTCTAAATTTCAGGTTAGTTTCCTTTTAAAATTAATTAATCTCTTTATTCAAGCGGAGCGGGATTCTAAATCAGCCACCCTAAGTCAGCTTCCTTTGGAATTAGCCATTATTGAGGCCGGTTTTAATATCAATCCTAAATATAAGGAAGAAGTTCGCTTTAGGCCTGAAGGGGGTAATAGATCCCAGAATAAAAATAAAAGGAACAATAATAGAGGACAGAACCAAAATAGAAATTCCCAACTCACCTTTAGTCAAGTTCAGAAGAACTGGAATGAAGTTTTAGATAGACTTAAAAGATATAATCATTCTATTTGGGGATTTCTAAAGTCGGCTCAAGTAATTGGTATTAAAGATGAAAATTTAATTGTTATAGAATTTTCTTTCCCTTTTCATAAAGAAAAAATTCAAGAGCCTAAAAATTTGGTTTTAGTAGAAAAGGCATTTTCAGAGGTTTTAGGTATTCCTTGTAAATTAAAATGTGCATTAAGGAAGGAAGGCCTCAAAGAAAATAAAACTTTAAAAAAAGCTCTTGAGGTTTTTGGAGGAGAAGTGGTAGAATAATAATGTTCCATAATTTAACAAAGTCTCTTGGGTGGTTTTATGGCTTCTGGAAAAACTAAATCTACATCTAGCAAAAAGCAAGCTGACCAAAGATCTCTGGGGGTAAGGCCAATCCAAATTGAGGGCAAGCTTCCTCCTCAAAGTATTGAAGCTGAAGCCTCTGTTTTGGGCTCTCTACTTTTGGATAAAGAAGCTATAGTAAAAATAGCGGACACCCTTTCCCCATCGGATTTTTATAAAGAGGCTCATAAAATTATCTATGAAGCTATTTTGGAATTGTTTGAAAAGAGAGAACCTATTGACCTTGTAACTTTATCGAATAAATTAGAATCTTCAGGTAAATTAACTGAGGTGGGGGGAGCGAGTTATCTCACCGCTCTTGCTAATAGTGTTCCTACAGCCGCCCACATTATCCATTATGCTCAGATTGTCCAGCATAAGGCTACTTTAAGGAAGCTTATTTCCGCTGCCTCCGAGATTACCAATTTAGCTTTTGATGAAGAAAAAGATATTAATTTTATTTTGGATAAATCAGAGCAACTGCTTTTTTCAGTATCTCAAAGATATTTACGAGAAAATTTTATCCCCATAAAGGCGGTTTTAACCGAAAGTTTTGAAAGAATTGATAAACTTCATAAAGATAAGGGTGTCTTAAGGGGCATCCCCACTGGTTTTTTTGAGCTGGATAATATTTTGGCAGGTTTGCAGCCTGCTGATTTGATTATCTTGGCTGGCCGCCCTTCTATGGGTAAGAGTGCCTTGGCCTTAAATATTGCAGCTCATGTGGCTTGTAGAGAACATATTCCCGTAGGTATTTTTTCCTTAGAGATGTCCAAAGAACAACTTATTGATAGGCTTTTGTGTTCCGAAGCGGGTGTTGATTCTTGGAAGATGAGAACGGGGAATTTAAGTGATGATGATTTTCCCAAAATTGGTCAAGCAATGGGTTTGCTTTCTGAGGCTCCTATTTTTGTTGATGATTCACCTAACACTACTATTATGGAAATGCGAGCCAAAGCTCGGCGACTTCAAGCAGAGCAGGGTTTGGGTTTGCTGGTAGTTGATTATCTTCAACTTATGGAGTCTCGGTATACAGCTGATGTTAATCGGGTCCAAGAAATTTCAGAAATTTCTCGCTCCCTTAAAGCTTTAGCCAGAGAATTAAATGTTCCGGTTTTAACCCTATCTCAACTTTCAAGAGCTGTAGAGCAGCGATCTCCTAAAATTCCTCAACTGGCAGATTTGCGGGAATCAGGTTCTATTGAACAGGATGCTGATGTGGTTATGTTTATTTATAGGGAGGATTATTATGAACCCAAAACAGAGCGTCGAAATATTGCCGATATTTTTATCAAAAAGCATCGTAATGGCCCTACAGGACAGGTGGAGCTTTACTTTAAATCTGAACAGATGAAGTTTGAAAATCTCGAGCGACGCCATAACGAAGAAGTGCTTCAGGAAGAAATTTAAGGAGTTTTATGCAGAATAAACAAAAGAAATTAGCAAAGCAGGTTGGTAAATTTGGTATTGTTGGTATCTTAAATACTTTGATTGATATTATTATTTTAAATATCCTAATTAAAATAAGTCTATCTTTAGAGTTTTTTTTCTTGGGTTATAAGGTTGTTGGTGCTAATATGATCTCAGTGAGTGTGGCCATGGTTAATAGTTATATTTTGAATAAGTATTGGACTTTTGAATCTAAAGAAAAGAAAAATATAGCCTATGAGATTTTTAAATTTCTTTTTGTAACCGTAATTGGTATGTTTGTTATTCATCAGATTGCTTTTAATTTATTTTATACTTATTGGTCTGGACCTGCAGATTTGGTAGTAGGCATCTCCCACTTTATTGGACTTAATAGAATATTTTCAGATTCTTTTGTAGTTTTGAATTTTGCTAAGGTTATTGCTATTTTGTTCTCATTGGTTTGGAATTTTGTTGGTTATAAGATTTGGGTGTTTAAAAAATAATCTCTGAATTTATTATGCCCTGGTATTTTTATGGTTTTATCTGTTCTTTGTCTGTTGCCTTAGTGGTAATTTTAGAGAAAAAAATACTTTTGAAAGAACATGCTTTGGAATTTTCGGCTTGTTCTTTCTTTTTTTAATTTTCTTTTGTTAATTCCTTTTATCTATAAGGTTGATTTCCACATTCCTGGGAATTTGTATATTTTATTATTTGCTTCTTCGTGTCTTCAAACAATTGCTTTTTTATTTATGATGAAAGCAGCCAAACATTGGGAGATTTCTTTAATTTCTCCCTTACTAAACTTATCTGTTGTTGTTACCGCTGTTTTAGCCTTTTTTATTATAGGAGAAAGATTAACTTTCACTAAAATGAGTGGCATTTTTTTTAATTTTGATAGGGGCTGCCTTACTTCAAAGAGGTCGGAGTTTTAAAGATATTTTTAGGATTACTGTTAATTTTAGACAAGAGAGATTTTTTTATTTTACCGTTTTTGTCACCTTTCTATATGGAGTGGCCTCGGTTTTAGATAAGATTATTTTAACAACCCTTGATCCTCTAAGTTATATCTTTGTTACCCATTTTATTTGTTATGATTAATTTTTTCATTCTTTTAAGTTTGCTTTATGATGGAATTGGGGGCTATGTCCATGGGTTTAAGATAGCAGGCTTGGCCATCTTGGTTATAGCTTTGTTTGTTTTAATCTCTCGTTTTAATTTAGCTAAAGCTATCTCTTTAACCGATGTTAGTGTCGCTATTACTTTAAAAAGGTTGTCTGTTTTGTTAGTAGCGATTTTTGGAGGACCTCTGTTTCAAGAAAAACAACTATTGTTTAAAACAGTAATTTCTATTATTATGATTATAGGAGTTTATCTTTTAATAATTTAGGAGGCTTTATGAATGAATTTAAATTATCTATTATTATTCCTGCTTATAATGAGGAAAAAAGAATTGGTCAAACCTTGGATTTTATTTGCAACTATCTCCAAAGACAATCTTATAGGGGAGAAATTTTGGTGGTAGATGATGGTTCCAGTGATAGGACCCAAGAAGTAGTTCAGAAAAAAATGGCCACTTGTAGGGAGCTTAGACTTTTATCTTATGGCAGAAATCGGGGCAAAGGTTATGCTATTCGTTATGGAGTTAGAAAAGCTAAGGGTGAATATATTCTTTTTGCTGATGCTGATAATGCTACTCCTTTTGAGGAGATAGAAAAATTACTTCCTTATAAAGATAAATATGATATTGTTATGGGCTCTCGTTATATTACCCAACCTAAGCCAGGAGAGTTAAGTTATCTTAAATCTCTTTGGCATTCAATAATTGAGCTTTTATCTTTTGTTTTTTTAGGTGGAGTGCCGGAGACTACCATTAAAAAGAAACAATCATGGTTTCGGCAATTAATGAGTAGGGGGGGTAATTTGATTTTTGTTTTATTTTTAGGATTAGGATATGAAGATACCAGGTGCGGATTTAAACTCTACAGAAAAGATGTTGCCAAGAGGCTTTTTTCCCTCTCTCGATTGGACCGCTGGGGTTTTGACACGGAGATTTTAGTAATTGCTAAAAAATATAAATATAAAGTTATTGAAGTACCAGTTGTCTGGTATGATGTAGCTGGGGGGGCTATCTCCAAAAATCCTTTTAAGGAGGCTATAAGTTCGTTCAAAGAAATTTTTCAAATTCTTTGGTATAAATGGAGAGGTAAATATAACCAATAGGAGGTGAGTTCTTTGATAGCGATAGGTATTGATGCCGTTGATATTGGAAGGATGGAAAAATTATCTCAGAAAGGCAGAGAAAAATTGAAAAAGATTTTTACCGAAAAAGAGCTAGAATATTGTTTTACAAAGAAGAACTTTAAAAATCAGGAACTGGCAGCTCGTTTTGCCGCCAAAGAAGCAGTATCTAAAGCCCTAGGGGTGGGATTGGCTATCAAAAGTAGTTATGGCATCTATTTTACTGATGTAGAATTACTCAATGATATTTTGGGTAAGCCATTTGTTAATCTATATGGCAGGGCGAAAAAATTATTTTATCAAGCAGGCTTTGAGGGAATTGATGTTGCAGTAACTCATGAAAGGGGAATAGCGATTGTAGCAGTGGTGCTTTGGAAAAAATTTTATTTAAATTGTGTTTAGCCCCCATCTTTTAATAGGCAATTTCAAACATAAACATATAATTCCTAAAAAGATGGGGTTTTTTTATTGAGTTGGTTTTGTTATAATTAAGACATGAAAAAGATCGGGCATTTTTTTTCTAATTATAAATTCATCTTGATTTTAATTTTAGTTATTGGATTGGTTTTTAGATTTTATCAACTTTCTTTAGTGCCTCCTGGTCTTTATCCTGATGAAGCGGTAAATGGCACTGATGCTATAAGGGTAATGGAAACAGGTAACTTTGATGTTTTTTATGAAGCTAACAATGGCCGGGAGGGTCTTTTTATAAATTTAATTGCTTTATCATTTTTAGCTTTTGGGGTGTCTTTGTGGTCTTTAAAATTTGTAGGAGCTTTATTGGGATTTTTGACAATTTTGGGCTTTTATTTTTTAGTCAAGGATTTGTTTACTAAAAGAATAGCCTCGATTGCTTCTTTTCTTTTAGCAACTTCTTTTTGGCATGTTAATTTTTCCCGGATTGCCTTTAGGGCGATTTTAGTTCCTTTCTTTTTAGTATGGTTTTTTTATTTTTTGTTTTCGGGAATTAGAAAAAATAGATATTGGGATTTTGTAGCTTCAGGATTATTTTTTGGATTAGGGTTTTATAGTTATCTTTCTTTCAGGGTAGTTCCTTTAATTTTAGTTGTTTTGCTTTTAGGGTACTTATGGATAGATAAAGAATTTTTAGGTAAATACTGGAAAAAGATTTTAATTTTTATATTTGTTGCTTTTTTAACTGTTCTTCCCCTTCTTAATTATTTTATGGCTCATCCCGGAGATATTATTGGAAGAGCCGGTCAGGTCTCAATTTTTACTACTCCCAACCCCCTAAAGGTAATTTTGCAAAATATTGTTTTGTCGCTGGGGATGTTTAATTTTTACGGAGATTTAAATTGGCGTCATAATTTTTCTTCTCACCCCGCACTTCATCCTTTGGTTAGCATTGCCTTTTTAATTGGTTTTGGTTTGGCTATTTATTATTTGGTTAAGTATTTTAAAGATCGCAACAAAGATTTTATTGGGTGGCTTTTTTTGATTACCTGGTTTTTGGTGATGCTTTTACCTGAAGTTTTATCATCTGAGGGATTGCCTCATGCCCTCAGAGCTATAGGTACTCTTCCTGTTTGTTTTGTTTTAGCGGGTTTTGGTTTTGAGAAGATATTCTTTCAGAAACAATCAAAATATTTGATATTACTTTGTGTGATTTTTCTTTTATTTGTAGGCGTCTTGGAAGCTAATCGTTACTTTAATCTCTGGGCTAATAGGCCTGAAGTTCACCAAGCATTTTCCGAAACTTATCTTAATATAGGAAGATATTGTAATAATTTGGAAAGAGAAACAAAAAAATATATAATAGTTAATGTCTCTGGTGTCAGGTGGCAAGGATTTCCAGTAGCTGTTCAGACAGTTAAATTTTCTACCTACAATCAAGATGGTGCCTATAATACTTTTTATCTTTTACCAGATGATCTAGATGGAATGGAAGTAGTTGGAGATAAGGCGGTGTTTATTCTTATGGCTTGGGAGGAGAAGATAATATCAGAACTAAAAGAAAGATTTCCCAAAGGTCAACTGTTAAATATCGATTTTAATCCTGGTTATGGAACTAATTTTCCAGTCTATAAAGTTGGTTTTTAAGTTTTCTATGCTTCAGAAATTAAAAAACATTAATTTTGTTACCATCTTGGCAGCTGTTTTTCTTATTTTAATGGCCGTGGCGGCTATATTTTCAATACAAAATGATACTATTACCAATGATGAAGTAGTTCACATTTCTGCTGGCTATAGTTATATTACCAAGTTTGATTATCGGATGAATCCAGAACACCCCCCTTTAATTAAAATTTTAGCCGCCACCCCTCTTTTATTTACGAAAATAAAATTTCCGGAAACTTCTGCTTGGCAAAATGCTGATCAGTGGAGCTGGGGGGATGAGTTTTTGTTTAAGTCAGACAATAATGCGGACTTGATAATTTTGCTCTCAAGATTGCCGATAATTTTATTGATGATAATTTTAGGAATTTATATATTTCTTTGGGGCCGGGAGCTTTTGGGAGAGAAAATTGCTTTGTTGGTGGTAGGTTTATATTCCTTTTCTCCAAATATCATAGCTCATGGTAGGTTAGTAACCACTGATTTAGGCATTACTTGTTTTGGGTTTATTACTTTATATTACTTTTGGCGATTTTTATCTTTGAAAAACAACAAGAGTCTTTATTTATTTTATCTTTTTTTTAGCTTGAGTTTGCTTGTTAAGTTTTCGGCCCCAGTTATTGTAATAATTTTAATTTCTGTATTAACAGTTTATCTTTTGAGATATTGGGGAAGCTGGGCAAAGTTGAAAAAGGAGCTTATTTTAGGACTGAGAATCCTTTTTATAGCAGGATTTTTAGGAATTTTAGCTATCTTCATTGTTTATCTTCCCCTAACTTCACATATGCCCTATGACGTTATTTTAAAATTTATTGATACTAATATTAAATATGGATTCCTAGTAATTCCGGAGTCTGTTTTTGTGCCAGTTCTTAAATTTATGGGCCAGAATTTATTTTTAAAACCCTTGGCTTGGTATTTTATGGGTATGGCGATGGTTTTTGCTCATTCTGTTGGGGGGCATACCACTTATTTTTGGGGTCAAATTGGTAATGGCTGGTGGTATTATTTTCCTGTAATTTTTAATATTAAAACTACTATTCCTGTTTTGATTGGATTTTATTCCGCTTTGTTTTTACTAATAGTTAAATTTATTAAATTTCTATCGAAAAATAAATTTGGGAATGTTTTTAAGAATTATTTTAATGAGTTATATTTATTGGTTCCTGTAGGGATATTTTTCCTACTGGGAGCAAAGAGTAGGCTGAATTTAGGAGTCAGATATATTTTACCCATTTATCCCTTTGTGTTTTTACTGGGGGGATTTTTTATTTATTATTTAATTCAAAAATATACTAAATTCCCTGGCAGAGTAATAAATTATGTGATGATTATTTTAGTTCTCTGGCAATTTCTTTGTTTCATTTTAATTTTTCCTCATTATTTAGGATTTTTTAATGGTTTTATAGGAGGAGCTGATAAAGGCTATAGATATGCAGTTGATTCCAATTTAGATTGGGGTCAAGATCTCAAAAGATTAAAAATTTATATGGATGAACATCAAATTGATAAAGTCTATCTTTCTTATTTTGGTAGGGGTTCTCCAGAATATTATAAGATAAATTATGAAACTTTATATCCAGATTCAGAGGGTAAGGTTCGTGGCTTGGTAGCTATTTCCGCCACTAATCTTCAAGGAGCGGCTGTTTTTGAAAATGGTAACTGGCGACCCCTCTTTTCCTGGCTTAAGAAATATTCCTTAGTCGATAAGATTGGGTATTCAATTTTTCTTTATCATCTGCCATAATAAATTATAAGGAGAGAAAATGAGTTTTTTTGATCAGGCAAAAATGGTACATCAGGCCAGAAAGCTTCAAAAAGAATTGCGGAGCTTGAAAATTGAAGCTGAGAGACTGGATGGAAAAATCAAAGTCATTTTAAACGGGGAAGGAAAAGTGGAGGAGATTAAGATTGCAGAAGAGATATCCTCAAAAGAGTTAGAAAATTATTTAAAACAAGCTATAAATGAAGGAATGAGTAAGGTTCAACGAGAAGCAGCCGCCAAAATGAAAGAAATAACAGGCAACTGGGGACTACCCGGCCTCTGAAATATTATGGATAATAAAAAATCTTTTAATTTAGAAGGCCTTGCTTTTGGAACAATGGATGGAATTGTTGGTATTTTAGCTATTCTTACGGGTTTGGGTACAGTAGGTAGTAAAATAGCCACTATAGTAGGAGTTTTGGCGGCAGGATTGGCCAATTCTTTTGGTAACGCCGCCGGAGTTCATGTATCCCAAGAGAGTGAAGGAATACATACCCCAAAGGAGATTCGAAGATTAACTTTAGCTAGTTTTTTTGCCACATTATTTGTTACTGTTATTTTGATTTGTCCTTTGCTTCTATTTCAGTTCAATATTGCTTTGGTTTTTTCTTGGATCTTGGGCTTGTTAATTTTGGCTCTTTTGGGTTATAGTGTTTCTGTTAAAAATGGCAAGTTTGATGGGAAAATTGTTTTGGAATATGTATTAATTGGTATTTTTGTCTCTGTAGTGGCTTTCTTTTTAGGTGAATTTGCTAAGCTATTTATTGATTTTTAGCTATGGACATTCTTCCAAAATCAATTAAAAATTTAATAGCAAGGTTATCTGAACTTCCGGGAATTGGAGAGAAAACAGCTGAAAGATTAACTTTTTACTTATTGAAATCTCATCCTGAGAATGTTCGAAAATTAGGAGAAGCTATTTTGAATTTGAAAAATAGAGTAAAAGTGTGCTCGGTATGTTTTAACTTAACAGAATCAGATCCTTGTTTGATTTGTTCAGATTCTCAACGAGACCAGGGTCAGATTTGTGTTGTGGAGGATGCCTTGGATATAGTGGCTTTGGAAAAAATAAGATCTTATAATGGTACTTATCATGTTTTAGGAGGAGTGATTTCTCCGGTCGAAGACATTGGGCCTGAAAATTTAAATATCAGACAGCTTGTAGACAGAGTGAAAAAAGGTCGAGGGAAAGTTAAAGAAGTAATTTTAGCCACCAATCCCAATATGGAGGGAGAGGCTACGGCAATGTATATTGCCAAGCTGATAAAGCCATACGAAGTTAAAGTCACTCGTATTGCTCGAGGTTTGCCTACTGGCGCCGAACTTGAATATGCCGATGAGATAACCTTACAGAGAGCTTTAGAGGGTAGAAAAGAGTATTAAAAATCCAGATAAATCATCGGGATTTTTTAGTTTCTAGTTGCTTGAGCTTCTTTTTGAGAAATTTTATTTGCTGCCGGTGATGGAGAATTCCCTCTTTTTGATGAAAAAAAATCCATTTTTGGTTATATTCGATTTCTTTTTTAAAATATCTAATATATTCTTTGTGATGCTTAATTTGCTCAAGGTGAAATTTGAGCTTTTTTTCTTGGTCTTTTATTGCCTTTTTTAAGTATTTGATTCTTTCGTCCATATCGGTTTTTGGTTTAATATTTATTCTTTTAAGAATATTATAGTATAATATTAGTGTATGTTAAAGCTTTATAATACTGCTACTCGCCGAAAGGAGAATTTTAAACCACTCCATAAAAGTTATGTTGGTATTTATACCTGTGGGCCAACAGTTTACAACTATGCTCATATTGGCAATTTTAGAGCTTACCTCACTGCCGATATTCTTCAGAGGTATTTGAAATATAAAGGGTATAGAGTAAGGTGGGTGATGAATATTACAGATATAGATGATAAGACAATTGCTGGGGCTAAAAGTAAAAGAATGTCTTTAGAAAGATATACTAGTAGATATAAAAAGGCGTTTATAGAAGATACCCATACTTTAAATATTCAGAAGTGTAATTTTTATCCTGAAGCTACAGAGCATATTCCGGAGATGGTACGTCTGGTTAAGACCTTGCTGAGAAGGGGTTATGCTTATTGGGGCGATAATTCAATTTATTTTAATATTTCCAAATTTAAGAGGTATGGTCAGTTTGGGAGGATTGATTTAAGAAAAATTCGCCCCGGTATAAGGGTTGACTATGATAGTTATAATAAAACAGATATTAGAGATTTTGTTCTTTGGAAGGGTAGAAAGAAGGGAGAGCCATTTTGGTCTACTGAGATAGGTGAAGGGAGGCCTGGTTGGCATCTGGAATGTTCGGCTATGGCAGTTAAGTATCTTGGCCAACCTTTTGATATTCATACCGGCGGGGTAGATTTAATATTTCCCCATCATGAAAATGAAATTGCTCAATCTATGGCTGCTTATGGCCAGCCATTGGCTAAGTTCTGGATTCACAATGAACATCTTTTGGTAAATAGCAAGAAGATGTCCAAATCTCTTGGTAATTTTTATACCTTACGTGATATTACAGCCAAGGGTTATCATCCAATCGCCTTACGTTATTTTTATCTTTGCGGGCATTATAGAGATAAGTTGAATTTTACTTTTACTTCCTTAAAGTCTGCCCAGAGTTCTTTTTATAATCTTGTCAATTTTGTCAAAAAACTTTATGAGATAAAAGGGTCCAATACCCTAAGTATAAAGATTAGAAGAGTAATCAATAAAGCTAAAGAAGCTTTTGAAAAGCATATGGACAACGATTTAAACACTCCTAAAGCTTTAGCAGTTTTATTTTCTTTGGTTGGAGAGGTTAATAGATTTGGAATAGATAGGTTAACAGAATCAGACGCCTCTCTTATTATCAAAACAATTTTGGATTTTGATAAAGTGCTTGGTTTAGAGATTAAACAGGAATTAGTAAGAGAAGAGGGGATAATTACCAAAGAGATTATGGGGTTGGTATGGAGAAGAGAGAAGCTGCGGGCTATGAGGGAGTTTAAGAAAGCTGATGAAATTAGGAAGGAGCTAGCGGCAAAGGGCATTTATATTGAGGATACCAAAAAAGGACCCAGAGTAACCTTGAAAGGTTAATATTGCCGGGTCGTCTAGTGGTAGGACGCGAGACTTTGGATCTCGTAGCGGAGGTTCGAATCCTCCCCCGGCAGCCATCTTGTTTGCTACGAACTGATTATTTTTAGTGGAAATAGGCAGAATTTTTTAATTTGATAAGATGGGCT
>FWPU01008629.1_pt1 | contig 17136 bp, 14 predicted proteins | sample 2228361 | NCBI WGS metagenome assembly FWPU01 (sample SAMEA103939777, study PRJEB20133) | metagenome
TCCACCACCACGACCACGACCACTCCGACGACCAGTACCACCACTCCGACAACGTCACCGTCCACGTCATCGACGAGCACGACGGCGTCGCCCTGACCGCCCAACCCGCGCCGGCGTCGTCCACCGGCTGGTCACCTGCTGGCGCGGGATCTTCTACCGGAACGTAGAGGATTCCGCGCCGGCATCGAGGGTATGAGGCCGGCACGGCGGGAGTTCCGGTCCGGGCCGGGGTTGCCCGCCTACCAGTTCACCCGGGTGCCGGGGTCGGCGCGGCGTTCCGCTTCGGCGGCACGAGCTTCGATCCGGACGGTCTCGGGGTCCGCCTGGCATCGGAGGAACAGCTCGGTCTCGAGCCGCAACCCGTCGGCGAACGGAAGGCGGAGGCCTTCGATGATGGCCCTCTTGGCCGCGACGACGGCATGTCGGGGCTTGCTGGCGATGCGGTCGACCCACTCGAGGACGTGATCGAGGAAGCCGTCGTCGGGGAGCACGGCTTCGACCAGGCCGATCCGCTCGGCTTCAGCCGCGTCGATGATGCGGGCCGACAAGATGAGCTCGGCGGCGCGCCCGGGCCCGATGAGGCGGGGGAGGCGCTGCGTACCGCCGGCGCCGGGGATGATCCCGACCGCGACCTCCGGCTGACCGAAGTGGGCGGATCGGGCCGCCACCCGCAAGGTGCACGCCAGGCTCAGCTCGCAGCCGCCGCCCCAGGCCTGACCGTTGACCGCCGCCACGACCGGCTGCGGGATCGTCTCGAGGAGGTGAAACGCCCGGGCCCAACTGCCGGGGTCGCCTTTGACCCGCTCTCCCCGGCCGAGGGCGGCGAGATCGTCGAGGTCGGCGTGGGCGATGAAGTAGCCGGGGACGCCCCCCGTGAACACGACGACGTTGGTGGCGTCGTCCCGACCGAGTTCGCCGAGCAACGCTTCAAGCTCGGTCATCGCCGCCATCGTCATGAGGTTTCGGGGTGGCCGGTGGAACGTCACCACGGTGATCGCCCCGTGCCGGTCGGTTGTGAAGTTCGCCATCCCCGGAGCCTATGGCCGGACGTTCGACCCGGGGGGACCGGCGGGAAGGTCCGACCGGCGGCCTGGTGGGGGCGGGCGTACCAGGGCTAACGTGCTAGAACGCGTTCTAGTGTGAGAGGGGGACGTGGACTTCGACGACAGTCCGGAAGAGGCGGCATTTCGCGCCGAGGTCCGCGCCTTCCTGACCGAGCACCGGCCCGACGTGTCACCGTTCGTCGCTGACTGGCCACCCCGCTTGGTCGATGACGAGCGGGACGCCCGGTTTGTCGCCGCAGCCCGGGCATGGCAGCGCGTCAAGTTCGACCACGGGTTCGCGGGCTTGTCCTGGCCGGTGACCTACGGTGGGCAGGGTCTCAGCGTTCTCCACGAGATGGTCTTCGCCGAGGAGGAAGGACCCGCGGCGCTCCTGTCGGGGGTGTTCTCCGTCGGCATCGGCATGGTCGGTCCCACCGTCATCGCCCACGGAAGCGACGCCCAGAAGGCCCGGTTCCTCGAACCGTTGCTGCGGGGCGAGCAGGTGTGGTGCCAGCTCTTCTCCGAGCCGAACGCTGGGTCGGACCTCGCAGCGCTCCAGACCAGGGCGGTGCGTGACGGCGACACGTGGGTGGTGCGGGGCCAGAAGGTGTGGACCTCGCACGCGCACTATGCGGACTGGGGCATCCTGCTCGCCCGCACGGATCTCGACGTGCCCAAGCACCGGGGCATCACCTGCTTCCTCCTGGACATGCGCTCCGACGGTCTCGACATCCGGCCGCTGCGCCAGGCGACCGGGTCAGCGGAGTTCAACGAGGTGTTCCTGAACGACGTGCGCGTACCCGACGAGAACCGTCTCGGCGGACCGGGCGACGGTTGGCGGGTCGCGCTCACGACGCTCGCCAGCGAGCGAACCAGCATCGGCGGCGCGACGGGGATGGTGCCGTTCTCCGAAGTGCTCGGCCTCGCCGACCTCTTCTCTCGCCGAGACGGCGCGATCGCGCGCCAGGAACTCGCGGCCTACTACACGCGGGTCCAGCTCCTCACCTGGATGGGGTGGCGGACACGTGCCGCGCTCAGCAGGGGCGACGGGCTCGGGCCCGAGAGCTCGGTCATGAAGCTCGCGATGTCCCGCCACCTGGCGGCCATGGGCGATCTGGTCCTCGAGTTGCAGGGCCCGGCCGGCATGCTCGATCTCGACGACGCTCCGGCGGGCGGCATGTGGCAGGGCCGCTTCCTCTACCAGTGGGCATCACGCATCGGCGGCGGCACCGATCAGATCCAGCGCAACGTAATCGCCGAGCGGGCGCTCGGTCTGCCGCCCGAGCCGCGGGTGGACAAGGAGCTGCCGTTCCGGGAGATTCCGCGCCACTGAACCTCAGCTGCCAAGATGCGGGCATGGATGTCCGGTTCGGGGTGCACACGGGCTTGCAGCACACGTCGATCGCGGAGCTTCAGGAGCTCTGGCGGCGCATCGAGCAGCTCGGATTCGACTGGATCTCGATCTGGGACCACTTCTACGCCGCCGATGCCAGCGGCGATCCCCACTGCCTCGAAGCGACCGTCGCTCACGCTGCGTTGGCCGCCGCCACCACCCGCGTCCGCTGCGGGTCGCTCGTGTACTCGGCGTCGTACCGCCACCCCGCGGTGATCGCCAACGCCATGGCGACGCTCGACCAGCTGTCGGGTGGGCGAGTGGTGCTCGGTCTCGGGGCCGGGTGGCTTCAGCACGAGTACGAGGCCTACGGCTTCCCCTTCGGGACCGCCGGCCAGCGACTGCGCCGGCTCGAAGAGTCGATCCAGTGCGTGCGGGGGTTGCTCACCCAGGACACCACCACGTTCGCAGGTGACTACTTCCAGCTGCGGGACGCCCGGTGCGAGCCCAAGCCGGTACAGGAGCAGCTCCCGATCTGGGTCGGCGGGGGCGGGGAGAAGGTCACCCTGCGCATCGTCGCTCGCCACGCCGACGGGTGGAACGTCCCCTTCATCGGACCAGACGCGTGGGCGGCGAAGAGCCGGGCGATCGACGAGCACTGCGAGCGTGAAGGGCGCGATCCGGCCGAGATCACCCGCACGGTGAACGTCGGTCTGGCATTCGAGGAGTCCGAGTTGTACGACCAGTTCGGTTCCATCGCCGAGCTCGTCCGGCCCGGGGTCCTGACGGGAAGCGCGCAGGAGATGGTGGACCGGGTCGGTGCGTACGCCGAGGCTGGTGCGTCATGGGTGATCGTCGCGGTGCGAGCGCCGTTTCGCGTCGAGTCGCTCGAGCGCTTCGCCACCGAGATCGCCCCTGCATTCGTGGGCTCGGCAGGGTCGTGAACGACGTGTCCGTCCCGCAGTGAGCGAGATGCGCGAGCGGTGGCGGCTTGATCTGTCGGCGGTCGTCTTGTACCTCGCCCTCGGGGCCATGTTCTCCGCCGCGCCGCGGTTCGTGCACGAGTCGCTCGGGGGCTCCCGAGCCCTGTCGGGCTTTTCTGTTTCGGTGTTCTTCATCGCCGCCGTGGTGACCCGTCCGGTGGCGGGCCGTCTCATCGACCGGTATGGCCGCCGACCGTTCATCGCCGCCACCCCGTTCCTCGTCTCGCTGTTCATCGCCTCGATGGTCGCAGCCGAATCGATCGCGGCGGTGCTCGCGCTCCGTTTTGTGCAGGGCGTGGCCGGCTCGGCCTTCTACGTCGCCGCGGTGACCGCGTCGACCGACATCGCCGGTCCGAGCCGGAGGGCTTCGGCCGTCGCCCGACTTTCGTTCGCCATCTACTTTGGGTTCGCGCTGGGGCCGACCGCGGGCGAGCGGCTCGCCGACAGCGGGTTCGACAGTGCCTGGGTGGTGCTCGCCGCTCTCGCCGCGGTCGCGGGCGCCGTTGCCCTCACCGTGCCCGAGACCCGGCCCGTCCCTTCGCCCCTTCTTGCCCCGGCCGTCGGCGCCGTCCCCGTCTCTGCCGGCTCCGCCGGCGTGGTACCGGGGCACCGGGCGCATCCGCCGTTGGTCCACCCCGCGGCCGTCCTTCCGGGAATCACGTTGCTGACTCTCGGCGTGGGCTACGTGTCGGTGACTTCCCAGTCGGCGCTCTACGCGCGGGCCGTGGGGATCGGCAGTTCCAGCGCCCTGTTTGCCACCTACGCGGTCACCATCCTCGCGGTGCGGCTTGTGGCCGGTCGGCTCGCCGACCGGGTAGGTCCGGTCCGGATCATGTTCCCGGGCATGGCTGCCCTTGCCGCCGGGTGCGCGCTCTGGGCCTTGGTGCACATGCCCGTGACGGCCTACACCGGAGCGGTCTTCATTGGTACGGGATGGGCGCTGGTCTTCCCTGCGCTCACCGCCTGGCTCTCGGCCCGGGTCCCCGATGAGGAGCGCGGTTCGGCCATCGGTTCGCTGGTGGCGTTCATGGACGTCGGCCAGGGCTTCGGCGGCTATCTCGTCGGCGCGGTAGCCGATGGATCCGGGTTCGGATGGGCTTTCGCCGTGCCGGCCCTGCTGGCCGTGGTCGGCAGCGGTGTTCTCACTTTGGCCGTGCGCCGCCATCCCGACGAGCTGACCCCGGGCGAGGTGGAGCCGCTCGAAGTGATGCCGTGAAGCCGGCGTGAAGGTCATCGCCCCGAGGTCCGGCCCTGGGGGATCCGCGCACGCTCGAGGCCGGGCGAGCGGGGAAGGTCATCCGAGTGCCTGCACGATTCCCACCGACGCTCCCACCGCGGTGAGCAGGGCAGTCACGATGAACACCGTCTGCTGCCGCAGCCGGTCCATGACCAGCGTGTTCGCCGACGCAATCTCGGTGCGGAGCTCGGCGAGCCGGGAATCGAGGTGCTCCTTGGAGACCAGGTCGGCTCGCAGCTCGGCGGCGAGGGCGTTGTTGCACTCGTGCATCTCGGTGCGGAGTTGTCCGAGTCCTTCGTGCATCTCGGTGCGGAGTTGTCCGAGTCCTTCGTGCATCTCGGTGCGGAGTTGTCCGAGTCCTTCGTGCATTTCGGTGCGGAGGCCCGCGATCTCGACGTGGAGCTCGGTGCGCAGGCTCGCGATCTCTTGCCGCAGCTCGCTGCGTGCTCCGTGGAGCTCGGCTCGGAGGAACTCCTTGGTGACCAGTTCGTCGTGTTCGGCGGCGGGGAACTCGCTCATGAGGGCGTTGGCGTCGTCATCGCCCAAGATCGGACGGAGCTTGTCGTAGATCGATGAACGGGTGCGGGCGTCGAGTGCCATGGAATCCCATCTCCTCCGGAGTCTTCAAGTTGTCGGGTCGTCAGGGGGAAGACGGGGAAGGAACTCAGCATAGGCCTGACGGGTGACACCGCAGCGCGCCGTCGGCCCGAAGCGCTGCAGTCGACACCGGGACGGAGGCGGGCGATTGACGACGGCGCGGGTGCAATAGCTGTCGATGTTGCCGACGTTTGTGCAATCGCTGTCGGAATCCGTGAGGTATTGCACGCGGGTTGAGAGAAGCGTGAGGTATTGCTCGCGGGGTAGCGTCTCGGCGGGCCGCCACCGTCAGACCTTCAGAGCTCGACTTGGATGCCCACATCCATCGTCTGCTCGAGGGGCAGCCCGAAGTAGTTGGCCGCGGGCGTGGCGTTGCGGGACAGGAACGCGAACAGGTGCTCCCGCCAGCGGGCCATGCCCGGACGTGCGGTGACCCGGAGCGTCTCTCGGCCGAGGAAGAAGGCGGCGGTCGGCAGGTGGAACCCGATCTCGTGAGCGACGTGGTCGTCGATGGCCTTCAGCACGTCGGGTTCCTCCAGGAAGCCGAAATGCAGCACGACTTGGAAGAAGCCGTGACCGACGTCGTTGACCTCGGCTCGCTTGACCGGGTGGACGTGGGGCGTCTCGTCGGTGACGACGGCCACGCATACCACCTTCTCGTGCAGGGCGTTGTTGTGGCGCAGGTTCGAGATCAGCGCGGGAGGGGTGAGACCGGCCGAACCGAACAGGTAGATCGCCGTGCCGTCGACTCGCTCGGTGTGCTCCTTGCTGACGCTTTCGACGAACAACGAGAGGGGCACCCGGCCCCGTCGAATCCGCTCGGCGACCAGCGCCCGGCCCCGGTACCACGTTGTGAGGACCGTGAACACCGCCGACCCGACCACGAGCGGGAACCAGCCACCGGCCGGGATCTTGAACACGTTGGCACCGAAGAAGCCGAGATCGATGGCGAGGAACACCCCGGACGCGGCGCCCGCGGCGGCTGGCGACCAGCCGAAGCGATCCCGGGCGACGACGAAGAAGAGAATGGTGGTGATCACCATGGTGGCGGTCACCGCCAGTCCGTACGCGGCCGCCAGGTTGGCCGAGGACCGGAACCCGAACACGAGCGCGATGCACGCGGCCATCAGCGCCCAGTTGACGGCCGGAACATAGATCTGGCCGGCCTCGTGCTCGGAGGTGTGGCGGATCAGGACCCGGGGGCTGTACCCGAGCTGGGTCGCCTGTCGGGTCAGCGAGAAGGCCCCCGAGATCAGCGCCTGCGAGGCGATCACCGTTGCCACGGTGGCCAGTACGACCAACGGGTAGAGGGCCCATTCGGGAGCGAGCCGGAAGAAGGGGTTGTCGATCGCTTCAGGATCGCGGAGCAACAGCGCGCCCTGCCCGAGGTAGTTGAGCAGCAGCGCGGGAAACACGATCGCGTACCAGCCGAGCTGGATCGGCTTCTTGCCGAAGTGGCCCATGTCGGCGTACAGGGCCTCGCCTCCGGTGACCACGAGGAACACCGAGCCCAGGGCGAGGAAGCCGGAGAAACCGTTCTCGATGAAGAACGCCACGCCGTGGCTGGGGTTGACGGCGCGGAGGACCTCGGGCGCGTCGACGAGGTTGGCGATGCCAAGGACGGCGAGTACCGCGAACCACACGACCATCACCGGACCGAACACCTTGCCGATCGCCCCGGTGCCACGGGGCTGGACCACGAACAGCGCGATCAGGATCACGACGGCAATGGGAACGACGAAGTCGTGCATGCGGGGCGTCACGATGGTGGTGCCCTCCACCGCGCTCAGCACCGAGATCGCCGGCGTGATCATTCCGTCGCCGTAAAGCAGCGAGGTGCCGAACAAGCCGAACAGCACCAGAGCCCAGCGGGCCCGGGCCTTGCGCCTGCGCTGCGTCGCCTCGTTGTGGGCTCCGATGGCGGCACCGTTACCGTCCATGGCCTCGGTGCCGTTGGTGCGCACCTTGGCGTTCCGGCGGACCGTGCCGCCGGAGTCGGGTTCGCGCGATGGCGTGATCAGCGCGGTGAGGGCGAGGATCCCGCCCTCACCCTGGTTGTCGGCTCGCATCACGAAGGCGAGGTACTTGATCGTGATGATGATGATCAGCGCCCAGAACACCAGCGACAGCACCCCCAGCACGTTGGCCTCGGAGACCTCGAGGTGGTTGCCGCTGTTGTGGAACGACTCGCGCAGCGCGTAGAGCGGGCTCGTACCGATGTCGCCGTACACGACGCCGAGGGCACCGAGCGCTAGAGCTCCGATGCGTCGCGAAGATTGCTCGCTCGACAACTCGACCTCTTGACCCGTTCACTCGTGCCGAAGTTCGGCCTGGACCTGTTCGACGACGTCAGGCGGGGCGAGGGCTCTCGACTCCAGGACGACGTCGTGCAACGTTCCTTCGAAGGGGAACGGTGTCTGGTAGAGATCGCACACGGGGAAGCCCCGATCCCGCCCGATGAGCAGTCCGGAGCCACCGATCTGCCATCGGAACGGAAGGTCTCGAGGGAGCGTCGTGGTCGCGGCCGCCTCGCCGTCGATGCTGATCGTCAGGGGCCCGCCGCCGCCGGGATCTCGCCGGTAGTCGACGGTGAGCTCGTGCTCGCCCGCCCCGAGCTCGCTGTCCGCTTGCACGACAACGGGATCGCCGAAGAGGTTCACCACGGCGGTGAACCGACCCTCGAGGACAAAGAAGGCGAAGCCGTTGTTCCAGTCCCCCAGGGCGCAGAGGATGCCGTCACGGGAGTCTCGATCGCCGGTCGTTACCCGGGCCCGTACCGTGAAGCCACCGCCCAGTCCGGGGAGCAGGTCCTCGGCCACGGCGTCACCACCGGGCCGGAAGATCCGACGCCACCTGGACGGGTGGGGATTGGGCTCGAGGGCGCCGATGCGACCGATGAGGCTGTCATCGAGGGGTAGGACCTGGTTGCGTCCCGCTTCGCTCCACCACAGCTCCCGGAGCTTCTGGGCGATCTCGGGGTGTTCACACGCGACGTCGGTGGCCTCGGCGAAGTCGCGTTCGAGGTTGAACAGCGCCCAGTGGTCGGTGCTGAAGTCGCGGCTGCCCTCCATGAGCTGGGTCTCGATCGAGAGCTGCCGGCCGACGTGGTCGGTCGTCGCCTTCCAACCGTCGTGGTAGATGGCCCGGCTGCCGAGCATCTCGAAGTACTGGGTGGAGCGGGGCGACGGTGCCTCCGCGTCGCCGAACGTCGGAAGGAGGCTTGCTCCATCGACGGGCTGCTGCGTGACCCCGTCGATGGTCGCGGGCACCTCCAGCCCGACGGCGTCGAGGACCGTGGGCATCAGGTCGACCGCGTGGCAGAACTGCGAGCGGATCGCACCGGGGTCAGCGATGCCTTTCGGCCAATGCGCGATGAGCGGTGTGCGCACGCCGCCCAACCACGTGTACCGCTTCCAGAGGCGCAGCGGTGTGTTCCCGGCCCACGCCCAGCCCCAGGCGTAGTGGTTGTACGAACGGAAGCCGCCGAGGTCATCGATGCGGGACAACGTGTCGTTGATGTCGTCGAGCAGGTCGTGGGTGAACCGGTGCTCGTTCAGCGAGCCGTGCGGTCCACCCTCGGCGCTGGTGCCGTTGTCGGAGATGAGCAACACGAGCGTGTTGTCGAGCTCACCGATCTGGTGGAGGAGCTCGACCACCCGGCCGATCTGGTGGTCGGTGTGGCTGAGGAAACCCGCGAACACCTCCATCATCCGGGCGAACAACCTGCGCTCGCCGGCTCCGAGTTCTTCCCACGCGGTGACCCACGACGGCCGCTCGGTCAGGGTCGTGCCGGGTGGGACGACGCCGAGCTCGACCTGGCGGGCGAACACCGCGTTGCGCCAGTCGTCCCAGCCTCGGTCGAAGCGACCCCGGTAGCGCTCGATCCACTCAGCCGGAGCGTGGTGGGGGGCGTGCATGGCGCCGGGGCAGAAGTAGAGGAAGAACGGCTTGTCTGGGGTGGCCTGCTTCTGGTCGAGCACCAGGCGGATGGCGCGATCGGCGAGGTCCTCGGTGAGGTGGTAGCCCTCTTCGGGGCGCTTAGGAGGTTCGACGAAGCCATTGTCGCTCACGAGCTCGGGCGTCCACTGGTTGGTGTCACCGGCGAGGAAGCCGTAGTAGCGCTCGAAGCCGAGGCCGAGGGGCCACAAGTCAAACGGCCCCGACGCGCTCTGCTCCCAGCGGGGTGCCAGGTGCCACTTGCCGACCGCGAAGGTGCTGTAGCCCTCGTCGCGCAGGATCCGGGGCAGGGTTCCCGCCGTCTTCGGGATGCGACCGGTGTAGCCGGGGAAGCCGAGAGGGATGTCGGTCAAGAAGCCCATGCCCACCGCGTGGTGGTTACGCCCGGTGAGCACGCACGCCCGGGTGGGGGAGCACAGCCCGGTGACGTGGAAGCGGTTGTAGCGCAGGCCGCCGGCCGCGAGGTGGTCGATGTGGGGGGTTTCGATGTCGGACCCGAAGCAGCCGAGCTGCGCGAACCCGAGGTCGTCGAGGACGATCACGACGACGTTGGGCGCTCCGGCCGGGGGCCGGGGCATCTGGGTGAACGCGGGCGTGGACTCAGCGACGGTACGGCCGATCCGGCCCGTCCGAGAAGCTCCGGTGGAGCTGGGCATGGGGACCTCCCTCACGTGAACCCCCTTTTCGTAGCAGGCCGGTGGCGGTGGGTGGCTGGGCTCGGGTATTGGGGCGGGTGCGTCTCGTATGTGGGATCGAGGTGCCCCAGTTGCGGAAGCTCGGGTTCTGCTCAGGCCGTGATGCCGTAGGCCGCTTCGACATTGGCCCGCAAGTAGCGGAGGAACGCGTCCGCGGCCAGGGGCGTACCGGTGGCCCTGACGACCAGCTCGTCGACCGTGTACCGGCTGGCGTTGCGATGGACGTTGGTCCGCAGCCAGTCGAGCAGCACCTGCAGCTCACCGGCTGCGAGCAGCGCGTCCAGATCGCCGAGCTCGTGTTCGGCCGCCTCGAAGAGCTGGGCGGCGAGCAGGTTGCCGAGCGTGTAGGTGGGGAAGTAGCAGAACGCGCCCATCGACCAGTGGATGTCCTGCAGGACGCCCGTGGCGACGTCCGAGGGCCGGACGCCGAGCAGCTGCTCGTAGGTGTCGGCCCAGGCATCCGGGAGGTCGCCGACGGTGAGCTCGCCGGAGAAGAGCTGCCGCTCGAGCTCGAAGCGCACGACGATGTGCAGGTTGTAGGTGGTCTCGTCCGCTTCGACCCGGATCAGCGACGGGCGCACGGTGTGCAGTGCCGGCCACAGCTCGTCCAGAGCGGCGGCGTTCCCGCCGTTCTGGACGAAGTGGCCGGGGAAGTGCTCGCGGAACCGGGGCAACGCCCACTGCCAGAAGGCTCGACTTCGCCCGACCTGGTTCTCCCACAGGCGCGACTGGGACTCGTGCACCCCGAGCGAGGCCGCCCCGCCGATGGGCGTGCCGTGCCACTCGACGGGTAGGCCCTGCTCGTAGAGGGCGTGTCCCGTTTCGTGCATGACGCCGAACAGGCCGGGGCGGAAGTCGTCGTCCTGCCACCGCCAGGTGATTCGCACATCGTTCGGGTTGAAACCGGTGGTGAACGGGTGCGCGGACGCGTCGAGGCGACCGGCGTCGAAGTCGTAGCCCATGGCGGTGGCGACTTCGACCGCGAACCCTCGCTGGGCAGGCTCGGGGAACGAGCCGCGACACGCCGACTCGTCGATGGTCCGCCCGGATCCCGCGACGGCCCGCACCAGCGGTACCAGCTCGTCGCGCAGGGCGTGAAGGAGCGGGGCGAGAGTGGCTTCCCGCGCTCCTGGCTCGTAGCCGTCGAGCAGCGCGTCATACCGGCGGTCGGCCACCCCGGCGGCGACGAAGGCATCGGCTTGCTCGATCGTCAGGTCGACCATTCGCTTGAGGTCCGCCGCGAACGAGGCGAAGTCGTTGGCGGCTCGGGCGGTCTGCCAGGAGGCCAGCGCTCTGCTCTGGTGCTCGGCCAGGGCGCGGGCCAGGTCCGCGGGGACGGCGGTGGCCCGGATCACCGCTCGCCGAGCCTCCCGCACCTGGGCGGCGAGCTCGCCACCCGGCTCGGCGATCGCTGCGGCCCCGTCGAGTGCCTCGAGCAGCGCGGGATCGCACAATCGATCATGGGTGACACCGGCGAGCACCGCGAGGGCGCGGCCCCGGCCGGGCTGGCCCTTTGGTGGCATGTGGGTCTCCTGGTCCCACGCCAGGACAGCGGCCGCGGCGCGCAGGGCGCTGATGTCGGCCCAGCGGCGCAGCAGCTCGTCGGCCGGCTCGCTCACCGGCGGCTACCTGGAGGTGGTGGTCGACCCGGCCCGGGTGGTGCTGGTCGAGCCAGGTGCCTTCGAGGTGCTGGTGCCGCCCCCGGTATGGCACACACGCTTACCCGCCTTCACCGCTGCTTGCAGCGCCGCCTCGGTCTGCGGTCCGAGCAGTCCGTCGACCTTGAGGCCCTCGGCCGCCTGGAACTCCTTGATCGCCGCTTCAGTCTCCGGGCCGAGCAGGCCGTCGACGGGCCCAGCCCAGCAGCCGACCGCGTTGAGATCGGTCTGCCATCGTTCCAGCTCCGCTTTCGATGCCTCGGAGTGCTTCTTGCCGTTCGCTGCGGTCGTGCTGGTTGGTGCCGTCGTGGCAGGGGCGGCCGTGGTCCCAGTCGACGACGTCGACTCCTTCTTGCTGCACGCTCCGGCGCCGAAGGCGAGTGCCCCGGCGGCGAGCAGTGCGACTGTTCGACGGTGAGGAGCACGACGGCGCGAGTGTGTGAGCGGCAGTGTCATGTCACGTCCTCCCTTTACGCACTCCGATTGGTCTTGCCGGCGAGGTGTCACCCTATCTACGTTCTGCCCACCTTTCAGGAACATCGACGCATTCGGGAGGAAGACATGGCCACCAAGGCGGAGCAGGCGTTCGAGCTGTTCAGTGCGGCCGTCGGTCAACCCGAAGGCACGGGCGAATGGTTCGAGATCACCCAGGAACAGGTCAACCAGTTCGCCGACGTCACCCACGATCACCAGTTCATCCACGTCGACCCCGAGGCGGCCAAGAACACTCCGTTCGGCGGCACCATCGCCCACGGCTTCCTGACGCTGTCGATGCTCACCAAGCTGTGCGGTTCCATCCCGACGGACCCCGAGCGGTTCAAGGGCATTGTCATGGGCGTGAACTACGGGTTCGACAAGGTTCGCTTCGTGAGTCCCGTCCCAGTGGGCAGCCGCATCCGCGCATCGAGCGTGCTGAGCGCGGCTGAGCTCAAGGATCCCAACACGATCCAGACCACCCGCACGGTCACCGTCGAGGTCGAAGGCCAGGATCGTCCGGCCTGCGTTGCTGAGTGGCTCACGCGGATGATGTACGGGTGACGGTCCCGCCGTCGACGACCCAGCCGTCGACGAGTCAGCCCAGGACGATCCCGCGGGGAGAGCCCCGGGACGGGTAGCGGGCCACGCCGAGCCAGGGCTGTGAGCTGTGGAGCATCAGCTCGCGGCGTCGTCTTGGAGGAGCGCCTCGAAGAACGCCCGGTCCGAGAGCAGCGAGAGCTCGCTCAGGTACAGCTGGCCGTAGCGCTCGAAGTACAGCAGCTGCTTGGCCAACAGCATCATGTTGCGGTCGAAGCGGCTGGGGTCCATTCCGGGGACTTCGTCGGTCGCGCCCCCGGCCCCGGCGAGCGAGGCGCCCGGCGCACCGCTGGTGAGCTCATCGGGACCGAGTAGCAGCGTCGACAGCTTCACCTCGCCGAACGGCTTGGTGAACAGCGGCTCGAGCACCGAGCGGATCAGGCCGGGCAACTGTTCGTCGGTGACGCCGAGGCGGTGCTTGATCAGCGGTCCGATCTGCTCGACGATGCGGCTGGTGACGATGTCCCACGCCGATTCGTCGCCGAGCGCGGCGCGGATGATGGCTCGGAAGTGCTCGAGGTTGTCCTCGTCGAGGCGGCCGACGATGCCCCAGTCGAGCACCCCGATCCGACCGTCACGCAGCAGCATGAGGTTGCCGGCGTGCACGTCGCCGTGGAAGATGCCGTAGCGCAGCGAAGTGAGGAAGAACGCCTTCACGATGTCGGTCACGAGCGGAATCGGATCGACACCGAAGGTCTCGATGGTGGTGAGGTCGTCGATCGGTGCGCCGTCGAGCCATTCCATGACGAGGACGCGGCGGCTGGTGAGGTCGTCGTGGACGTGGGGAATGGCGATGGTCGGTAAGTCGACCTCATCGAGCAGCCGGTTGAAGTGGGTCATGATCCGCGCCTCGTTGCGCAGGTCCATCTCTTCGCAGAGCTGGTTGCGCAGACCGTCGAGCATCGGGGGGATCATCTGGCCCTGAGCCCCGGCGACCCGCGACGCGATGCGAGGCACCAGCCAGCGCATGAGTTGGAGATCGGCCGCAACCTTGCGCTCGATGCCGGGCCGCAGGACTTTCACCGCGACCTGCTCACCCGAGGGGAGCACGGCACGGTGCACGACCGCCATCGAGGCTTTGCCGACCGGTTCGGGGTCGAACTCCGCGAACACCGCGTGCAGCGAGCGGCCTGTGGCCCGCTCGATCTCGCGCTGCACCCGGGGGAACGACACCGGTCGCCCGTCGTCGAGTAGTGAACGGAACTCGGTGGACACTTCGGGCCCGAACACCGAGGGCGCGGACGCCACGAGTTGGCCCAGCTTCACGTAGGTCGCGCCGAGGTCGGAGAAGGCCTGGCGCGACGGTCGGGCCACCTCGGCCGGCTCGAACCGCCGACCCCGGGCTCGCTGGATGGCGAGGGGAGCGAGGCGGCGCCGCGCGACGGCGAGGGTTTGGGCGGTGCGCCTGCGCAGGTGCGCGCCGCTCGGAGGCCGCAAGTTGAACGGCCTGGGTACCGGCGCGTCCACCGGGAGGCCGACGGGGTGGGCGGGAGGCATCTCCATGGAGTCCGTACCAGGCTAACGAAGTCGGTGTGTGGTTCCCGTTGATCGCGCCGGGTCGCGGGTCGTCCGGGACGACCGGCTCACGATGATGCGTCAACAGCTCGTCCCGAGCCGGTACCGTGAGGGATCGCAGGCGGGACTGCGACCGGAGCAGCGACCGGGACAGCAACCAAGGGGGACGGCCATCAGCCCGATCGACGGGTACGTGCATCCGGACTTCTCGCGGGTGGCGACCGTGTTCCGGCACCAGATCCGGCGCACGTCCGGCGGCGCGGCGGTTGCCGTCTACCACCGCGGCGAGCTGGTCGTGGACCTCTGGGGCGGGTACCGCACCGACGACGGCGATCCGTGGCAGCGCGACACGATGGCCATGTGCTTTTCGACGACCAAGGGACTCACGTCGACCGCGCTGCACGTGCTCGCGGACCGTGGGCTGGTGGGCTACGACGACCTCGTCGCCGATTACTGGCCCGAGTTCGCCCGGAACGGCAAGGAGCGGGTGACGGTCCGCCACCTCCTCACGCACTCCGCCGGTCTTCACCGGATCCGCTCGATCATCGACCGGGCCGACCGGATGCTCGACTGGGATCACATGGTCGATGCCCTGGCCCGGGCCACGCCCGCGTACCAGCACGGCGAACGGCTACCACGCGCTGACCTACGGATGGCTCGTCGGCGAGGTGGTGCGGCGTGTGTCGGGGCTACCGCTCGATGAGTTCGTCCGGCGTGAGATCGCCGCGCCCCTCGAGCTCGACGGCCTGTTCCTGGGTTGCCCGCCGGAGGAGCGACACCGGGTCGCGCCGCTCGCGCCGTTCGGTCGGGTGGTGTTCGGGCCTCGCCCGTTGCGGTCGATCCAGCGCCGGATGGGCGCGGAGCTCGGCAAGCTCTTCTCTCTCGTGCACGCGCCGGTCAACCCGCGGCGGATGGTGAACGCACTGGCGCCGCGCGGGATCGAGGATGTGCTCTGGGCCGGTGACGTCATGGACGCCTCGATCCCCGCGGCCAACGGCTTCTTCACCGCCCGGTCTCTGGCGCGCATGTACGCGATGATCAGCGGTCGGGGTGAGATCGACGGTGTGCGCCTGCTGTCACCCGAGACGGTGGAGCGGATGGGTCGGATCCAATCGTGGCGGCGCGACCTGGTGCTCGTCGTGCCGATGCGATGGCGGCTCGGCTACCACATGGTCGGCACGACCCGGGGCATCCTCGATCCGGCATTCGGTCATTTCGGCTTCGGTGGTTCGGGAGGCTGGGCCGATCCGACCCGCGACCTCGCGCTCGCCATGGTGTGCAACCGCGGCACCGGCACGCCGATCGGCGACGTGCGCCTGCTCCAACTGGGCACTGCGGTGATGGAGTCGGTCCGGGCACGCAAGCGAGCCCTCCTCGCGGTGCCCTGACCGAGGGCTCACTGGGACCGTTCGGTCCGGTCGGGGTGGGGCCGCTCCCGGTGAGGTTCCCAGGCCCGCCGCGTGGGAGCATGGGGCATCGATGCCGCCGAACCGCACGTGAGCCCTGACGGGCTGATCCTGGAGATCATGCTCACGCCCGACGGTCGGGCCGATCCCTACCCGCGGTACCGGGCACTGCGGGAGCGGGCACCGGTGCACCGCAGCGAGCTGATGGCGATCCCGGCGCTGTTCCTCACCCGTTACGAGGACTGCCGGGCGGTGTTGCGTGACCCGGCGTTCGGCAAGCCTCCGACCGACGCCGCGCCCGACCCTGACCGTCCCGAGTCAGCGCTGTTCCCGGCTCGTCGTGACCGGCGGCCCGATCCGATCGCCAGCCGCTCGATGCTCAACCTCAACCCTCCGGATCACACCCGGGTGCGGGGCCTGGTGAGCCGGGGCTTCACGCCCCGCCGGGTCGAGTCGCTGCGGCCTGCGGTCGAGGCGATGGCCGGCGAGCTCATCGACGTCATGGCCGAACAGGGCGACGTCGAGGTGATCGACGCGCTGGGATTCCGGTTGCCGGTCCGAGTCATCGGCGAGCTCGTTGGCGTCCCCGCGAGCGACCGTGACCAGTTCCGCACCAAGGTGCGCACGGTGGCCGCCGCACTCGAGCCGGGGACGACGGACGAGCAGCTCGACGAGGCGCTTGTGGTCACCCACGAGCTCCAGGACTACTTCCGCGAACTCATCGCCGAACGGCGAGCGCGTCCCGCGGACGACCTGACGTCGGCGCTGATCGCTGCCCGCGACGTCGAGGACCGCCTCACCGAGGAAGAGCTCATCGCCACGCTGATCCTGATCTTCGCTGCCGGGTTCGAGACGACGACGAACCTCATCGGCAACGGGTTGCTCACGCTGTTGCGACACCCAGCCGAGCTTGCCCGGCTGCGAGCCGACCCGTCGCTGTTGCCCGCCGCGGTGGAGGAGATCCTGCGCTTCGAGTCTCCGGTGCAGCTGGACGCGCGCATGGCCCTGGCGCCGACCGAGGTGGCGGGCCACCAGGTGGCTCCTGGCGAGTTCGCGGTCACGTTCCTCGGCGCCGCCAACCGCGATCCCGACGTGTACGACGAGCCCGAGACGTTCCGGGTCGCCGAGCGGGACACGCCGGTGCTCAGCTTCGCCAGTGGTATCCACTACTGCCTGGGTGCGTCGCTGGCTCGACTCGAGGGCCAAGTGGTGTTCGGCCGGCTCCTCGAGCGGTTCGGAACGCTCGAGCTGCTCGATGATCAGCCGGCGTGGCGCAACACGTTCGTGCTCCGGGGGCTCGAGCACCTCCACGTCCGCGTCAGCCCCTGACACTCGCCGTTGGACAGGTCGCACCTGGCTTGCTTCGTCCTTGTCCGACCCCGCAACCCGGCGCGGGATCATCTACGGAAACGTAGAGAGCTCCGCGCCGGTTGGGGGAGTGGGGGAGTGGGGGGAAGGACGAGGTGGTGGGCGGGCTCGTCAGGAGGGACCGAGCAGGCCGTGCAGTAGCCAGACGGGGATGCCCCCGTTGACGGAGCGGAACGCCGTTTCGAGCCGGAGGCCGGTCGCCCGGGCGAGGTTCCGGTTGGCGACGAGCAACGCGATGCGCCAGCCGCCGAAGCGCGCGGTGGCGGTGCG
>FWPU01008630.1_pt1 | contig 17133 bp, 13 predicted proteins | sample 2228361 | NCBI WGS metagenome assembly FWPU01 (sample SAMEA103939777, study PRJEB20133) | metagenome
TATCAAAGAACGAGAAAAAGGGCATAATCTCAAATGAATTAGGCCAAAACTATGCCTATATTTAAAAAATGTCTTATTTCAGAACAACTCTAATGAAATTGGCATTAGTGAATTTAATAACCTACGGGAAAAACAAAAACAGGAGTGCAAAGACATTCACGACAAACAAGGTATTGTTCTATACAATACAATAATCTCAAAAAAACTTGATGATATTTCATCAGGTGCTAGGCAAAATGTGATTGCAGGTTTATATAATTTTTTAGATGTTCTTGTTAGACTTCAAAAGATATATTTTGCATTAAAAATATGTGATTTTATATTGAATTGTGCACCTAGAAATTTTCATCAGCAATTTCAGAAAAAACAAGAATGGTTTCAAACAATAATCTGCAAGAACAAGATAGATACAAGTAAAAAAGTGAATGAAATTAGTGAACTTGGCCAAAAGTTAAAAGAAGCATTGAGTAAGAAAAAATAAACAACAGCCTACAACAGAGTGTATGTGCAGTAGCGGTTGAAGTGGTAAATCGAAGGTCTGAGCTTCTAAGCAGCTTTGTGCTACATGAACAGCAAAGTGCTTCTAATCCGCTACTGCACATACACGCAAACCGTTAGCCCTCATCTTCCGAGATGAGGTGCCTGAAGTCCTGGTGAAGGCGTTCGCCCATGCGCTTTTGCTCCGCGATGCTGAGCGAGCCGACGTACTGCCTGACACGGCGCTTGATGCGGTCGCTGCAGGTCTCTTCATCGTGATAGCCACACGGGGGGCGATGGGCATCCACTTTAGTTTTGTACTCGAAGAGGTAGAGCGTTTCCTCTTCGGGCAGTGGCTCTCCACAGGCATATACACCTACAGCAAGCGCTATTAGCCAGCGGGCAGGAACAGTGAGAGAAGTAAACATAAGGTAGGGATGTGATTGAAGGTACTGTGTCAGTAACGAAGCAGCGCTTGCATGGCGGCAGCGACTTTCTCGATAGAGGGTATCATCTCTCGCTCTAAGGTCTCGTTAAGCGGCACGGCGGGCACGTTGGCGGCGCCTATGGTGCGCACAGGAGCATCGAGGTATTCGAAGCACTGCTCCGAAATGCGGGCAGCGAGGCTTTGTGCGAAGGTATTGTTGACGGGTTCTTCGGTAATGACCAGCACCTTGCCGTGACGTCGGGCCAAGTCATAGAGGGCCTCTTCGTCCAGGGGGAAGAGGGTGCGCAGGTCGAGCACCTCTACTTGACCGGCGTAGCCTCGGGCGGCATTTAAGGCCCAGTGTACGCCCATGCCGTAGCTGACTACGCCGAGGCTTTCACCGCGCTGCACAGTCTCGGGAGCAGCCTCTAGGGCGATGCGCGCCTTGCCGAAGGGCACGATGTAGTCTTCGTCGGGTTCGATGGTGCGAGCGGCTTCGGTACCGCGCACTTTGCTCCAGTACAGGCCCTTGTGTTCGAAAATGACCACCGGATTAGGGTCGTAATAGGCAGCCTTCATCAGCCCTTTCAGGTCAGCGCCGTTGCTAGGGTAGGCAATCTTAATGCCCCGGATATTGACTACAACGCTCTCTACACTGCTGCTGTGGTAAGGGCCTCCGCTGCCGTAGGCGCCAATGGGCACGCGAATGATGCAGCTAACGGGCCATTTGCCATTGCTCAAGTAACAGGAGCGGCTCACCTCGGTGAACAGCTGGTTGAGGCCGGGCCAGATGTAGTCGGCAAACTGTACCTCCACAATAGGGCGCAGCCCGACGGCGCTCATGCCGACGGTGCTGCCGATGATAAAGGCCTCCTGAATGGGCGTGTTGAACACGCGGTGGTCGCCAAACTTCTCGGCCAAGGTGGCGGCCTCGCGGAAGACACCGCCCAAGCGCCGGCCTACGTCTTGGCCGCAGAGCAGGCATTCGGGGTGTTTGCGCATGAGCTCCTCGATGGCGAAGAGGGCGCAGTCCACCATCACCTTGGCTTCGCGCCCTGCAGGCTCGCGGGTGCCGCGCTCTTCGCTGATGGGCGTGGGGGCAAAGTCGTGGGTGTAGAGGTCTTCGGGCTGCGGGTCAGGGGCGTTCTTGCTGCGCTCGAAATCCTCGCTTACCGTTTGTGCGGCTTCCTGCTCGATGCGCTGCAGTTGCGCCTCTGAGAAGCCGCATTCCAGCAAGGTGCGGCGCAGGATGGGGTAAGGGTCGCGCAGTTGGTGCTCCTCCAGGTCGTCGCGATACCACTCTTTGCGCACGCCCGAGGTGTGGTGGTTGAGCAGCGGCACGCGGGCATGCAGCAGGAAGGGTCGCCGCTCGGTGCGGATTTTTTCCAAAATATCCTGCACGGTTTTCCAGCACAGCGCGAAGTCGTTGCCTTCGATGCTGATGGCTTCCAGGCCGGGGAAGCCCTTGGCATACTCAGCGGCGGTGGCGACGCGCGTCTCGGCGGCGTTAGCCGAAATGTCCCAGCCGTTGTCTTGTACCAAATAGAGAATGGGCAGCTTTTTCAGCACGGCCATTTGGAAGGCCTCGCTCACTTCGCCCTCCGTAACGGAGGCATCGCCTAAAGAGCACACCACCACCGGCTTAGGCGCATCGGCGGGTGGAGCCAACTCAGGCATTTGCTCCCGATACCAAAGGCCTAAGGCGGCGCCAGTGGCTGGAATGGCTTGCATGCCTGTAGCGCTGCTCTGGTGCGGTATCTTGGGCTTGTCGGGCAAGCGCAGGCTGGGGTGGCAATAGTACGAGCGACCACCGGAGAAGGGGTCATCGCGCTTGGCCATCAGCTGCAGCATGCAATCATAGGGACGCATTCCAATGCCCAGCAGCATGCTGTCGTCCCGATAATAAGGATACACGTAGTCTTGCGGCAGCAACTGCATCGCTACGGCCAGCTGAATGGCCTCGTGCCCACGAGAGGTGGCGTGTACGTACTTAGAGACGAACTTGAAGTTGGCCTCGTAGATGTCGGTCATGGCCTTAGCTGTAGCCATAAGTCGGAAAGCGCGCTCCAGCACTTCGGGGGGCACTTTCGGCCCTTTGGCGCCGCCGCGCTTCCGGCGGGTGTTGCGAGAGCGGGTGGTAGTGGTTATCGTGCTCAAGGTCGTACGAAGGTGATATGTGGTTGAGAAAACTCGTTGCCCAGGGCTGTGGAACGCTCAAAGACCCTCATCTTGCGCTACATTTGCTGAAAAAACAAGGGCTTATGAAACATCTGTGTGCGCTCCTGTTGGGTGTGCTGATAATCGCAAGGGTCCACGGGCAAAGTTACACGAAGTGGGTGGTAGGCGATACGGCCGATGCAACTCCTGCACATTACCAGGGCGGCTTGGTGTTGGCCGGCGGCGGCCCCGACAACGACGACGCCATGCGCTGGATGCTTCAGCGCGCCGACGGCGGCGATGTCGTCGTCTTGCGCGCCTCAGGCACCAACGGCTACAACAACTACTTCTTCAGCCAGTTGGGCGTAGCGGTGAACTCCGTCGAGACCATCCGATCCAATAGCGCCGAGGCCGCCTACGACCCCTACATTATTCACCAAATCCGAAATGCCGAGCTGGTTTTCATCGCAGGTGGCGATCAGCACAAGTATTACCAGTATTGGAAAGACACTCCCGTGGAGGAGACCTTGCAATACCTGCTTTTGGAGAAGAAAATCACCATTGGCGGCACCAGCGCAGGCATGGCCATACTCGGAGAAGCCTACTACGCACCACCGGGCAGCTCGCTCACCTCACCGCAGGCACTGGCCAATCCGTTTCACCCCAACTTTGAGGTATTGGGATGGGCCGACTTCCTCAAGGCGCCTTTCATGAGCCGTACCATCACCGATACGCACTATGACCAGCGCGAACGCGCCGGACGCCACTTTGCCTTTTTGGCTCGCCTCGTACAGGCGCACACAGAGCGCTTCTACGGCATTGCCTGCAACGAATATACCGCCGTGTGCGTGGACACTAACGGGCGCGCTTTCATCTTTGGCGACTATCCCAACTACAACGACTACGCTTACTTCCTGAAGATCAATTGCCAAACGCCCGCAGCCCCCGAAGTCATACAGCCCAATACCCCCCTGACCTGGAATCGCCAACAGGCCGCCGTCATCGCTTACGCCGTGCCGGGCACACGCGCAGGCACTCACTTCTTCGACCTCAAAACCTGGGACGGCGGCAGCGGCGGCACCTGGCAGCACTGGTACGCAGAGCAGGGCGTCTTCGTGCAAAAACCCGCCCCTAACGGCGCCTGTGGCCCAACCTCTGCCAACGAGGAGCCTCTCGCCACCGCCCCACTGCACCTGTCGGTACACCCCAACCCCGCGCGCGAGGTCTTGCTCATCGAGGCCAAATTATCCGAGGGCGGCCCTGTTGAATTGCTCCTCTTCGACGCCCTTGGCCGCCTCCAATGGCAGTACCAAGGCCACACCCACAACCACGCCCTGCGTGTCAGCGCCTGGCCTTCGGGCTACTACGTGCTCGTCGCACACACTCCGCTGGGCAGCACGAGAAGGTCGGTTTTCCTGAAATGATGAATGCCCCGTAGCAAGGCCGCCTCTTCGGGAAGAAGAGCGCTCAGGGCAAACATCGCCGGCACAACGGCAACCAATGGCGCCCGTGTAAAAAGTCCAAGTACCGCCTTTCTTTCCTCCATTTTTTTGGGGAAAAACGGCCTCCGGCTTCGGCGCAGCTCCTATGCGTATGGCTGAGGGGGGTAGCTCCTGTTTGGCCCCAAGCGTGTTTGCGTCCCGCTTTTGGGCCTTAATAACGGCGCGACGGCAGCTGCGTAGCTCCGCGTTTGCCCTGGCGGAGACGCCAACGCGCAGCTACGCCATTAGCCGAAGCCAAAAGCGAGACAGATACCCACAGACCCAGGCCAAGGCTCCGGGGCCGACGGCGCGCGGCAGGGTTAAGCCAAGGCACAAGGGCCGTTTTTCTCCCCCAAAAAACCGCCGCCCTGTCGGCACAGTCATGGTATCGGCTTGAGTTGCAGCTACGCCGATACTCTGGCTCGAGCGCGGCGACACCAGGGTGCAGCTACGCCGTTATTAAGGCCAAGAGCGGGCCGAGGGCGCGCCCAAGCCTAAGCAGAAGACGCGCAGCCGGGGTGGCGGAAGAGAAAGCCAGAGCAATGCGACAGCCCATTTTTTCCCAAAAAAACAAGGTGAACAGGGTGTGGAGGGGGCCTTACTTCCAGGCGCGGGTCATTTCGCGCTTTCCGGGCGGGCCGGGCAACCGCTCTACCTCGAAGCCGACGCTTCGGAGGGTGCGCTTGACGTCGCCTTTGGCGCAATAGGTAACGAGGAGACCTTCGGGGCGAAGGGCGCGGTACATGGCGCGGAGGACGGCCTCCGTCCACATATCGGGCTGAGCCTGTGGGGCAAAGGCATCGAAGTAGATGACGTCAAAAGCGCCGACAGGGCGGTATGCCTGCACGGGCATTTGCTTTTTGCGCAGGTGGAAGTGAGGCGACAGCCGCACGGTTCGCTCCCAGGCGCAAGTGTGGAGGCGGAGGAAATCGGCGTGGCGTTCGGGTTGGCCCAAGCATTGAGCGTAGTTGAAGGCTGCGGCTTCTTCGGGGCTGATGGGCAGGGTTTCGAGGGCGGTGTAGCGGACGGTGAGGTTGCGGCGCTCGGCCTCGAACCAGGAGAGGAAGGCGTTGAGGCCGGTACCGAAGCCGACTTCGAGCACGGCTATCTGGGGCTGCACGGCGGCCTTGAAGCGGAGGCCGGCCTCAATGAAGACGTGCAAGGACTCCGTCAGGGCGCCGTATTTGGAGTGGTAGGTAACGCCAAAGCGTTCGGAATAGACCGAGTGCGAGCCGTCTTGGGTAATGATGACTGCCATGGGCTGCGTGGGTAGGGGCCACAAAGAAAAACAGCATATCGGCACTGAAGGCGATATGCTGTTGGATGGTGCGGGAAGCGAGACTCGAACTCGCACGGCCTCGCGGCCACTGGTGTTTGAGACCAGCGCGTCTACCATTCCGCCATTCCCGCGCTGTGGTCGCTATTGAGCGGCAAAAGTAGAGAGCTTTTCGCGGGTGCGCAACAAGTATCTTTTTTTGAGAAAATAGTCGCGCACTAAGCGCAGGTCATCTTGGCTGTGGGGGCTGTCGTCGGTGTAGCGCTCGAGGATGGGCTGGATGGCTTCATCGAGCGAGTGCTCGAGTTGGGCAATGGTTTGGGCCACCTGCTGGAAGCGCTCTGTGTCGTAGTCCAATTCCAGTTCCATGAGGGCTTCGTTAATGTCCATCATGTCGAGGAGGAAATCTTGGGGCACTTGCGGCTGCTGTCCTTCGCCTTCGGCGAGCAGGCCTTTGATTTGGAGGATGTAGCGCATGCGCCGGTCGGGGTTGGAGAGGGTGAGGAAGGCTTCGTTGTTGAGGGCAGACAAGCGAATGGCCTCCTCTTGTGTCTCTGCCGAGGACTGGGTATGAAAGTCAGGGTGGTATTTTTTGCTGTTTTGGTAGTAGATGCGGCGCAGTTGCGCCTCATCCGGGCGGAAGGAGAGGGGGATGCCGTAAAACTCGAAGTAGTTCATGGGTGCGTTCAGAAGAGGTGCTGGAAGACGTGTCGCCACAGGTCTAGGCCGAAAGCGTAGATCATCAGCCCAAGGAGGAGGAAGAAGCCAACAGTTACAGCCCTTTCCATGACGCGGTCGCTGACTTTTCGGCCACTGATGACTTCCCAGAGGAGGAACACGACGTATCCACCGTCGAGGGCGGGTATGGGCAGCAGGTTCATGAAGGCCAGCAGGATGCTCAGGGAGGCGGTGAGGGTCCAGAAGCGCTCCCAGTCCCAAGTGGTGCCGTACATTTTGCCGATGCTGATGATGCTGCCGAGGTTTTCCTTGACGGAGAGTTCTCCGCTGAACATTTTGCCGAAAGCTTTGAGTTGGTTGCGGAGGAAGTCCACGCCCATGCGAACGCCCTCTGGGATGGCAGCGGCCACGGAGTAGGGCTGGCGCTGGATGTCGTAGAAGCCCTCGACGCGCGGGCGCACGCCGATGAGGCCCTCAGGCGTGAGGGTGAGGGAAAAGGTGAGGGTGTCGGCGCCGCGGAGGACGGTGATGCGGGCTGGCTTGCCTTTGTTTTCGCGCGCCAAAGGAGTAAACTCGTCGTAGAAGAGGGTAGGCTGGTCGTTGAAGGCGATGATGCGGTCGCCGGGCTTGATGCCGGCGGCTTGTGCGGGTTTGCCCGGGGCCACTTCTGCCACATAGAAGGGGAAGCGCGGGCTCATGAGGAGGCTTTTGGCGACTTTCTCCTTAACCAAGCGGTCGGCAGCATCATCGGGCAGGCGGAAGGTAACGCGCTGGCCTTGGCGCAGCACTGTTACTTCGCGGGCGTTGTTGAGCACCACCTCCTCGAGGAAGGTGGCGGCGTCCACTTGGCTGAAGGTGCGGGAGCCGACCTGTAACAGCACGTCGCCCTGCTGGAAGCCCTGCTCCAGCAACACAGAGTCATAGGCCAACCCGTATTGGAGGGAGCTATTCGGGATGTAGGCCTTTCCAAAAAAGACTAACAAGCCAGCGAATATGGCAAAGCCCAGTAGGAAGTTGACCGTAACGCCGCCTATCATAATGATAAGGCGCTGCCAAGCGGGTTTGGAGCGAAACTCCCAAGGTTGTGGGGGGTGCTTGAGCGAGTCGGTGTCCATGCTTTCGTCCACCATGCCTGCTATTTTCACGTAGCCGCCCAAAGGCAACCAGCCGATGCCGTATTCGGTCTCGCCCTTGCGGGTTTTCCAAAGAGCGTGGAAGGGGGCAAAGTCAAAGAAGAGGTAGAACTTCTCCACACGAGTCTTGAACCAGCGCGCCGGGAAGAAATGTCCCATCTCGTGTAGGATGATGAGCAGCGAAAGACTGAGGAGAAATTGTGCGATGTTGACGAGGGTATCCATTACTGTCGAAGACTTTGGGTGGTGTCGGCCAATGGGATGGGTCAGGTGAGTGAGCAGGGTGTCTATTGACAAGGCATGGTGAACACGAAAAGGGCGCGCGGGTTTGCGATGGTGGTTGGACCTGCAGACGCCACGGCCCTGCCAAGGAGCGCAAAGGTAAGGTGAGGCGAGCACGTGTGCAGGCAAGGGCGAGTGGATGCCTGTGCTGGAAGGCGCAAATAAAAGAAGCCGGACAGATCTTTCTCCGTCCGGCGTCGAACCAAATCCCTACATCACGTCAGGCTACTGCTCTCATGGCTTTGGTTTCCATTAGGTGTTGGGAAAACGCTCCTTGTGTTTATTTGCAGGGTGGCTCAGGGTTGAAAGCCGCAGAAGTAACGGCTCATAGCCTCTACAAAGGCCTTTCGGTAATGGGGCGATACGTTCAGCACGGTGCCGTTGGAGAGTACTACCGAGCCGTATTTATTCCGGATGTATCGCGCTACGTGCCTGAGGTTTACGATGAACGAGCGGTGAATGCGCACGAAGGCGTCTTCGGGCAAGATCTTGCTCATGTCCCCTAACGTGCGCGACAGGAGCATTTTCCGCCCATCACTCAAGTAGATATGGGCGTAGTTGCCATCCGCTTCCAAGTAAACGATATGCGAGAGTTTTTCAAAGACAAAACCATCCACCAGAGGCAAGGCTATTTTCTTGCGTCTTTTGCTGGCTGAGGGAGTTTGCTCCTTATGAGGCATTAGAGGGCCTGACGGCAGGCTTTCGTTGCGTTTCGAGGCGTCGGCGATAAACAGGGTACCTGATGACATGAGCATGGCAGTGAGCAATTTTATCCTCGTATTTCTAAAAACAAAGGTGCTCTCCCTTGCTTCGCGGTAACAAGCTCAATAGCGCACATAAGTCAGGTTTCTAAAAGTCATTATCTTGTGCTTGAAAAGGAGGTGTACATCCGTCTTGCAATACAACAAAAGCCCGACAAACCCAGCCGCCTATGGCCAAAACTCCGTCCGATAAGCTGTACCGCCTCATTCGGCGCCTGACGCCCGCCGAAAAGCGCTATTTCCAGGTCTTCATCGGCAGCGCCAACGCCTCCAGCAAATACGCCCAACTATTTGAGGCGATGGTCAACATGGAAGACTTCGACGATGAGGCGCTGCGGCGGCTCATCTACCCTGACGAGCCACAGAGCAGACACAAGTATTCTGAGCTCAAGAATTACCTGTTCGATCTCCTGCTCAAGAGCTTGCAGTCCTTTGATGAGCAGGGCTGCATCGAGTTTCGCCTCAATCACCTGCTCCAGAGCGCAGCGGTGCTCTATCGGCGCGGTCAGTACACTGCCTGCGCGGATTGCCTGCATAAGGCAGACAAACTGGCTCAGCGACACGAGGCCTTTGCTCATCAGCTAGACATTATTCGCTGGGAGAAACACCTCGCCTACGCCCAAATGGACGTGGACTACCTGCACAAACAGCTCGAGGCGCTCCACCTGCGAGAGCGCAACACCGCTGCGCAGCTCAGTGAGGTGCTCCAATACCGCCAGCTGTTCTTTCAAGCATATCTGATAGTCAAGCGCGAAGCCCTGCTCCGCACCCCCGAAGGGCAGACACAACTCCGCGCCTTACGCGAGCATCCGCTCCTGCAAACGCCCCAACAGGTGCGCTCTCACACGGCAAAGGTGCTAAGCCAGCGCACCCTCAACCTCTGTTACTATGCCGCTGGAGAGCGCCAAAACTTTTACCACAGCAACCTCCAACTCGTGCAACTCCTCGAGAGCCAGCCGCATTTCCTGCGCGAAAACTTAGCCGACTACATCGCTGCCATGAGCAACCTCATCCTCTCCTGCGGCTTGTTGGGCCGATATGACGAAGTGGAGAAACATCTCGCTAAACTCAAGAAAATCAAACCCATTACCTACGACGACGCCCTCAAAATCCACCGCCAATACTACTCCAACAAGTTTGCCCTATGCATTTACACCGGTGCCTTCGAGGAGGGCCGCCGCGAAATGCGACACTGCCAGCAAGAGGCTGCCGCCCTCTTCGGCTCACATGAGTACGAAACTGCTAGCTTTTACTTCCAATACTGTTGCATCTGCTTTGGCTGCGAAGACTACGACCAAGCCCTGCACTACCTGCGCGCTTGGCATAATCAGCCTCGCACTTTGGAGCGCGAAGACCTCCAGAGTTTGGGACGCATTCTGGGCTTGGTGCTCCACTGGGAAATGGGCAACACGCTGCTCCTCGAGTCGCTACTGCGCTCTACAGCCCAGCTACTGCGCCGAAAGAAGCGACTCTACGACCTCGAAAGGCGCTTCTTCCACGGCATCAACGAACTACTTCACCATCCTGAGGCAGCCAGACAACGCGCGGCCTTCCAAAAAATGCAAGAAGACATCCGCCAACTGATGAGCCAACCCGAAGCGTATGCCCTCTTGCAAACATTTGACCTGCAGACTTGGGTCGAAGCCAAAGTACGTGGCTGCTCCTTTGCCCAGGTTATTCGCGAAAAATGGATGAGCCAAAACGCCTCAATCCCGTAGAAGTTAGAAGATGGTGCGCGGCAGGTCGCCGTGCCCCCGGATGCCGTCGGTAGGTATGGGGTCATCGGCCTCATCGGAGCGCGTGTCCACCGACGTCCAGCGCGTCCGATAGACGAAGCGCCGCCCGCGGATTTCGTAGCGGCCGCCCTTGATGTGCGTCATCTCCTCCTCGTCGAGGGCCGTGATGAAACTTTGGATTTGCAGCTCGCGCAGGGTTAGTTTTGTCTTTTTCATAGTCGAGTAGCCGTTTGAGCAATGTAAAGCAGTTTTTTTGATGCACCAAATTACCACCTTCTCCCCGGTAATATGCCAGCAGCCCATTACTTTTTTGCCCTAAAATCAGGTTTCTGAATTGACGACGGCCTCGATAAGGTCAGGCTCAAAGCCCGCGCGATACAAGGCTGCGCGCACCTTCAGCGCAGACTGGGGGTGGTTGGCGTATTGTCGGCGCTTTTGTGTCAGCAGTTGGTGGAGCGCCTCGGCATATTCTTCCGCATCGAGTTCCTGGAGGACTTGCTCGATGATGCTCTCGCCGATGCCTCGCTGGCGAAGGGCCAGCCGTATGCGGTGGCGTCCCCAACGCTCTAAGCGCAGTTTGTCATGAGCGAAGGCGCGTGCGAAGCGGTGTTCATCCACGTAGCGCTCGCGCAGCAGATGTGTCCACAGCTGCTGCGCCTCAGTGTCCGAAAGCCCCAACGCTGCCATGCGGCGTTGCACTTCGGCCGGTGCGCGTTCGCGGCGCGCACAGAAGCGCTCCAGCGCTTCGCGCGCTTCGGCGCCGGTGATAGGGCGCGCAGCAGAACGGCGGCGGTACAGTGCCATGCGTCTGTTCAGTTGAGGATGACGACCTTCGCCACTACGCCCTCAGGGTTTTCCAAAGAGCGCGTGCTAGTGGCAAAGACCAGATACACGCCGCTGGAGACGCGACGTCCTAAGTAGTCGCGCCCATTCCAAATGGCTTGACCACCCGTAGCCCGCCCTTCATACACCAAGTTGCCTGCTACATCGGTGATTTTCACGTTGGCATCGCGTGCCAGGCCGTAGATGGCAATAGGCCCATCGTAATCAGGTCGCACTGGGTTCGGGTAAGCGTAGGGGCGCTCGCTGTGCACCGAGGTGCCAGCGGTGGCTTCGGCGCGGTAAGACATAAGGCCTTTGCCTGTGGCTATCCATACTTCACCAGTGGTGTGGTCAATGGCGATGTGGCGGATGTTATTGTCTATCAGAGGGCTATTGGTGGCGCTGAAGCGGGCCAGCTGCACATCACCCGAGGGCGACAGTACGAAAATGCCGTTCGTAGTGCCTACCCACTTGCGATTGCCGCCATCAACGGCGATAGTCTGCACGGTTTCATTCTCCAAAAGATAGCCATTGAAGCCATCCACATTGACAATGCGGCGCGTACCGCGGCAGATGTCTTTGAATACATTGGTGCCGCATTGAAAGCTGACCACGCCCTGGTTGGTGCCTACCCATACATCGCCGTCCAAGTCCACGGCGACACAGTTGACTGTATTGGTGGGCAACACGCTATTGGCCGTGGTGATGTGCCGATACTGGTCATCGGAAGGGTCGTCGAGGTTGGAGCCGCTATCATAAACGAGTACTCCCGTATTAAAGGCTGGCACGAACCACTTGTATCCGTTGCGATCTACGGCCACCTGCAGGAGGTTGTTGAGCGGGGCAGAGAAATGGCGCAGCGTCCCATCGGGCTTCATCACGGCAATGGGCGTTTGCAGAGCGCCGTAATTGCTTATCCACAAGTTACCCATCTCATCGAAGGCCAATCCGCCGATGGCCGTGCGATTGGCGCCAGAGATGCCCGCATTCTGGAGGGTGGAGTTGTGCTGGGTGTAAACTTTGGCCGGCTCTCCGACGCCAGTAGCCTCGACCAGGCCACCCCAGAAGCTGCCCACAAAGAACTTGGGCAGGAAAGGATGCACCGCCACCCGCCACAAGTCCACATGACAATCGTGCGGCACCAATTCCGGGTTGGAGCCCTCATAGAAGCGCGTCCAACGGCCGTCTGGCTCGCGGATGTACACACCCGAGCGGTTGTAGGTAGCATCCAGTGTGGGCAAACTGCCCGGTGTGGTAGCGAACACCCGTCCTTGGCCGATGGCTATCTCTGCAATGGCTTCCCGATAGGGCGAGTTGTAGCGAAAGCGCTCGCACGTCTCCGCCAGCCCGTCGTAATAGCGGAAATCGTCATTGGCGTCGGCCATCCAGAAACGGAGCGCGCCATCTTCAATACAGTGCAAAGGCCCGAAGCTTTCGCAGCGCCAGTGGATGTCATAGGGGCCAGCATAGGGATGGCCCATGTATTGCACCTTGCCGTTAAAACCTTTCTTCCATCCGATAACTAAACCAGCGCCCTCTGCCGTCAGGAAAATCACCTCCTGCTGCGCATCTTGGGCGATGGTGTCGAGCTTAGCACCATTGTAGCGGCACAAGGCACGGCCCATTCCTAAAAACAGCAGCCCCCCATAAGAGGCCATGTCATTGACTACCGCTCCCGAAGGCAAACCTTCCATAAGGCCCAGCGCTTGCCAACGCCCAAAGTCCGCCGGGTTGGGGTCGTTAGCGGGCAAGCGAAACAGCCCTTCCTCCGTGCCTGCATACAAAAAGCCCTGGTGCACTTCCACGGAGCGCACCACCATATCCGTAAAGGTGGTGTACACGATGTCGCCCCGCTCCATGTTTACTTTGATAATGCCAAAGCCACAGGCCAAATAGGCAAACCCTCCTTCGAAGGCGATGCCGTAGATACGCTTGTCGCCTACCAGCTGTCGGTTCAGCAAAATGACCGGCAGGTTGCGTACGGCGCCGTTATCGGCTCGCCAGATGTCCATATTGCTGTTTTGGTAAACAATGAGCAACGAGCGCGTGGCCCGATTAAAGCCGATGCGCTCAATGCCCGCATCGCTCAGGCCCTCTATACGCGTCAGAAAGCGCGGCGTGCGCGCTGCCTTGTCCACTTCCACTACGGCCCACTCGGTGGCGAAATAGACCTTGCCCTCGCTCTGAGCCACAGAGGTAGCGCGTTGCCATGGCAGGTGCTGGCGCCACTGTCCGATGGCCAGCTCGGGAAAACGCTCTTGTTGTGCAACAGCCGTGCTACTCCACAGTAGCACAATGAGACAAGCAAGCCCTTGGGTAAATGATTTGAGTTGCATGGTGCAAAAGTCGGGTTGGCGAACAGATTTTTTTGCTCCGTTGGCGCGCCGCCTTTCTCAAGGGTTGCCTTTCTGGGCCTCATTGTGCAGAGGGCGGAAAGAAGAACGCACCCCACTTTTCGCCCAGCAAAACCTGCTGATCTTTGGCCTTCGCAATGGCCCATTGGGTTACCTTTGCCGAAAAGCAAGCCCGAATGACACTAAACCAGGTTAGTTTATCCCAAAGAATCGCAGGCCATCGCCGAGCAATAGCGGCAGTGCTATTGCTCATAGTTACCATGGGGGGCTTGGTACTGTGGCACCTGCGTCCCTACAGCCCCCTACACGCCGCCTCCGAGCAGGCAGCGCTGGTGCTGTACGCACCACAAGGCTTGGCCGCCACAGAGCAAGTGCTCACTTCCAAGCAGCACGATGGGGTAGCATCGTTGCCCGTTGTCGCCCGCTATCAGCAATCGGTCGCTGCTGCTGCGGCAACGCTATCTCCCGAGGCGGCCCAGTGGTGGGCCTCGCAACCACAAGCAGCCATATTTAGCCTGCTGCCCAACGACAGCCTATCCCCCCTGCTCGTGTTGGATGCAGGCACTACCGTAGAGGTGAGGAAAATCATCAGCACAGCAGCTGTCGAGTGGTCTGCAACCCGCTTCAAAGGGTATGACATCTACGAGCAGCGCGGCCCTGGCAAGTGGGTCATCGCCGCCCGGCGCAACGTGCTGCTCATGTCGCGCTTTTCGTATATGGTAGAAGAGGCCCTCGTACAACTAGAGCGCCGCGAGGGCTGGTGGCCCAAACACGCCGCCCTGTCCGCTGCCCCGCTAGTAGCCGTGGCGCGCCCAGCTACCATGGCAGAGCGCGCACAGGGGCTCCTGGCCCCCGGATGGAGAGGTGCCGCTATGGCGCTCGCTTCGGCCATAGAGGCCGCCGTCGTGGGTCTGTGGCCCGACCACAGCGAAGTAGTCGTGCGTACGACCTCGGCAGCGGTTGGGCCTGCCACCTCTCCTCAGCGCGTTGCAGCAGCCCTGCCCGACCACGCCGCCGTGGTAAGCTGGCATACCAGTGAAAAACCCGGAGACGCCCTGGCCGCCTTCCTCCAGCCGCACCGAGATGACGTCGCCCTGAGGCAATACGTGCTGCCCTGGACCGACAGGGAAGCTGCCTTCGTGTGGCTAGAACCACAAGCAGGCAGTGCAGACCTCGACTGCGCCTGGGTGTGCTCTGTACGCGATGAACAACTGGCGCACCAAAGCCTCGACCAATACGGCGCCACCACTGGCATGGTGCGCAAGTACCCATACCACGCCTTCGAAATAAGGCAGTTCCTCGACCCCGCCCTCCTGGCACCGCTTATGTTCGAAGGAGTAAAACGCCGCACCGCTAACCCCGCTTGCGCGCTCATAGACGGATATGCCGTGTTTGCCCCTTCTGCCACAGCACTCGAACTGTGGATAGACAAGTACGTCGTCAGCCAAATGCTCGCCGATGCTCCCGCTTACCTCCTCCTGCTGAAGCGCCAAGGCGAAAACAGCCAGTGGTCAGTGCTCCTGCGCGGTTCGCTCATTCCGCTGCTGGCACAACGCTTATGGGCGCCTGGCGTGTCCAATCCTTTGGCAGCCGAAACGGCCCTTCTGCGGGCACAAGGCATGCTCAGCCTGAACTTCAAGGCCGAAGGCCATCGCATATGGCGTGCTATACCCCTGCGCCAACAAGACAGCCAGAGCATCACCATCACGCGGCTGCTGTGGAAAGTGTCGCTACCCGCTCCCGTCGTAGGAACCCCACAGTGGGTGCCACCTTCCCAGACGGAAGCCGTCCCGTTGGTGCTCGTTCAGGACGCCCAGAGCCAACTGCACTGCCTCGAACCCGGCGGCCACATCCGCTGGAGCAAAGCCCTGGACAAACCCATGCGCTCGGCCGTGCGCACCCTGGAAAACCCATCCGACCAACAGCGATATTACCTCTTCAACACTGAAGAAGCGCTCTGGATGCTCGATGCCCAGGGCCAGGAAGTCTTGCGTTTCCCTTTGCGCCTTCAGTCTCCTGCTACCAACGGCGTTATCGTCGTACCTATGGAAAGCGCTCACCGCTATGGTCTCTTTGTCGCCTGCGCCAACGGCAACCTTTACGGCTTCGACCTCTACGGACGCCCGCTGCCGGGCTGGAACCCGCTGCCCAACGCAGGCCAAGTGCAACACCCTCTGGTGCACTTCACCTGGGCCAACCGCGACTACATTGCTGCCCTCGACGCCCAAGGCCGCCTGCTCTGTGCCGACAGGGCCGGCAAGCTCCACTTCGCCCCACTGCAACTACCCGGCACCTTCTCCGCCAACCCGTTGCAGTGCATCTGGCTCCACCAAACACCTTACCTACTGTGCATCAACGACGCTGGAAAGGTCTTCCGCTGCTCAACCTCCGGCCAGGTGGTCGAGTATTCGCTCTCAGACCACCCTGCCAAGCGCCACTTGGCCGCCGCACTGCCCACCCCGCCCAACACCTCTGAGCAAGCGCGCATAGCCATTGCCGAGGGGCAGCAAGTGAGTGTGGCCCCGCTCACCGCCCCACAACGAAAACAGTACTTCACCCTGCCCACACCGCCCGACGTGCTCTGGCCAGCCGGCAACGAAGGCTTCGGCGTCCTGTGCCGCGAGCGCCGCCAGGTCTTCCTCCTCTCTGCTGAAGGCCGATTGCTCGAAGGCTTCCCCTTGGGCGGCACCACTCCTTTCTCTCTGTCCACATCCGCCACCTCGGCAGAGCGCTGGCTCGTCGTCGGGTACGACATCGACGTCTATGCCTACAGGCTCTGACCCACAACGGCGCTAACCAGCCCAGACGGTAGTGGGGCCATGCGAACAAAAACACAGCCGAACCTTTCTGGGCTGCCGCCTTTTTCGCCGCCGTTTTTTTGGGGAAAAACGGCGGCCCAGCGCTGCCTCCGCTGCTGTGCCCAGCCGAGCGTTGGCGTCTTCTGTTTGGCCACGGGCGTGTGCTTGGCCCGCTCGGGGCTTTAATAATGGCGCCATAGCAGCTCCGCGTCTCCGCACCTGCAGTAACGGAGGCACCAACGCGCAGCTACGTTATTAGCCGAGGCTAAAAGCGGGACGGGCACACGCCGGGGCTAGGGCCAAGGCTCCATGGCTGCCTACGCGCGAAAGGGCCAAGCCAAGGCACAAGGGCCGTTTTTCTCCCCAAAAAACTGACTGCCATGGCGGTGTATCTGTAGCGTCGGCGCAACAGCAAGCCAAACCGATACGCTGCACCACATGGGCGGAGCCGACAGGATGCAACTACGCCGTTATTAAGGCCCAAGCGCGGGACGGGCACACGCCGGGGCTGGAGCCAAGGCTCCATAGCTGCCTACGCGCGAAAGGGCCAAGCCAGGGCACAAGGGCCGTTTTTCTCCCCCCAATTAGTAAGGGTACACATTTTCTGAAGAAAAATCCGGGACTAGTTCTTTGAAATGTCAAAAAAGAAAAATGGAGGGTAAATTTGCAGTTTAACAAAACAATTTCACCCTCCATGCGCAAAAATACTCACAAAGGTATTCTCAATTTTTTACAGCGAATCCACCCTGCT
>FWPU01007694.1_pt1 | contig 17132 bp, 13 predicted proteins | sample 2228361 | NCBI WGS metagenome assembly FWPU01 (sample SAMEA103939777, study PRJEB20133) | metagenome
ACCGGGAACGCCTCCGTGTAGTCGCTCGCGGCGCCGTCGTCGAAGGTGAGCGCGTAGAACGCGCCGCCGAGCTCGTCCGGGACGTCGCCCGCGACGACCGCGCGCCGGCCGCAGGCGCGCATCGCGAGGAGGATCTCGCGGAACTCCTCCGGCAGGAGCGCGTACGGCCGGTGCGTCGCCGGCACGTCGGCGAGCGCCTCGGGCCGCACGACGTCGTGGAAGCAGAAGACGGCGGCGCGCGGCCTCATACGTAGCCGAGCCCCTCCAGCATGTCCTGGATGCGCTCCTGCTCGTCGGCCGAGTAGTCGTAGCCGGCGTCGGGCACCGCGTACGGCTCGGGGGCGACGGCGACGGGGCGGGCCGCGACCGCCTCCGGACGCAGCGCCTCGGTGAGGACGCGGCCGTCCATGTCGGCGTCGATCGGCAGCCCCATGAGGTGGAGGACCGTCGGCGCGACGTCCTCGATCGCGGCGACCGGCAGCGCGCAGCCCGGGCGGACGTCCGGCCCGTGGACGACGAGGATGCCGTCGCGCGCGTGGTTCCCGGTGCGCTCCTCGGGGCCCTTCCCCGCCGGCATCATCGTGCGGAGCCCGAGCCCCTCGACCATGCACACCGTGCGCGCGGTCTCGATGAGGAGGTCGGCGCCGCCGTCGACGTGCGGCCCCGAGTAGATCTCCTCCCGGCGGTGCACGGCCACCACGACCCGCTCCCCCGTCACCGGGTGGCGACAGGCGAGCAGCCGCTCGCGCAGCTCCTCGACGACCCGCTCGTACTCGCGCCCCGGCTCGACGATCCCGTGCGGCTCGCGGCCGCGGAGGTTCACCCACAGGCCGCTCCCCGGCGCCGACGGGCAGTAGGCCCGCGTGCGGCTCCAGTCGATCCGGTCCGCGACCTTCTTGAACGACGTCAGCGCCTGCGGCACCGCGCCCTTCAGCGAGCGCGGGACGAGGCGCGGCACCCAGCCGAGGCCGGCGCGCTTCAGCCGCCGCACGATCGCCTTCGCGTCGACGCCGACCGCGGCGAGCCCGCGCTGCGCGGTCCCGTTCGGGTGGAGCGCGAGGAACCCCTCGGCGGCGAGCCAGTTCATGACGCAGAAGTACTCGTGGAGCGGCGCCGAGCCGTGGTCGGAGAGCAGCACGACGTGCGTCCCGGGGGGGAGGTGCTCGAGGAAGCGGGCGATCGACGCGTCGAGGGCGGCGTGGAAGTCGCGGATCGTGTGCTCGAACGGCCCGGGCCCCGGATAGGCCGGGTGCGTCGGGTCCATGAAGCGCCAGTAGAAGTGCTGGAGCTTGTCGAGCGTGTGGAACATGACCCAGCAGAGGTCCCAGTCCTCCGTGTCGAGGCAATGGACCACCTCCTCGGGCTGCACCCGCTGCAGGTCGAACGCGTCGCGCCGGAAGCCCTCGATGTCGCCGCGCCGGAGCGCCGATTCGTCGACGTCGATGCGCCAGCCGGGGATCTTGGCCTGGAGCGTCGCCTTCAGCTCGGGCGGGAAGACGACGTCCTCCGCCCCCTTCGGCGTCATGATCCCGGAGATCATGACCCCCGGGATCTTCTGCGGCGGGTACGTGAGCGGCATGTGGAGGACGACGCTCCGCCGCCCGTGGTACGCGGCGATGTCCCACACGCGCGGGCTCTTGAGGTCGCCGAGGGTCACCGGCGCGCCGCCGAGGCCGCCCTGGGTCGCGCGGTAGAAGTTGAAGACGTTGTGCTTGCCCGGATTGCGGCCGGTCGCCGCCGACGTCCACCCGGGCGGCGTGAGCGCCGGCAGCACGGTCCGCAGCGGCGCGTGCATCCCCTCGCGCAGCAGTCGCGCCAGGGTCGGCAGGTGTCCCGCCTCGACCCACGGCAGGATGAGATCGAAGGTGGCGGCGTCGAGCCCGACCACGAGCACCCGCTGCCGATCCGTCATGCGGCCCTCCGGCCGCGCCGCGCGGCCAACCGTTCCTCGTAGAAGCGCTCGAGGCGCGCGACGGCGGCGCGCGCGCCGAAGCGCGACTCCACCCAGCGTTGCGCCTCGCGGCCCATCCGCGTCGCGCGCACCGGGTCCTCGAGGAGCGAGAGCACCTCGCCCGCGAGCCCGTCGGCGTCGCCGGGGTCCACGAGCGCGCCGGTGCGAGTCCCGTCGATCACCTCGCCGTTGCCGCCGACCCGCGTCGCGACGACCGGGCGGCCGGCCGCCATCGCCTCGAGCAGCGCGTTCGACATGCCCTCCTCCTTCGAGGGCAGCACGAAGACGTCCATCGCGGCGAGCGCGCCGCGGACGTCGGGCAGGTTCCCGGTGAAGCGGACGTCGTCGCCGAGGCCGAGGCTCGCGGCGCGCGAGGCGAGCTCGGCGCGCAGCGGTCCGTCGCCGACGAGGAGGAGCTGCACGCGCGCGCCCGGGCGGCGCACCGCCATGGCCCGACCCGCGAGCAGGAGCAGCTCGTGCCCCTTGCGCGGCTCGAGCCGCCCGACGGCGCCGACCACGGGCCGGTCCGGATCGAGCCCCAGCGACCGCTTCGCGTCCGCCGACGGCGGCCCGACGCGGAACCAGTCGACGTCGACGCCGTTCGGGATGATCTCCCAGCGCGCCTCCACGCCGTCGGCCTCCGCCTCGCGGCGCAGGGCCTCGGCGTTCGCGATGATCGTGTCGACCCGGCGCGCCATCACCCGCCAGGCGAACCGTCCGCTGCCGTCGCCCGCGGTGAGGCTCCGCTTGCCGGCGACGATCAGGGGGACGCGCGCGAGCTGGCCGACGATCGTGCCGACGAGCGCCGGGCGCCACTGGTAGCCGTGCACGACGTCCGTGCCGTCGGCGCGCAGCAGGCGGGCGGCGCGCAGCATCGCGAACGCCGCCGCGGCGCTCGTGAGCCGCCCCGGGATGTCGAGCGACGCGACCGGCACGCCCGTCGCCGCCAGCTCGGCCGCCACCTCGCCGCCGGGGCGGAGCGTGAAGACGCGCGCGGCGAAGCGGGTCGGATCGAGCAGCCGCAGCACCTGCTGCAGATGACGCTGCGTCCCCCCCGTGATGAGCACGGGCGCGAAGAACGCGACGCGGATCATCCGACCCTCACGGGGACGAGCGGGCGGCGCGGCGTCGAGACGACGACCGCCTCGACCGGCGCGGCGAGCTGCTCGTAGTGGCGGCGGAGGGTCATGGCGAGGCCGAACTGGAGGTAGAGGATGGGGTTCAACCAGATGTCGGCGAACAGGCTGAAGAACGTGAATACGACCAGCACGCACCGCAGCGCGTGGATGACGTAGGCGGTCCGCGGGTCGCGGTCGGCCAGGTCGGCACAGCGCTGCAGGTCCCGCCACGTCACCCACAAGAGCAGGACGTACAGCCCGAGCACGAAGACGCCGCCCTCCGCCGCCGCCCACAGCGCCGAGTTGTGCGGCGGGCGGTAGAAGGGGTCGCGATACACCTGCTTCGCGACCTCCCGGAAGTTGCCGAGTCCGATGCCGAGGACCGGGTGGTCCTTGATGATCTGCATCGCGGTCTCGATCGTCTCCACCCGCTGCATGCTCGAATGCGCGCCGTGCTCGCCGCGACCGGGCAGGAAGTTGAGCATCCGGTTCCACGACGCCTCGGGGATGATGAACGCGACGGCGAGCGCGCCCACCGCGACGAGGCTTCCGATCTGCCACGACTTCATCCGGTAGTGGCGCGGCCCGAGCTGAAGCCCGACGGCGAGCACGCCGCACCCGAGGAAGCCGCTGCGCGATCCGGTCGCCATCAGCACGAGGATCGAGGCGCCGATCGCCCCGAACCCGAACAGCCGCCGCAGGACGCCGGGGTGCGACCGCGACCAGAACCACCAGCACGCCGCCTCGATGAGGCAGATCATCGCGAGCCGGTTCGGGTTCGCGCCGGCGGTGACGCTCGCACCGGCGCGGAAGCCGCTCTGCAGGGTCCCCTGCATCCAGTTGAGCAGCGCCGACGGCACCGCGACGAACAGCGTGAGCATGAAGGCCACGAAGACCGCCCGGATGTCGCGGTCGGAGCGCACGAACACCCAGAAGAAGACCAGGAACGCGAGCCGCGTCACGAAGTCCTGCGCCAGGTCGGCGGTGCGGTCGACGGTCGCCCCCCCGCGCCGGTAGGTGACCGACAGGAGCGGGAAGATCGCGTCGGCGTGGTAGCTCGAGAGGAGGAAGAGCAGGCCGATCGCGATGAGCAGCTGCACCTGCCGGGTCCGCAGCGCCGAGAAGTCGCGCTGGTCGAGGATGTGGCCGGCGAGGAGGACGAGGAAGCCGACACCGATCAGGTTGTTGATCGTGAGGAACCCGAGGGCCTGCAGCAGCGTCGGGTAGGCGGCGAGCAAGTACATCGCGGTCATCACGATGATGCCGGCCACCGGCCGGACGAACAGGAAGCCGATCGCGGCGAGAGCGAACCACGCCGCGCAGACGATCAGCTCCTTGTTCAGGTAGGTCCCGGTGACCGTGAGCGCGGCGATGAACGGGAGCACCAGCACGAGCAGCAGGCGCACGGCCGGTGGGGCACCCGTGTTCCTGCGATGGCTGACCGCAGCGGACGGCATCGGCACGAAGCGGAGGGGCGTCGGTCGCGCGGGCGCTGCCTACAGCAGCTCCTCGAGCAACGCGGGAACGTAGCTGCGTCGGCGGTTGAGGATCGAGCCGGCGAGGCGGACGCCGACGCGTTCGAGGTTGCGCCGGGCCCGGTCCACCTCCGAGATGCGGGTGGCGTCGGCCTCGATGACGACCAGCGCGGCGTCGAGGCGGGGGCCGAGGATCGAGGCGTCGCTGTAGACGTTGACGGGCGGCAGGTCGACGAGCACGAACTCGAACTCGGCGCGGAGCTGATCGAGGACGCCGGCGAGGCCCGGCGAGTCGAACAGCGCCGGCGGCGCGAGCGTCGTGTGCCCGCACCCGATCGCGAACAGCCCCGGGGCCGCCTCGCACGGCTGCGCCACGTCGGCCAGGGTCTTCTCGCCGACGACGAGCTCGGCGAGGCCGCCGTTGCGCTGGATCCGGAAGGCGGTGTCGAAGCTGGGGGAGCGGAAGTTGGCCTCGATCACGACGACGCGCCCGCCACGGCGCCGGGCGAGGATCGAGCCGAACACGGCGACCGTGGTCGTCGTTCCCTCGCCGTGCCGCGCCGCGGTCATCCCGAGCACGCGCGGCGGCGGTCCCGCGTCGGCGGGCGCGGCGACCAGGAGGTTCGTGCCGAGGCGCTGGTACGCCTCCTCGACCTCGGGGCCGAGCTGGCTCGGCACCGAGAGCGGCACCCGCGCCGCGGCCTCCGCCTGGCGGCTCCACGGCCAGCGCCGGCGGGCGTGGCCGTTGCCGTTCCCGCTCCCGTTCGCCGCGCCGCCGTTGCGGCTCGCTTCCAGCTTCTTGAGCGCGTCGTAGATCTTGCTCATTGCTGCGCCTCCGATCCGTTCAGGCGTGCGCCACGGTGGGCGACGTCTCGAGGTCCGGGATGACGGCGAGCACCGGCAGCTCGAGGTAGCGCTCCACCTCCTCCTCGAACCGGAGCCGTCGGTTCAGGTACTCGACCGCGACCGCCATCGCGGTCGCGAGGGCGAGCCCGCCGACGAGGCCGAGCACGATCGGCAGGAGCGGGCTGTTGATCGGCGTGAGCGGCGCCGTGGCCTTGTCGACGACGGTCACGTTCACCATGCTCTGGTTCTTCATCGCCTCGGAGGTCCGCGCCTCCTCCTGCTTCCGCCAGTAGAGGTCGAACGCGTACTCCTTCTGGTCCGCGTCCTGGCGCAGGTTGTCGAGCTTGAACCGCATGTCGCGGAGCGTCTCGAGGCGCGCGCGCGTGCGGGCGAGGCGCGCCTCGAGCCCGGGCTGGCGCGCCTGGAGGTCGGCGAGCAGCACGCGCAGGGTGTTGCGGTTCCCGACCAGGGCCCGGTACGTCTCGTTCTCCTGCACCGTCTCCTTGTTGAGGAAGCGCGCCTTCTCCTCGGCGATGCGCGCCCGGATGCGCGCGATCTCCTCGTCCTTGTCGCGGATCGCCCGGTGCGTCGGCTGGTAGCGCTGCAGGAGCTGCGCGCGCTCGATCTCGATCTGCGCGAGCTTGTCGCGGAACGTCTGGATCGTCGGGTTCGCGAGGAACTCCTCCGCGAAGGCGATCTTCTGCGGCGTCTCGGCGAGCTGGCGCTCGACCTGCTTCAGCTTCTCCTGGACGCCGACGATCTTGAGGCCGTGCGCCTGCAGGCCCTTCTCCTGCTCGATCACGTCCTGGTTGAGGATGTGGATCTCCTGCTCGATGTCCGCGACCCCCGCCTTGCGCATGAAGTTGCGGAGCCGGCGCTGCGCCGCCTTCATCTGCTCGCGCAGGAGGTCCAGCTGCTCGGAGTAGAACGACTGCATCCCCGAGGGGCTGTACACGCGGTTGTGGTGCTCGATATAGACGTCGGTGATCGTGTTCACGACCTTCGCCGCGCGCTGCGGGTCGCGGCCGACGTAGCTGATCTGCAGCACGTTCGAGGACGGCGTCGGCACGACGCTCAGCGCGAGTGCCATGCCGGCGATCATCTCGTCGAGGCTCTTCCCGTCCTCGGGCTTGATCCCGAGCCGGGCGACGGCCTCCTTGAGCACGTCGCGGCTCTTCACCAGCTCCGCCTCGGTGTTGACGACCTGCGGGCTCAGCGGGAGCTGGATGCTCTTCGACGGCGCCTCGGCGGGGGCCAGCTGCACCGTCTCGCCGAGCTTCACCATGACCTTCGAGGTCGCGCGCCACGTCCGCGGGCGGATGAGCGCCATGACGGCGGAGGTGAGGAAGATGAGCAGCGCGACGCCGATCACCAGCCGGCGGTGCTTGAACACGGCGTAGAGGAACGCCCGTGCCGCCAGCGTGGTCGAGCTGCGGGCGACGGCGGTGGCGGGGAGGAGCGTCGCGGCCTCGGGAAGCGTCTGTAGGGTTGCCATCGGTTTGTCGTCCCTCGCTGCGCGCGGTGCCTACTCGCCGCCGATGCGCGCGCCGGCGGAGACGCGCGGGAGCGCCGGGATGAGCCCGCGCACCCACTGGTCGACGAACACGTTCGCGTTCGCGACCCACGTGGCCGGCACGTACACGACGTCGTTCGGGTGGAGCCGGACGCGCTCCGGCACGCCGTCCTCGACGACCTGCGCGAGGTCGACGCGGGCGGCCGAGAACTGCCCGTCGGCCCCGGGCGTGAGCAGGAGGACGCTGTCCAGCTTGGCCGTCTTCTTGGGACCGCCCGTCTGCAGCACGGCCTGGAGGAGCGTCATGCCCGGCCGGAGGCTCACGTAGCCGGGCTCCTCCACCTCGCCGCCGACGTAGACCCGCTGCTCGCCGAGCTTGGTCACGATGACGGTCACCTCCGGATCGCGCAGCGCCGCCGAGGAGCGCTCGACGATCAGCTGCTCGAGCTCGGCGGGCGTCATGCCGACGACCGGGAGCTCGCCGATGCCCGGCACCGAGATGCGGCCGTCGGGCCGCACCGTCGCGTGCGTGTTCATGTCCGGCTGGTAGGTGAACTTGATGTCGACCTCGTCGAACTGGGAGAGCCGGTACGCCGGCCCGGCCTCCTGCGGCGCGGGCGGCATGAGAGCGGCCATCCTGGCCGCCGAATCGGCCGGCCGCCGGCCGCCGCACGCGGCGACGAGCGCCGCCGTAGCGAGTGCGATGATCGCGAGCCCTGATCCACGGACCGACATGCGTACTGCCTTCCTTCGGGACGTTTGCATCGCGCTTACGGCTCCGCCGCTCCCCGTCGCCGGGGCTCCTCTGCGCTCCATGGTGTCTCTCGGGACGGGCCGCATCCCCGCTCAGGGGGGGCGGCCTTCACACTCGGGCCACGAGCCCGACGGGAATGTCCATGCTCGCGCCGTGCCGCAGGAAATCGAGCAGCACCTGCACGCGCCCGGGGGCCGAGCAGGGGCGCTGGATCACGGCGACCAGGCCGGCCAGGGGACCGCTGCGGATCTGGACCCGGTCCCCGGCGCGGAGCGCCGTCTCCGGGCGGATGACTCCGGCGGCGCCGGCGCGCGCGCGGATGAGCCGCACGACCTCCTCCGGCACGGGGGTCGGGACCGCGCCGAAGGCCACGAAGTGGCGGACGCCGGGCGTCCAGACGACGCGGTAGTACTGCGCGGCAAGCTCGACGTGGACGAACAAGTAGCCCGGGAACAGCGGCGCGACCTCGTCCGGCGCACGCCCCGGCTCGAGCACGCGGGGCAGGAACACCGCGACGCCGCGGCGCTCCAGCTCGTGTTCGGCGTGCTCTTCCTTGCGGCTCTTGGTGCGGACCACGTACCACTGGCGACGGTCGAGGCCCGCTTCCGCACAGACGCACGCCGACGGCCCCATGGCGGGGATCTCGCTGTGCAAGTTCAGTGCCACGGACACGGTGCGTCAGCGATGGAGGTAGTTGAAATCACGGCTGTTTTGACTGATGGCGATCACCCGAGCACCCGCCGGCCCTGGCACCGCTGCAGCCCTCGTGCAGGCCCGCTCCGGCGCCCGCCGCACGCCTGCGATCTCCGGCACTTGCGAGGCACTCGCCGTGCACGGCTGCACGATCCAGCGGCCGTGCACGATCGCCTCGTTCCTGCTGGCGGCGTCGCCATGACGTCCGGGCCCCATGCCGGTCAGCTGCGCGCGGCGAGCACGTCGCGCGGGTCGATCTTGCCCCGCATCCGGTACTCCTCGCGCCGCAGGCCGTGCAGCTTCATCTTGCGATGGAGCGTGGCCGCGTCGACGAGCGAGTGCTTGGCCGAGAGGTTGATGCCGCCGCGGTACTTGCGCAGGACGTGCGAGAGGTAGTCCTTCTCGGCGCGGCGGAGGTACTCCTTGAGCGGGACCTCGTAGTCGTAGTTCGCGTGTCGGCCGTTGCCGTTCGCCGACTCCTTCCCGACGCCGCTGTGCCCCGGGAGGTCGACCTCGCGGATGACGGCGCCGCTCGTGCGCAGGATCGCGCGCTCGATCACGTTGCCGAGCTCGCGGACGTTGCCGGGCCACGAGTAGCTCATGAGCTGCGAGAGCGCCTTGTTCGAGAGGCGGTTGATGCCCTTCTCGCGCGCCATCTCGCTGTTGCGGAGGAACTCCCCGACCAGGAGCGGGATGTCCTCGATGCGCTCGCGCAGCGGGGGGATGCGCAGCGGCACGACGTTGATCCGGTAGTAGAAGTCCTCGCGCATCCGCCCCTCGGCGACGAGCTGCGCGAGGTCGATGTTCGTCGCGCAGATCACGCGCATGTTGACCTTGATGCGCCGGTTCGAGCCGAGCTTCTCGATCTCGCGCTCCTCGAGCACGCGGAGCAGCTTCAGCTGCATGTTGAGCGAGATGCTCTCGATCTCGTCCAGGAACAGCGTGCCGCCGCTCGCCAGCTCGATCTTCCCGACGCGGTCGTGGATCGCGCCGGTGAACGCCCCGCGCTCGAAGCCGAACAGCTCGCTCTCGAGCAGCGTGTCCGGGAACGCCGCGCAGTTGATGGCGACGAAGCGGCCGTTCTTCCGCTTGCCCTGGTAGTGGATCGCGCGCGCGGCGAGCTCCTTCCCGGTGCCCGACTCGCCGTAGATGAGCACCGTCGCATCGTTCTGGGCGAGCACGCTGATCGTCTCGAAGATCTCGTGCATCACGCGGTTGCGGCTCACCATGTTGGCGAACGAATAGCGGTCGGACAGCTGGCTGCGCAGGTAGTTGATCTCGTCGAGCAGCCGCCGCTTCTCGAGGATCTTCTCCGTCGCGAGGAGGATCTCCTCCTTCTGGAACGGCTTCGTGATGTAGTCGCTCGCGCCCTGCTTGATCGCCTCGACGGCGCCTTTGATGCTGGCGTACCCCGTGATCATGATCACGTCGAGGTCGGGCCAGCGGTCGCGCACCTCGCGCGTCAGCCCGATCCCGTCGGTCCCGGGGATCTTTAGGTCGACGACTGCGAGGGAGAACTCGTTCTCCGCCAGGAGTTTCAGCGCCTCGGTGGCGTTCGACGCGCAGGCAACGCCGTAGCGCTGCGAGGTGTAGAACTCCTCGAGCTGCCGGCAGATGAAGGGGTCGTCGTCAACGATGAGAATCCGCGTCTGCATCTCCGTGAAACCTCACCCCCGCGCGAGGGGCAGAAACAGGACCACTCGTTTCTCGTCGTTCGCGGCCTCGGCGGCGAGCTCGCCGCCGTGCAGCGCGATCAGCTTCTCCGCCAGCGCCCACTCGACCCCCGCCGTCGCCGTCTGGAAGAGGGAGGGCACGCTCGGGTCGGACACCGTGAACGCGAGCTCGACGCCCGCGCGGCCGTGCCGCATCCCGCGCCCCACGCGCACCCGGACGGTGCTGCCGCCGGCGAGCTGCGCGCGCAGGTGGCGGAACGCGAGCTCCAGCACGTGCGAGAAGCGGCCGGGATCGATCGCGACCGCCGCCGCCCCCCACGCCTCCCCGTCGGCGATCGTGAGCGGCGTGCCGTCGAGATGGCCGCGCACCTGCGCGAGCACGCTCGCGACGACGTCCGACGCGGCGATCCGCACGCACGACAGCTGCACCGGGTGGAAGTACTCGAGCGACGCCTTGAGGAACGTGTCGAGGTTGCGGATCGTCTGCTCGAGCATCTGCGTCGCCGTCACGTCGGCCGAGCGGCGCGGGCGCTGCTCCTGGAGGTAGTCGGCCCAGTAATAAAGCTTGTGAAAGAAGTTCCCCAGCTCGTGTCGGATGTCGGCGAGCACCCGCTCCTGCGTCGCCGCGGGCACGCTGGGCGCGGCGGGCTCGGCCACCGCACACCGATCGCGGGCGGCGGCACCGAGGCGCCCCGGTCTCCCGTGCTGCTCGACCGACATCGTCGTTCTGCCTTCGTCGACGCCCCGCGCGTGTCCCCTCGCCCACCTCCGGCCGGCCGTGCGACGCCTCGTCCGGGACGACCGTCGCGGCGCTCCGGGTCTCATCCCGCTCGACATCTCGCGGCCCTCACCACGGGGCGGCGGATCATAGGTGCGGAGCCCGCATCCTTGCAAGCCTCGCGCGCCTCGTCGCCGCACCGCCGCACGGTCGCGTCCGGTCCCCTCATCCGGCCTCCCCGCCGCCGCCCTGGCGGGCGTCCAGGGCGAGCTTCAGGTTGTGCACCTTGCGCAGCTCGTAATCCATCTTGAGCAGGGCCTCGATGACCCCCTTGATCTCGCGGGTCATGCGATCGAGCTCCTCGTAGGAGACGCGCTCCAGCTCGCGGCGCACCTGCTCGTAGAGGTTCAGCAGGCTCCCGAGGCCGCCGGCTGCGGTGAAGCGGCGGTCGATCTCCTCGTACGAGGAGAGGATGCGATCGAGGAGATCCCGTACGGTGTCGGTTCCGGTGTTGGTCTGCACTGCGTTCCCCCCCGCGGGTCGAGACGCGTTTGCAAGCGGAGTGCCACGAAACCTCGCGATTCTGCAGCGGGATCGCGATGGCGTCTGCCGTGCGAGTGCCCGGTAGCGCAAAGATGCATGGTCCGGCCGAGTTGCGGCGTTCGCGGGTCGGCGGCGGCCGGGGACCCGGGCGCGCCGCGCCGGTCGAAGGCGAACCGCGCGCGTGTCGTGCGGGGCACACGTGTGCCGCGCCCGACGGCGCAGCCACGCCGCCGGCGGCGCTCGGATGCCGTTCGCCGTGCGCCGCGCGGCGGCGGCCGGCGTGCGTCGCGCGCGGGGGGCGCGACGCGCGAACCCTTGGGGGATGCGGGTTTGCTGCGGATGATTCCTTGACACCCGGCACGGGCGTGCCGTAAGGTGCGCGCCGTTTCACCCAGAACATCCTGAGCCCCACGGGGAGGACGGAGGGAGAGCTGCGATGACGAAGGCGCAGTTGGTGGCGAAGATCGCGGACCAGGGAGGGGTCAGCCGCAAGCAGGCGGACGACATGATCAACGCGCTCATCGACAACGTCGTGAAGAGCGTGAAGAAGGGCGAGTCCGTCAAGATTCCGGGCCTCGGCATCTTCCGGCTGCGCAAGATGAAGGCCCGCATGGGCCGCAACCCGCAGACCGGCGAAGCCATCAAGATCCCCGCGCGGAAGAAGGTCGGCTTCTCGGTCGCGAAGACGTTCAAGGAGAGCGTGCTCGGCAAGAGCAAGTAAGTCGGTCCCGGCCATCCCGTGGCCGGCGTCCGCGTCCCGGACGCGGCGCCGGCAGCGCATCCGCCACGGCAAGCTCCCGGCCGATCCCGGCCGCGCCTAAGGAGGGACGCCATGCAGCCCGAATCGCTGGTTCTTGCGCTCGCCGCCGTGTGCCTGGGCGGGTGCGCCATGGTCGCGCACGGCCCCTACGAGTACGTGCGCATCGAGTCGACGCCGCCCGGCGCGAAGGCCACCGTGTCCGCCACGCTCTCGGAGCGCGGCCCCCTCTTTCTGGACAAGACGAAGCACACGGTCACGACGCCCGCGACCGTTCGTCTGCTGCGGGACAACACGTATCGGGTCGAGCTCGAGAAGGAAGGGCACAAGCTCGCGACGACCCAGATCGTCAGCAGCTACGACTGGGTGTGGGCGCCCATCTCCTGCGGCCCCTGCGAAGCCATCGGCGACCTGCCGACGTACGACATGAAGGGTCGGCCCTTGCCCTTGCGCTTCGCCGAAGCGGCCTTCTACTCCTACCCGAGGGGGTTCTTCCGGTCCTTCGGGCGGGCGCTCCGCATTTTCAGCCCGGACGCACTCCATGGCAGCGCCTTCAAGCTGAAGCAGAAAGATTCCGGGTACTTCGAGAACTGGCACGCCCTCGGCACCCCGGTCGTCGCCGCCACCTTGGAGCCGATCGCCCGCTGACGACCGGGCCGGGCGCGGGCGCGCCGCGCCCGCCGGCCCGCCTCAGGCCCCCGTTCCGCCCCGAATCCCCCCCGGCGCCGGGCATCCCGCACCCTCATTGGCAAGGCGTTGGGAATTCGCTAGCATTGTCGCCTTCGGGGTTGGTTGTCGGCTGGCTCGGTCCCCGAGGAGAGGGAGGGTTTCTTGAAGCGGCGCGACGGATGGCCGAGCGGTGCAACCGTGCAACGGCCCCTGCGCGTCGTGGTTCCCGCATGCCGCACGCGGGGTGCCCTGGCGCAGCCCTCGGAAAGTGCGACGGTTGACCGTCGTCCCCGAGGCGATGTCGCAGTGCAGCATGTCAAGTGAGCATGCAGTTTTGCATTGCTCGCACGACTGCCACGGACCCTGGGACGATCGACCCCGCGCGGAAGGCAGATTCCGCGCCCACGGATGACTCACACAGCCAAGGAATTCAGGCACTTGACCGCATGAAGCAGCCCCCGATCCCGGGGGCATGCTTCCTGCTTACGCACGGGACACCCATGGCAAGCTCACGGAAGTCATCAATGCACTCGTATAGCCGCCGCCTCCCTCGCTCGACCCGACTCCGGTTGCGGGCGCTCCTCGCCCTGCTTGCCTCGGCTCTGTGCGCCGGGCCTGCCCTGGCCCTCCACCGCGACTCCCCCGGCGTGATCCGCTTCACCGGGGGCACCGAGCACGTCCATCCGTCGACGCGGGCGTGGGGTGGCTACTTCGCCTTTTCCTCGGACGCCGACCTGCTCGGCAACGGCTCGACCGGCCGGCAGATCTACCTCTTCAACCTGCTCTTCTACGATTGCACGAAGGACACGATCCACAACGACGAGCAGCGACGGCTGTGCCCGGACCCCGTGCCGCCGTATCTCGTCCAGGTGACGAACGGCCCCGGGGACCCGGACAACCCGACGGTCGGCACGTTGACCGACCAGAACGGCGTCGAGAACGTGCGGGTCGGCTTCGACGCGCTCGGCGTCTTCAGCGGCGCGCCGGGTGCCCAAGCGAGCCGCCGCCAGATCTACATCAAGGACGTGACGACCGGCGAGGTCGTCCAGGTGACGCAGGGCACCGACGGCGACAGCACGCACCCGTCGTTCAACGTCACGGGCGGCACGGTCGTCTTCCAGTCGACGGCCCGGCTGCTGGGCGTCCCGACCCCGCTCGGGGTATCGCAGATCTTCTGGTACCAGCGCGGCCCGAACGTCCTTCTGCAGCTCACGGCCGGCCTCGGGCACAGCACCCGGCCGATCACCAACAAGAACGGCTCGCTCGTCGCCTTCCAGTCCACCGCGCGCCTGATCAGCGACAACGCCAACACGGGCACGTCGCAGATCTTTCTAACCAAGGTGAACAAGACGACGTACGCCCAGGCGACGTACCAGATCACGAACGGCAACGGCGCGAGCACGAACCCGTACCTCTCCGAGGACAGCCCGACGGTCATCGCCTTCGACTCGGTGGCGACGAACCTGCCGACGGAGTGGGGCGCGCAGGGCGTGCCCGACCCCGGCGTGCCGGGCGGCGGACCGGGCCGCAAGGTGCTCCTCGCCGACCTCGACCCGGCGAATCTCCGGCACTTCCCGGTGCTGAAGCAGCTTACCGCCTTCGTCAGCCACGGCGACTGCTCGTTCCCGACGATCTCACCGGACGCGCGCTTCTTCCCCGTGATCTGCACCGGTGACCCGCTGCAGAACGGGACCACCGGCAACCGCCTCTTCTCGCTGAACCCGAGCCTCGCCGCCGACGGCTTCCCGATCCGGCAGATCACCGGGACGGGCGACGTCCAGGGCCCGATCGCGGCCAACTTCGGCAACTGGTTCGTGACCTTCGCCAGCGACAACGACCTCACCGGCGTCGGCACGTGCGGCCACCAGCTCTACATGATCGATTACTTCACCGGGCGCTGGAACGCCGCGACGCTGCCCGGGCAGGTGCCGCCCGACATCTATGCGCCGCCGCAGTCGAACAAGCTCGGCGCCCACCTCTTCGAGTTCGAGGCCGGCAACGGCGGCGCCGGCAGCCAGGTGACCATCACCACCGCGGGCGGCACGCTGCCGGCCGACCTCGAGTCCGGCCAGCTGGGTGTGAAGATCGGCGCCCCCGACGGCGTGTTCCAGAACGCGGACATCACCGTGCCGACGTCGAGCGTGATCCTGCCGCCGATCCGGCTGCCCAACAACACGGCCCTCTGCCTCACGCCGAACGTCGACGGCAGCGGTCTCATCGACTGCGACGGCAACGCCACCGGGAACACGATCGGTGCGAACGTCGTCGTGACGCAGGACCACAACACCGACGACACCGACCCGCTCTGCCTCGCCGGCTGCCGGGAGAACGACCTCGCCTGCCAGGCGGGCCTGCCTGGCGCGCACGGGAACGTCTGCAACGGGCCGATCACGAGCGGCGGCGACGCGGTCTTCGCCGCAGGCGACATGAAGCTCAACATCCCGCTCAACCTGGCGCTTTCCACGGACCCCGGCGTCGACGGCGTCTTCTGCGCCGGCGGTGACGACGTGATCCCGGTGAGCGGCTTCCCGGTCGTCCTGCGGCTCACCTCGAACGCGTCCGCGATCACCGTGCTCGACGCCGACAACGTCCCCGCCGCGACGATCGCGGCGACCGACGTGGGCGCGCCGTTCAGCTGCAACGCCATCAAGGCCGAGAACCTCACCGGCGCCCGCCTGGTCGGCGGCTTCGAGGTCCTCGACGTGCCGGGCATCGGCGACCTGGTCGTGTCCCTCGACCTGGTGCCGCGCCACAGCCCCCTCGCGAGCGGCGACTGCACGGGCGCCCCCTGCACCAGCTCCGCGGAGTGCGACGACGGCAACGCCTGCAACGGCCGGGAGACGTGTGTCGAGAACCGCTGCACGGGCGGCCAGCCCGTCGTCTGCGACGACGGCAACGCCTGCAACGGGCAGGAGACCTGTCATCCGGGCACCGGCGACTGCCTGCAGGGGAGCCCGCCGACCTGCGACGACAACAACCCGTGCACGGCGGACTCCTGCCCGGGCACGGCCGGCTGCGTGCACGCGCCGCTCACGAACCAGCCGTGCGACGACAACAACGCGTGCACGAACGGCGACCGCTGCAGCTCGGCCGGCGCCTGCGTCGGCACGCCGAAGAGCTGCAGCGACGGGAACGCCTGCAACGGCCTCGAGCTGTGCAACCCGGCGACCGGCGACTGCCTCGCGGGCGTCGCGCCGAACTGCGACGACGCGAGCCTCTGCACCGAGGACTTCTGCAACCCGCAGACGGGCTGCGTGCACGTCCCGACCGTGACCGCCCAGAACTGCAACGACGGCAACGCCTGCAACGGCCTCGAGCAGTGCAACCCGGCGACGGGCGAATGTCAGAACGGCACGCCGCCCAACTGCGACGACGGCAGCCTGTGCACGGTCGACAGCTGCGTGCCGCAGACCGGCTGCGTGAACGCGCCCACCCCGACGGCCCAGAGCTGCAACGACGGCAACGCCTGCAACGGGACCGAGACCTGCAACCCGCTGTCCGGCCTGTGCCAGGGCGGCACACCGGTGAGCTGCGACGACGGCAACCCCTGCACCACCGACACGTGCAACCCGACCACCGGCGCTTGCTCGCACAGCTTCAACACCGTGCCCTGCGACGACGGCAACGCCTGCACGAGCAACGACGTGTGCTCGAGCGGCGTCTGCCGCGGGTCGAACAACACCCTCCCCTGCGACGACGCCAACGTCTGCACGAGCAACGACCGGTGCAAGGAGGGCGTCTGCAAGGGGACGAACAACCTGAACCCGTGCAACGATTCGAACGCGTGCACCACCGGCGACAGCTGCTCGAACGGTGTCTGCACCGGCACGCCGATCACCTGCAACGACAACAACCCCTGCACCGACGACGCCTGCGTGCCCGACCAGGGGTGCGCCTTCGTGCCGAACTCCGCCCCCTGCAACGACGGCAACGCCTGCACCACGAACGACGTCTGCCAGAACGGCTTCTGCGGCGGCAGCACCGAGGAGCTGGACGACGGCGACGCCTGCACCAGCGACACCTGCGACGCGGTCAGCGGCCAGCCGATCCACACGCCGGTCGCCGACTACCTCACCTGCAAGCTGAAGGAGCTCGACGCGGCCCTCCTCGAGCTCGCCCGCCAGGTGCACGGCGCGTCCGCCCTCTCGATGGGCGGCCGGCCGCGCCAGAAGCGCCTCGAAGCCACGGTGAAGCGGGCCCGCAAGAAGCTGCGGGCGGCGATGGGCGCGCCGCGCGCGAAGATGCGCCGGCAGCTGACGCTCTGCAGCCGTCGCATGAAGGTCTTCGTGAGCCTCCTCGACCGCATTTCCGGCTCGGGGCTGATGGACCCGGCGACGGCGAACGAGCTCCGCGCCAGGGCCAACGGCGTCATCGGCAGCCTGAGCATCGTCCACGCGAACCTGATCTGACCCGTGTGGGCCG
>FWPU01008631.1_pt1 | contig 17130 bp, 18 predicted proteins | sample 2228361 | NCBI WGS metagenome assembly FWPU01 (sample SAMEA103939777, study PRJEB20133) | metagenome
CGGCGCTGCAGCAGCGGCTCGGCTCCACCATCATCATCGAGAACAGGGCGGGCGCCTCCGGCAGCATCGGCACCGGCGTCGCAGCGAAGTCGCCGCCCGATGGCGCTACGTGGGTGGTGGTGTTTGACAACCACGCCGCGAATCCCTTCGTGCTCCCGAGCATGCCGTTCGACACCGAAAAGGATCTGGTGCCGGTGCTGCTGATCGGAACCGCGCCCTACATGGTCACCACCGCGCCGAGCAAACCTTATAAATCGCTCGCTGACGTCATCGCTGCGGCGAAGGCCAAGCCGGAGTCCGTGAGCTACGGCTCCGTCGGCGCTGGCAGCATCGGGCATCTCGCCATGGTGCTGTTGTCGAACCGCGCCGGCATCAAGTTCGTGCACGTGCCCTATCGCGGCGGCGGTCCGGCCATGAACGACGTGGTCGCCGGCCACGTCGAGATGCTCATCGGCAGCACTGCGTTGCAGATCCCGCAGGTGGAGGGCGGCAAGATCCGCGCGCTGTTCCACACCGGCAAGGGTCGACTGAAATCGCAGCCGAACGTGCCGGCGGTGAGCGAAACCTTCCCCGGCTTCGAGGCCTATGCCTGGTGGGGCGTGTTCGCACCGGCCGGCACCCCGAAGGTGATGATCGACAAGTTCGGCGGCGAGATGGCCGCCTGCCTGCGTGAAGAGCGGGTGGCCAAGCAGTTGATCGAGACTCAGCAAGTTGATTTGCGGCTTGCGGGGCCGGACGTGCTCGGCAAATTTCTTGCCGAGCAGATGCAGACCTGGGGCAAGGTCGTGCGCGACAACAACATCAAGGGGGGCTGAGGACGGCTTGGGGGCAACGAGCGGACGCAGTATTCGCCTGGAATGCGATTACTCCGCCGCCTGAATCTCCGGCGCGGAGTCGATGAACCCGCCGGACTGCCGCGCCCACAGCGCGGCGTAGTGGCCGCCTTTGCGGAGAAGTTCCGCGTGTGTGCCCTGCTCGATGATGCGGCCGTGGTCGAGCACCACCAGGCGATCCATGCGCGCAATGGTCGACAGCCGGTGCGCGATCGCGATCACGGTCTTGCCTTCCATCAGCGTGCCGAGACTTGACTGGATTGCCGCCTCGACCTCGCTGTCGAGCGCCGAGGTCGCCTCGTCGAGCACCAGAACCGGCGCGTTCTTTAGGATCACCCGCGCGATCGCGATGCGCTGCCGCTGTCCGCCGGAGAGCTTGACTCCGCGTTCGCCAACATGGGCGTCGTAGCCGCGCCGGTCCTTCCAATCGGACAGCTCCTGGATGAACTCGTGAGCATGCGCGAGCTTGGCCGCAGCGACCACCTCCTCGTCGGTCGCCTCCGGGCGGCCGTAGCGGATATTGTCGCGGATCGAGCGATGCAGGAGCGAGGTATCCTGCGTCACCATGGAGATCTGCGCGCGCAGCGACTCCTGCGTTACCGTGGCGATGTCCTGGCCGTCGATCAGAATGCGTCCGTCCTGCAGGTCGAAAAACCGCAGCAGCACGTTGACCAGGGTGGACTTGCCGGCGCCCGAGCGCCCGACGACGCCGATCTTTTCTCCGGGGCGGATGTGCAGGTCGATCCCGTCAAGTACGCCGCCCTTACCCTGCAGGTTGGCCGGGTCACCGACGCGGCCGTAATTGAACCGCACCTTGTCGAAGATGATCTCGCCGCGGGTGACCACGAGTTTCTTGGCATCCGGCCGGTCGGTGAGCCGGATCGGCTGTGCGATGGTCATCATGCCTTCCTGCACCACGCCGATGTTCTCGAAGATGTTGGTTACCTGCCAGGCCACCCAGCCGGACATGCTGAGGAGCTGCCACGACATCGGCAGCGCCATCGCCACCGAGCCGACGTCGATCACCCCGCGCGACCACAGATAGAGCGCGAGCGCGCCGGTGCCCGTCACCATGCTGGCGTTGATCAGCGCCAGCGTGAGGCTGAACAGCGTGTTGAGCTTGAGCGAGCGGTGGAACACCCCGGTGTGCTCATTCACTGCCTCGCGGACATAGGCGTCCTCATCCCGCGCGCGGGCGAACAGTTTGACCGTCAGAATGTTGGTGTAGCTGTCGACGATGCGCCCGGTGAGCATCGAGCGCGCCTCCGACATGTCCTTGGAGCGGTCGCGCATGCGCGGCACGAAGAACCGCAGCATCGCCACATAGGCGGCGAACCAGATGAGCACCGGAAGTGCCAGCCATTTGTCGGCCGAGGCAAGCAGCAGCACCGCGCTTGTGCCGTACACCAGGATGTACCAGACCGCAGTGAGCAGCGCGACCAATGTCTCGCGCATCGCCGGCCCGGTCTGCATCACCCGGTTGGCGATGCGGCCGGCGAAATCGTTCTGAAAGAACGCCCAGCTCTGCCGCACCACGTGCCAGTGCGATTGCCAGCGCACCAGGTTGGATACATTCGCGGCAATCGCCTGGTTCGCCAGCATGTTCTGCGCGGTCATCGCCAGCGGCCGCAGCACCAAGAGCACAAGCGCCATGCCGAGCAGCACCGGCCAGAATTTTTCGAACAATTGATCGGCCGGTGTAACGGTAATCAGCGCGACCACCCGCCCGATGAATACCGGGATCATGGCGTCGAGCACGGCGACGAAAAATCCGGCGACGAACAGGCCGACGAACAGCCATTTCGCCTGGCGCGCGTAATGCCAGAAGAAGGCGATCAACCCCGCGGGCGGCTGCGGATGTTCTGGCACCGCAGTGGGCGCCACGAGCCGTTCGAAGAAGGAAAACATAAACCTATTCTACCCGATGCGGCCGTCCGGAGGAGCACGCGGTTGTAGCGCGCAATGCGGCAAAGATGAGGAGGCCGCTCGCCGTCGACGTTATTTACTTATGCGCGGCCGCAATGGCCCGCAGGCAGGTCGGGCAATAACACTTGGCGCCATCCTTGGGGCAGGGCAGCCGGTAGGGCTCCGCCACACACCAGCAGCGCTCGCTGGCCGCGCATTCGAACACCTGCGCGCAGCGCGGGCAGGTCACTCCACGGACCCCCGAGCCGGACGGTGATGCGTTAATGCCGGCATTCACGGCCGGTTCTCGCGCCTAGCGCACGGTGTCGTTAATGTTCTTTCCGAGTCTACGTCTGAGATTTTGCCCCGACTCCGGTTGCTTTGTGGTGTCGAGGGTGGGCGGACACGTCACGGTTCCATCTGCGTTCTTGAGGCAAGGGTACTTGATCTTCTTCCCTTTCTTCGCCGGATTGGAAGGAGTGTAGGGGCTCATCTGCATCGGAGTGCCGAGCATCGTTCGCTGCGCGAGGCGCAGAGGCGTCGCTTGTCCTGCCTCTGTGGACACCGCGACAATAAGCGCTGCGGAATTCGCCGAGGATTGCGTGGCAGCAACAGACATTCGCACGGCCATGCTAAGTAGCGCGAGCGTTGCGCTCGCGATAACAAGCACGAATCTTTGCCTCTTCCTCATGGCTTGCTCCCGGTTTGCATCCACCGCAGGGCCGTATTGGCGCGGCAAGCGGACGATTGAGAGACAAGCCTATCCTACCGAGGCGCTTGCTCCAATGGCTGCCGCGCGTGCTTGCCGACGCTCCAGCCGCGCGGGGCCAGATATTTCTCACCCACCGCGATCGGCTCGTCCTCGAGTGGGGTCGCCAGCGTATCGTTCCATCGGTTGAGGAATCCGAACACCGAGATCACCGCGACGATCTCCACGATCTGCTCCTCGGTCCAATGTTTCCGCATCTCGACGAACATCTCGTCGGTCGCGGAGTTCGGAACCGAGCTTGCGGCGACCGCCAGATCGAGCGCGGCGCGCTCCGCCGCGGTGAACAGCGGGCTCGTCTGATAATCCCACACCGCGGCGAGCTTCTTGTCTTCCACCCCGAAGTGCAGCGCCCCACCGGCCGTATGCGCCATGCAATATTGGCAGCCCGCGGTGCGGCTCGACACATGCGCGATCAGCCGCTTGAACCCGCGATCCACCTTGCCCGAGGGATCCCAGATCGCGGCGGTGAGCTGCGCCAAGGCTTTTGCGATCGCCGGCCGGCGCTGCATGATCAGGATGCTGTTGGGAATGAAGCCGAGGTTCCGCTTCATCATCTCGAACTGTTCTTTCAGCTCGGGCGTGTGCTCGGGCGGCAGCGGCGCAAGACGCGGAGCAGGTTTGACGCGCAGGTTCATGAGACCCTCCCATCGTTGGCGTTAGCGCGCATGCCGATCCGCAAGCGGCACCCGCATGCGATATTGGACATTTTGTAGCAGTCGCTGCATAATGTCAAATCCACGCACCGGAGAGCGCCGCATGGCAAGACCGCGGACTTTTAACGAAGCAGCCGCCCTCGATGCGGCGATGGCCTGCTTTTGGCGGCGCGGCTACCGGGGCACATCGGTGCGCGAACTGTCGGAGGCCATGGGGATTGGCGGAACGAGCCTCTACAACGCATTCGAGAGCAAGCGCGCGCTGTTTGTGCGCGCGCTCGAACGCTACATGAATGGCGCAACCCGCGAGCGCCTAGCGCGGCTGGAGAAGACGCTGCCGCCCAAGCGGGCGATCCGCCGTTTCATTGAGGACATCATCGACCGTTCGGTCAGCGATCGCGATCGCCGTGGCTGCTTCCTGATCAATTCGGCGCTGGAAATCGCACCGCATGACGCGGAGCTTGGCGCCGAGATTGCCGGCCGCCTGGGCGAGATCGAGGCGTTCTTTCACCGCGCAATCAAGGCCGGCCAGGCGGACGGCTCCATCCCCGCCCAGCGCGAGGCGCGGGATGTTGCACGGCTCTTGCTCGGCGTGCTGCTCGGCATTCGCGTGCTCGCGCGGGCGAAACCGGATCGCCCGCTCCTCGAAGGTGTGGCCCGGCCGGCGCTGGCATTGCTCGATTGAGAAAATGGCGACGACGATCGGTTAGGAGGAGATCCATGAGCACACGACAAAAGCTGGCGGCAGGCGGCGATTTTCCATCGCTCAGGCTGCCAATGGTCGGCGGCGGCGAGGTGCACATCGGCGGTGCCGGCGGTTGGCGCATGCTCGTTGTGTATCGTGGCAAGCATTGCCCGCAGTGCCGCAAATACCTGAAAGTGCTGGATCGGCTGCTGGACGAGTATCGCGCCGCCGGCGTTGAAGTGATTGCCGCATCAGGCGATCCAAAAGAAAAGGCGGAAACCGAATTGGCCGAAGAGAACTGGCGCTTTCCGGTGGCTTTCGATTTGCGCGTCGACCAGATGCGCCAGCTCGGCCTCTACATTTCCAATCCGCGCTCGCCGGAGGAGACCGATCGGCCGTTCGCCGAGCCGGGCCTGTTCGTGATCAATCCGGAAGGCAAGACCCAGATCATCGACATCTCCAACGCGCCATGGTCGCGGCCCGATCTGAGCAGCATCTTAAACGGCGTCAAAACGATCCAGGAGCGCAACTATCCGATCCGTGGCACCGCGGAGTAACCGCGCACCGCGACTGCGCGCGGTTGGTCGAGGCGCATTGCGGCCGTGCGTCAGCGGCGCATCACGTCTTCCACGCGCGGCCACTTGAGCACGTGGCGGGCGACGAGCGCTGCGATGCAGGCGAGCAATGCCACCAGCCCGAAATGCCAGACCAGGATGGTGATGCCGATGCCGCTGGGGTGATGCAGCCGGATGGCAAAATTCGCAAACGCCGCGACCGCCACGGCCCCGAGCGCGAGGCTGGTGCGCGGCACCAGCGGCGCGCCGCGGCGGAGCATGATCACGATCGAAACCGCCGGCACAAATCCGATTATCGCGGCCAGCCATACGCAGTCCCAGTCCGTACCCAACGCAAGTCCCGCCCAACCGAGCTGCAGCCAATCGCGCACACAAGCTTCACCGAGCGTTAACAGCCACACCGCCAGCGGCGCGAGCGGCAACAGAACCCATCTCCAGTCGGAGCCCGGCACCACGCTCCAGAACGCCGCGATGGCCGCCGTCACGGCGGTCGCGATCGCCGCTGTCTGCTCAAGAGCAAACCGCGTCTCCATCTGCCACTGATTGAAAGGCAGCGGTTGGCTGAAAATCACCGCCACCGCATAGGCCGCGGAAATCGCAAACCAGACCGCCGACCGCTGCCACGGCGACGCCAGCCGGCGCACCGCTTGGGATCGTCCGGCAAGCTCGTGTATCAGCTGGCTCGTTTCCAAGTTCAACTCCCGCTGCTCAGCGCCTTGCGCAGGGCGATCATCCCGCGGTGCACCGCAACCTTGAGCGCGCCGACGCTCATGCCGCTCCTTGCCGACGCCTCCTTCAACGACAATTCCTGCAGCTTCAACAGCTCGATCGCACGGCGCTGCCCGGGCGGCAGCCGGCCGATGGCCCGCCTCAACGCCTCTGGGTCGCCGTAAGCGCCTTCCATTGTATTCGCTGACTCCCCCAAAGAGGTTTCAGGGTATTCGGCCACCGAAACTTCGTTGGCGGCGCGTCGGCCGCGTCGCCGGAGCGCATCGACCATCCGGTTCCGGGCGATCGCCAACAGCCAGGGCAGAAAGGGTCGGTCCGGATCGTAGGTGCCCCGCACCGCATGAAGGGAAACGAGGATTTCCTGCACCAGGTCTTCGACGTCCGCCGGCTGGGAAAACCAGCGTTGCCGCTGCACGGTTCGCCGCAGCACCGGCGTGATTATGGTTAACAACTGCGCATAGGCGACGCTGTCGCCGTCCTGCGCGGCGCGCATCAAACTCGCCAGCCGGGCGGTCTCGGCGGAATCAGCCATCTCGACGCATCGCACGCACAGGCGGGGAATCCTGCCCGCCCCATGTAACCTCGCCGTCTCAGGTTACGAAGTCAAACTCAAGTGAAGAGCGGGTCACCGCCGCAGCAAGAAAACCCCACATCCACGGAGAAAATCAGCATGTTCAGGTCTGTGCGCTTGGCTGTTTTTGCCATTGCCGGCCTAATTGCCCTCACGCTTTCGGCCCGCGCTGCGACCCCGTACGATGCCAAGGCATTTGCCGCCGCACAGGCCGCCGGCAAGACCATTCTTGTCGACGTGTTTGCGCCCTGGTGCCCCGTCTGCAAACGGCAGCAGCCGATTATCGAGAGCATCCGCAAGGAAAGGCCGAGCCTTGTGGTGTTTCGGGTCGATTTCGACTCGGCAAAAGATGTGTTGCGAACATTGCGCGTGCAGAGGCAGGGCACGCTGATCCTGTTCAAGGGCAAAGATGAAATCGGGCGGCTGATTTATGACGCCGATCCCGACAGAATTCGGGCGCTGGTCGCCAAGGGATTCTGATGGAGGGACTGGCCACCCTTGCACTCAGCTACGCCGCGGGTGCGCTGTCCATCCTCTCGCCCTGCGTGCTGCCGCTGTTGCCGATCGTGTTGTTCGGCGTCTTGCAGCACAGCGCGTGGGGGCCGCTGGTATTGGCCGGCGGATTGGCGGTGTCGTTCGCACTGGTTGGCGTGTTTACTGCCTCGCTCGGTTTCAGCCTCGGGCTTGACTCTTTCGTTCTGCGCTATGCGGTTGCGCTTGTGTTGCTCGCCGCGGGCGTGGTTCTGCTGGTTCCCGCCGCACACGCGCGGCTTGCACTGGTGTCCGGTCCGGTGGCGAGCGTCGGACAGGCGATGATCGACCGGATCCAGCCTGCCGGCCTGCGCGGGCAATTCCTGCTCGGCGTCGCCCTCGGCGCAATCTGGACGCCCTGCACCGGCCCGACGCTGGGCGCCGCCATCGGGCTTGCCGCGCAGAGCGAGTCGCTCGCCAAGGCTGCGAGTATCATGGCGGTGTTCAGTTTCGGCGCGGTGACGCCGCTCCTGGCAATCGCCTATGGTTCGCGCCAGGCCGCGATGGCCCGGCGTGATCGGCTGATGCGGCTCTCGCGCGCGGCGAAGCCCCTGCTCGGGGCCACGCTCATCGTCATCGGCGCGCTCGTGCTGAGCGGCCTCGACAAGGGCATTGAGACGGTTCTCACCGAGACGATGCCCAACTGGCTGCTCAATCTCACGACGCTACTCTAGCCGCGTCGTCACCTGTCGCTACGCGGTGGCGTGTTACCAAACTTTCAATTCCGCCATAGGCGGGCCGGTTGGCCCAGGTCATGACTCCTGTGAAGCCGTCGATGCGGCGCCGCGCCAGCGCACGCGTGCGCAACCGGGGCTCAACCACGCCGGCGCGGCCACCGGCTTATCAGGGATTGAATCTTCGACAATGCGCGCACGCCACTGTCGTTGTTACTCGCGCGTTAATGGGCAGCGAATTGGTTTATTCGACATCGGCAAAAGTGTCGAATAACTGAAATTAAACGGCCCGAATTGTAAAATTTGGCCGTTCGTTTGCGTTCAGGATCAACCGCTGATGGCGTTCGGTCAATTGCGCGTTGTTCGGTACTCTCTTGTCGCGCTCTCTGTCGGCGTTTTTGTCGGCGCAGCGCAGCTTGTGGTCGACGCCCTGATCGACGCGCAGAACCGCAAGCAGTTGCGCGAGCTGAGCAACCTCATCGTGCGCCGCGCTGAAATCAGCGTGGATTACGCCTTCCTTACGCTTGGCGAGCTCGTGGAGAAAGGCACGGCTGGCTGCGACGCGGCAGCGCTCGGCGAACTGCGGCGCCAAGTCTACCGCCGGAGCACCATCAAGGACATTCGCATCGTCGATCGGTCCGGGCGCGTCGTATGCTCGGCTTATCCCGAGACCATGGAATATGACACCGTGGAATTGGTGGCAGCCGAGACGCTCGCATCTCGCAATTCGCAGGTCCGTCTTTTCCACCTCGACCAGAAATCTGGAGTCGCGCTCGGCGTGCTGTGGGAAGTACTGGCGGATTTTTCACTGGTCGCCGTTTTGAATACCGACGCGCTGCTATTCGATCCTCTGCCGATTGAGCTTCGCGACAACAGTGAGATCTGGCTAAAGCTTGAGAACGGCAGTGCCTTTGCAACCTACAAGCCTGACGCCGGACCTGACGCGATCAAGTCGCCGGTTTCCTTTACCGCTGTTTCCGATCGCTATCCGCTGGTGTCCGAGATCAGCGTGGACTATGCGACGCTCCGCGGCTGGAACAAGGAAGCGCATCCTGTTTCGCTCACCGTCGGCGGCCTGCTGGGTCTTGCGTTTGGTTTGCTCCTGGCAAAGGCTGTCAACCGACCAAAGAGCGCCGCAATGGAGCTTGACGGCGCCCTCGCGCGGCGCGAATTCGTGCCATATCTGCAGCCCCTGTTCTCGCTGCGCACGGGCGACATCGTCGGCTGCGAAATTCTCGCGCGTTGGATTCGTTCGGACGGGACCGTTGTACTGCCGTCGCGCTTTATCCCGCTGGTCGAGCAGCAAGGCCGCATCGCTCCGCTCACCTGGCAGGTCGTATCGCGCGCGCTCGTCGAGCTGCGGCCGCTGCTGAGCGAAGACAAGACGTTCAAGGTTTCCTTCAACGTTAGTCCGACGCATCTGATGTCGGACGAATTCGTCGACGACTTGCGAAAGAACGTGCTCGAGGCGGGCGTCGCCACTCGTCAGGTGATGGTCGAACTAACCGAGCAAGAACAGTTGCCCGATCTTGCGCGAGCTGCTGTCGTCATCGCGAGGCTGCGGCACTACGGTTTCAAGGTTGCGATAGACGACGTGGGAACCGGCCACAGCGGCCTCTCTTACATCAAGACGCTCGGCGTCAACACGATCAAGATCGATAAGCTGTTTATCGACACAATCGGCAGGGACCATGCCGCCGACGTAGTCGTCGAAATGCTGGTGCGCATGGCGCGCGAACTGGGCATGACCACGGTCGCCGAAGGTATCGAGAATAGGCGGCAGCTTGAGGTGCTGCGCAATTGCGGGGTCGATGAGGGGCAGGGCTTGCTGGTTTCTCCGCCCGTTCCTGTCGGTCAATTTCTCGGCCTGGTGCGAGCGCGGCGCTGCAAGAGCGATGCGCGCGCGCAATATGGAGATTGCATGTCGGCTGTCGCGTGAGACGTGCCGCACGGTATGTGATGCCGCGCTGCCCAGCGAGCTTCGAGTGCAAGGGAACTGCAAACAAACCTTCGCTAGAGCCAGGTCGTCGATGCGGTTAGGAGCATGAAATGAGTCAACGTGTCATTATTGCCGTAACGCTTGCCGCTGCGGTCGGCGCGCCCGGGATTGGCTCCACCGCCCCGGCGCCAGAACCGCGCTTCAAAGCGGAAAAATGCTACGGCATCGCCAAGGCCGGAAAGAATGACTGCGCCGCGACCGGCAACAATGTATGCGCCGGCACCTCGAAGGTGAACGCCGATCCGAAGGCTTGGATCTACGTGCCAGAGGGCTATTGCGAGCGCATCGTCGGTGGCAGCAAGACACCGAAAACATCATGAATGAACAGGGCGAGGAAGCGATGACCCGTAACCATCGCAAAATGTTGGGACGGGCAGGGGTCGGGCTGCGGCTCCCGCATCTCGCCGAAGTCGTCGCCACGCGCCCGCCTGTGGGCTGGTTTGAAGTTCATCCGGAAAATTTCCTTGCCAACCCGCATGCCACCGAGCTGCTCCTGGATCTTGCCGAAAATTATCCGATCTCGGTTCACACCGTCGGCGTGTCGGTCGGCAGCGCCCACGGCATCGACCGTGCACATCTCGCGCGCGTGCGTAAGCTGATCGATCAGATCGACCCGGTACTCGTCTCCGGCCATCTCGCGTGGTCCACCCATGAAGGCGAGTACCTCAACGATCTGTTGCCGTTGCCCTTCGACGAGGAAACGCTGCGCATCGTCGCGCGCCATATCGTCCAGGTGCAGGACGAGCTCGGTCGGCCCTACTTGCTTGAGAATCCGTCCAGCTACGTCGGCATCACCACCTCGACCATGGAAGAGGTAGAATTCCTGACCCAGCTTGTGCGCCGCACTGGCTGCAAGCTCTTGTGCGACGTAAGCAACGTGTACGTGAGCGGCCACAACATGGGCCGCGATCCCTACGCCTACATCGACCGCCTGCCAGTCGATGCGATCGGCGAGCTGCATCTCGGCGGCTTCACCGCCGAGGATGATGAAGCCACGCCGGGCATGCAGGTTCTCATCGATACCCACGCTGATCGCATCGCGGATCCGGTATGGGATCTGTACGCCCACGCCGTGCGCCGTTTCGGTCCGTTGCCGACGCTGATCGAATGGGACAACGAGATTCCCGCCTTCGCAATGCTGTTGGGCGAGGCTGAAAAAGCCGTCGCGATCGCCTCCGCCGCCGAGAAATCGCAGCGCAGCCATGCCGTCGCTCGCTGAGTTCCAGGCCCTGCTGCGTGCCGCTGTGGTCGACGGCGACAGCCGGCGGCTCGTGCCGATCCTGGTCGGCGGCAGCGACCCCGAAAGGCGTGTTGCAATTCACCGCCGCCACTACGAGGCTAGCCTGTCGCGCGCGCTCATAGAAAAGTTCCCCGCCGTGAATTGGCTCGTGGGCTCGCCGCTGCTTGTCGAAGCGGCCCGCGCTTTCGTGCGTCGCCATCCGCCGCGCGCACCCTGTATCGCCGAGTACGGTGAAGGCTTTCCAGCGTTCCTCGCAAGTCTGCCGGAGACCGAGTCGATATCGTGGGTTCGCCATGTCGGCGACCTCGAATGGCATGTTGGCCAAGCCGTGCTCGCAGTGGGACGTCCGCCGCTCCCCGCAGAAGTCATGGCCGGGATTGCGCCGGAGCGGCTGCCGGGGACCGCGCTGACGCTTCAACCTGGCTTGCGCTATCTCGCTTCGCCCTGGCCGGTCGACGACGTGCTGCGCCTGTTCCTGAGCGAATCCGCGCCGGAAAGCTACGAGCTTTTGCCGCAGGACGTGTGCCTGGAGGTTTACGGCCAGCGCGGTGCCTTCGACATCAAGCGTCTCGATCCCGGCGTGTTCGCGTTTCGAAAGGCTCTCGCCGTCGGCGAGACCATCGGCTCGGCCGCCGTGCGGGCGATCGAAGCAGCGCGGCAATTCGAGCCGGGCCAAGCGCTCGCGGCGCTGTTCGCCGCTGGATATGTGATTGCGGTTCGTGTGCCCGAGGAAGGCAGCGCTCGATGAATACCGCCCTCGCGAGTCACAGACGAACCGCGACGCTGTATGGTCGACTCGTTGCCTTGCGCGCATGGGTATCGCGATTTCCGCTGTCGCTTATTCAGCTCGCCATGCGCGTCGCCGTCGGCGGCGTGTTCTTCAATTCCGGACTGCTCAAATACAATTCCTGGGAATTCGCCATCAAGCTGTTCGAGGACGAATACAAGGTGCCGCTGCTCGATCCGGTTTGGGCGGCGCGCTTTGCCACGTTCAACGAATTGACGTTTCCCGTGCTCCTCTTCTTCGGGCTGGCGACGCGGCTTGCCACATTGCCTCTGCTTGCGATGATCGCCGTCATGCAGATTTTCGTCTACCCCCAAGCTTGGGTCGAACACCTGCTCTGGGCCTCGATCCTGGTTTTCTTGCTGACTCGCGGTCCCGGTGCGCTGTCGCTCGATTATTGGATTGCGCGTTGGTTCGAACCGACGGATTGAGATTTTGATCGGGCGACGCCTCCCGCCTCAGATACCGCGCCGCCAGACGTCGCAGTAGCGTTCGATGTTCCCGCCAAGGAATGCCTTGTAGTTCGGCCAGCTTTCATACTTGGGCAATTGAATTTCCTTGATCGCGGTGTCGTAGCACTTGCCTTCTTCGGCGGCCTTCTTGGTCGCCGCCGAGAGCTCCTCGAGATAGGCGAGATGGGCGCGAACGTCGTCCTTGGTGCCGAGCCGTCCGCCCGGTCCGGGATGGCCGGGGATCAGCCGGTCCCAATCCATGGCCAAGACCTTCTTGATCGATTCCTGAAGCTCGAGCGGCCAAGTGTCCGCCATGCCACGAAACTGGATTCCGTTGATCGGCAGCCAGTCGACCACAAAGATGATCTTCTCCTTCGGCAGCCGCATCACCAGCGAATTGTCGGAATGATTGCGGCCGACATAGTTGAGCTCGAGCGTCGTATTGCCGAGCCGCAGGTTGAACTGCTTGTCCACCCATTGGGTGGGCATCACGACGTCCGGATTGGGGATAGCTTCCAGTCGCGCCTTGGCGTTCTGGTGGGCGACGAACACGGCGCCGAGATCCTTGAACGGCTTGCCGCCGGCGATGTGGTCCCAATGATGGTGGCTGTAGACCACGTAGCGGATCGGCGCCTTGGTGACCTTCCTGATCTCGTCGATGTAAGTGGTTACCGCCTGCGGTCGGCCGAGCCCGATCGGGTCGGTGGCGATGACGCCTGCCGAGGTGACGACGAACATCGACTGATGGAAGCCGTAGCGGTAGATATAGACGTGGTCGGTGCCTTCGACCCTGGCCGTCGCGAATGGCGGCTGTTGAGCGTGAGCCGGGCCGAGCATCGCCGCGAGCAACGCCGTGCAGAATAAACCGGTCCAGCGGGACATTCCCATCCTCCCTCCCGTGTCGGCCGAGCGAATGAGCGGCGGCCTTGGCCTTGCTACATTGTCACAACTCCGCTCTGCCGGCAGCGCCGCAGAGCCGGCGACGCATCACCAACAGGCGATGGGGCTTGTTTATTCCACGATACGCTCGCTTTATTCGCGGTGCCGAGCCATATTTCGCGGTGCCGAGCCGTCAGCCGCTACGGCTCTCCGCCGATATAGCCCGCAATTTTCCAGCCGTCGGCCTCCTTGCGGTAGCAAAGCTGGTCATTCCCCAGCGGCGCGAGGGCGAACGCAGGAACAAACCCGGTCTTGCCCGAGGGCAGGACCACCCGCAGCATGTGGAACTGGTCAACGGGAGTGTTCGCCTCCGCCGCGTCGATCAGCACACGCACAAAGTACATTCCGAGCTTGTCGATCACCGGCGCGTCGTGTTGGCGCGCCGAGCGCACCTCGATTGCGGTCACCAGGGGATAACCCCACTCCTCAATGCCGGTCTGCGTCGTCCTCAGCAGGTTTTCCAGTTCCTGGTCGTTGAAAATCGGATCGGCCGGCGCGCAGATCACATCCTTGACGGCCGGAACCAGCGCGGCTGTCGGATCGAAGGCATAGGAGCCCAGGTGATCCCAGCCTGAGCCGTCGGGGGCGTTAAGCTGCACGGCTGCGGCCAAATTGTCGAAACCCGATTTGTTCTTGTCGGCCTTCTCCCCCTTCTCGGTCTTCCAGAAGAACTCCCTCTCGACCACGATGCTCTTAAGCTCCGTGACGTCCTTGTTCGCCACCACGTCGGCCAAACGGCGGCGAAAATCGTCGAAGCTCGGGTCGTTGATGGGCGTCGGCAGCGTGACCGTGACCGGTTTGTACGGCTTGACGGGCGCGAGCGGTCGCGGTTTCGGCGGCGCCTGCTGCGCGCTGGCCATCGATACCGCAGCAAGTCCGCAAAGCAAAAGCAAGAACGCCAGACAACGAGAACCCATGGGGTACCCCCTCAGGCTCGTAGCGCTATGACCATAGCAATGTCGGGCTCATCGGTGCAACGCGCCGCGTCGCGATGCTCGCGGAGTCAGTCTCCGCCGACATAGCCGGCGATGTGCCAGCGGCCGAATACGTCCTTACCGTAGCACAGCCGTTGCGGTGAAAGCGGCCGCAGCCCGCTCCGTGCAACGAAGCCGACTTTGCCGACGGGCGTGGCCACGCGCGCCCAGCTGGGGCCCACGGGATCACCTCTGCGCCAACCGGCCGAGTGACCGGGCGAGCGGTCGAGCACGCGCACCAGTGCGAGTTCCAGCGTGTCAATCACGGGCGCGCCGGCCTCCGGTGCCGCGCGAACCACGGTATTTTCCGTCGGCGGATAGGCCCAGTCGTGTGCCTCGCTCACCGTGACGTCAAGCAGGCGCTCGAATGCGATGTTGTCGAAACTCGGCTCGCCAGGTGCGCAAACGATCCCCGGCCGCCCGGGGAGCGGAGTTGCGCTGTTTTCAGCCGCCAAGCTGGCGAGCACGTTCCAACCTGCCTTGTTGCGCTGCTCGAGCCGGACCGCAGCGGCAAGATTGTCCACCGCCGGAAGACGGCTGACAAATTCCCCTGCGAAGTCGCGGTCCCAGAAAAATCCCTGCGGAGTCACCAAAGGCGCCAGTTCGGCATAGACGCGTCGCTTGGCGACGTCCGCGATTTTGCCGCGAAATGCGTCGAGGCGCGCATCGGGAAAAACCGGCGGCAGCGTTACGGCCACGGCGGCGTAGGGCTTCGCCGCCGGCGCTTGCGACGCAACCGGCTTGACCACGACGAAACGCATCGTCGTCATGCGGTTTTGCTCGGCGCTCAGCGCACCGCCCGCGAACAGGGTCAGAATCGGAAGCCACACGAAGGCTGCAGCGCGGCGCGTCAAAGGTCACCTTCCGTTCGGGTCATGAGCGACAGTTGTGCACGCGGCGCATCCCGGTCACGCGCGCCGAACGCGACTGTGTTACATCAGGGGTGGTTTACGATTCTTTGCCGATGACGCCGCTTCCATAACAGAGGTCGCGATTCGCGCCGCGAGGAGGGCCGCGGCGAATCCGCCACGTGCGGCGGGTCGCCGCCGACAGCGATGCCGCGCCGTGAAGTCACAATGAATCACACCCAATCCACGTATCTCGTGTTGGCGACCTTTGCGGCCGTGTATATCGGCATGGCGCTCGGTCGGTGGCCGGGTTTGAAAATCGATCGTACCGGCATTGCCGTGCTCGGCGGCATCGTTCTGTATGCAAGCGGCGTGGTCAGCAACGAAATGGTGGTGCAGGCGATCGACTTTCCGACCTTGATCATCCTGTTCGGCCTGATGGTTCTGTCTGCGCAATTCGCCGCCTGCGGATTCTACGAGTGGTGCTCGGCGCGCATTGCCGCAACCCATGCCTCGCCGACGGTCATCCTCGCGCTGACGGTGGCTGTTGCCGGCATCATGTCCGCCGTCCTCGTCAATGACGTCGTGGTCTTTGCGATGACGCCGATGCTGATCAAGGGTCTGTTGCGGCGCGGGCTCGACCCGCGGCCATATCTGATTGCGCTCGCCGGGGCGGCCAATGCGGGATCGGCCGCCACCGTGATCGGCAATCCGCAGAACATCCTGATCGGCCAGGTCGGCCGCCTCGACTTCTGGAGTTTCGTCGCCGCCTGCGGCCCCCCGGCGCTGCTGGCGCTGGGCACGGTGTTCGCCGTGGTGTGGGCGGTTTGGCGGCGGAGGTTGTCGTCCGCTGCGGCGGAAAGCTTCGAGATTCCGCCGGTGGATCGCTTCGGGCTCGCCAAGGCCGTGCTGGCAACCCTGGCCCTGCTCGCGCTTTTCACCACGCGCCTGCCACACGTGTCCGATGTTCTGATTGTGACGGCGGTGCTGCTCGTCAGCCGCCGTCTGGCCACGCGGGAGATCCTTGGCCTCGTCGACTGGCACCTTTTGGTGCTGTTCGGCGGCCTGTTTGTCGTCACCTTCGCGCTCGCCCGGACCGAATTGCCGGCGGCAGCGTTTGCCGGCTTGGCGGCCGCCGGCATCGACTTCAAACAGCCCGCCGTCATGGCCCTCAGCATGCTCCTCGGCAGCAACGTGATCGGCAACGTTCCGATCGTCGTGCTGCTCCTTGCCATCCTCAAGGATCTCCCGACTGAGACGCTTTATGCCTTGGCGGCGCTGTCGACGTTGGCCGGCAATCTTCTCATCGTCGGCAGCGTTGCCAACATCATCACGGCTGAACGTGCGAAGAATTCCGGCGTGATATTGACGTTCCTGGAGCACGCAAAGTGCGGGATCCCGATCACGCTGGAGTCGCTTGCGTTGGCGATCGCATGGTTCGCGCTGAGAGCTGCGTTTCGATAGCAGCGGCGGGCGCTCATTGGTCGGCGAGCTTCTGCCGCTTGATCCACTGGGTGACGGTCGCAACCACCTCGTCGTCGATGCCGGAGAAACCGTGCGCGGACCTCGCCTCGCACGGGTCACCGACGCCCTCCGGTCCGTCCAACACCACCACCTCGATCTTGCCGCCATGCCATCGTTTGAAGCGCTCGAAGGTCGAGACAGCGGTCCATCGACATGCATCCTTCTTGTGTCCGATCACGAGCAGCGGCAGCTGCGCACGCGCCGGACTGCCGGCCGCGAGCACAAAATTTGGCTGGTCGTCGCCGATCGAAACCAGCATCGGCGCGGTCAATACCATCGCGTCAGGCCGGCCCCGCCCCGCCGCATGCGCGAGCGCGGCGCCCGCCGAGACGGCGCCGCGACTGGTCGCCACCAGCACCACCGGCGCCTTGATTCCGCGCATGTATTGCACCAGCGCGCCCAGATCGCGACCGTGTCGCGCGCCGTAGCGATAGCCGCGGACCAC
>FWPU01008632.1_pt1 | contig 17126 bp, 18 predicted proteins | sample 2228361 | NCBI WGS metagenome assembly FWPU01 (sample SAMEA103939777, study PRJEB20133) | metagenome
AGCAGGGTGGATTCGCTGTAAAAAATTGAGAATACCTTTGTGAGTATTTTTGCGCATGGAGGGTGAAATTGTTTTGTTAAACTGCAAATTTCCCCTCCATTTTTCTTTTTTGACATTTCAAAGAACTAGTCCCGGATTTTTCTTCAGAAAATGTGTACCCTTACTAATTTTTGTGCCATATAAACTCCTCCGTCCATAACCAGCCCTGTTTTCTCATCTCTAAAATAAGTTCTATAACGTAGGTGCTCCTCTCACCGTCAACGACTTTCTCTTTGATGTTCAGGATGAAAGTCCCTGTGGGTTTCAGCACCCTCAGCAGTTGCTCGGATATGGGTAAGAACCACTTTACATAGTGGTCGGGGTGAATGCCACCGTAAGTACTCTTTCGCTGGTCAGCATACGGAGGGGAAGTAACAATCAGGTCTACTGAGTTGTCTGGCAGAAACCGCAACTGCTCTTTGCAGTCGCCCAGGTACAAATCCGTTCTTATCCCCATGCTTTATTGGTATCGAGTGTTGGACTTATTGCTGACAGAAACGATTGGTGTTGCCTCATGCGCCGAGGAGGAAGTGTTTTCGCGCTACATACGTCGCCGCTTGACCTGACAAGGCAAAGTTACGGTCTTCCGGGCTGCATTTAAGGTGCGGTTGCTAATGAGAGAGAAGGAGCAAGGAAAGGCTCGGCGATACTGGAGGCTTCGCAGCAGAGCGAAACGGAGCGCATGCCGCTCCATTGCCGACCGCCCCCTTTATAGCTGATCAATGGCGAGTGGCTTGTTAGTGTCGGCGTTCCCCAAAATATGACTTCTCCTTGGACAAACGGCTTCTTGGACAATCGGATATCTATACAGAACTCGCGGATGCCGTAGCCGCCGTTAATTCTTTGTTCTACTTAGGGTTTACCATCACGATGGCGAATACTCAAGAAGACGTCCGCGAGAACCCGAACTGAATGTCAACGCAGGTTTCGTGCGCTCAGCAAGTATGGGCATGCAAAGGCACCCTTACACTGCGCTCATAGCAAATAGCGACGCCCACCGCTGGAGAACGGAGTCAGTTTCGGGATACTCGCCGGAGATTTTTTTGAGAAAAATTTTCATCACAAAGTGATTTATATTTTAAACCACTTTATCTTTGCATCAACTTTAGCGTTTTCACTACAGGTTATTTCATTCTAAAACAAACAAAATTAAGAAGTTATGGCAAAGGAGTTATGGGAAAAAGACGCGCCCGATCCGCGTGAGAGCCTTCGGGTCATCCAGGAAGTCATTGACGTAGCCAAAAGGAATGTGCAAGAAAATGGCTTTCACTTCTTGCTCTGGGGTGTGCTGATAACGGTAAGCGCCCTGGGCGAGTGGTCTCTGTGGAATGCCACGGATTTCGGGGCGCCATGGCTAGTGTGGGCCATTTTCCCCCCAATAGGGGGCATCATCGCTTTAGTGTACGAATGGCAGCGCGACCGCGCCAAGCGCCCGGAGAACGTGGTGCGCCGCTGGTACGGTCAGGTGTGGCTGAGTTTTGTGATTTGCTTGGTGTTGCTGTTGATGTTTGGGTTGCGGTACAGGGTTCCACCCACACCTTTAGTTATGGTGATGGCAGGTTTTGCTACGTTTCTGTCAGGCACGCTTTTGCAGTTTGCGCCATTGCGGTGGGGGGGTGTTGCCCTTTGGGCCGGAGCGGTTGCCTGCCTTCCTCTAGCAGCCGAGCAACACGGCTTGGTGATGGCTACCGCTACAGTATTGGGCTATCTTGCTCCAGGTTTAATGCTTCATCGTCAATACCGCAAGAGCCATGCATGACAAGTTGGATCCCGTGCTGCTGTCGCAATTGCGGTTGGCCATCATGTCTTACCTCATGGTGGTCACGGAAGCGGAGTTCAACGAATTGAAGGAGAAGACCGAGGCGACGGCCGGCAACCTCAGCGCCCAAATCAGCAAGTTGCAGGAGGCGGGCTACATCGAGGTGCACAAGTCGTTTCGGAACAACTACCCGCTGACGACGTGCCGCATCACTCCCGCGGGCATAGCGGCCTTCGAGGCCTTTTACCAGGCGCTAAAAGGCTATTTCAAGAGCGAGGACTGAAGCGGGCATTTTTCTCGCCCATGCCTCCCATTGGCTCTTTGTGTTTTTCCTCCTTGTCGCCAGAGGACGAGGTGAGGAAGCAGAGCGCTTTAGGCGCCATCAAACGAAATGTCCATGTCCTTCAACTTCAACATTTTTAAATCGTTCTCGGTAGTTATGAAAAAGCCCTTGGTATTTGCCCTGTTCCTGTTGGCTCTGGCCGTTGCCCAAGGCCAAACGGCCTCAAACGGCTATCTGCAAGCCATGCGAAAACACTTGGCCGGCCTCGACTCGGTGTACATCGCTTCGGAGTGGGTGGCGCGAGCCAACGCCTTCGAGCACATGGCTGACGCCGAGCCACAGCAGTGGTTGCCGGCTTATTATGCGGCGCTGTGCTACATCCAGGCCTTCAATTTTGAGGAAGACCGAAGCCAGCAGAAGCGCTATTGCGACCAAGCCGACCGCTTTATTGCGCGCGCTGAAGCGCTGCAGCCTAACGAGTCGGAGATTGCCCTACTCCGCAGCATGGCAGCCTCCATGCGCATCCGCCTAAGTCCTATGCTCAATGGCGCTCGCTATGGACACATTGCCGACCAAATGCTCGATAGGGCGCAGCGACTCAACCCCGACAATCCGCGCGTGTACGTACAGCGCGCCACTAACCTCTACTTCACGCCTAGCATTTGGGGCGGCGACAAGCAAAAAGCGCGCGAGATGGTGGACAAGGCCGAGCAAAAGTTCAAGGTATTCAAGCCGGCTTCGGACATACACCCAGACTGGGGCCGTAGCACTGTGCAGTATCTGCGCTCCTTGATGGAGCGGGAAAAAGGATAACCTTACCTGCGCGGCATAGACCCTGGAGCGCGCCTTTCGACGCCTTCGGAAGGGCGCGCTCTATTTTTGCCGCTCAAAAAACTGCACTGCATGCCTTCTTACCCTCTGCTACCGCCGGGCATTCCCTTCCCTGAGCCGTTCCCCGAAGGCGCCCTGCTTTTAGTGGACAAGCCCTTAGGGTGGTCGTCGTTCGACGCAGTGAACAAGCTGCGCTACTTGCTCACGCGCCGCTTGGGTTTGCGCCGGCTCAAGATTGGCCACACGGGCACCTTAGACCCCTTAGCCACAGGGCTGCTGGTGCTATGTGTGGGCAAGGCCACCTCACTCATCGAGCAATTGCAGGCCGATGAGAAGGAGTACGTCGGCACCATCACTTTTGGCGCCACCACGCCCTCCTTCGACCGCGAGCAACCCTTCGACGCCACCTACCCTACCGCTCACCTCAATGATGCACTGGTGCAAGCCGCTGCACGACAATTCACGGGCGACATGGAACAGACGCCGCCGGTGTTCTCTGCCATCAAGGTGAAAGGCCAACGCCTATACGAAAAGGCCCGTGCAGGACAGGAGCCTACCCTAAAGGCGCGCCGCATACGCATCGAGTGTTTCGAAATTGGCCCGCTTCGGCCCGTGGCAAGGGAAGTGGTCGCCGAGCCGGTAAACTCCAGCCGAAAGGGCACTCCGGTGCGCCTGTTTCCCGATTATCCCGAAGGACTACAGTGCGACTTTCGCGTCGTGTGCAGCAAGGGCACCTATATCCGCTCCTTAGCTGCCGACTTAGGTGTAGCCGTAGGCAGTGGCGCCTACCTGAGCAGTTTGCGCCGCGTGCGCTGCGGAGCCTACTCCACAGAGAATGCCTGGAGCATCCCGCTATTGGAGACCTGGATACGCCAAACGCCATAACATGTCGCCCCTTACCGAAGTCTTTGGCAGAGAAATCCTCGGCCTTTAGGTTCTTCTTAGTGCAGCGGGTACGTAACTTCGCCTCATCATTAAAAGACCTCAAACGTGCACGCTAGGCCACTGTCTGTTTTTCGGGATATTTCTTTCAACCCTCGTCCCATTGAGGAGTATTTGCCCATGCAAATGTTCGACCCCATGGTTTTTGACCGCTTCTGCGAGGATGGCTGGTGCTACTGGTCAGACCTCCTGTTTCGGCGGAACCTGTGGGAATGGCGCGGGCGCAGATGCCGGGTAGTTATCCTGCGTATTCGCTTGGACGCCTTCCGGATAAGCAAAAGCCAACGAAAATGCCTACGCCGCAACGCCGACCTGCGAGTGCTGCGCCGACCACTGAATATCCTCAAGCAACACGAGCAACTCTTCGAGATGCACGCCAGTCGCTTCGCTCACAACCGCCCTGCTTCTATTTACGGCTTCTTCAGCGCCTGGAGCCACCTGATGCCCAGCCTAGGTATGGAGTTCGACGTCTTCTATCGCAACCAACTTGTGGCCTCCAGCTTCTTTCACTTGGGCAAGGAAAGCATGGCGGGCAACTACTGTATTTACCATCCGGACGAAAGCTGGCGCAGCTTGGGTACCTACACCATGCTTCTCGAAATAGAGTACGCCCGTTTTTTGGGCAAGAAATACTATTATCCTGGCTTTGTGTACGATCTACCCAGCGAGTTTGACTACAAGCTCAACTTCCACGGGCTGGAGTACTTCGACTGGTGGGGCAACTGGTATCCGCTGGAGCGCCTGCCGGTGCGGTGCTGGCGCAAAGAATGGCTCCAAGAGCCTGGCAATGAGATAATTCTCAGGTGAGCACTTCCCAGGTGTGGTCGCCCAATAGGCGCACGGTGGCCAAATGCTCGTAGGGCAAGCGCGGCCCCCATTCTTCAGGCGAGACCAACGACAGCAGGCGCTTGCCGTCGCTCTTGCGCTCGTACAGGTAATAGACGTGGTGGATGACCGGTTGGAAGGGGATGTCTGCCTCATAAATGGCTTCTGAGATGTTGACGCGCTTCTGCAAGTTTTTGGCCTGATTGACCAAGGTCTCCATTTGCTGGCGCAGTTGTTCCATCTGGCGTTCGGTCTGGTCGTACATGGCCAACATGGCATTGCCTCTGATACGCCCTTTGTCTTCGGGGCGAATGATGGCTCCACCTACAGTATGGGCGTAGGGCAGCAGCCCGGGGTTTTCGGCCACTTTGTCTTTGTCTATAGGGTTTACAAAGGTCTCCTCTGCCTTCTTTTCTTCGCTCATAATGATGTAGTAAAAAAAATGGGCTAGAATAGCCATGGTGCAAAAATAGGGCCTTTTCAACAGCAGATATGGCACTTGGGTTGCGCCTAAAAGGCAAGCGGGTCTGCACTATCCAAAACGGAGCAGTGCAGACCCGCCTCTGAGGAAAAAGGAAGCCGTCAGCGCTGGATAAGGGCCTTGAGCACCTCCTCATTGACCTTCACGGGATACTGGGCACGCAGTTGTTCGACCCAGCGCTTTTCCAGATAGTCTTGGTAATCGGCCACGGCGTAGCCTCGGGCATCGCTTAGGCCCTTGGGCGACGGCGGTAAGATTTCCTCCACCTTAATAAAAGAAGCCGTCTTGGTGGCGGCGTCTTTCTTCGGTTCCGACATTCCGCCAATGCGCCAAATGTCGTTCAATTCTTTGTTGCGGCCTTTTTCGTAGGTTTTCTCCAAGCGCACCAATACTTCGCCCTTGTTGTTGAATTTTTTCAGCACGGCCTCGGGCTTGTTGCGCGCGGCAAATTCGCGCACCTTTTTCAGCAAGGTAGAGTCTTCGGACTTAAGGGTGTAGAAGCTGACCACCGCGCGCTCGTCCCACATGTACTTGTTCTTTAGGTGCTCATCGAAGTAGTGCTGCAGCCCCACGGAGTCGGTGTTGGCGCGGTCCCACACCTCAATTTTGGCGGCATCGAAGAGGAGCATGCCCTCTTCGTATTCGCGCATGAGATGTCTGAAGTCGGGGTATTTCTTGTCTAACTGACTCTCTTCGTAGGAGACAGCAGCCTCATCCACCCAGCTTTGGTAAAGGGTACCAATAGTTTGCTCGATAGGGTGCCCCAGACCGCGCATGCGCTCCCGGGTAGAGCGGGTAAGGAATTCCTCAAAATCCGCCACGGTGTAGATGCGGTTGCCGTATTGCATGAGCGGTGTTTGCGGAGCGGTGGAGTCGGGTTTCCATCGGAAGGTGTGGAAGATAGAGTCCACTTGTTGATTGGCCCAGGTCTTGAGGTTTTCCGGAAACTCCTTAAAGTTTGCCTCCTGCTGAATGCGCTGGATGAGGCTGCGGCGAGCCACCTCGCTGCGGCTGTCGCGCTTGACGCGTTCGGAGAGCGCTCGGCGCATCTCTTCGAATGGCGGCAATGGGCGGCGACTAAGGCGTTTGATGATATGCCACCCCACAGAGGTTTCTACTGGCTGGGAGATGGCTCCATCTTTTTCGAGGGCAAAAGCCGCTTCTTCAAAGGAGCGTTGGTAGCGGTTGATGCCGAACGAGCCGACGTAGCCGCCCTTAGATGCGCTAACATGGTCTTCGGAGTAGAGCATGCATGCCTCATCCCAATTGAGGCGCTGGGCGGCCAAATAGGCGCTATCAGCGCGCATACGCTTAAGGACGTTGGCCTCTTCGTTGTCGCCCTTTCGGATGAGGATATGGGCCACCTCTACCTCACCACGCGCTGGGCGGAAGCTGTGCACTTTGATGATATGATAGCCATTGTGCGAGCGCACCACATAGGGTACTACCCCAGGCTGGGCATTATAGATGGCTTTTTCGAACCAGTAGTAGCCATCGGGCAGCATGGCCGTAATGAAGCCGATGTAGCCGCCCACCTCTTTGGTGAGTTTATCCTCAGAACTGTCGCGTGCCAGTTGGGCAAAATCAGCACCTCCGAGCGCCTTCTGCAGCAAGGCGGTGGCGCGGCGAAAGGCGGCCAGCGTATCGGCGGGCAGGGCGTTGCGTTCGCAGGAGATGAGGATGTGGCTGACCTCTACGTCTTGCTTCATGTGCTCGTAGGCCTCGCGGATGAGCTTTTCTGTAACCTCCCGGTCCACCAGGTAAGAGGCCGCTAACTGACGGCGGTAGCCCTCTAGCTCGCTGCGGAAAGCCGGCATGGTGTCTAAGCGCATATCGCGCGCCTTCTGCACTTTCAGTTTAAACTTGGTGTACAAGTCTAGGTATTCGCGCAGCGAAGCTTCGGAGAAATCGGCCTTTTGTTGGTTGCTCTTGGTGTAGATGTAGGTGAACTCGGACACGCGCACCGGCGTGGAGCCTACCGTGAAGAGTACCGGGTCATCGAGATATTCTTCACCGGGCTGAGCCTTAACTACAGTAAGGCTTAGCAGCAGCACCACTACAAGCAAATGCAGTTTTGACATCATCGCTTCAGTGTTTTTATTTTGGGAAAATAAAATAATTAAGGTGTTACAGGCGCGCAAAAGTAGGCATGGCGCTGCAATGCCGTGAAGACAGCACGGCGCCAAAACGGCGTTTTGTCTGAAACAGGCAATCGGCGCAGACAGGCATAGCTCATTTGGCATTCAGGTCAATGCCTGCGTAAAAACCCAAGTCAGTGTTTTGGAGGCATTTCACCCAAAAGGCCAGCTGGCCGGTGTGGTAAGAGTAATGCTCCACGACGTGCATGATGATGCCCACCCCCGACAGTTGGAAGCCCTGCACGCGGCGGACGCGCAGGAGGTCGGCCTCGTCGGCCTGACGAATGATGTCGCACGCTTCTGCGACGGTTTGCTCCAGCATGGCCCACAGGTCGGGCTTCGAGTAGCCGCCCCGAGCGGCAAATTCGGCATCGCGCTCGCGCACATCGGGCTGCCCGCCCAAGCCACTGTGGATGTACTGACGCATATTGCCGCACAGGTGCAGCACCAGATTGCCAGCGCTATTGGAGGCCTCATTAGGGCGTTGCCACAGCGCTACGTCGGGCAACATCTCCCAGGCGCGCCGAAACATGCGCGTGCTCTCTTCCATGCGGAAGATGGCCTGGGCGCGAAACTCCGCCGCAAGGTTGCTGCCCATCTCAGCCGCCGTATTGTGAGCCTATCAGCAGGCCTTTTTGCCCCAGCGTAACGACGACCACAAGCGCCGCAATAGCGGTGTAAATAGCTGTCTTGCGGTGTCTCGACAGGTCATCAGAAGTCTTTTTAGAAAAGGTGCGGCCTAGCTGAATAAGCACAATAGCCAACAGCATAGCCACGAGGTGCTCTACGGCCCAATAGCGCTGGTTGGGGTCTTTCATGGCCAAGCCAAAGTTGGCAAAAGCCGTTTGCGTCCAAGGGCTAGTAAAAGCCCACATAATAAGGCCGATGAGCAGCTGCAAGTGCGAAAGACTCACCAGGATTAGCGAGGCTCTGTCATCTACCTTCCCGTAAGGACGACGCCCCAGCCAGCCGCTAAAGGCGCTTACTAAAACGAAAATCAGGGCTATCAGAATGAGATAGCGGTTGTAAGAGTGTAGGGTACTCAGTATCGAATGCATAAGAGGTGAGGTGCAGATAGGTAAGAAAAGCGATTGCGGCAACAAAGGTAGAAAGGCGTGGGTTCACTCGCGCGCTCGAGAGTCCATACAGATAGTAACCGGCCCATCGTTGAGGAGCATCACCTTCATGTCGGCACCGAAGATGCCGGTCTTTACCGGGCGCCCCGAGTCGCGCTGCAGCAGCCGCACAAAGTGTTCGTACAAGGGCACGGCATGCTCTGGCTTAGCCGCCCGAATGAAGGAGGGACGGTTACCCTTTTTGGTGCTAGCGTGAAGCGTGAACTGGCTCACTACCAGGAGTTCACCACTTACATCCTGAACGGACAAATTCATCAGACCTGCCCCGTCGGAAAAGATACGCATGGCGCTTATCTTTTTGCTCAGCCACTCGGCATCTTCCTCGGTGTCTTCTTGTTCAATGCCCAGCAGGATGAGCAAGCCCAAGCCAATACTGGCCGTCTGTTGGCCGCCAATAGTAACAGATGCCTGAGAAACGCGCTGGATAACGGCACGCATAACGGCGGCAAAGGTGCAAAAACCCACTTGATGTTACTACCTTTGGCCTGTGGAATGGCACGTTTATACCCTATCAGATTTGGACATAGTAATCCCTCACATCAGCACGGCCTTAGGGGCGCGGCGAAAAGTTGCCCTCTACGGTGAATTGGGCACCGGCAAGACGACCTTCGTGCAGGCCTTTTGTCGGTGGCTTGGTACGGCAGAACGCCCCGACAGCCCCACTTTCTCTTTAGTCAATGATTATACCTACACAGGCCCCGACGGTCGGCTTGCTTGGATACATCACATTGATCTATATCGAATTGAACGTTTGGAGGAAGCCATAGACCTCGGCATCGAGGAGATGCTCTATGACCCGTGGTACTGCTTCGTAGAGTGGCCTCAAATAATTGAGCCTATTCTGCCGCCTGATGCTGCCAAGCTCTACCTGAGCCTTGCCGTCCCTGATGGCCGCCGCATCGTACTTTCATAAGTTCAACTCATTGATTGCGATAGTATGGAAACGATAGCCCGCACCTTTGCCAAACTCGCTACCCAGACGGAAACCCTCGAAATGGGGCCACGACACCAGCGCCTGTTCATCGGCATACCTAAAGAGACCACTTTTCAGGAAAACCGCGTGGCGCTCGTGCCGCATTCCGTCGCTACCCTGACGGCCCACGGTCATCGCGTAGTCATCGAGAGCGGCGCAGGAGAGCAAGCCCGCTTTTCAGACTTGGACTACACAGAGGCCGGCGCTGAGGTAACAACGAGTCGAGAAGAGGTCTTCAAGGCAGAGGTCATCTTGAAGGTGGCTCCGCCTACATTAGAAGAGATTATGCTGATGCGACCCAATCAAGTGGTCATCTCGCCACTCCATTTGCCGTTGGTTACGGCCGAATACCTCACCCAACTGCAGCGGCATCGCGTCATCGCCCTCGCTATGGAGTACATTCGAGACACGGAAATGGGCGTGTTCCCCATCGTCAGGGCCATGAGCGAGATTGCGGGCACTAGCGCCATTCTCATTGGAGCAGATTTGTTATCCACGGCGCGCGGAGGCTTGGGCGTCCTGCTAGGCGGCATTGCTGGCGTACCGCCGGCCAAGGTCATCATCTTGGGTGCAGGTGTAGTAGCTGAATATGCCACGCGCACAGCCATTGGCTTGGGCGCTGAGGTGCGCATCTTTGACAATAACATCTACAAACTCATGCGGCTCCAGCGGCACATCGGACGTCAGCTGCATACCTCGACTATTAACCCTATACATTTGACAGAACAACTTCTGACAGCTGATGTGGCCATTGGGGCTATGCATTCTGCCCACGGGCGCTCTCCACTACTGGTGCCGGAGTCTATCGTGCAGCGCATGAAGCCCGGATCCGTCATTGTGGATGTTAGTATTGACCAGGGGGGGGTGTTCGAGACCTCTCAAGCCACCACTCATGACAAACCCACATTCGTCAAGCATGGGGTCATTCACTATTGTGTGCCCAACATTCCTTCTCGTGTAGCCCGAACAGCCTCCGAAGCCATCAGCAACATCCTTTCTTCTTTGCTTCTCAGGGCCGAAAGTGGTGGCATCATCAGCCTCATCACTCATGACGAAGGGCTGCGGAATGGCATCTACATGTACAGAGGCTGCCTGACAAACCAATATCTTGGCGAGCGTTTCCAGATGAAGAGCACAGATATTGATCTGCTCATTACCTCTGACTACTAAGGGGGAATGGTCTGTGGAAGGTACGTTAATCTCCAAAGGCAATGGAAGCATGGAGAGGCCACAGTGCTGGCAGGACTTTGAGTTGGGCCGATGTTATACGCCAGGGGCGGAAAGTAGGGCTGCCGCTACGCCATTATTAAACCGAAAAGCGGGACGGGAGCGCTCCCATGGCCAAACAGGAGACGCTCAGGCTGGGTGAGGGAGAGGAAGTTTTGGTGGTTGTTGGCCCATTTTTTCTCAAAAGATTTGAAAGGGTACACATTTTTTGGCAAGGGCTGTGTTCCAAACCACCTGCTCTGCGGCTGCTGCCGCCTGCACTGCCCTCACTGAGGCTGTTTTTTGGGAAAAACGGCCTCGGTGCTTTGGCTCGGCCTTTTCGCGCACCCGCACCTGCGGAGCTCCGGCCTGGGCTTGAGCATGTGCCCGTCTCGCCCTGGGGGCTTAATAACGGCGTGAGCGGCACCGCGGGGTCGCCGTGCTTGCAGGTGCGGAGGCGGGAGGCCGCCATTTCGCCATTATTAAGGCCCGAAAGCGGGACGAAAACACGCCCGGGGCCAAACAGGAGCCGCACGCCCGGCCGCTACGCCCACAGCAGCCGCTCCGAAGCCGACAGCCGTTTTTTCACCCCAAAAAAACGGAGGTGAGAAAGGCGGCGGGAAAGTGGCCGGTTCTACTCTTCACTTATCACTTTTCACTTTTCACTTCAAAATAGTAGGCTCTTCAGACGCTCCGGAAAATTGTACCCTTTGCAATCAAAAGGATGAGAGGGAGGAGGGCTGTACAAGGAGGTAGGGCCGGCAGGAATACTCTTGTGAAGCGACTTTATAGCTTGTTGAGCAGGGTGGCGTCTGGTAAGGAGCGCCTTAGAGGTGTTTTTTACCGTACCTTTGTCCGAAACTAAATTCTACACACATCATGAAAGAATGGCCGCTCTGGGAAGTTTTCATTCGCTCCAAGCAGGGGCTTAGCCATAAACACGTAGGGAGCCTGCACGCTGCGGATGCCGCTATGGCTATTGAGAACGCCCGCGATGTGTACTGTCGGCGCAACGAGGGCATTAGTATATGGGTTGTGGAGTCGAAATATATTCACGCCTCCACTGAGGATCAAGAGGCCTTTTTCGACCCTTCTAACGATAAGGTGTATCGGCACCCGACTTTCTACAAATTGCCCGATGAGGTGAAACACATGTAGGGTTTTGGGGTTACAGCGCTCATCACAACCTATTCCATCCATGCAAGCTAGCTTGTTGTATTTGTTGCAAATGGGCGACAACGCCCTCATACTGTCGCACCGCTTAGGCGAATGGTGTGGTCATGGCCCGGTGCTTGAACAGGACATTGCGCTGACTAACATTGCCCTCGACTTACTGGGGCAAGCCCGTATGTGGCTCTCCTATGCTGGCGAAGTAGAAGGCGCGGGCCGCACGGAAGACGACCTGGCATATTTGCGCGATGCGCATCAGTTTCGGAATGTGCTTTTGGTAGAGCAGCCCAACGGCGACTGGGCGCACACCATAGTGCGGCAGTTTTTCTTTGATGCCTATCATTACTACTGTTACCAGACACTGCTACAGAGCCGCGACGAACGTGTGGCAGCCATTGCGGAGAAGGCCCTCAAAGAAGTAACTTACCACTTGCGCTATTCCAGCGAGTGGACTATCCGCTTAGGTGATGGCACCGAAGAGAGCCACCGGCGAATGCAAGCGGCTGTGGATGACCTATGGATGTTCACCGGAGAGCTGACGACACCCAACGAGGTGGAGCGCGAGGCAGCTGCGGCTGGCATCGGCCCAGACTTAGGGCAGGTCAAAGCGCTGTGGGATGCCAAGGTGCACGAAGTACTCGAGGAAGCGACGTTGGCTACTCCTACTAATAACTGGATGCAGTCGGGTGGCAAGGACGGGCGTCACACCGAACACTTGGGTTACATCTTAGCAGAGATGCAGTTTCTCCAGCGTGCTTATCCGGGTTTGCAGTGGTAAGGAAGCTGCAAGGCTACAGCTGGCGCTTTATGGTCAGATCCAGCACTTCCAGTTTCGTCAAGTGGGTGAGGTCAAGCGATATTTTGCGCAGCGGATTTTGGCTAATATCTAAGGTACACAGTTGTCGCAGGGATGAGAGATGTTGGGGGAGTTCTTCTAATTGGTTGTAGCGGGCATTGAGGTGTTCTAATTGTGGGCTTGTGGCCAAGAAGTCGAGCGTAGTCAGATCACAGCGGGGCAATGAGGCTTCGCGCAGATTTGGGAAAGGTCCTAAGCGCTCCGCGCCAGCAATGGGGTAGCCTTCGCAGACCAAGCGCTCCAATGAGGGACTACCGTAAGGTCCGCCCTCAGGCACTTGCATAGGTACGCGGGGACGCACGTTACTTTTGCGAATGATAAGCGCCGTGAGCCGCGGCAAAGAGAACAACTCTACGGGAAAGCGCTCTAAGCGATTGTTTTCGAGGATAATTGTTTCTAATAAAGGCATTTGAACGAGCAATGGCAAGGCGCTATTGACGTCAAAGTCCTTGTGCGCGGGCAAGGCGAGGAAGGTCAGGAAGTTCAGCTCTACTAATGAAGGCGATAGGGAATTGCAAGGAAGTCGGCGCAAGTCGAGTGTTCGGAAGGCGACCTCAGCGTTAGAGCCTGCCTCAGGCCGATAGCGATGCCACAGGCACATTTTGCTGGCTAAGAGCACGTGGAACAAGTCCACCTCTTCGCTCTTATGGCGGCTGAGGAATTCGGCCTCTTCGTAGAAATAAGCGGAGGTTTCGCGCAGGCGCCGCGCCTTTTGAGCAGTGCGCTCTGAGGCTGCCTTATCGAGCAAGGCCACAGCGCGCTTGGAGACCTTGTCGTCAGGATGAAAGACGGCAATGCCGAAGATATAGCCGAGCAGTTGAGCATCTACGCCTATGCCACATAGCAGTTCGAGGATAAGCGGGCAATTATCCGTTTGCCTGTCGCATAGAAGACGCGTAATCTGGCTTGTATAGTTGATGCCTTCTTCTGCTGCCATAATTAGGAAGCCGCTGTGAGAAAGTGAGCTAAATATACAACCACTGGCAGAGCAGTGTGGTTGGCCTCTTTCTCACAGATACTCTTGGAGGGCTTGTTAATGAGTTAGAGCCGTGAGCCAAGCCACTCCGCACAGGGGCTGAGCCGCGTGGTTAGCAGCGCGCCAGACGAAGTACAGATCTTGGCGCCCCTGAGCAATAGGCCAGACCTTTCGATCTATGATCAGCACTATTTCAGACAACCCACCGGTGGCGTTCGAGGCAGGCAGATCTGCAGCAGCTGCCACAGGCCCCTCTAGGCTACCCAGGCGTAGTTCGACACGCCCCTGGCCAGACTGTTGACGAGCCGAAGCTACCTCCACTGCGAGGGAGAACCCTTTTAGCCTGATAGGGTCTATGCCTCTCAACGCGAAAAATTCGCTATCTCGGCTTTCGTACATGCGAATGGAGGTGTTGTTCAGCGGTCGGTCGTAGGGTCTCCAGCCTTTGGAGAAGGCGTCCATGTCGCTGAGGCCTAGGCGGAAAGGGCGCAGCCAGACGAGCTGTTCCGAGGTGTGCGGCGGCTGATTATAGGCACCTTTATCGGTATAACGGGCGTAAAAGACATATCGAGCGCGCCCTTGAGGCTCTGAGGAATGCAAGACAAAGGTTCCTTGTCCAAAGCGCTGCTTGCGCTCTTCGGCAAGGCTCAGTATCCAGCGCACCATATCCTTAGCCTGCGACTTGGTCAATTGCGGGTGCGCGCTCATGGCCACTTCGCCCCAGACGCCTTTCCCGCCTTTGATGATTTTCTCGGCCAGATAGTCCAGCGCTTTGGCATCGCCCTGGTAGCGGCGGGCTACGTCCTGATAGGCGGGGCCGTTGATCTTGCGCTCTTCAGCGTGACAGCTGCGGCAATCCGACTCGTTCACTAGCTTCTGTCCGCGCGCGATGAGGTCTTCTGTGGGTTGGCTGTTGCGTGGAGGGGTGTATCGGAAGGGCTTTCCCTGTGGCCAAAGACCGGCGTACCACTCCACATCCGAGGGTAAGATGCGCCCATCGGCTAAGGAGCCATCCTCAGGATCTGATACCTGGAGGGCGTACGTTGCCGTATCGCCGGGCCGATAGAAAGAACCGTTGATGCCAGAGAAAGACCATTGCACCACAGGAGGCGCGTTAGCAGGTTGGGTTTCAGCCACTTCATCGGTGTGAGCGTCGTCGCGCACGTAGTCAATGCGGCTGAGGCAGGCATCTGGGTTAGGAGAGAACCATTCAGTGCCGTATTCGAGCACCCAAAGGGAGCCTTTTTTATCAATGCACAAGTCTATAGGCCGCCCCAAGCGCACGTTAGGGGCGATGGGTTGCATGTCGGTGTACCTGTCTAAGGAGTCTATCCCTACGGCCATAATCCAGTTGCGCATCCACTCGTAGATAATGATTTTGCCATCGAAGCGGGCTGGGAAGCGCGTTTCAGGCGGATACTCATCGCAGTAATACGCTGGCCCTCCCATAGAGCAGCGCGTCCCGTTGAGGACGAGAGGGAACAGCGTGCTGCTCTTGAACGGATACCAGATCAGCGGCGGCTGGGAGGGAGGCAGGTGGCGGTCACCGGTGTTGTTGGGTGAGACATTGTAAGGCTTTTCAGGGTCGTAATAGGCCCCAGAGCGTCCAGTAGCGTAGTCGTACTCGCGATATGGCAAGTTTGGCCCCACGCAATAGGGCCAGCCGTAGAAACCTGCGCGCCGCGCAATGTTGATTTCATCGTATCCCTCTGGGCCGCGGGTGCTGTCTGCGACGCCAGCATCGGGGCCAGGTTCGCCCCAGATGAGTAGGCCTCGGCGGTGGTCAATGTCCATGCGGAAAGGGTTTCGACATCCCATGATAAAGATTTCTGGCCGCCCACGCCCCCACCACGTGGAAGCCCGCTGCGGATAGTCTGCCGCAATGCTCACAGGACGCGGTTTGCGGACGGGATAGGCAATGCCCTCCCAACCTGGATCGAGCAGGATCTGCTCACTGCCTGAATAAATGCGCACATCTTCTTCTACATAGAGATTTCCCGCCGGACAGATGTAGGAACCATCAGGTAAAGGCTTGATGCGCAAGATCTTGCCACGCAAATCCATAGAGTTGGCCGCTGATTTTTGCGCATCATATTGCTTTTTGTCGGCGCGCCCGTCTATAGCCGCATAGCCATCGCCATAGTGGTTGGTATTGTCTCCGGTAGCGAGGTAAAGAAAACCCTGTCGGTCAAAGCGTATGCAGCCAGCCGCGTGCAGGGTATGCAGGTCGCGGTCGGTGGGCACTTCCAAGATGACCACCTCGGAGCTTCGATACAGGGAGTCATTCCGAAAGACAAAGCGCGACAGCCGCAAGGCCTTGCCTTTGCCCGCTGGCGAATAATATAGATAAATCCAGTGGTTATCCTCCCATTTCGGATCAACGGCGATGCCCAGAAGCCCTTCCTCATTTTTGGTAAACACCTTGAACTCGGCCACCTTGCGCGTAGTGCCCACCGCTGGGTCGTGTATCTTGAGCGCTCCGCGCCGCTCGACGAACAGGATCTTGCCATCGGGCAGCAGACTCATGGACATAGGCTCCTCGAGATTGCAGATGACTGAGGTCTTGACAAAGCCCTTCTGGGTCTGCTCCGAAGCAAAGGGCCTATGTTCACCCAACACAACTGGCTTGCCTTCTCCTATGGCATACTTCAAGCCGCCTTCCAGATGTTGAAGGAAAGCAGGGTCGTCGTAAGACTCCGCCGTATGCCCCATAACCGTAACGAAGGCGCGCCCGCCGTCAAATTCGCGGCACCAACTCACCGGGTGAAAAGCGCCCATCTTGCCGCCCGTGCAAGTGCTTTCTTCCAAGGTTATCAGGATGCGCGAGTCGGGCAGCACATTCTTCAAGTTCATCCACTCGTCTGTGCGCACCCAGGAAGTAGGCAAGTGCACCGTAGCCGCATGCTCACGGTCGAGCACACTCAGGGTGGCTCCCTGCAAAGGCATCAAACCATCATACTCAGCGCCCACCAGCTGCCGATACCACGGCCAATTGTGTTCAGTGTCTATGACCGTATATACCCCCACAAACCCGCCACCCGACTGGATGAAGCGCTCAAAAACCACCTCTTGCACCGGGGCCAGCACATCGCCCGCCGTCAGCAAGAATACCACAGCAGCATAACGGCTCAGGTTCTCCTCCGTAAAGTCCTCTCCCCATTCAGTTGTCTCAGCCTTCCAGCCGTTGCGCTCACACAGCGCCTCAACCGCCGCAATAGCCGCCGGCAGGCATTCGTGGGCGTAAAACTCGGTTTTGTGGAAAATAAGTACTCGGGGCCTGTCGTCTCCTTCCCTGCATCGCAGATTGAGCAGCGCCGACGAGATTAAAAGAAGCGCAAAAAAGGTACAGAGTGTTCGCATTGGTTAACCCATAGTTTAACGCTCGTGCCCTGTACCAAAAGCGTACCGTTTTAACAAAACGATTAGTAAGGGTACACATTTTCTGAAGAAAAATCCGGGACTAGTTCTTTGAAATGTCAAAAAAGAAAAATGGAGGGTAAATTTTCAGTTT